>Ga0302319_10023877_pt1 | contig 10904 bp, 8 predicted proteins | sample Bog_T0_2_FD_203319 | JGI IMG/M metagenome (GOLD analysis project Ga0302319, IMG submission 203319) | Peat permafrost microbial communities from Stordalen Mire near Abisko, Sweden - Bog_T0_2 | ecosystem: Environmental > Terrestrial > Soil > Wetlands > Peat | place: Sweden: Abisko, Stordalen Mire... | reverse complement strand
CCACCATGGACCCGGTCACGATGGACGCCGAGATGGCCGCGCTGCGCGCGGCGACCGACCGACCGTGGGGCGTCGACCTGCTGACGGCCATGCCGGGAGACATGGCCGCCCAGGTGCAGCGGATCATCGACGCCGGGGCGCGCATCTTCGTCGGCGCCCTGGGTGTCCCCCGCGAGGTCATCGCGATGTGCCACGACGCCGACGTGCTCGTGGTCAACATGTGCGGCCGCGTCCACCATGCCGTGCTGGCCGTCGAGGCCGGGTGCGACCTGGTGGTGGCCCAGGGCACCGAGGCCGGTGGTCACACCGGCAAGGTGGCCACCCTTCCGCTCGTGCCCCAGATCGTCGACGCCGTGGGCGACCGGGTGCCGGTCGTGGCCGCCGGTGGGATCGTGGACGGCCGGGGCATCGCCGCGGCGCTGGCCCTCGGCGCCGACGGGGTCTGGCTGGGGACGCGGTTCATCGCCACGCCCGAGGCCCGTGTGTCGATCGGCTATCACGACGCGCTCCTGGCGGCCGACGAGAGCCAGACCACGGTCAGCCGCTCCTACAGCGGCAAGCCGATGCGGGTCATCGCCAACGAGCGCACCGCCTACTTCGATCAGCACCCCGACGAACTGGTCCCCTTCCCGGAGCAGATGCTGACCTCCATCCACGAGGGGGTGCTCCACCTGCCCACGGGTCCCGACGACCCGAACGTCGACCCGTCACGGGAGTGCTACCCGAGCGGGCAGGGCGTGGGCGCCATCGACGAACTCGTGCCCGCCGGTGAGTTGGTGTGGCGTCTGATGGACGAGGCCGACGCCGCGCTGGCTCGCCTCGGTGGGCTCCGCTGATCCGAGGCGGAGCGGCCCGACGGTCCCCGGTCCCGCCGGGTCAGGACTGGTTGTTCTCGGCCTGATAGGTCCGACAGGGCTCGCCGCGCAGTGTGCCGCACGTCGGCAACGTCGACGTGGCGCTCACGCCCTTCACCACGTTGACCTCGAGCGACGATGCCGCCACACCACCGAGTCCGACGGTCGCCGTCTGACTCCCGTCGTCCAGCGTGGCGAACTCCCACGACGGCCGGTCGCCACCGGGCGCCGACAGCACGATCCGGAGTTCGGTGCCGGCCCGGAAGGTGTGGGCGATCGGGTCGATCGGCACTTTGACCAGGGAGTACTTCGTGGCCGACAGGTTCTCGGCGTCGGTGGCCAGGTAGCTGGGCGCAGTGAACAGCTTGGTCGACGTCGACAGGTCCACCTGGTTGGAGGAACGCAGGAAGCCCGACGTCACGTACTCCTCCTGGGTGGCCCCGGGCTCCACCTCGGTGACGGTGGCCTGCAGGTCGACGATCGGTGAGGCCGACGAGACCCACAGGTCCAGTGTGGCCGGACCCACGATGGTGGTGTCGGTGGTGAACGGGGTGGTCTGGAATCCGAGCCCGTCGGCGGCGGGCACCGGAGTCCAGTCCCAACCGGGATCGGCGAGCCACGGGTTCCCGCTCGCCGGCAGGCTCGTGGCGGGCCGCGCCCCCGGGTCCAGCTGCAGGCTGGCACTGGAGGCCGACTTCGATGCCCGGCCGCCGGAGACCAACGAGCCACCGGTGCCGAGCCAGAAGGCCGTGGCCTTGCCCAACGGCGGCCACTGGGTGAAGTCGGCCGAGTAGGTCGACTGCGGAACGCCCGCACCGGCGGCGCCGGCGCCACTGTCGAACAGGACACGGACCCGCGGGGTCTGGTGGGCGAAGTCCTTGCGTGCCGTCGTCACGCTCTTGACCGACGTGAACCGGATGGCGGGCAACGGGGCCTGTGCGGAGATCCCCGAGGCGAAGCTCGTGAACTCGTCGAGGATGATCCCGCCGATGAGGCTCGGGGTGGTCGGCACCTTGTCCGCCACGTAGATGTCGAGGAACTCGAGCCAGCGGCTGATGATCTGCGGATCGGTCGAATCGATGTGGTTGCCGTTGACGAGGTTGGCGAACACCGGAGTCTTCTTCGGGAAGGCGTCGAGGAGGGCGGGCCACTGCGGACCGGTCTGCTCGTCCTGGGCGGCACCGGACACGAACACCGGCACGGTGATGTGCGTCGCCCACTCACTCATCGAGCGCCGGTCGAACAGCGACGGGTCGCGGCCGGGTCCGGTGCCGGGGGCGACCAGCTGCGCGCCGACGAGCGTCGACAGGCTCTCCGACTGCCCGTGCAGCGCCTGGTTGGCCAGACAGGTCGACGAGGACCCACCCGATGCCGCCAGCTCGGCGTCGATCTCGTAGTACACCCAGCTCTGACCGACGTCGGCCTCCGGGGTGGACGACAACGGCGCCAACGTGCCACCCACGAGCTGGGCGGCGGCCTTGGCGTCGTCGATCCGGTCGCCGATCCAGCCGGCGGCGAAGCCGTCGTTGAACATCCCGCCGGGGTACCCCGTCGAGAACAGGTCGTCGGTGGGACTCATCGGGGCGATGGCCGCCAGGTCGGGTGGGTCGGTGCCGGCCGACGGCAGCTCGGACAGGCCCGAGTAGCTGATGCCGACCATGCCGACCTTGTGGTTGGCGACCCAGTTCTGGTGGGCCACCACCTCGACGGCGTCGTAGGCGTCGTAGTCGGAGGGATAACCGAAGAGGTCGTAGGCGCCGCCCGAGCAGCCCGTCCCCCGCATCTGCAGGCTGACGGTGGCGAAGCCGGCGACACGGGCCAGCACCGACCCGACGTCGGTGGCGCTGTCCGGCAGCAGATTGGGGTCACCGCAGTCGGTGGTGCACGTCGTGCCGGTGGCCTGGGCCAGCAGGTACGGGATGGGGTCGGTGGGGCCGGCCGTGTTGTAACCCGAGTATTCGATCACCGTGGGGCACGGTGCGGTGGCACTGCAGGTGCCGCCGTAGGGATAGCGGACGGTGGCCGCCAGCTGGATGCCGTCCCGCATCGTGATGTAGTTGAGCCCCTGGTGGAGTGGCTGGTCGGTGTAGAGCGACGAGGACGTGGACGGATTGGCCCCGGGGGCCAGCACCGCGAACGTGTCCGTGGTCTGGTCGGTCGTGGTGTCGTCCCATGCGTAACCCGACCCGGCGGTCAGGTTCCGGATGATCAACGATCCGAGCGAGTCGGCGGTACCCGGATTGTCCGCGTTGACCACCGGTGTGCCGTTCTGCAGGAGTGTCACCGAGTCACCGGGACCGGCGCCGGTCAGCCACGCCTCGTCGACGGAACCGCCGAACTGCAGGGTGTGCAGGACGGTGGCGCCCGCCGTCGGGGCCGAAGCCACCAGTGCCGGGGCGATCCCCAGCCCGGCGGCGGCGAGCCCGGCTGCGGCCAGCCTCAGCAACGGTCGGTGGAACAAGGTGCGCACGCGAATCCCCCTCGAGTAGCCCGGCACTCGGTGGCATCCCCCGCCACCGGCATGGATCTTGCCACTTCCGGGGCGCGGGTGACGAACGGTGGGCCCCGTGTCGCCGACCCGGGCCCGCTGGACCCGCTCCACCTCCTAGTCCGGCGCCACCGGCGGGGAATCCATAACGTTAGTTGTGACTTACGCAAGTCTATGCTTACATATTTCCCATGGATGCGGCCCTGAAGGCGGTGGCGGAGCCACGGCGACGCGAGATCCTGCGGATCGTCTGGTCCGAGGAACTGGCGGCGACCGAGATCGCCACCCGCTTCGGCGACGTGACCCGGTCGGCCGTGTCCCAGCACCTGGCCGTCCTGAAGCAGGCGAATCTCGTCGTCGAGCGCCGGGACGGCACCCGCCGCCTGTACCGCTCGAACCACGACGAGATGGCCCGATTGCGCTCGTTCCTGGACGAGTACTGGACCAGCGGCCTCGAGCGTCTGCGCGACGTCGTCGAGGCGAACCGACACGACACAGGAGGAACCCATGGCTGAACTCGTCCGCGAGGTCCACATCAAGGCCCGCCCCGAGGAGATCTTCGAATACCTGGTCGATCCGGCCAAGTACGCCCTGTGGGGCGGCAACGACGTCGTCCTCGACCCCCGGCCCGGCGGCACCTACCGGGCGGTACTGGGTGGGACCCACCACTCGGCCGGCGAGTTCGTCGAGGTGGTGCCCAACGAACGGGTGGTGTTCAGTTTCGGGTGGGACGAGCCCGACCACCCGATCCCGGCCGGGTCCACCCAGGTGGAGATCCGTCTCGTGCCCGACGATCTCGGCACGACGGTGCGACTGACCCACAGCGGCCTGCCCGAGGACGCCGTGTCGGACCACATGGGCGGATGGGACCACTATCTCGAACGACTCGAGATCGTGGCCACCGGGGGCGACGCCGGGCCCGACGGCCCGTCGGCCCCGGACTCCGTCGGGTAGTGGGCGACGGCCCGGCCGTCACCGGAGCGTTCGGTCGACCGGTCGGCCGACACCTCTCCCCCGGTGCCGATGGCCGGGTACGCGCACTACGGTCGGCGCCGGAGCGATCCGTCCGCCGGTGCGACACCCACCCTCCTCGGCACGGATCGGCCTCCAGGATCCCGAGACGGAGGTGGGACGGACATGGTGACGCGTTGCCAGTGGGCGGAGCACGACGAGATGCGTGCCTACCACGACGAGGAGTGGGGCGTACCCGAGCACGATGACGACCGGCTGTTCGAACTGCTGACCCTCGAAGGCGCACAGTCCGGACTCAGCTGGTTGATCGTCCTGCGTCGTCGGGCCGGGTACCGGGCGGCCTTCGCCGGGTTCGACCCCGAGGCCGTGGCCCGCTTCACCGAGGCGGACGTCGATCGACTCGTCGACGACCCGGGCATCATCCGCCACCGCGGCAAGATCGAGTCGGTGGTCACGAACGCCCGTGCCCTGCTCGAACTCCACCAACAGGGCCGGACACTCGACGAGGTCCTGTGGTCGTTCGTCGGTGGAGCCCCCCAGGTCCGCGACTGGTCGGGCGACGACACACTGCCGGCGTCGACCCCGGAGGCCGCGGCAATGAGCAAGGAGTTGAAGACGCTCGGGTTCCGGTTCGTCGGTCCCACCACCAGCTACGCCCTCATGCAGGCGGCAGGTCTCGTCAACGACCACCATCCGGACTGCTTCCGACGCGGGCAGCTCACCTAGGTCCGGTTGCGCCCGGGTCGTTCGGCCGGGTCGTTCAGATCGACGGATCCACTGTCGTCCGGGGATCCACCGGGATCGCCACCTCCAGGGTCGTGCCCCGGCCGGCGGGACTGGTCACCTCGAGCGTGCCGCCGAGCACCTCGATGCGGTCGGACAGTCCCACCAGCCCCGAGCCGGCCCCGGGGTCGGCAGCCCCGATGCCGTCGTCCACGATGGTGAGCCGCAGCCATGAGCCATCGACGGACAACGTCACCGTGACCATGGACGCGTCGGCATGCTTCGCCACGTTGGTGAGCGCCTCGGAGACGACGTAGTACGCCGCCACAGCCGGCAAAGAAGGCTGTGCTGTACCTGCGGGTCAGCTCGCAGTCCCAGGTAAATACCGACTACGACCCGGAGGGCCTGTCGATCCCAGCTCAGCGTCGGTCGTGCGAGCGCAAGGCCGATGCCATGGGAATCGAAATCGTCGGAGAGTACGTCGAGCCTGGCAGGTCGGCTACGTCGATGGATAAGCGTGAAGCCTTTCAGCAGATGCTCGAGCGGATCCGGACCGAGAAGGACGTTGACTACGTCCTCGTGTACAAGCTCTCCCGAATGAATCGGAACCGGGTCGATGACGCCATCGTTCTGATGACGCTGCGTCAGTACGACGTCAGTCTCATCTCGGCTACGGAGCACATCGATGAGTCACCTGAGGGCCAGCTCATGCACGGCATCCTGGCCGCCATGAATGAGTTCCGTTCTCGCGGAGACGGCGCCGACATCTCTTACAAGATGGGCGAAAAGGCACGACGAGGTGGGACCTTGGGTCGTGCGCCGATCGGCTACCAGAACGTGCGCGAGATGTACGAGGGTCGAGAAATCCGCACCGTCGAAGTCGATCCGGATCGCGCACCGCTCGTCCGCCAAGCATTCGAGCTCTACGCAACCGACAAGTTCACGATCGAGGCGCTTGCCGAAGAACTCGATCAGCGGGGCCTACGAACTCGTCCGAGCCGCTATCCCGCCAAGCCATTGTCGACGACCCACCTGCAGACGATGCTCACCAATCGCTACTACCTCGGCGTCGTCACCTACAGGGGCGAAGAGTTCGAGGGGCGACATGAACCCATCGTCGAACCGCAGCTCTTCGAGGAGGTTCAGGCGATCATGGCTGGTCGGGGACCAGCCAACGTCAGGAAGCGGGTTCACGATCACTACCTCAAGGGGATGTTGTGGTGCGATGCCTGCCATCAGCGCGGACACGAGTACCGGCTGATCCGACAGCAGTCGAAAGGCAACGGTGGCACGTATGCCTACTTCTTCTGCCGAGGTAAGCAAGAGCACGTCTGCACGTCACGTCACATCTGGGTCGATGAACTTGAGGTTGCCGTTCTCGATGTTTACAGCCGACTCAAGTTGCCCCCTGAATTCATAGCCTTGGTGCGCGAGAAGGTTGCCGAGGTCATTCGCGACGAGGAGCAGTCACAGCATCTGCGCAGAAAGCAGATCGAGCGCCAACTCGCCCAACTCGCCAAGAAGGAAGACAACCTGATCGACTTGGCGGCTGACGGAGGTCTGCCGAACGCCAAGGTCAGGAGTCGCCTCGGTGAGATTGCCGAACAGCAAGCGGCACTCGTAGTCGAGTTGAAGGGCATCGAACTTGGGCTCGTCGAGGGCGCAGAACTAATCGAGGAAGGCTTGAGCCTGTTGGAGACTGGCGCAGACCTCTACAGCCGAGCAGATGATTCCCAGCGACAACTGCTCAATCGAGCACTTTTCCACAAGCTCTACGTCAGAGACGACGAGATCGCAGGTGCAGTACTCCACGAGCCCTTCGACGAATTCGTAGCAGCAGGGGCCTCTGAGGCTTGCCTGAAGGCCTTTCCGGGCTGGGGACCATTCGACCCAGGAATTCGCCTGAACAAGACGGACCGGCTAGAGGCCGCCCTTTTTGGGAGCGGGGGTTCTAGTAACCCCGTCATGGTGGAGGTGAGCGGACTCGAACCGCCGACTTCTACATTGCGAACGTAGCGCTCTACCAGCTGAGCTACACCCCCGGGTGCGAAGGAGAGACTAGCCGCCACCGGAACGCCCGGGACCATGTCGAGGGCCCGCTCGGGCGCCCGATCCGGCTCAGGGCGGGGTGGTCGTCGTGGTCGTGGTCGACGTCGTCGTGGTCGTGGTCGTCGTGGTCGGCGGCTTCGTCGTGGTGGTGGTCGTCGTGGTGGCCGGTGGGCGGGTGGTCGTCGTGGTCGTCCGGGTCACCGGGGCCACGACCGGCGTCGAGGCCTTCGGGGCCGACGGCGGCGGCACCGGGAAGGTCCACATGGCCGCCGCACAGTCGGTCGGCGTGGTGGCGATGACCACGTAGACCCCGGGCAGGTTGGTGAACGACCACACCGGCAGGGGCGGTCCGGTCGACAGGCACGACAGGGCCGGATCCGTCGTGCCGATGCCGCCCAGGAAGCCGATCAGCTGCGAGGTCCCGCCGGTCGGTGGCGGATCGACCGGTGTGAGGCCGACGTTCGGCACCCCGGCGAACGTGGCCGCGGTCTGGTACCCGGTGCCCGGCGGAGGTCCGGTGAGCGTGTCCTTGACCACCGGGGCGTTCCCGCGCAGGGCCGCCAGCATGGCCGGATCGTTGCCGTCCATGCCGAGGGCCCAGATTCCCACGCCGGCGATGTGGAAGAAGTTGGCCAGCTGCGCCTTGAGCGCCATCGACGTCGGGTCGTCGAAGTAGGTCTCGTGCCACTGGGTGCCCACCTGGTACGCGGTCCACGGCGTGTCGGTCACCGGGTCCCAATAGGTGGGGTGACCGGCTGCGGCGATCTCCGAGTACGACAGGGGCGACTCCCCACCGGTGGCGGTGGCCGTCGCCGATCCGTCGGACGTCGGCCAGTCGTACCCGTAGTACGGGAGCCCGAGGATGACCTTCGACGGGGGCACCACCTTGACGAAGTCGTCGATCACGCGTGCATCGGTGTAGCCCGGCCCGAACAGTGGCGACGTGGCGCTCGGCGTCGACTTCGAGTTCATGTCGTAGGCCATGACGAAGAAGGCGTCGAGCGCCGGGGCCAACGCGGCGATGTTGTAGAAGCCGCCCGGATCGCTCGCGGCGCTCCCGTACACGGCCATCGTGACCTGCCAGTGGGGATCGGTGGCGTGCAGCGCCGCCGACACCTTGGTGATGAGGTTCGTGAGCCCGACCTGATCGGCGCTCCCCTCCCCTTCGAAGTCGAAGTTGACGCCGTCCAGGTTCTTGGCCTTGACGGCGGCGATCAGCGCCGCCGACAGGCGCCCCGGTGCGCTGGGGTCCGACGTGATCTGGTCGAGCGAGCTCTGGCTGAAGCAGGTGATGGTGAGCACGACGCGGTCGCCGGCGGCATGGGACCGGGTGACCAGGTCGGCGAGGTCCTGGCTCTCGTAGCCGTTCCAACCGGCGCCGCTCTCGTCGAGGCTCCCGTCACCGTTGGCGTCGACGCTGAAATAGGCCAGGGTGGTCAGGTCCTTCACGTCGAACGAGGAGGACTGCGGAAGCGTCCAGTAGGGGGCGTAGCCGAAGATCTCGTGGGACTGGATCGGCGCCGAGGAGGCCAACTTCGGTGGTGCCGGGAGGGGCGCCGAGGTGGCGGCCGGCAGGTGCGACGAGTGGTGCTGGACGGCCTGGGCCCGGTTGCCCGCCGGTGGCGCCGTGGTCGTGGTCGGCGCCGCGTGGGTGACGCTGGCCGAGGACGTGACGATCGAGGACACCAACCCCACGGTCAGCACCACCGCCGCCAGCGCCACGCCGGCCGCGGTGGCCCACCGGGTCCGCCGGTGGCGTGGCGGCCCACCGCGGGCAGGCTCCGAGCCCGGCGCCGTACCGTCGTCGAACATATCGGGGACGGGTCGGGGGAGCAGGGGGACCGCCTGGGGCGTGCCGGCGGGCAGAGCGCCGCCAGGGACCGATGCCATGGGATCAGGGAGTTCTGTCATCGGGGGTCGTCAGGCAGGAGGAGGTCGTTCGGCGCGAGTGCGCATTGGGCCGCATAAGTGGTCAAATCATCACTCTACGTGGTGTTTAGGCTCGACTATCCGGGTGAACGGGGCGTCGCCGGCCACCAACCGCACGGAAGAAGCCTAGACCACACCCGTTGGCGGTGGAACCCCGCCCCTCAAGGTTCTGCGCCACATACCGACAATTACCTCTGAGGTGCCGCGACGTGCCGCACCACCGCACGAGATGTCCGTGAGCAAGGAAACCATGGAGCTGGCCGGAACCACAGGAGGCGGAGCACCATGATCTTCGTCGAAGGGGTCCGCCTCATCGTCGTCCTCCTGGGCGCGCTGCTCGGCTTCGAGATCGGCCACCACCTCGATCCCCTGGGCACCAACGGGGTGGTCGGTCTGCTGATCGGTGCCGCCATCAGCTACGTGATCGGCGGCGTCATCGGTCGGATCCTGGACAAGGGCCTGCAGCGCGGTGTCTTCCTGTTCCGGCGCAGCCCCCCCGGAGAGATCTTCGCGGCCTCGATCATCTCCACCTCCGGGATGATCCTCGGCCTGATCCTGGGCATGGCCCTGGTGGCCGTGGTCCGCTCCGCCTACGCGTTCGTCATCACCGCCGGCCTCGTCTGGATCCTGGCCGCCTTCGGGTGGAGGCTGGGTACCGTCAAGGGTCGACAGATCGTGGCCGCCGCGGGACTCTCCCGCATTCTGAGCCCCGCCTCCAAGCCGTTGCCCGGCCAGGCTCTCCTGGTCGACGCGTCGGCGGTCATGGACCGCTTCCTCCTCATCCTGGGACGTAACGGCCTGCTACCCGGTGGCCTCATCGTCCCGCAGTTCGTGGTCGACCACGTGCAGCTCATGAGCCAGTCGCCGGACCCGGTCACGTCCCGTCGGGCCCGTCGCGGACTCGAGGGCCTGGAGGCGATGCTGGAGATGGGTGTGTCCGTCGACCTCGCCAAGGACGAACTTCCCGAGGTGGACGACCCGACCACCAAGCTGCTCACGTTGGCCCGACGCACGAGCCTGCGCATCGGCACCTGCTCGGTGACGGTCATGGAGGCGGCCCAGGAGTGGGGCCTCACGGTGGTCAATCTCCACACCGTGACGAGCGAGCTCGCCCCGGACCACGTCCCCGGCGAACAGATCACCGTGTCGTTGGTGAAGGAGGGGCGCCAGCCCCGACAGGCCGTCGGCTACCTGCCCGACGGGGACATGGTCGTCGTCAACGACGCCAGCCACCTCATCGACGAGGGTCCGGTGCCGATCTCGGTGCTGTCCACCCGACCGACGTCACAGGGGATCATGGTCTTCGCGAAGCTCGCCTCGCCCACCGAGGTGGACGAGGCGAGTTCCGCAGCGTCGGGCCGGCCGGCGGGCGGCCGGTCCTGAGGACCTAGGACCCGATCGAGATGATCGGGCTGGTCACCCCGGAGTTGGTCTGGTTGCCATGGCTGGGCGTGCCGTAGGAGTAGGTCGCACCGGTGGTGGTGGCGATCGTGTAGCCCCCGCCGGCGCCCAGGGCGATCCCCTGGACGGTGCCGACGGCGATCCCGTGCGCCGATCCGTAGAACGGGGCGTCGTAGGCGAACACCCCACCGTCGGCGGCCACCAGGTAGTACCCGGAGCCGTCGGCCGTGGCGGCGATGCCGACCACCGGGGACGCCAGGTGCTCCGCTCCGGCTGAGCCGTGGAAGGCGGCTGAGCCGTAGGCGAACACCCCACCGTCGGCGGCCACCAGCCAGTAGCCGCCGGTGCCGTTGCCGGCGATACCGACGATCGGGGCGTTGAGGTGGGTGGCGCCGAGCGAACCCTGGAAGCGGGCGTCGCCGTAGGCGAACACGCCTCCGTCGGATGCCACCAGCCAGTAGCCCTTGCCGTCCGAGGTGGCGGCGATG
>Ga0302319_10023875_pt1 | contig 10904 bp, 9 predicted proteins | sample Bog_T0_2_FD_203319 | JGI IMG/M metagenome (GOLD analysis project Ga0302319, IMG submission 203319) | Peat permafrost microbial communities from Stordalen Mire near Abisko, Sweden - Bog_T0_2 | ecosystem: Environmental > Terrestrial > Soil > Wetlands > Peat | place: Sweden: Abisko, Stordalen Mire... | reverse complement strand
ATCTCTGGAAGTCGGGAACCGGCCTGCTCAGTACTCAGGTGCTCCAGGAGTTCTATGTGAATGTGACCCGGAAGATTGGCGTGCCGCTGGGGGGCGCCGCTGCTCGTGAGGTTGTGCGTGATTACGCGGCGTGGGTGGAATCCTCCATCACGGCGGCAACGATCGTGCGCGCTTCAGAGATCAGCGAGGTCTGGCAGATTTCATTTTGGGATGCGATGATTCTGGCAGCCGCGGAACAAAGCGGCGCGGAACGATTGTTGACCGAGGATCTGAATGCAGGAGAAAAGATTGCAGGGATCGAGATCGTCAACCCGTTTTTCGGCGCCTAGCCATCCAATTCGATCATTAATGAACCCCCAAACGGCTTGTGGGAAGCCAGTTCAGACCTGAGGGTCTGCCGCGGATTGCATTGTTCAAAGCGTTGCGACGATAGCCTCGCGCGTTACGCCCTGGTGGTCTGCCACGGACCTGAGGACGGAGTTAATCGTGCCAACTCGAAGCGAGTCAGGTTCGGAACCGCAATGCGCTGATGTGACGGTTCATCTGTCTCCAGGATGATGTAGCTGCCGGATGGATCTCGCAATGCTTCCATCTTCGGCAGAGCGCGCCTGCAAGGCCATCGCCCGACAAGCCGGGAGGCAGTTTCATTCGATCGACAGAACTTCGTCCCTAACCAGGTGAAGCCGGATTCGATTGGGCCGGGGCTGATCGAGGAAAAACGCGGCGGTGGCATCGATCACGTTGCTGCGAAGTTCATCCCAGGAATCGCCTTCCGTGAAAATGTTCTCGGTCAGACACTCGGCACAATAACCGCCATCGGCTTCCTGAACGGCTTCAAACACCAAATCGGCCATATGCAACATGGTGCGAGACTCGCAGCCAGTACTTCACCTCTATGCCCCCCGCGCCTGGTGAAAGCAAAGCCACGAATCAAGCCGGCCGGTTGACACGGATAAGCTGGTCTTCGCAGTCTGGATGGGCTGCGACAGCCGCATCAATCCGCTCAGCCAGACCCGCGAAATCGGCGTCGAAAGTGCAGAGAACGATGCCACGATGTTGCTCGGTTCGGTGCAGGTGGAGTCGAAGGAAATGACGCCGATTGTGCGTCAGCAGAACCCGTTGTCGCGAGGAGGCAAACGACAGGACTTCTGGGTCCGCCACGGAGGCGTTTGCATTTCCCGCCTCAAGCGATGTCAGCACGTCGTGGCCGAGGCGGCGCAGTTCCAAAACAACCTGTAACGCGATACTCTCGTTCGAATAGAAACGCGCCACTCACGCCGTCTCGTTCTCGTCGATTTGGCGGTCGATTTCGGCGCCATGCGAGCGTGCGTAATTCCAGGCGTTCACAAGGTCGTCCGCGCGAAGAGTCGGGTATGCCGAGAGCAAAACCTGCTCTGTCACTCCTCTGCGCCGCGCACTTTCCAGCAGCCAGACGGGAATTCGCGTTCTGACTATGCATGCTTCTCCGCCGCAGACGTCGGGGCGGGCTTCGATGCCGGGAAATGAATCTCCGAGGTCCTGAACAAGCCACCGCAGCACCTCGGCCTTCTCCGCCGAGGAAAGTTTGCCCAGAACGGTCTCGAATTCACGCAGGGTCGACATGGAACTTCATCTAATTGTCGCTCCGTCTAATCCGCCAAAGCCGGGTCACAGCCGCCCAAAATAAATCTTCCCCAATATTTCAACAATTTGGAGGGATCCCCACCAACCCAAAGCCATTTCACCCCCTACCCTCTAATCGAAAGCAAGTGCTTTCAGAAAGAAGACCAACCCTATGGCCACAGAAGCGCAATTCAACGCCAACCGAGAAAACGCACAGAAATCCACCGGAGCCCGCACCCCCGGAGGGCACTACGCCTCCTCCCGCAACGCCGTAACGTACGGCTTATACACCCAATCCGATTTCGTCCTCCCCGAAGAAGCCGAAATCTACCAGATGTTCTGCATCAACATGCAGGGCAGCTGCAACGCCGTCGACGCCCTCGAAGAACTCCTCGCCGCCGAGATCACCGGCGCCGCATGGCGACTTCGCCGCTGCAACCTCGTCGATGGCGACCTCGCAAATCACTCCCCCATCGACCCGCTCCTGGACACGATGCTCGGACCACAGATCCGCTCCATCGAACGAGCCCGCTCCCACTCCACCGGCATCTTCCACCGCTCCCTCAACCAGCTCCGCAAACTTCAAAAGGACCGACTCGCCATGCAAACGCCACAACCCAAACCGGAACCCGAATTCGACCTCCTCCAGGCCGTCCAGCAAAGCATCAGCTCCATCATGAGCGACCCCGGCCCGGCCAACTGGGACGAATTCGACCGCCAATACCTCGCCGAACAAGCCGCAAAGGTTGTGGGGCAGGATGGCATCCTGCCGGCCGATTGCCAATCGGCCGTGGCTGCGGAGCAGCCAGAATTGGCTTCGAATTGTGACTCCACCGCGCCCGCAACCGAAGAATCGGCTTCGAATTGTAAATCAGCCCCCACAACCCCCACCGCAACCCCCAAAGCACCCGCCAAAATCGGCCGCAACGCCCCCTGCCCCTGCAACTCGGGTCAGAAATTCAAGCGTTGCTGCATAACAAAGGCCGCCTGACCCCAAAAGCCCCGAACCAACCTCATACTGGCCAGGCCTTATCCCCGCAATTTGGTGCGAAGACGGAATCTCGTGGTCAGCAAACCCGAACTGCGCCCGCCCCACCACCTTTCCCGCTATCCTGTATCTATATGAAGGTCGCTGAAGACCGCCGGACCGCCGATCGGCAAAAGAAGCCAACCGTCAAGGTGCCCAAAAACGCCCTCCTCGTCCGCTTCTTCCTCCACCCCGTCGGCAAAGCCTTCGCCATAACCGTCCTCATCGCCTTCCTCGCCGCCGCCGGCGTCTTCATCCATTACTACTCCAAATTCGCCGCCCTCATCGACGATCGCCTCTCCGGCGGAGCCTACACCTCCACCTCCCGCATCTACGCCGCCCCCTCCACCATCGCCGTCGGCGACCCCGGCTCTCCCAATGACCTCGCCATCACCCTCCGCCACGCCGGCTACAACGAAAACCGCAACAACCCCATCGGCTATTACACCCTCCGCTCAGACTCCATCGACGTCTTCCCCGGCGCCGATTCCTACTTCGATCAGGAAGCCTCCGCCGTCAAATTCTCCGGCGGCAAAATCTCCCGCATCGTCTCCCTCAGCGACAACAGCGACCGCCCCCAGTACGAGCTCGAACCCCAGCTCATCACCAACCTCCATGACCGCAAGCGCGAAAAGCAGCGCGTCGTCCGCTATGAGGACATCCCCGCCAGCCTCCGCAACGCCATCCTCTCCGCCGAAGACAAACGCTTCTTCTCCCACTCCGGTTTCGACCCCATCGGCATCGTCCGCTCCGCCTGGGTCGATATCCGCCACGGCCGCAACGATCAGGGCGCCTCCACCCTCACCATGCAGGTCGCCAAGAACATGTTCCTCACCCTCGACCGCAACTGGCGCCGCAAAGCTGCCGAGATGATGATCACCATGCAGCTCGAACAAAAGCTCACCAAGGAGCAGATCTTCGAGCTCTACTGCAACCAGATCGACCTCGGCTATCGCGGCAGCTTCGAGCTCCGCGGCTTCGGCGAAGCCTCCCAGGCCTACTTCGGCAAAGACATCAAATCCCTCTCCCTGCCCGAAGCCGCCACCCTCGCCGGCATGGCCCGCGGAGCCAGCTATTACAACCCCTATCGCCACGCCGACCGCGTCATCGAACGCCGCAACTGGATCCTCGGCAAGATGCGCGAGAACGGCTATATCAACGATCGCGATTACGGCGTCGCCACCGAAACCCCTCTCAAACTCCAGACCGGCGCCTCCGAATCGAGCGACGCCCCTTACTTCGTCGACCTCCTCAACGAAGACCTCGACAAGCGCTTCCCCGGCTACGACTTCCAGGCCCACGCCGACAAGATCTACTCCACGCTCGACCTCAACCTCCAGCGCGCCGCCAACGAAGCCGTCAACATCGGCATGAAGCAGGTCGACGACATCGCCCGCAAACAGAAGCGCTTCAAGAACGCCCCCTTCGTCGAGCCCCAGTGCGCCCTCATCGCTCTTGACCCGCATACCGGCGAGATCAAAGCCCTCGTCGGCGGCCGCAATTACAACATCACCCAGCTCAACCGAATCCTTGCCGAACGCCAGCCCGGCTCTATCTTTAAGCCCTTCGTCTATGCCGCCGCGCTCAACACCGCCGTCGCCGGAGGCACCACCACCCTCACTCCCGCCAGCATCGTGGTTGACGAGCCCACCACCTTCACCATCCAGGGCCAGCCCGACTATGAGCCGGAGAACTTCGAGCACGAATTCGAAGGCCCCGTCACGCTCCGCCGCGCCATGGCGAAGTCGCTCAACGTCGCCACCATCAAGGTTGCCGAGATGGTCGGCTATAAGACCGTCGTCAACCTCGCCCACAAAGCCGGCATCAGCGAAGACGTCAAGCCAACCCCTGCCATGGCGATCGGTTCCTATGTCGCGACGCCGCTTGAGATGGCCGGAGCCTACACCATGTTCGCCAACAAAGGCGTCCGAGTGCAGCCCACCCTCGTCTCGCTCGTCAAGGAACCCAACGGCAAAGTTCTGCTCGATCAGAAGCCGCAAACCAAACCGGTGCTCGATCCCCGCGTCAATTACCTCATGGTCAGCATGCTTGAAGAAGTCATGCGCACCGGCACCGCGGCAGGCGTTCGCGGACGCGGCTTCACCGTCCCCGCCGCGGGCAAAACCGGCACCTCGCATGACGGCTGGTTCGCCGGCTTCACCTCGGATCTGCTCTGCATCGTCTGGGTCGGATATGACGATTACTCTCAGCTCAACATCGAAGGCGCCCACTCCGCGCTCCCCGTCTGGACCGAGTTCATGAAGCGCGCTATCCTGTTACGCCCTTACTCGAACCCCCGCGAATTCCCCGCGCCCGATGGCGTCACCACCATCACCATCGACCCGCAGTCCGGAATGCCCGCCGGTCCCTCCTGCCCGCAACAGCGTCCGGAGGTCTTCATCGCCGGCACTGAACCCGTCGGCGCCTGCCCGCTCCACAGCGGTAAAGGCGACCAGACCTTCGTCTCCGGTTGGGACACGAACAGTGCCGCGGGAGGTTCTAAGAACACCGCCAACGGAGCCCCGCTCCCGCCGCGCCGCGACACCACCGGCAACCCTCCCGCGCCGTTGCCTTACCAGACACCCGACCAAAAAAAGAAGGGATTTTTCGGTAAACTGAAATCGGTATTCAAGTGAGGTCGAACATGGTCTCCGTCCGAATCGCCGCCGTTTCTCTGATAGCCGCAGGCTTCGCCGCAAGCCAGGATTCGCCGAAGCCCCTGCCCCCTGACACGATGGGCGACCTCCTCATGGCCCGCAAGCAGTTCCGCGACGCCATCGAGTCCTACCGCAAGTGCCCCCTCGACCAGGCCATCACCTGGAATAAGATCGGCATCGCCTGGCACCAGCTCGGAGACCTCAACACTGCCCGCAAGAACTACGAGAAAGCCGTCAAGCTCGATAAGAACTACGCCGACGCCATTAATAACGAAGGCACCGTCTACTACGCCCAGAAGAAGTACGGAGCCGCCATATCCCGCTACCAGAAGGCCCTCAAACTCAAGCCCGATACAGCGTCTTTCTGGAGCAACCTCGGCACCGCCTACTTCTCGCGCAATCGCTTCAAAGAAATGACCGAGGCCTATCAGAAAGCCCTTGAGCTCGACCCCAACGTCTTCGAGCACCGCGGCCTGGTCGGAACCGAGCTTCAGGACCGCAGCGTAACCGACCGCGCCCGCTACCATTACGAAATGGCCCGCATCTATGCCAAAACCGGCAAGAACGACCTCGCCCTCCAGTACCTGCGCCGCTCGCTCGAAGAGGGCCTCAAAGACAAAGCAAAAATGACCCAGGCCCCCGAATTCGCCAACCTCCGCGAAACCCCCGAATTCCAGGCCATCATAGCGCTAGAGCCCCGTGTCCTTTAACCGCGCCTCCCTGCTGGCCCTTGCCCTCCTTCTTTCCCTAACCGCCTGCCAAAAAGAATCCGAAGGCCCGCCCCCGCGCTACGCGATAGCCCGCTTCGCCAACCTCTCCGGCGACCCCTCTCTCGACTGGGTCGGCCGAGCCGCCCCCGCATACCTCACCCGAACCCTCCTCAAAGCCCTGGACGGCCCCGTGCTCACCTCACGAGCCCTCAACCGCGCCGCCGGCGCCGGCATCTCCGATGACCGCGCCCAGGCCCAACTTGCCGGAGCCACCCACCTCCTCTCCGGCTACATTGAAAAAGTCAACGGCAAGCTCCGCCTCTATTCCGTGGACGAAGACCTAAACACCCACCAGAACGCCCGCACCCTCGCTGTCGAAGCCGCCCAGCCCCTGCCGGCGCTCAACGGCCTGGCTCACGCCTTCTCACCGTCCGCCGCCCCGTACCTCACCTCAAACCCCGAAGCCCTCCGCCTCTACTCCTCCGCCCTCGACGAACCCCTCGACCGCGCCCTCGCAGACCTCCGAGCCGCCGTCCAGATCGATCCCGCCTTCGGCCCCGCCTGGGCTTCCCTCATCGACTACACCAGCCTTCGAAACGACCGATCGCTCCTCGCCTCAACCATCGAAGAAGCTCTCAATAAACCTCTCGCCCCCCTCGACAAAGCGCAGATCCAACTGGAAAAGACTCTGCTCGACAAGGACATGGACGCGCGCCTCGCCGCCATGCGCGACCTTTCCCAACAGACCCCCGCCGACCTCGCCCTCATCAAATCGCTCGCCGAAAGCGGCACCGCCGCCGGCCGCTTCGCACAGGCCGCCGCCGAGTGGAAACGGCTCCGCGACACCGACCCCAACGACCGCGACGCATGGAATCAACTCGGCTACGCCCTGGCTTGGAGCGGCGATTTCCCCGCCGCCCTCAACGCCATGAAACAGTACGCCGCCCGCTGGCCCGAAGACCCTAACGCCCTCGACTCCGCCGGCGACGTTTATTACATGTACGGCGAATTCCCGGAAGCCGCCGCCTGGTATCTCAAAGCCAACGACAAAGGGCCCCAACTCCTCGCCGGAGGCGACTTCTACAAAGCCGCCTGGGCATACTTTAGAGCCGGCGAAAAAGCCAAAGCCAACGCCGCCTTCGAACAGTTCCGCGCCGTCCGAACCAAATCGACCCCCGCCGGCTTCCCCCTGTTCGAAGCCGACTGGCTCTTCCGCACCGGACGCGAAAAACAAGCCATCGCCCTGCTCCGCAAGGAAGACGGTTACCGCGCGGAACTCGTCCTCCAGGAACTTCTCGCCGGTGACCGAGCCGCCGCGGCTAAAGACGCCGCCGCCATCAAACAGCCTTCCAACCTCAGCACCATCGCCCGTTTCGCCGCGCTGCCTTCCGCCTCCGCCGCCGAATGGGAATCCCGCGCCGGGATGCTGCACGCGCAGAACAACGAGCCCGCCCGCCGCTTCACCCTCGGCATCGCGCTGCTGCTCGATGGCAAAAAAGAAGCCGCCCTTCCCGTATGGGAAAAAATTGCCGAGGAGTCTTCCGCAACCGACTTCTTCACGCAGTCCATCGTCGAAAAACTGAAGGGAAAAAAACCGAAGATCGAGCAGGTGCCCGATTCCCTGAACGTCAACCCGCTGCGAGTCGTCGCAGACAATCTCTGAGTTTATGCGGGCTCAGCGCGACGAAGGGGATTGAGAGGATTTTAGAGGTTTGAAAGAGGATTTACAGCAAGAGGGGTTTTTACAGAGGAGTTTTATCGTCGCGTCCTGAGCCCTTTGTGTTACTCACGCTTCTTTCTAAAGCACGCGGTTTGCCAAACCGAAACCCCTGTAGATTGCTCACGTACCGCCTCGAAGGAGTACCGGAATGAAACACCGTTTTGGTTCGCGTCCCGTTCTTGCAGTCGCTGTTCTCACCTGCCTTGCCTGGGCTGTCGCCCCGCCCGAATTCACCGCCGCCGGCATCGTGAGAGGCTCCTCCTCCGCCACAATCCTCGTCCCCGGCGAGGGTATCTCCATCTACGGCCACAACATGAACGGCTCGACCAGCGTGCTGATCGGAGGCATTCCGGCGAAGATGCTCTACATCTCCGAGAACCAGCTCAACCTCATCGTCCCGCCCGGCCTCCCCGAAAATCCCCATACCGAAGTGCGTGTCGTGGTCGATGGCGTCTCAAGCGCCCCCGCCTTCCTTCCGGCGGGATTCGAAAACACCACTGTTGCCCTTGCCGAACCCGCCTTCGCCAACGGACCGGTATGGTTGAAAGCCACCTTACCGTTGGAATTCGGCCACTCCACCGCCTGGCCCGCGATCCTCGGCCCCGCCGGCTTCGGCTGCAACGAAGTCGAGGTCCGCCGCGACGGCAAACTCCTGCCGCTCCTGCCCGGCTCGGACTGGCATCGCTATGGGGTCGTTTTCTCCGGCAACATCTGCGGTGGTTCTGGCCGCGACCCCAGGCTCCCTCTGCATCTGCTCTATCGCTTCGATACCCCCGGCACCTACGAAGTCCGCTACACCCTCCGCGACATGCCCTTCGGCTCTCAACCGGGAGGCAAAATCCGCGCCCAGTCCGTATGGACGTCTATTGTAATCGGACCGCCCGACCCCGCCGCGAAGCCCGCCCAGCCTGACGACGCCGCTCTCTACGACCCTGACCCCAACACCCGCCGGCTCGCCATGAATCTGCTCAACTACGAACCGGAAGACATAGCCTCGAATCATCTGCTGGCCCTGATCCACGAAAAAGGCCCTACCGACGTCATCGTCGGCTTCCTGCTCCGCCAGCCCGCCTTCCGCGAAGCGCACGCCGCCGAGATCGCCGAAGCCTCGGTGCCTTATCTGAAGTCCGACTCCGTCCTTGCGATGGAAGGAGCCGTCGCCGCGCTCCGCTCCGCCCCGAGAATTGACGCCCTGCTCGCCGCCGCCGACCACGTCACCGAACGAGCGAGCACGCAAACCGGCGCAGACCTGGCTCAAATCCTGGTCGATTCCCACGACCCGCGCGCCCACGCCGTCCTGCGCCGCCTGATCGATCGAAGCTACCTGCAGATCGCACACGCCCTCGCCTCATTCCGCGATCCCGCCGACCTTCCCGCACTGGCTGCCCTGTTCCCAGCGTCCGGAGAGAATGGTGCCTTCCTTCCCGAACTCCTCTACTCAAACTACGGCAAAGCCGCCGTCCCTTATCTCAAAGCCGCCCTCAACCAATCCCCGCCGCGCTTCACCGCCCGCAATCTTGCCGCTCAACTCATGGCCGCCAACGATCCCGCCGGCTTCTCCTTTGCCGAAGAGTCCCTCACCTCAAGAGGCAACCACATCGACATGATTCAACTGCTCAAAAGCCAGTTCCCGGAACTCGCCAACGCGGACGAGCCGGCCCTGCTTGCGTTTGTCCGCGCGCGTTTACAATAAATCTATGTTGCTGAAGACTGTCGCCCTCGCCGCGCTGCTGCTGTTCCAGAACAACAAGCCCGCGCCCGGCTTCACGCTCAAAGACGCGCAGGGCAGGGAAGTAAGCCTCGCCTCTTACAAAGGCAAGGTCGTGCTGCTCAATTTCTGGGCCACATGGTGCGTCGGCTGCAAGCAGGAAATCCCCTGGTTCATGGATTTCCAAACCAAATACAAAGCCGACGGCCTCGAAGTCCTGGGTGTCTCGCTCGACGACGAAGGCTGGAAGGTCCTCAAACCTTATCTCGCCGAACACCCCATGAATTACACCGTAGTCCTCGGCAATGACGACATCTCCGCGCTTTACGGCGGAATCGACGCGCTCCCCGCAACGCTTCTCATAGATCGCCAGGGCAACATCGCTTACTCCCACAACGGTGTCGTCGACCGAACCGAATGCGACAAGGAACTCCAGGCCCTGCTCGCCCCGAAAGCATTACCGGCCCAAATGGCCTTCGATGTCGCCTCCATCCGGCTCGCGCCTGCCCAACCCCTCGATACAAGGTACATATCCAGAAACCGCGAGGACACCCGCCTCATCTACAACGGGGTCTCCGTCCTCGATCTGATCGCCGAGGCTTACCACGTGCAGCACCGCCAGATCTCCGGCCCCGACTGGCTGAGCACCCAGATCTTCGACATCACCGCCACCTATCCCAAAGACTCGGGCGAAAAGGCCATCCCCGAGATGCTCAAAACCCTGCTCGCCCAGCGCTTCGGCGTCAAGCTGCATGAAGAATCGAAGGAGATGCCGCTCTACGCGATCACGTCCGCGAAGACAGGCGTCAAAATGAAGAAGGCTGAAGCCGACCTCGGTAAATTCAACGTGAAAGCCGGCAAGACGGTCGCCCATATAGAAGCGGCCAACACGGTCGCTCAGCTAGCCGATCAGCTCTCCGGCATGCTCGACCGCCCCGTTGTCGACCAGTCCGGTCTCGAAGGCGATTGGGTGATCGACCTGCAGTGGACGCTCGATTCCTCCGACGCCCCCGGCGCCGATTCCGTCGCGCCCTCCATCTTCACCGCGATGCAGGAACAGCTTGGGCTCCGTCTGGCGCCGGCGAAAGGCCCGGTTCGTCAACTCATCGTCGACCACGCGGAAAAAACGCCGACGGACAACTGATTACTGACCTAAATACTTCTTCAGATCCGGATGCAGCAATTGCTGAATCTCCGGCTTCTCCAGACCCGCCTTCGTAATCACCACTGCGCTCAGATCCAGCTTCTTCGGGGGCGTCGTCCCGTTCAGCTTCTCGCTCACTGCTTTCACCCCTTCAAAACCCATCTTGAACGGATCCTGGGCCACCAAAGCGTCGATCACGCCGGTCTTCAAATCGTCCACCAGATCGTCGCTCGAATCGAACGCTACCAGCTTCACCTTCCCCGTCAGTCCGCGCGACTTGATCGCCTGCGCCGAACCCACCGAGCTCGGCTCGGACGACGCGAAGATCCCGTTCAA
>Ga0302319_10023873_pt1 | contig 10905 bp, 12 predicted proteins | sample Bog_T0_2_FD_203319 | JGI IMG/M metagenome (GOLD analysis project Ga0302319, IMG submission 203319) | Peat permafrost microbial communities from Stordalen Mire near Abisko, Sweden - Bog_T0_2 | ecosystem: Environmental > Terrestrial > Soil > Wetlands > Peat | place: Sweden: Abisko, Stordalen Mire... | reverse complement strand
CTGTATCTGGTCTTTCGTCCCGCGATACATCATTACCGTGACTCCGCCGTCAGGACCGAACCAGTAATCGGCGTCGGCCCACACATCTTTTGAACTCTTTTGCGAAGCCTCAAGGATCTCGCTGCCGTCGGCATTAAGCCCATTGGTCACTTTGGCAGAAACGGCAAAAACGTTCTTGAAGTAGTTCGAGGCGTGAGTGTATCCAACGTCAATGCCCACCGGATGCTGATCGAGCGTAAAGTTGATGGGATCGACGTTGACCAGCGTGTAGGAGGGATCGGAGAAGAGGTTATAGAACATTGCTGCTCGCGTTCCCTCTCCCTCCTGCATATGGATCATTCCGCCTTTGATGAAATAACTGCTATTGGCGCGGCCCCGCGTATAGACACCGAAGCCTTGCTCCAGATTGCTATTCCCATCCTGGTAGAGCTCATAGTGCCCGAAGTAGGAGAAACCAGTTTCAGGCACGGCCCCGGCAATAAACAGCGCGGCTTCGTCGAGGTTGAAGCTGGTGCACGACGAACTCGAAGATGTATCGCTGCCGCACGAAGTGGAAGGGGAAGCCGAAGTGGTGTTGCCTGCGTCGGCGACGGTCTTCTCGTCGGTCGCGCTGGCCTGCAGGATCAATGCCATGGAGTTGGTGACGCTGAACTTGATGTCTTTGTCCAGATCGACGATCTTTGGGGCGGCCTTGGTTCCGTCCATCTCGTCGGGCGGCATACGGTAGCCGAGGCGCTTGAACATGAAGCCGTTCTTGTTCAGCGCAGGCGGAACCGTATGGCAGGTGTAACACTTGACGCCGTATTTGCGGGCAAACGCGGGAATTGCGCGCCCTGGCTGCGGCATCAAGAGGATGAAGCCGAGCGCTACCAGAAAAGCTTTTACGCCTGAGGTCCAGAGTTTCATGTGCGGGAGCTCCTGACGTTTTCTTAAGCACGGCGGGAGCCAAAGCTCAGATTATCTGAAGTCAATGACTTGCAGCGGGCGCTCCCCAGTATCTGAGGATTTCATTCACCGCATTCCGAACTCTCCTGGGGAATCGATTCCCCAACCTGCTGCTCTCTTTCCCGTTTGAGCAGAGCATAAAACGTCTTCCGGTCCACTCCGGCTTCGCGCGCAGCGGCGCTCACATTTCCGCCGCAGCGGGCCAGCACAGCCTGCGCATACGAGAGTTCAAAGCTGGCCAGATATTGCTCCTTGGCATCTTTCCAGGGCAATGCGGAAAGGCCACCAGCAACATCGACGGGTTGAAAATCCTCTTCCAGATCCTGCGGTTGCAGCACACCGCCGGGGTGCAACGCCGTCAGCCTTTCCATCACGTTCTTAAGTTGACGAACGTTGCCCGGCCAACGCTGACTCAAAAGCGCCTCATAAAACCTCGGCGACCCCGATAAACTCTTGCCGTACCGCCTTGAAAACCGTTCCAGAAAGAAGCGCGCCAGATGAGCAATGTCCTCTTGCCGGTCGCGCAAGGGCGGCAGCTTTACCGTGACTACGCTCAGCCGGTAATACAGCTCTTCGCGAAAGCTGCCCGCCTTGATTTTGGCAACCAGATCCTGGTTGGTAGCGCACAGGATACGGCAATCCACGCGCACTGGCGTTAATCCGCCCAGCCGCCGCAGAACCCGTTCTTCAACAAAGCGGAAGAGGCGCGTTTGCAGCTCCACGCCCAGGTCGCCGATTTCGTCCAGGAAGAGCGTGCCGCCGTCGGCCGACTCAATGAGTCCCTTCTTTGTACGTTCCGCGCCTGTAAACGCGCCGCGCTCGTAGCCGAACAATTCGCTCTCAATGAGCGAGCCCGGCATGGCGCTGCACTCCACCGGAACAAATGGCCCGTCCTTGCGCCGGCTCTCGTTGTGCATGAACCGTGCCATGACCTCCTTGCCGGTGCCGCTCTCGCCCAGAATCATTACTGTGGCATCGGTGGCCGCGGCGCGGCGGCATTTTTCTGCTTGGTCAAGCATGGCGGGGCTGTGCGTGTGGGGTGAATCCGCCTCGCCCAGAGCCTCAAGGCGGCCTTTCAGCGTTTCCACTTCGCGCTCCAGCTTTGCATGCGACAACGCTCGCTTAACAACCAAAAGCAGATCGTCGCGCTTGAAGGGTTTCTGGAGGAAGTCGAAGGCGCCATTGCGCATGGCCATTACCGCGCTCTCTACAGACCCGAAGGCAGTGAGGAAAACGATCGGCAGTTTCGGATGGGCTTCGTGCAGCCGCGCAAAGACTTCTTCCCCAGACATTTTCGGCATTCGAACATCCAGCAGCACCAGATCGGGCGGGTTAGCCAGGCATTCGGCCAGCCCCTTGGCAGGCTCCACAAACACGGAAACTGTGGTTCCGGGCAAGCGCAGCATCCGCTGGATATTCTCACCCAGTGCGGCCTCGTCGTCGATGACCAGAATCCGGCTCACTCTGTCGTTCCTCCGGCAAACCAATGGTAGGGCTGGCCACGTGTAAATCGCGCCGGCGGCAACTCGATCGCAAAACTTGCGCCGCCGCCTTCCCTGGTCTCATAACGGATGCGGCCATCATACATATCCAGCAGACTGGCCGCCAGAAATAGCCCCAGCCCCAGCCGTTCCCGCCCGCTGCTGTGAGAGATGAACGGCTCGAAGAGATGCTCGCGGATGCTTTCCGGCACGCCCGGTCCATCGTCTTCGATCCTAGCCACCACTTTCGCTCCCGCCGTGCGATAGGGTTCAAGACGCACCCAAATTGTGCCGTTCTCTCTCCCTTTAAGCGCTTCAAGCGCGTTGCTCAACAGGCCGCGAACGACTTCACCAACCACGTGTTCCGGAACATCCACGCGCGGAGCGTCGGCGGTCTCAAGCAACATACTCACGCCCTGGTCTTGGGCTGCAGGCCGGTGCGCCTCAAGCGCCTCCTCCAATGCCTTCTTCGGTACGGAGGCATCGAAAATCTCTCCGCCACGCTCACGACGCAGCGCTTGCAAAAGTGTGCGGGCAATGTTGCCCATGTAGCGCGTTTCCTTGAGCATCTGCTCCAGATCGGCGCACAGGGCTGCGTCCTGTTTGCGCTCTTCCAGCAGCACCTCAAGCCGGCCCGCGACAATTGCAAGGGGGTTGTTAAACTCGTGCATGAAGCCGGCCGTGAACTGCCCTAACAGCGTAAGTTGGTGCGATAGCCGCGCCTGCCGGTCGGCGGCTTGCAACTCCTCGCGCAGTCGAGATGTGCGGAAGCGGACGGTTTCCAATTGCAGCTTAAGTTGAGCTACTTCCTCTTCGGCGGTGGCTGCCTGATGCAGCAGTCTTGTGTGCTCCCGGCGCATAAACAGCAGCGCTGGAAGAGGCGCAAGCAATACAGACAGAATCGAAACAACGGACAGGGAAGCCACCGAGCCGGGAAACACCCAAAGCTTGATGCCCAGCAGAGGCAGCACCCAGGCTCCGCTTATCCAAATCAAAGGCCGAGGCCTCTGCTTGGAGCGATTGAGGTCACCGTCTTGCCTTGGCTTCGCGTACATAATCACTCAAGTGTAGTGCCGCAAGCAGGTCGATGGCTGACAAGAAGCCCACAAATGCATTGGCAACATTGGGTAAACCCTCAATTACTTCGCGGCGGCGATGGCTCGCAAGCTAATGAAAATAAAACACCATAGAGTGGATGTGAGCAATGCTGGCGAGAGTGTGTTCCTAACTCTTGACCGTCTACCTACTCCTCACGTTCCTCTCCGCCCAGCCCCAGTTCACGGCCTTGCGGTTTTCAGGGGGTCATGAACAGGTTGCCTCGGAAAGGCTGCGTTGAACCGCGACTCCGGCTTAACCCCAGGCTCTTGGACAATCGCAGGTACGGTCAATTGGTTGTGTCCTTCTTAGAGCGATAAGGCCTTTCGTTGAGATCCGCCGCAAGCGGAAACGTTTCAACCCGGCGCAACCTGACTGCGGAAGCCCGGAAAGGCATTGATGCCGAGGTGAGAGTGACTGCACAAGATGGTTTGCCACGAAAAGCCAAAGCGACGTCGATTTGATGATTGTGGGTGGGATGCACTTCGCGGATGTGGCCGACCGAATCGCAAACGCACAGAAAACGTTGAACCGCGAGATCACCCCTACGGTCTATACAGCGAATAAATTCAGAGGCAAGCTGCGCGGCAACTTCCTGAAGACGATGCTCGGCGAGAACAAGCTCTTTATGATCGGAGACGAGGATCTCCTTAGAGAAATGTGCCAATAATCGGTGGCTTGAGAAACTCGGGTCCGATCGGGAGGAGATCGAGCGTCTGCTCGCGAATCCGGACGGGCATCTCGACGACTATCGAAAGGCGGTCGCGAGCGAAATGTCTTCCTCGAATTTGCCTGTTCTGGAGTCTTCCGGACGTTGGGCCTTGCATGCTTTTGAATGGCGGCGTAGAGCTGCAGCCCGATGACTATACCTCTCCGTAAAGCAGAGGAGGTATAGCACCTTTGCCCGCTGAGGTGGGGATCTTGGAGTAAGTCTTTTATTTTCTATTGGGGCGGCTAGTGGGGATCGAACCCACGACATCCTGAGCCACAGTCAGGCGTTCTGCCGCTGAACTATAGCCGCCATGTACCGTATAAATTGTAGCATTGAACCAGTTGGAAGAAGCGGGGGCCAAATGCTGACCCGGGCCGGAGCCGAGGGGAAACATCGATGAGCGGTTTGAATGAGCATACGGTGGGCCCTTCCGCGGCCCCAGGCAGCCGTTGGAACCGTGGCGCGTGGTTATTGCGCGACGAGACTCTGCAGCGCCTGGAGAATATCCTCGACGAGGCATTTCGCGTCCCCGGCACGCAGATTCGTTTTGGAATCGACGGCATTATCGGGCTTATTCCCGGCCTGGGAGACGTGCTGGCCGGGTTGCTGTCGCTGATCATTCCACTGGCTGCGTGGATTCGCGGGGTTCCCTACGTAACGCTGGTGCGCATGGCAGCCAACATTGGCATTGGGGTTCTTGTCGGCACCATCCCCATCTTCGGCGACATCTTCGACATTGCCTGGAAAGCAAACCGGCGCAATTACCGTCTGCTGGTCCGCCATTTGGGAGAGCCGAGACAACATACCTGGCGCGACTGGGCGTTTCTTCTGCTGCTCGCGGCGGGCCTGGCCCTGATCTTTGCCATTCCCGTTATCCTGGTCGTGTGGGCCATCGCCTGGCTCGCCAGCCATTGATGGCTCCGCCCATTGTTGGCTTCGAGTCCAGTTGGAATCGTGTCCCATTGACGACTTCGCGTTTTGAACAGTAAAGGCTTTGCCCTACCCGGCGGGATTGAACACACGAATCGCCCCGGGGCCAACGGTCCACACTTGATTGATCAAGCGGGGAGATTTTTCCTTTTGCCGACCGAATCATGCGATGCTTCCGATACGCAACCAATTCGCCTACGCGGTACAATGAAAGCAAGGCGTCGGGGCGTAGCGCAGTCTGGTAGCGCATCTGCTTTGGGAGCAGAGGGTCGGGGGTTCGAATCCCTCCGCCCCGACCATTTCAAATTCTTGCAGGCCACCCAACCGAGCGGTCGATCAGGCTTCGGGCTGGAACACTGCAAGCCTCTCTCGAAATCAAGACCGGCTCCTGTTTTTCAGTTCGAATGCCATCATAGATTCACTAGACAAGCTCTTTTTCGCGCTCCGAGCACTGCGCCTGCACATACTTGATAAGCGCCTTGTCCTCCGCTTGAATATGGTGACGCCACCAACTAGTGAGGAAATTGGCGAGGGTTATCGTCAGCACATATTCTCCGCGCTTATACTTCTCCGCAATGCCGGACACTTCTTTCGTAAGAGTGTAGTGCTTAAGCCGGTGCCGCTCCCTCGCGGGATAGTCGACATCCTTCATAAGCGATTCCTCCTCCCTAAAGTGCTCCACAGTGTACCGGACCAGTTTGTCCAACGTTGGAGTGAGGACAGCCTCGCCCTTGCCTTCCATAATCGCATCGTGTAAGTCTTCCATCATCTGAAACAACTCTTGATGTTGGCTATCGACCTTGGCGTTGTTGGTCTTATAACTGTCATCCCATACTGCAAGGGCCATTCAGTGTCTCCTGCACTGCTTCTACGCTTTAATATTCATATTCGCAACGGACGCCCTCTCGCCGATAAGCAATCAAGGCCTACTTTCGCACCTGTATTCCGCCCGTTTCAGACCTGCCGTCGAATCCTTCCGCTCACACGCTACCCGAAGCATGCTGACACCGGCAATACTCTACTCCGGCAGTAACACACTCCATCTGCCGCCCTGATACCCCTGAACCACCACATTGAAATTCACCGTACGGTTAGGCTTTGCTACTACCAACGCGCCTGCCCCTTGGATGTCCTCTACTTTGGAAGCCATTCCACTAAACACTGCGCGGCCCTGCCGGGTGATAACACCCGCAGCAACGTTCAGAATCTCATTGATGGCATCCTCCAGCACCTCATCGAGCTGCGTTGACCTCAAGCGCTGCGTAATCTCTGCATCCGGCAGTCCCACAAATGCGCCCGCCAGCGAGCCAAGAAGCACCAGATCGGCCTTCACGATCAATGTAGACTCACTAGGAAACACTGAATAAACGCCATATACCTGTTTCACGTTTGTTTTCGCCGGCAGAACCGTCTCAGTGAACGATACCTGGCAATTGATTAAGTGACTAAACTGTCGAGACAGTGCTTGCGGTTCAGGCCCGTACATACGCATACCTCAGTCAAGGATTGGAGACAATGCTTCTTGAATATCATCCGAGTTAAATGGCTTCGATAACATAAACGTCGCTCCTGAACTCATCGCCAGAGCCTTCATCTCAGCAGACGCCTCCGAAGTTATAAATCCGAAGGGCACATTGTTCCCATCGGCTCTCACCTGCTTTAGGAAATCCAGCCCTGACATCTCCGGCATGTTCCAGTCGGACAGAATAAGCTTCGGAGGCCCCTCGCGAAGCTTTTCCAGTGCCTGCAATCCATTCTCGGCTTCGAGCACATCAAGTCCGCGATATCCGGCTTGGCGAATTGCCCGCTGAAGTATCAATCGCATCGTTCTGCTATCGTCCACTAAGAGAATATCCATATTCCACCTCATTACTTATCTTGATTTCGACCGGGTAGAAGCCATATCTGCAAATACCTTTGATCTATCCTGCGATCGCAGACGATGCTCAGAACCCGATCATCTTATCAGAACCTAGTTTGCGAGCGATAGATCCCGGCCGCACACCAAAACCCAAAAGTCGCCCCCATAGAAACGAAAACCAACCACCTCTTCGATGTGTGAGCCGCAAATGCGCAACTCGTAGCTGCTTCCATCGATCACCGAAGGCAGAGATAGTCGAACGTCCTTCGCCATCATCGACTTAATGTTTCCCCCGATCATATTGGCTAATTCGCCCAATACGTCGCGCACGTCATTGTCGACCGGTTCCGGCGGGTCCATAGAGAGAAACTTTCCGGCAAATTCCCTGGCTTGCCGCCATTCGCACACCAGCGATACAGCGCCATTCCACTCGCCTTCGAGATAGACTGAAGAGGTCAACCTGTCTTCAGTTGGCTGCCATGGCGCGTCAGTCGCACAGACATCTATTTCCATCATGGTGGTGAATATCGACTCCACGATCTGTGCCACAGTACTTACACAAACTCCCGTTGCCATAATCCTCCTGCTATCGCGCGACGTATACTGTCGTATTTCCGATTTTCTGCTGTTCAAAATAGTCACCGAGACAGGTGCAGGTCTCGGCTCCGCCGAGGATCAGCCAACCGCCCCGAAATAGGGTGCCATGAATCTCCTTTATGATTCTCCACTTCGTATCGCTGTCGAAATAAATCATTACGTTTCGGCAAAACACCAAATCGAATGGCCCGAGAGTACGCATGCTGCTTCGTAGGTCAAGTGTTTCAAAGCGAGTCATGCGCCTCACTGTGTCGCTCAACTGCCAACTCAGGCCCGAACGGTGAAAGTACTTCACAAGCAAGCTCGCAGGTAATCCGCGATTCACTTCGATCTGTTGAAACACTCCAGACCTCGCCCGCTCAACAACCTTCGAACAGAAATCGGTCCCGAGTATCTCAATGTTCCAGTCCTGCAGCCCCTCCTCCGCCAACATCATGGCTAGACTAAAAGCCTCCTGCCCTGTAGACGATGCCGCGGACCAGAATCTCATCCTCTTGGAATCTCGTCTCAATTCCACGATCTTCGGCAACAGAACTTTCTTGATTGCCTCGTAATGGACCGGTTCACGAAAGAAGTAGGTCTCATTCGTCGTCATCGCTTCTGCAACCATCTGTGTCATCACGGCATTGCGGCTAACTTGCAGAGTGGCGCATAACTCGTTGACTGAAGCGAGACCAAGGTGTTCCGCAACAGGCACCAGCCTGCTTTCAAACAGGTATTCCTTACCGTCTTCTAGCACGATTCCCGTAGCCGAGTACACACTCTGCTGTAGGTATCGGTAATGCTGTGGGAGGATCTTGGTGATCCTTGCCTGGCTCGCCACTTAGATTCTCCTATGCACTCTTTGAAATACGCAAGACCTCTGGCACTACTTGGTCCAGAGGCAATACTCGATCTGCAACTCCACTTTTTACCACGGCACCGGGCATTCCCCACACCACACTGGATGATTCATCCTGAGCAATGATCCTCGCGCCTTTCTCCCTCAGTTTCTCCGCTCCGCGCAGGCCGTCCTGTCCCATGCCTGTTAGCACGATAGCAAGAGCAGAGCCGCCATATACTTCCGCAACCGATCTAAACAGCACATCAACGGCCGGTCGGCAAAAGTTCTCCTGGGCCGACTGATCCAGCACCACCGATATCCGGCCGTGATCCGATACTAGCTTCATGTGGAAATCCCCTGGTGCAATGAGTACCTTACCGGGCTCTACCACAGCACCCTGGCTTGCCTCCTCCACATGCAGGGCGCAAACGGAATTCAGACGCTCACTCAGCAGACGCGTAAACAGAGGAGGCATGTGCTGCACAATAAGAACCGGCAACGGAAATGACGCCGGAAAATTAGGCAGGATCGCCCCGAGCGCTGTTGGCCCCCCCGTAGAAGTTCCGATCGCAACGACGCTGGCCGGCAGGCCCACACTCTTTGTCGGAACTTTGGGATACTCAAGCTCTGCCGCCGACTGCGGTATTGCAATGTTTAGATGTGAAGGCTCCTGAAACCGGAAGAATTGCTTCACTTTCAGGCACAGCTCGTCACGAAACTCGGAGTTTGAACTCTGCCCAGAGTTCTCAGACGATGACTTCGCCAGGTAATCGTCGGCGCCGAGTTGCAGCGCCTCCAACGTTTTCGCCGCACCTCGCTCAGTGAGAGTGCTCAACATAATTACCCGCACAGAAGGATGATCTTTCCGAACGCGCCGCAGCATCTCCAGGCCGTCCATATCCGGCATTTCGATGTCCAGGGTGATGACGTCGGGATTCAGCTGCGGAATGCGCTGCAACCCAATAGCACCGTTGGATGCAGTTCCGACGACCTCGATCGCTGAATCTTGATCGAGTGCACTGGCCACAAGGCGCCGAATGACGACCGAGTCATCGACTACCATTACGCGAATTCGCTCACCGACTCTAAGGTGCCGTAGTTTCATTGTCATTTCTATGCACTTATTAAGGACAGTGCTCCTGTTAGATAGAGCTTTTCTTTCAGAATTTCCTTTGTGAACGGTTTCATCACATATTCGTTTGCTCCGGCTGCCAATGCAGCCGACATGTGGCCGAGTTCGGCTTCGGTTGTGACCATGATTATGGTGAGTGACGATAACTCAGGACGCTTGCGCAGCTCCTGGAGTAGCTCGTAGCCGTTCATCTCCGGCATGTTCCAGTCCACCAAGGCCAACGTCACACTGCCTTTCTCGGTGTCAATTACTTGCAGAGCCTCGCGTCCATTCGCGGCCTCGCAGGTCTCGTAACCTGACTCAATGAGTATCCTACGAAGGATCATACGAATTGTCCTGGAGTCGTCAACCAAAAGTGCTTTACTCATTTTCCATCACCTAACAGTTCTCGATGCATTAATGTGGGGTTCGTCGCCCTAGCAGCAATGTACTCTCATTACTGAATCATCAGGGAGCGGTTTCTTGCGCTGACGCCTATCTTGGGAATGAGAGAACTATCTCAGTTGCTTATCGATTGTCTCCACTTGGTAAGATCCGCAATTCGTTCCGCATCCAGAACCAGAAGCAGCTTATCCTGGAGCTTATATACTCCCTTGATCACATCGAAAGCGGACTGATCTATATTGGCCGGCGGGTGTTCATAGTCCGACGCACTCAGTTCCATAACGTCTCCGATCTCATCCACCAGCAAGCTTACGGCCCCATCTGTCGTACTAACCACAATATTCATGGGAGCCATTTCTTCTGGTCGCGGTGGTAGGCCTAGTCTGCGTCTCATTTCAATCGCGGTTACAATCTGACCGCGCAGATTGATCAATCCCTCGATTGCCTCAGGAGCTTGCGGCACGGGCGTCATTGGTTGGTATCTCAGGACTTCTTGAACCTGAAGAACATCGATGCAGAAAAACAAATCAGATACAAGAAACGTTGAGAACAGTCCGCTCGACTGCGTACCTTCCGGCCTTACGAGTGACATGGCGGTAGCCATTAGTTAGCCCCTTCTCCGGCACAGGCAAGTTCCCTGGCTTTGGATTGACTGGATGTAACAAGTGCCGACACCGCGCTGCATACGGATGACATATCAAGTTTTGCGCAGCAGCCCTGAAACTGTCCGGCCTTAAGATCGCAAGACGTTAGTTGCACTTCAGAGTCTGTTAAAGCGAGGATTGGAATTGACTTCCATTCCGATCGGCTGCGAAGAACTGAGGCAAGTAGCGAAGCGCCTTTCGGTGGCAGGTCCAGTGCTGTAATTACCAGAGCCGGTGAGCTGCGCTCTACTTGATGCAAGGCCTCTTCCAGATTTGATGCTTCGACGACTGAATAGCCTTC
>Ga0302319_10023872_pt1 | contig 10905 bp, 8 predicted proteins | sample Bog_T0_2_FD_203319 | JGI IMG/M metagenome (GOLD analysis project Ga0302319, IMG submission 203319) | Peat permafrost microbial communities from Stordalen Mire near Abisko, Sweden - Bog_T0_2 | ecosystem: Environmental > Terrestrial > Soil > Wetlands > Peat | place: Sweden: Abisko, Stordalen Mire... | reverse complement strand
TGATCTGGAGGCCTGGTGATTGTGCGCGAGATGGCGCACTCAGGACCACTCCAGGGCCGAGCCCCGGGGGAGCGAATGACGAAACGAACCCTGGCATCATGCAACGCAACTGCGGAACCCCAGTCCACGCCCCCAAGCATGGTCTGGGAACTGCCGGTGCGGTGTGGTGAAAGCCCAGCGCGTCAAGCGTCAGACCCTCCCGCGTGATCTTCAACGGCCGGCGCACCATCCGGCTCGCTTTTTACGGCGATCACAAAATAACGTAAAAACGTTTACCGCAAATCACCAATCAAAAAGAGCAACCGTCTACCTCTACGCTTCGCGCAGCTCGTAGCCCACCCCGCGAATCGTATGCGTCAGCTTCACTTCTCCCGGCCGGTCCACCTTGTCGCGCACATACTTCATGTACACATCCACAATATTGGTCGACGGATCGTGCGGCATATTCCACACCTCCTCGGCCAGCGTCGCCCGCGATACCGGACGCCCCGGATTGCGCATCATGTACTCCAGAATCGCAAACTCCCGCGGCGTCAAATCGATTCTGCGTCCGTTGCGCTCCACGCGCCGCTCCTCCCGATGCAGTATCAGCTCTCCCACCCGTGATGTGTTGGGAATCATTCCCGAGTGCCGCCTCAGCAGCGCGTTCACCCGCGCCAGCAGCTCCATGATCGAGAACGGCTTGGCCAGAAAATCATCCGCGCCTGACTGGAACGCCTTCACCTTGTCCTCGATCCGCGCCCGCGCCGTCAGCACCATCATCGGCATGCGCGGCTTCACCGGCCTCGCCCGCTGCAAAAGGCTCATGCCGTCCATCCTGGGCAGGTTCAATTCCAGAATCAGCAGATCGTGCCTGCGTTCATCCTGCAACGCGTTCAAGGCTGTCTCGCCGTCGCCCACCAGCTCCACTGCGAAAGAGCCGGCGCGCAACTCGCGGCTGAGAAAGTTGGCCAGTGAGGCATCCTCCTCAACCAGGAGAATGCTGCGTGCAGCCGGGCACTTGAATTCCCGGACAGGCTCACATACATCCGATGTCGCTCGATCGGTGAGAAGAATGGTGACGGACCTCGTAGTGGTATCTAATGTGGTTCATAGTACGTCGTGCTGTTTCAAAAAACAACACTTCGATACGGCGAATATTGATAACTCTTCGAGTGTTCTGTGGAAATCAAGCCGATAACTCAATCGCCAATAAAATCGCATGGTTTTCCGCTTCAATGCGTCATCCTCGCGCGCAATTCAAGGCCGATGTTAGGGACCGGTTATTGACAGGCTGAATGCCCCGCAGACATTTTCTTCCCAGATGCCCTTTAATTATTTCTTCGTTTGCCGATAGTAGTTCGAGCTTATGCTTCTTGCATACGACAGGTCGATCATGCAGAGATTTGAATATCGCGGTGCCCGCTTTGCGGTGGATCTCCCCGTGCAGTTCGCCGACAAAGAGCGGGTCCTTGCCGGCCGCTGCACTGAGATCAGCAAAGAGGGCCTCAAGCTCGACCTCGGCGAGCCGCTCCAGTCCAACGCCTGCGGCACCGTGTCCGTCAGCTTTCAGGGCCGCGCCCTCGACTTCTACGTCCGCGTCGTCCACGTCGGCCCCCGCCACTGCGGCATGGAGTTCATCTACTCCTCCAAGGCCGAGCAGACAGCCGTAGCCCACCTGGTCGAATCCATGGCCGTGGCCAATCCCCGCTCCGGACCCATCTTGCTCCGGCACTCCTGAGCCGCAACCTTATACCTGCATCCGCATCCACTCCACCCCGCCTCTTACTTCTTCGCCGCAACAGCCGTCGAGTGCGTCAGCTCCGTCGGCAGCGGTTGCTCCGACCCGTCCTTCACCACGTACTGCACAATCAATGACACCCTGCGGTTCGACGGGTCCAGAGGCTGCTGCGGCAACCGCAGCCGTTGATCCGCAAAGCCGCGCACCTGCGATATCTGGTCCGAGTGCATGCCGTGCTCCTGCATCAGCCGCCGCGCCGCGTTCGCCCGGTCCGTCGACAGGTCCCAGTTGTCATACGCGTTCACGGCTGAGTAGGGTTTGGAATCCGTATGCCCCTCGATTGAAATTTTATTGGGAAGGCTGCTCAGCTCCGTCGCCAGCACCTGCAGCAGGCTCCGCAGCGCAGGCGTCGGCTGCACGCTCCCCAATTCAAAGAATGTCCCGTTGGCTGACTCCATCAGCTCAATCCGCAGCCCTTCCTCGGTCACCGTGATCTCAATGTGACCCTTCAGCTTGTCCTGCGGGTCCATGTGGTGAATCGACTTGAAGATGGCGTCCTTCAGCTTCATCATTTCCAGCTTCTTCACCTGTACGTAGTCGGCGCCGTCCTTGTTGTTGCCCACTTCCTTGGCGGTCCCGCGCGGGTCGCGAAAGTACCCGCCCACCGTCACCTGCACTTCCTTGCTCGCGCTCAGCAGCCACAGCACAATAAACAGTGCCATCATCGCCGTCACAAAGTCGGCGTAGGCCACCTTCCACGCGCCGCCGTGATGACCCGCGTGGGCCGCCTTCCGCTTGATGATGATCGGCTGGATGTCCGCCACGATTCAAACCTTTCCGTCCCTTGGTTGTTCCAGTCCCGCTTGGCGCCGCCCGGCTTACGCCGCCTTTTCAGCCGCCACCGGCTCATCCTTCTCGCGGCACGACTTCTCCATCTCCTGGAACGTCGGCCGCAGGTGCTCGGGAATCGCCCGCCGCCCCATCTCCACTGCCAGAATCGGAGAAATGCCCTTGATGAACGACAGCATGACCACCCGCAGCACATGGTAGTAGGCGTGCTCGTCGTCCACAATCTTGCCCATGTGCGACGCCAACGGTCCCACCATCCCGTAGCACAGCAGGATGCCCAGAAACGTGCCCACCAGCGCCGCCGCCACCTTCTGCCCAATCACCTCCGGCGGTCCGCCCAGCGCGCTCATCGTAATCACCACGCCCAGCACCGCGGCCACTATCCCCATGCCCGGCAGCGAGTCCGCTGTCGTCGCCAGCGCATTCACCGGCTGCGTCGCGTTCGTGTGGTGAACCTCCATGTCCAGCTCCATCATCTGGTCCAGGTCAAACGGCGTCGCTCCGCCCGTCACCGCCATGCGCAGCGTGTCGCATACAAAATCCCGAACGTGATGGTCCTTGATGAACGCCGGGTACTTTGAGAACAGCGGGCTCTTCTCCGGCTCCTCAATGTCGGCCTCAATCGCCACCAGCCCGTCCTTGCGCGATTTGTTGAACAGCACAAACATCATCTTCAGCGTGTCCAGATAAACCTTCTTCGACATCTTTGATCCGGCCAGCGTCCGCGCTATCCCCGAGCCAATCTTCTTCAACACCCGCACCGGGTTGGCCGCAATCATCGAGCCCAGTGCCGCGCCCGCAATGATCACAAACTCCGAGGGCTGCATCAGCACCAGCACCGGCCCTTTTTCCATCATGAAGCCGGCCAGCACCGCGCCCAGCACCATGAGTATTCCAGCTATGACAAACATGTGCCTTGGCCTCTCGCCGTCCCGAGTCTGGAGTCGCGTCCACGCCAGCAGACACCGGTCGGTCCCGATCCATGGAGTGGAACGTCCGTTGAATATCGGCAGCTTGGCTTCAGTTTTCTAGAGATCGGCCCTGCATCCTTCGGGTAACCCATCGGGTTCCCCAGGGCCCCGTTCGGGCTGCCCAGAAGCTCCACGCGAGCAGCAAGAAGTGTCAGGGCAGATCCGCCGCGGCGGATCGTGCCGCAATCGCCGCTCCAGACACGCGGCGCTCTACAGGCTGCGGAAAAACTCACCGACGGGGGCCTTGTAACAAGGGCACGCCTTTAGCCGGGCCGATAAAGCACCCAAACCAACGCGGGGCTTTAGCCCCTGCCCAGGCACGCAACCCTGCGATCCTTCCCCGCACCGCTTACCGCACCCGCGGACCGGCCGTCGCCACCACCACCAGGTCCACCCGCCGGTTCTGCTGCCGGCCTTCCGCCGTCGCGTTGTCCGCCACCGGCCGGTACTCCCCATACCCGGCCACCGACACCCGACGCGGATCAACCCCGGAGTCATCCACCAGCAGCATCAGCACCGCCATCGCCCGCGCCGTCGACAGCTCCCAGTTCGACCGGAACTGCGGCGTATGGATCGGCTGGTCGTCGGAGTGGCCCTCCACCCGCAACTCCAGCCCATGCTGCTCCAGCACCGTCGCAATCCGCCGAATCTTGCCCGCCGCCCCCGGCAGCAGCACCGCCTGCCCGCTGTTGAAGAACCCCAGGTCCTTCAAGCTCACCACAAATCCCTCCGGCGTCACGCTCATCACCACCTCGTGCTTGCGGATCTCCGTGCTCATCGCCGCTTCCAGTTGCCGTTGCAGCGCCGCAAAGTCCACCGCCGAGGCCGGCGGTGGCGACCCCGTCGCCGTGTTGTTCGCTGCAACCTCAACCGGCTGCAACCCTGCCGCAGCCTGCGCGGGAACATTCGAGGCCGCGCTCAGCTCCGCCACCTTCTGTCCCTGGAACGCCCCCAGCTGCTGAAACCCGATATGGATAGCCTGGGAGAGCTTCTTCACCACCTGGTTGTCCCGATACGACGAGGCAAACAGCACCACAAACAGCGCAAACAGCACCGTCAGCAGATCGGAGTACGACACCAGCTAGCGATCGTGGTTCGCCGGCTCCTCGGCCTCGAATCGTCTCTTTCTCACTGCAGCACCACCCGCGGAGCCCCGTGCTGCGGCGGCGTGCGCAGATAGCTGTTCAGTTGCAGCTCCATCGCCCGCGGGTTCACTCCTTCCAGAATCGACAGCACTGCCTCCAGCGTCATCTCCTGGATCACCTGCCGCTCCCGCAGCCGGATCCGCAGCTTGCCCGCGCAGGGCAAAAACAGCAGGTTCGCCGACCCCACGCCGTAGATCGTCGCCACAAACGCCACCGCAATCCCTTTGCCCACCTCGTTGATGTCCTGAAGGTGCTGCATCACCTGGATCAGCCCCAGCACCGCCCCAATAATGCCGATCGTCGGCGCAAAGCCACCAGCCGCGTCAAACACCTTGGGAATCCGGTTCAGCTTCTCGCCCTCGTACTCCAGTTGCAGCTCCATCATCTTGCGCAGGTCAGCCGCGCTCACTCCATCCACCGCCAGCATCAGGCTCTCTCGCAGAAACGGGTCCTGAATCCGCGCCAGCTCCGCGTCCAGTGACAGCAGCCCCTCCTTGCGCGCCTTGTACGCGTATCCCAGCAGGTTCTTCACCAGCGCATCCGGCTCCGGCTCCGAGCTGAAAAACACGTCCTTCAGCTGCACAAACGCCTGCCACACAATCCGCAGCGGAAACTGCACCATCACCGCCCCCGCCGTTCCCGCAAACACAATCAGCGCCGCCGTCGGTTGCAACACCTGGGCAAGCCTGCCCCCGTCCATCACCAGCCCGAGCGCGATCCCGCTGACCGCAATCACAATGCCGCCTACCGTGCTCTTGTCCAGTGCCATTCTCAGCCTTCCGCATCCCGGCCGGCCCAGCGGCCCGTTCCGTGCGCTCAGTCGCTCAAATCGCGCCGCAATCGGCTCGAATCCAGCTCGCCCTGCTTACAACAATTGGGGTATTGCATTCGTAAACAGTTCCGGCCCGCTTTTCGGCAACCCCGGCGGCCTCGCCGCAACCCGGCGCATCGACCGCCTAACCCACCCAGCTTTTTTCAGGGAACCCCGCCCTCATGGCTGCATTTGCCCAGCCACTCGCTCAAATCGCAGTCATCCGCATAAGTTATTCAAAATAAACAGAATGGAATCAAAAAATCCACACTCCGCCCCGTGGCAAACTAGGCAATTTTTGCCCATCGGCAACAACCGTTCCGGCGCCTTCTCCGGCCTCTCCGTCTGCGCGTCCTGGGTCCGCTGTTCGTAGCGTCCCGGCCCCGCTCCAGCCCGCCCGCCGCACCACGCCGCAAACCGCCTTTCCACCGCCCCAAAAACCTACTGAAATCTTTTCAATAACTTGCCGATAGAGGCTCATGCTTAATCCCGGGCTCGCAAATGAGCTTCCTCCCAGTCTCGGCTCAGAGCTCGAGGCCATGCCTTTCAGTAGTAAGGGCGGAGCAAGCGTTTCCATCACCACAGCTCGTCCGCGGCCCTTTCGCGAACGGCGCCGGGCCCGCACCCTTGACGAATCCCGCCATGAAGCCCTGGACTCCGTCAATCAGCTGCTCGTCAGCTATGAGAAGACCATCGGCCGCCTTGCCGAAGCCGAGGAAAAGTACCGCGCCATCTTTGAGGACGCCCCCGTCGGCATGTTCCGCATCAGCCCCGGCGGCCGTCCTCTGGCCCTCAATCGCCGCATGGCCGAGATCTTCGGCTACCACAGCCCCGATGAGTTCATGGCTCAGACCTCCAGCGTCGCCGGCCAGCTGCTCGCAGACGTAAGCCAGCTCAAAGTCTGGAAGAACACCATCGAAGAGAACGGCGCCGCCTCCGGCATCCAGACCCAGGCCCGCTGTCAGGACGGGACCGAAAAATGGCTCTCCCTCAACATCCGCGCCGTCCGCGACGCCGAGGGCAAGGTCGCTCACTTTGAGGGAACCGCGGAAGACATCACCGAGCGCAAAGTCGCCGAGGAGCGCATCCAGTTCCTCGCTTACTACGACTCGCTCACCGGCTTGCCCAACCGCACCCTCTTCGAGCTCCAGCTGGCCGACGTGCTCTCCGTCACCCGCCGCGAAAACGGCCGCGCCGCCCTGCTCCTGCTTGAGTTTGTCCGCTTCAAAATCATCAACGACTCCTTCGGCCACCAGCTCGGCGACCGCCTCCTGCAAGAGGCAGCCGAGCGCATCAAGCGCATCGTCGGCGAGTCCGGCATCGTCGCCCGTGTCGGTGGCGGCGAGTTCGCCATCCTCCTCACCAATATTCAGGACGCCCGCAACGCCGTCGTCACCGCCGAAAAGATGGTCGCCGAAATGGCCTCCAAGTTCTCCATCCTCGGCCACTCCATGAACATCTCCTTCAACATCGGCACCAGCATCTTCCCCGAGCACGGCCGCACCGGCGAAGCCCTGGTCCAGAGCGCCGATGTCGCCCTCTATTCCTCCAAACTCGACGGCCCCAACAAGGCCCGCCTCTTCACCGAAGAGATGAACGTGCCCATCATGGAGCAGCTCACCCTCGAGCACAGCCTCGGCATGGCCCTCGATCGAAACGAGCTCTTCCTCGTCTATCAGCCCCAGGTCGATATCCGCACCAAAACCATCACCGGCCTTGAGGCCCTGCTCCGCTGGCAGCATCCCAAGCTCGGCCTCGTGCCGCCCACCAAGTTCATCGGCGTCGCCGAGCACAGCGGCCTCATCGTTCCCATCGGCGAGTGGGTCCTCCGCACCGCCTGCGCCCAGGCCCGCGCCTGGCAGGATGCAGGGCTCCCCGCCGTGCCCATCGCCGTCAACGTCTCGGCCGTCCAGTTCCGCCAGCCCGGCTTTACCGATCTCGTCCGCAGCGTCCTGCGCGACACCCGCCTCGACCCCAAATATCTTGAGCTCGAGCTCACCGAGAGCCTGCTCCTCACCAACGCCGACGTCATGTTCTCCATCCTCCAGGACCTGCGCAAAATGGGCGTCAAGCTGGCCATCGACGACTTCGGCACCGGCTACTCCAGCCTCAGCTATCTCCGCCAGTTCCAGGTCAACCGCCTCAAGATCGACCGCTCCTTCGTGCAAGACGTTGTAGCCAACCCCGACGGCGCCGCCATCGCCACCGCCATCATCAAGATGGCCCGCGCCCTCAATCTTGAAGTCCTCGCCGAAGGCGTAGAGACTGAAGCCCAGATGTCCTTCCTTGAAGAGCAGCACTGTTACGACGTGCAGGGCTACTACTTCAGCCGCCCCGTCGGCGTCGCCAAAGTCGTCGAGCAGCTCCTCTGCGCCCACATCCAACCCGCCGCGCCCGTCTTCGTCGACTGATCGCGCCTCGCCGCCCACCCAGCAATTCCGCGATCGCCGACGACCTCCGTGCCCCATCCATTCCACGTTCTATGTGGAATGGGTGGGAAAGCAAAGGCATCATCCACACGCGCGTGCCCCCGGTCCATCGTCCGCCGCGGCGGAGGGACCGGGGATGGAACCCCGCTGCGAGCGAAAAGCGAGCGTCCGCTCCATGCAATGGCCGCGGCGGACCCCACCGCAGGTGGTGCCCCATCCAATTCACATCCCCGCCCCGGCGAGTGAAATGGTCGGTAAACCACGGACCCCATGCGAGCCTCCCGCGAGTCCGCCGCGGCGGACCCCACCGCAGGTGGTCACAACCCGATAAAATCATCCGGTGAGCCCCCCGCCCGCCCCCCAGTCCCTCATCCGCGAAGCCCTCCAGCACCATCAGGCCGGCCGCCTCGCCCAGGCCGAGCAGCTCTACCGTCAAGCCCTCGTCCTCGATCCCCGCAACGCCGACTGCCTCCATCTCCTCGGCATGGTCGCCTTCCAGTCCGGCCAGCTCCCCCAGGCATCCGCGCTCATCCGCCAGGCCATCGCCCTTCATCCTGCGGCATCCTCCTACCACTCCAACCTCGGCAACGTCCTGCAAGCCGAAGGACATCTCGACCAAGCCGAAGCCTCTTACCGCCGCGCTCTTCAAATCAAACCCGCCCAGCCTGAAGTCCATCTCAACCTCGGCCACATCCTCAAAGCCCTGGGCCAGGTCGATCAAGCCCTCGCCAGCTATCGTCACGCCCTCGCCCTCAACCCCAACATGCCAGAAGCCCGCGTCGCCGAGTCCACCGCCCTCCTGCTTCAGGGCAACTTCACCTCCGCCTGGCCCGGCTTCGAGCACCGCTGGCACACCCGCGACTACGACACCCCCATGCGCCACTACCCCCAGCCCCTCTGGCACGGCCAGCCGCTCCCCTCCGGCCGCCTGCTCCTCTGGGGCGAGCAGGGCATCGGCGACGAGATCATGTTCGCCGGCCTCATCCCCAGCGTCCTTCGCGCCGGCCTTCCCTGCGTCCTCCACTGCGCCCCCCGCCTCCAGCCCCTCTTCGCCCGCTCGTTCCCGCAGGTCGAAGTCCTCTCCACCTCCGCCGCCGCCCTCGATCCCGGCCCGGACATCGCCGCCCATCTCCCCACCGGCAGCCTCCCCGCCCTCTTCCGCACCAGCCCCGACGCCTTCTCCGCCTCCGCTCCCTACCTGCGCCCCGACTCCACGCAGCGCGACCACTTCCGCGCCAGCTACAACAGCGCCAACCCGCGCATCGGCCTCGCCTGGCACACCACCAATAAGCAATCCGGCCGCACCCGCTCCATCCCTCTCAATCTATTTGCCCCACTCTTCTCCATCGCGAAAATCCATTGGATCTGCCTCCAATACGGCCCGCACGCCGCGCTCGCAGCAGAAGCCGCCGCCGCCCGCGCCCCGCTCCTCATCGACCCTACCGTCGATCAGCTCGCCGACATCGACACCTTCGCCGCCCAGGTTGCCGCCATGGACCTCGTCATCACCATCGACAACTCCACAGCCCATCTGGCCGCAGCTCTCGGCGTCCCCACCTGGCTCCTGCTCCCCTGCGCGCCCGACTGGCGCTGGCAGCTCGCCGGCGTCCGCAGCCCCTGGTACCCATCCATGCGCCTCTTCCGCCAGCCCGCCCCTGCAGATTGGCCATCCGTGCTGCATCAGGTCCGCCAGGCTCTCCTGCCGTTCATCGCCGATTCCACGCCGCAGGCAATGCCCAGCGGCCGGCGCACTGACCTGTACTGAATCCGCATTCGCTTGTCGATACCAGTTTGATCTTCGAAGGCCTCGGAATCTGATCCGGTCCGCCCTTCAGGCCATCGCCCGAATTCCTTTCAGGTCGCTTGTAACGAAGTCCCCATTCCGTGGCTTTAATCCTGTGAAAGCACCACTCAAGGACATCTCACAGAATGAGTTCACGACTTTATCCATATCTGACCCTCTTTCTCTTCGTCTCGATGGGGACATGGGCCGCCGCTGCGCAGGAACCTCTCACGCTTCGGCAAGCCATCGATCAGGCCCTGGACCAAAGCCCTGAGGCAGCCATTGCGCAAGCTGGCAACCAGGATGCGAAAGCCTCGGCAACTCTGGCTCGAACGGCGCTCTATCCCCAGTTGACCTTTACCGAAGACATCTCGCGCGGCAACGATCCGGTGTATGCGTTTGGAACGCGCCTCCGCCAGAGGCAGTTCACGCAGGCCGATTTTGCGCTGAACGCTCTGAACTTCCCGCAGCCCATTGGCAATTTCTCCACGCGCTTCTCCGGGCAGTGGTTAGCCTTCGACTCGTTCAAGACGCAGAAAGAAATCCACCGCGCTGATCTGTTCAAGCAAAGCGCTTCCTCCTCTGCCATGGCAGTGGACCAGCAGATTGTGTTTCGTGTTGTCGGCGCCTACCAGCAGGTGCTCTACGCGCAGCGGGAGATCGCTGTAGCCCAGCATGAGCAGGAGACAGCGGCGGCGCTCCTGAGTTCGGTGGACGAGCACGTGAAGGCCGGTCTCGCTGTCGAGTCGGACCGGATGTCGGCCCAGGTCAATGGGTCCGCACGCAAAGAGGAATTGATTGCGGCCCAGGGCGACCTTGAACTGGCATGGGCGGCGTTGCGCGAGGCGATGGGCGCGCCGGATCTGAAGGCAACTGCATTGAAGCCGATTGAGCCGCACACGTTTCCGCAAGGCATTCTCGACGAAGAGATAGCGACAGCGGCAAAGACGCGCCCTGATCTCAGGGCCTTGGGACAGGCGCAATCCGCGCAGGCGTCCGCACTCGGGGCGGCAAAGTCAGACTTTGGCCCTCGCGTCAGCGCATATGGAAATTGGGAACAAGACCAATCCTCCATCGGCGGCTCTGGCGGCAACAACTGGGTCGCTGGCGCCCAGATCAGCGTGGACGTTCTGCCCATCGGAAAGCGCGCGCAACTCGCTCGCGAGAGCGCTGCGAAACAGCGGATCGACGCTCAGG
>Ga0302319_10023869_pt1 | contig 10907 bp, 10 predicted proteins | sample Bog_T0_2_FD_203319 | JGI IMG/M metagenome (GOLD analysis project Ga0302319, IMG submission 203319) | Peat permafrost microbial communities from Stordalen Mire near Abisko, Sweden - Bog_T0_2 | ecosystem: Environmental > Terrestrial > Soil > Wetlands > Peat | place: Sweden: Abisko, Stordalen Mire... | reverse complement strand
TGTTGCTCACCCAGTACCTTCTTCAACTTCTGGCGAAAAGTTGTGCCCCTAATTCTGCACCTATTAAGAAGATTTCCCATTAGTCAGGGGAAATCAATCCTTTCGCCATTCTTTCCGTGCTGATTTTCGGAAAAGTATAAAACGACCTTCGGCCAAGCTTTCCGGGCTTTCGCCCACTTTCTGGGCCTCGATTCGTTCTCTCCGATCGCCAGCAAGGCCCTTTGGAATGAGCGGTCTTCAGCGGGAAGGCCGAACTTTCTTGAGCTAGTCGGCAAAAGCTTGTTAAGGTCTGCCGTATCCTGGAGGGAGCCATCTTCGGCACAGGGTAATAGCTGTAGTCCCCTTGGGGATATTCTCTGCTTGACACGTAGGGCTATGTTCGTCAGACTTAAAGGTTTAAATGCTTAATTTTTCGCTTTTGCCCCGACAAAACTATGGGGGCCGGTTTTTAAAAGAATTTCGGGGGAGTGGTCGAGTGAGATTTCTTTTGGTTTTTTGCATAGCTGCGGCAACTTTGGCAGCCCAGGATTCGAGCAGCACAGGCAGCGGTGATAGCGGGAACGTGACAGAACGGATTACCGCGGCCAGCCAGTTTTTTGATCATGACTTTGTAAACGTCTACGGCTATGGAAACGGCGTGTGGGATTCGCGAGTGCCACAGGGTTTGAATTCCAGTAACCAGGAGAGTTACGGCGGTGGTTTTGGATGGGAAGCCGGCGGCGGCATTACGGCGACTCACACTTTTCGCGATGGCGGCATCACTGTCAACTATCGTGGCTCCTATCGCGATTATCAAAGCGCTACCAGCGGTAGCGGTGACGAGCAGAGTTTGTCGCTTGGCTATAACAAGAGGCTGAATCGTCATTGGACCTTCAGCGCCAATGTCGTTGGCGGTATTCTGACCGCGGGCGAATCTTTTTACTCCGCTTCGTCCGTTTCTTCTGTGACACCTGGAAACCCGTACAGTCTTGAATCTCGTTTTGCTCAAGCGGGGCTAGGGCTAACTTACGCTCAAACGCGCCGTCTGAGTTATGTCTTCCAGGGCAGTTTCTTGTATTCCGGTTATGTTAATCCAGGCGGCGCCGGCCTAAATCCGCTCAGTAATCCGGTGAGCACTCGCGGCGTAACTGGATCCGCTTCGGTCCTGTATCGCTTGACTTCCAAGACCACAGTGGGCGGTTCGTATGCTCGCAGCTATTATGCCTATTCTGGAAAGTCGGGTACCGCGGACATCGACAGCCTTTCTCTGCAGATGTCTCATCAATTCAGTGGACACTGGCAGGTTGATGTCTCTGGCGGCGTGAACCGCAGCCATAGTCAGGGATTTGCGCTGACTCCTTTTGAATTCGGCAACGCTCTTTACCTCTTTTATCTTCCTTACAACCGAACCGTTTATAGTCCTTCGTATCAAGCAGTGTTGACTCGCGCGTTCCGCCACTCATCCTTCTCGTTGAGCGGTGGACAAAGCGTTTTGTCCGGCAACGGCCTCTACTTAGCTTCGCGCGATCAATTTGTGAATGGTGCGTTCTCGTACTCAACCCGCCGCTCCAACTTTAGCTTAGGTGGGAACTATGCGAGACTCTCGAGCGTCTCAACAGCTGCTCTTTCCCAGACTTACTCTTACTACGGCGTCAGCGGGAATTATGGTGTTACACTAGTGCGCTATCTGAGCGGTAACTTGCGTTGGGATCTTTTGCACTATGACAATCCTTTCGGCAATAGCGCACTCAACGCTTACGAGCAGCGCGTCTCGTTCGGTCTTTCTATCAGCAGCAAGAGCGTTCCGCTGACGCTATTCTAAATTAGCTTTTACGGCCGGCTGCCGCCTAATACCTGCTGCAGCCGGTCGGCAAAGTTCTCTCCGGATTCCGTTTCCAACTTTCGTTTTGCCACCGGCAAAGCTGAATCCAATTCGTGCACCAGGCGCAGCATGCTCTTGATATTTTGTTCCGTCATGCGTCCGCTGCCAATCAGATCCGTTTTAGGCAAGTAGCGGCTGTCTACGCCAAAATCGATCCGCAAGTCTTCCTGTTCGCCCAAGGCGCGTTCGGTGCCGTTATCGAAGTCCGGCCCGAAACAAGAGATCAATACGCGCGCCGGCCCTAGCTTCCAATCTCCGCCGTCGTACTGCCACAAATCCCACCAACTCTCAATGCTGTAACCAATGTCGTCGCCGTGGTAAGCGCTCATTGCTTCTAACACCTGCTCGACGTCAAAAGGCCCGTTCATTGGACTTTCCAGCAGTGGCGGTTCGGTCACGCTGACGGCTTGGATGCTGACCGTGGTTTGTCCTTGCTCTTCGCGCTGTGAAAAAGGAAACAGCCGGAGAAGTTTTTCAAAATGCTTGAGCCGATTGGCGCGGCTACCGCGCTCCAGCCAAATGGAGAGAGAGAGTTGATCGGTCACATTTTAATTATGTGACACCGGCCGGAGTTCTGGTTTCAGTGGATCTGTTATTACCTCACGGCATGACGAGGTCTACCTCATTTGAGGCCATGAACGGAGACAGCAAATATCGCGCAAATCGATTCGAATTCCGCTTGTTCTAGTCTGGTTGCTGTGAATCCGTTTCCACAGTTTGATTTAGCAGGCCAGGTTGCGTTGGTCACCGGTGCCGGCCGCGGACTGGGGCGCGCCATTTCGTTGGCTTTGGCTCACGCCGGTGCGTATGTTGCTCTTGGTCTGCGTGACATCAACGCTCACGCCGGCCTTCCCGAAGAAATTATGGCGCTGGGAAAGCGCGCTTTACCTGTACAGATGGACGTTACAAAGCTGGACCAGGTTACACGCGCCGTTGAAGATACCGTTTCGCATTTTGGACGTCTCGATATTTTGGTCAATAACGCGGGCATTGCGCCGGGTAACCTGGCCGAGAATGTGCGCGAAGATGATTTCGATTTGACGATGGCCGTGAATGTCAAAGGAACGTTCTTTGCCAGTCAGGCGGCCGGGCGGGTGATGATCAAACAACAGTACGGGCGCATCGTGAATGTGAGTTCACAGGCCGGGTTGGTGGCGCTGCCGACGGAATCTATTTATTGCGCCACTAAAGCGGCTCTTATACATCTGACCAAATGTCTGGCCGTAGAGTGGGGCAAGTATGGCATCACAGTAAATGCGGTGGCGCCGACGTTTATCGAGACCCCAGGAACGGATGAGTGCCTTGCTGATCCGGCTTTTAAAGCCGATGTGATCGAACGGATTGCCGCTTTGCACCGAATCGGCAAGCCAATGGATGTGGCCGGATCTGTGGTCTTTCTCGCTTCGCCGGCTGCGGCTTTGATTACCGGCCATACGATCGTGATTGACGGGGGCTGGACAGCCCGTTAGAAACAAAATATTGCCAGAATGATTTATTGCGATACTAGAACTAGTGCTTACCGATCTAGTTCAGATCAAGCGTTTTGGCGAAAAGCAGCGCGACGATAACAAGAAATTCCGAGCGTGGATGAAACGCCACAACTTTGTCGAGCGCCGGCTCAAGATCATTGCCCAGGACATTGAGGAAAAGATCGATTGCACCACTTGCGCTAATTGCTGCCGGGTGGCCACGACGCAGGTGACCGAGCGGGATGCCGAGAATTTGGCCAAGTTCCTGCGGATAAAGGTATCGGCCTTTCTGCGCGATTATACGGACGAGACAGAGGACGAAGGCCGCATCCTTAAAAGGAACGAGAACGGCTGCGTATTTCTGGATGGCAATCTTTGCTCGGTGTATGAAGCTCGTCCGCATACGTGTGAGCTGTTCCCGCATTTGGTCAAGGGCAATGGTTCGCTGCTGAGCCGCATGTGGTTTATGCCAGACCGGGCGGTGTATTGTCCGATTGTCTACAACACGCTCGAGGAGTGGAAGGTAGAAACAGGATTCAAGAAATGACGATTCTGGCTATTCTGCTGGCGCTGGCTTTGCTCGTGGCCGTTGGCTTCGCGGCATTCCATCTGTCTGAGGCGCGCCGTTGGCGGCAATCGGCAGAGGAGGCGAAGGCTCAGGCGGAGCAGCATGCGGCGTCATTGCAAGAGGCACGGCATTTGGTGGTGCAGAAAGAATCGGAAGCGGCTAAGCATCGTGAAATTGCGGAATCGCAGCTGCGGATTCTCACGCAAACGCATCAGCAGGTAGAGGAGCGCTTTCGGGCGCTGGCTAATGACGCGCTGCAGAACAATAGCCAGCTTTTCCTTGACCGGAGCCGCGATCAGTTGCAGCACTTGGTGGAGCCGGTGAACCAATCGCTGCGGCGGTTCGAGGAACAGGTCCGGGCTATCGAAAAGACGCGAGCCGGGGCGTATTCGGACATCACTGCACAGGTGAACGCGCTGACGCAACTGCAAGAGCGCGTGCGGCAATCGACAGACCAGTTGAAGACGGCTCTGCGGTCGCCGATTCAGCGAGGGCGCTGGGGTGAAGTGCAGCTTCGCCGCGTGGTGGAAATGGCCGGCATGCTGGAGCATTGCGACTTTGCCGAGCAGAAGACGCTGTTTGGCGAGACCAATCAACGGCCCGATTTGATTGTCCGCCTGCCGAATAAGTGCATGGTGGTGGTGGATGCCAAGGTATCGCTCGAAGCGTATTTGCGGGCCATCGAAGCCGATAACGAAGCGGACCGTGCGCGCCATTTGAAGGACCACGCTAGCCAAGTGCGGACCCACATCAAGGCGCTAGGTGAAAAGTCGTACTGGCAGCGGTTGCCGGGGTCGCCCGAGTTTGTAGTGGCGTTTCTGCCGCTCGAATCTCTGTTCAGTGCGGCGCTGGAGTATGATCCAACGCTGCTGGATTACGGGATGGAGCGGCGCGTTGTCATAGCAACGCCGGTTACGCTGATCACCCTGCTGCTGACCGTTTCGCACGGTTGGCGTCAACAGATGGTGATGGAAAATCTGGACAAGATTCGCGACACCGGGACAGAACTCTACACTCGGTTGCTCACGATGAGCCAGCATTTTTCGAAGCTGGGCGATGCGATTACCAAGACCGTTGATACTTATAACCAGACGGTTGGGTCGTTGGAGAAGAACGTACTCACGTCCGCGCGCAAATTCAAAGATCTACGGCCGGCAAACGCCGGACAGTTAGAAGAAGTGGCCGCGGTAGAAAATACCCCGCGCGCACTGGATGCCGGGAAGTGGCCGCTGCTGGAAGCCGCGGCTAACCGCTAGTCACGCGCTTCATCGTAATTTCGGAGACGACGATCAGCCGTTTGCCCATCAAGCCTTCAATAACTGATGCCGCTCTCTCAATGGTCTCGGGCTTGTCGGCAATGAGAATGGCGATGGGTTGATCTTTGCCGAGCAGCCGGGCGCGGTGGATTTCCGCTGTTGGACCGTACCCTTCCAACCCGCGAAATACCGTTACGCCCGATACTCCCACTTCGCGGCATTTGGCGACAATGGCCTCGTGGAGCGGTTTACCCTCATAGCGGTCGCTCTCGGCCATATGAAGTTCGAGAAGCTTGCCCGGCTCGCCGCCGGTCAAGGAGTTTTCTCCGGGGTGCGCACGAGGCGCATGGTGTCAACGTCGGAGATGGTGATCAGGCCATCGCCTAGCATCTGTTCCACGGCGGCCGCGGCTTCGCTGATTTTGGCGGGCGAATCGACAACGGTTATCATTACGGGCAGGTCTTCTGAAATATGTAAGAAGCGCTCTTTGTGCTGTCCTCCTTTGGCGCCGTAGCCGTTGATGCCCCGGTAGACGGTCGCGCCCGCCACATCGAGGACACGCAGACGTTTGACGATGGCATCATGGAGCGGTTCGCCGTGCCACTTGTCGTGTTCACCAAAGAAGACACGCATCATTTGGCCCTTCTCGCGATGGCGTTCCAGCGGTCCCGCGGGCTCAACAACGGGCTTGCTTTGGTTTACATCTTTGACGACGGTGGTGTCTTGGACCTCGATCAAGCCATCGACCACCATGTCGTAAAGGGTGGGCAGAACCTCTTCGACGCGCGCGGCTGTTTCTACAAATTCGATGCGGTACGTGAACTCGGGGGTTTCTGCCGAATCGCTGCGATGGACCTTTTTGCGGTCACCAAAGCTCATCTCCGCGCGCGTGACGGAGGCGCCAGCCACTTGTTTGTGGCGTAGAAACTCAAAGATGGCGAGCCAGAGCTTTTCGTGATGGTGCTTGGTTTCCTCATTCACCCAAACGACGACTTTTTTGGCGGGGCCTTTCTCAAGCATTTCGTCCTCCCGCGATCCACGCGCCGAACCAAACAGCGATATAGCCAAGAATCACGCTGCCTAGAACATTGGCGAGGGCCAGCGATGGTCCTCCTTTGCGCAAGGCGATGAGCGTTTCCCATTCAAAGCTGGAAAAAGTTGTGTAGCCGCCTAGTACGCCGACCACCAGGAAGAGCCGCCAATTCTGATGCGCCTGCCAGCGGTCCGTGAAGAAGCTCATGAGAATCCCGATAAGGAAGGAGCCGGTAATGTTGATGATGACGGTTCCTAAAGGGAAGGCTCCGCCGTAGCGCGCCATGATGGCTGTGCCGGCTATGAAACGTGCCAATCCGCCTACTGCTGCTCCAAGCATGACAACGAAATAGCGATCCAATCTTGGTCCTTTCGTAACTCCCGGTCGTAACTCCCAGGATATATGCGATAGCGTATTAGGTCATGGATCCGGTCACTCGTCGCACGTTTTGCACAACTCTGGTTGCTTCGTCACTCTACGCGCAAAGCCATTTCGTGGCGCTCAACGCCGTTACGGAGTGGACGTTTGAATCGGGCAAACAATATTCAGATCCGTTCAACGATATCGAGCTCGATGTGGTTTTCAAGTCACCGTCGGGGCGAACTCTGCGTGTGCCTACTTTCTGGGCGGGGCAGGGGACGTGGCGGGTGCGGTTTGCGGCCGAAGAAGTGGGCCGCTATTCATACACGACAGTCTGCACGGATTCTGCGAATCGCGATTTACACGGGCGGACGGGGACGCTCGAAGTTACGAATGCAGCTACGACGCAGCGCTTTGTGCGAGTGAGCGATGACAAACGGCATTTTCAAACTGCGGATGGCAAACCGTTTTTCTGGCTGGGCGATACCTGGTGGATGGGGTTAACGAGCAGGCTTTCTTGGCCGGATGGATTTCAAACATTAACCGCAGACCGTGCGGCTAAAGGATTCACGGTGATCCAGATTGTGGCTGGTTTGTATCCGGATATGCCGCCATTTGATAGACGCGGCGGCAACGAAGCTGGTTACCCTTGGGAGGCCGATTTCGCGCGGATCAATCCGGCTTATTTCGATATGGCGGATCTACGCATACGACATCTGGCCGATGCGGGCATTGTGCCGTGCATCGTGGGCGCGTGGGGATATTTTTTGCCGCTGATGGGCGTAAGCAAGATGAAGCAACACTGGCGGTATTTGATTGCGCGTTGGGGTGCGTACCCGGTGATTTGGTGTTTAGCGGGCGAAGGCACAATGCCGTATTATCTTTCGAAAACTCATGACACGGATGCCGCGACACAGAAGCATGGCTGGACCGAAGTAGCGCGTTATGTGCGAACGACGGACGCATTCGGGCATCCGATTACCATTCATCCGTCGAGTAGCGCGCGCAATTGCGTCGATGATCCCGCGGTGATTGACTTCGACATGCTGCAGACGGGGCATGATGACCGGAAGAGTGCGCCGAATACGGTTCAGAAGATTCTAACGTCACTGGCGGCTGAACCGAAGATGCCGGTGCTAGTGGGTGAAGTCTGTTACGAGGGCATACAAGAGGCGAGCAGGGAAGAGGTTCAGCGGTTTATGTTCTGGGCTTCGATCTTGAGCGGCGCAGGTGGACACACTTATGGAGCAAACGGGATCTGGCAGGTGAATACGCTTGAGACGCCGTATGGATTGTCTCCGCACGGGCACTCTTGGGGCGACACACCTTGGGAGACGGCCTATCAGCTTCCGGGTTCGCGGCAAATAGGGTTGGCGAAGAAGCTGCTGAGCCACTATCCGTGGTGGAAACTGGAAAGTCGGCCGGATTTGGTAGAGCCGCATTGGACGGAACAAAACTACTGGCAGCCGTTTTGCGCGCGCGTGGTGGGCGAATTGATCATTGCGTTTTCGCCAGTGGGTTGGAAGGCTTTGCAGTTTAAAGAAGTGCCCGCCGGCATGACGGCTTTCTTTTGGAATCCGAGCGATGGCGCGGAACATGCGATTGGTCCTGTAATGCCAGACGCGGAAGGGCACTGGCAAGCGCCTGAATTTCCGATCTTTCGCGACTGGGTGGTGGTCTTGTGTGTGGTCAAATAAAGTGATCGAAATATTTAGGAGTCTAACTGTTGGAGCAAGCAGTCCTCGTCCTGGAAGACGGCACGGTTTTTGACGGTGTCAGCTTTGGGGCAAACACCCAGCGCACGGGAGAAGTAGTTTTCAATACGGCCATTACTGGCTACCAAGAGATTTTCACAGACCCTTCGTACACGGGGCAGATCGTCGTTTTGACGAATCCGCAAATTGGCAACTATGGCGCCAACAATGCGGACTCCGAATCGGGCGGTCCGTATATTGAAGGCTTAGTGGTGCGTGAGATTTCGCCAGTGGTGAGCAATTGGCGGGCCGACGAAAAGGCCGAACACTTTCTTGCGAAGAACGGCATTCCGGTGATTGCGGAAGTGGATACGCGGCGATTGGTGCGGCATTTGCGCGATCACGGGGCGAAGCGCGGGATTATCGCCGTTGGACAACATGAGATCGCGGCACTAGTAGCTGCGGCCAAAGCGTCACCTTCCATGGCGGGGCAGAACTTAGTAGCGCGCGTTACGGCGACCCATGCTTACCAGTGGACAGAGGGTGTAGATTCGGTTTGCGTTTCGGACAAGCGGCCTGCTGCCGTCGAACGGCGCTTCCACGTGGTGGCGTACGACTTCGGCATCAAGCGCAACATCTTGCGGCATCTAGTTGATATCGGTTCGCAGGTGACGGTGGTTCCCGCTGACACGACGGCGGAAGATGTAATGGCGCTTAAACCGACGGGTGTGTTTCTCTCAAATGGCCCGGGCGATCCGGAGCCGCTCGAGCACCAAGCTACTCAGGTTCGTAAGCTGATCGGTAGAGTGCCGATTTTTGGCATCTGTCTGGGGCATCAGATTCTCGGCCTCGCCTTCGGCGGCAAGACCTACAAACTGAAGTTCGGTCATCACGGCGCGAATCATCCGGTGATCAACTATAAGACGCAGAAAGTGGAGATCACGTCGCAGAATCATGGGTTCTGCGTGGATCCCGACTCACTGAAGGATTCGGAGGTGGAAGTGACTCACCTTAACTTGAACGACAACACGGTGGAGGGCATGCGGCATCGCAACCACCCTGTGTTCTGCGTTCAGTATCACCCGGAAGCAGCGCCAGGGCCGCACGATTCACACTATCTGTTCAATGACTTCGCACAAGCCATGTTAGGGTAGCGCGAAGGCGACGTATTGAGACCCGGACGGGTCTTTCGTCTTTCCACCACCACAGGCGATGACAATGTACTGCTTGCCGTTGAGTTCGTAGACGGCGGGAGTCGCATTGCCGGCAGCTGGGAGGTCGGCCTCCCATAAGAGCTTGCCGGTGGCTTTGTCGAAGGCGTGCATCTTCTTGTCGTAGTTGGTGGCGGCGATGAAGAGGAGACCTCCCGCCGTGACCACACCACCTCCGTAGTTCTCACTCCCGGTGTTGCGCATGCCTTGCGCGGCCAAAGCCGGGTATTCGCCGAACGGCATCTTCCAGACATATTCGCCGGTGTTTAGATTGATGGCACTCAGCATGCCCCATGGCGGTTTGACGGCGGGGTAACCATCGGGATCGAGGAATTTGTTATAGCCATCGATACGGAAACGTTGCTCAATGGGAGATGGTTTGTCTTCGGTCGCGGCCAGCGCGTTGTCTTGGCCATAGACAACATAGTTCACCACCGCGTTCATTTCCGCGGCGCTGAGACGGGCGAACGATGGCATGCGGCCCGCGCCTTGACGCAGGATAGAGCGAACGTCCCCTTCGTCGAGCTTGTCGGAAATATGCTGCAGAGAAGGGAACTCGGGCGGAGAGCCGGCCATGTCGGGGCGGTGGCAACTGGAGCATTCGTTCAGGTACAGAGCCTTGCCGCTTCTGGGTTGATCACTCTCGCGCGGGACGAGACGGAGGATCCAGGCCATTTCGTTGGAGTTGACATAGAGGATGCCGGTGGTTGGATCGAACGCAGGACCACCCCATTCGCCGCCGCCGTCGAAGCCGGGAAACACGATGGTGCCGTCGGTGCTGGGAGGAATGAACTGACCGGCGCTGCGGACTTTCCTAAAGCGTTCGAGAACGGCCGCGTGCGCTTCGGGAGTTCTATCAGTGAGCATGTCGGCGGTTAAGGCTTGACGGGCGAAGGGAGCGGGCTTGGTTGGGAGTGGTTGCGTGTCAGACGTGACTTCGCCGGGAGCGTCACTGGCCGGATAACGGCGAGTCTCGATCGGGAAAAGCGGCTTGCCGGTTTCGCGTTCAAAGAGGTAGACGAAGCCGGACTTGGTGAGTTGGGCGGCGGCGTCGACTGACTTGCCGTCGCGTTGGACACTGACGAGTGCGGGAGGTGTTGGGAGGTCGCGATCCCACAGATCGTGATGGACGGTTTGATAGTGCCAGATGCGCTGACCGGTTTCGGCGTTGATGGCGATGAGGCAGTTGGCGAAGAGATCGTCTCCCAAGCGATTGGAGCCGTAGAAATCGAAGGAGGCTGAGCCGGTGGGGACGAAGATGATGCCGCGCTTGGTATCGACACTCATACCAGACCAATTGTTGACGCCGCCGATGTATTGCCAAGCGTCGGGAGGCCAGGTGTTGTAGCCGAATTCGCCGGGATGCGGGATGGTGTGGAACGACCAACGCAGCTTGCCTGTGTGCACATCATAGGCGCGCAGATCGCCGGGTGCGGCTGGGAGTGACTCATTTAC
>Ga0302319_10023867_pt1 | contig 10908 bp, 10 predicted proteins | sample Bog_T0_2_FD_203319 | JGI IMG/M metagenome (GOLD analysis project Ga0302319, IMG submission 203319) | Peat permafrost microbial communities from Stordalen Mire near Abisko, Sweden - Bog_T0_2 | ecosystem: Environmental > Terrestrial > Soil > Wetlands > Peat | place: Sweden: Abisko, Stordalen Mire... | reverse complement strand
GGAGCGGCAGCGCCAAGAGCAGGAGCGCCAACAGCAAGCACAAGATCAGGAACGGCAGCGCCAAGAGCAGGAACGCCAACAGCAAGCACAAGAGCAGGAACGGCAGCGCCAGGAGCAGGTGCGCCAACAGCAGGAACAGGAGCGGCAGCGCGAAGGCAAGGCCGAGCAACAGCGTCCGCAGCAACAACCGCAGGAACAGCAGGGCGGCAGTGGAATCCAACCCCGAAGCACCTACGAGGCTGGCGAGTCGCCTGGTAGCGGATCGAGGACAGGCTATGGAACAGCTCCTTCTCAGCAGCGCACAGCACCCGCATCTCCCTCGAGAGATCTTCTCAACATGATCGGATCGCCAAAACCTGCCGTGGGCAGAGAGAATTCGCGACCAACGGAGTCATCAGCATCCAAGGATCTTCTCAATATGATCGGATCGCCTAAACCTGCCGTGGGCAGAGAGAATTCGCGACCAACGGAGTCATCAGCATCCAAGGATCTTCTCAACATGATCGGATCGCCTAAACCTGCCGTGGGCAGAGAGAATTCGAGACCAACGGAGTCATCAGCATCCAGGGATCTTCTCAACATAATCGGATCGCCAAAACCTGTTGTGGGCAGAGAGAATTCGCGACCAACGGAGTCATCGGCATCGAAAGATCTTCTCAACATGATTGGATCGCCTAAGCCTTCCGTGGGCAGAGAGAATCCGCGACCAACGGAGTCATCCGCATCGAAAGATATTCTCGAAATGATCGGGACGCCTAAGCGGTCTTCAAACGGGAGAGTTCCAGAGTCGTCAAGCATGCCCTCCGCCAAAGCGGCACCCTCAACATCCCCGACGGGAATTGCGAAGCCCCAACAAAGCGCAGTGAGCGCACCAGCAGCGGGCATTACCCCTAGAACGCAAGTTGCCGTTAATTCTCAATGGGCTGTTCGGGGTAACTTCGCTGCGTCGGGGGTGGGGATACCGGCAGATCCACTCGCTAGGAAGGCTGCGGCAACGAAAGAGAATGCATGTTCAAATTGGGTGGACGATTCGGTCTCTGTAACCGTCATGGGCCAGGATTCGCTTTTCGTGAACGCGGATGTGGTTAGCGGAATCGCCGACGCCGAGGGTACGCCTAGTATCACTGGGCAATATGTGCGTCTTCAGTATCGCGCAGATGCAAAAACGCCGTTCTATTTTGGGTTGGGGAACAGTGCAGACCGGCAACTTGCTCCGGGACAAACTGTGCTGGTCCCTGTGGTGGACTCAATGAATTCTGGAAATCGCGAGCAGCATCTGACCGTTCGCTATTGCAAGTCATAGTTTTCCCAAACCGCAACGAGTGCCTAGGGGGAAAGGCATGAGACCTACTTCACTGCTCTTAGGCCTTTGTGCTGTTACATTGCTGACCCAACACGCGTGCAATGGACAACAGCAATGTGACACCAGCGCCTTCACGTACAACTCGTCCACGGGCGTCTATTACATGCCCGGAGGGTTCTCTTCCGCTACGTCTGCAAGCCAATGCAGTTGTTTGCAACAGCAGTGGAATACCATCAATCAGGAAATACAGGCACAGCACCAAAACTGTCTCAATGCAAACCAAGGTCAACCAGAACTCCCGAACTCTGGGAGCTACCCCGGAAGCTCTTGCAGTTATTCGGCTTGCCAATCATTACACGATGCGCTATTTACAACAATGGCCCCGAAAGAACAGCAGCAAATGGCTGCATGTAACGCTGCTGCCGCACAGTATCAAACTGAACTGCAGGCACAACAGGCTGCGCAGCAGGCTGAACAGCAACAACAGGAACTAGCGGCACAAGCGGCGCAACAGCGGCGAGCAGCCCAGCTCCAGTTAATCAAGCAGCAGATCGCAGCTTCGCTAAAGACCCAACAGGACGCAGCGCAACTAATGGCGACGTTGCTATCCGGTGTTTCCGTTCTCAATTTTTCTGGACCGCCGTCCAACAGTGTGCAAAGTTCTAACGAAGGTCCCGGCCAAGGCGCAGGCCAGGGTCCTCCCGGCGATCAAGCCTCGGACACCGGTGCAATTAATCGAGCAACCGAAAATGGTGCCGACACGGGCAATCCCCCTAACCCAGGGGCAGATAGTGGCCTTCCAAGTGCCGGTTCCAGCACAGAAGTGGCTTCAGATTCATCCCATTCGACAGCTCAAGGCCTTGTCGCTGACGCCAAAGATCAGCTGAATAGCGTTGTGACACCAGAACTTCAGGGAGTTATCGGAGATGCGGCACTCGAAGCTGGCAAGGACGCGGCTAAAGATTGGGTGGAACAATCAGGAGTCTACGGAGAGCTTTTGGTAGGCGCCACCGAGCAGGCAACCACATTTGCGACCACGGTCTCCAACTTCACCCAACAGGCAAACAATCTGGTCGATGTTTTTGCCGGAAAGACCTCTTCCGAGCAGACCGCTGATATTATGTTCACGAATCTCCAGCAGCTTGGCGCGCAGATGCTCAATGGCACCGTTGCGGGGGCCCTCTTCAAGAGCGGATCGGCCGGCATTTGGAAAGCAAACAGCATTGCGCTTGGAAATCTCGATCAGGAGCTTAGCATTGCCCAAAGCGACAGTCCCTATAACGAGCAGCAGCTAGATCAACTCAGTGACCCAACCAAAGTGGCGCAGGCGGCTATATTCGGTATCTGCTCTTACTGTGAAAAGTTGTACAACGCTCAGCAAATCGTGTCCGGGGAGTGGGCTCTCCTATCGACTAAGTTTGGGTGGAATGTTTCAGACGGCAACTGATGCTAATCGGCGAATCCAAGTTCTTGGATCCGTAAATTGAGGCAGATCAGGAATGAATGTGAAGGACTGTATCCTCGTCGCTTGGCTGTTGCTTGGGAGCAGTGCGATTGCACAACCGGACGGTACTTCGGTTGGTGATTCCGTTACGCGTCAAACTTGCGCCTCCGGACAATACCGTGGCTTTGATTCACGCCTGAAGGTGAATTTTCTTGGCAGTGTTCCGGTGCGATCCGAGATCGTAGGAATGGAAGTGATGCATGGGAACGTATTAGTAGCCGCACGCGATGCGCTTTACAGCTTTGATGCTGGCGCGCAGCCCGTCCGAATTGCCGTCGAAGACCACATCCAACGGCTGATGGTTTCGAGTGATCGTCGAATTTGGATTGAAACCGATAAGGGCTTCGGCTATGTCGATAAATCGGGCATAGAAATGAATAACAGGTTGGCCGCGCTCAACCAAACCGGGATAGTCTTGAGCGACTCGGGAGAGCCTTCTTTCCTTGCCACTTCGCAGAATGGGGAGACAACAACGCTGGCGCTTCTTGATCCGAAGGGGCTGTTGCCGATCGCCAATGTCCCCGGCCCGATCAGGGCTGCCTCTTGGAGCGCTACAGGCTTGGCGGCAGTGGCAGGAAGCGCCCTCTTTACCTGGTCACCGAACTCAACGACATTGCGAATCATAGCCAGAGACAAAGGTCTGGAGGTCGCGAATGACGTGCTGCTCCTGCCTGAGAACCGAGTGGTCGTAACACTGAAGAATGCTGTTGTCTTGTTCTCGCCCAAGGGGCATAGCATTATTTCGGGATATGGCGGGCGTGTCCGTTTCGATTCTGGCAAGCTCTACGTATTGGACTCGAATAGAGCCTTGTGGGAAGTTGACGGGATTGAAGCCTTGGGAGATCGACAGCAAGACCTTCAGTACGCCCACACGCTTGAAGCCCGCCAACCGACTTCCAAGGGAAGCAATTCATCGAAAGAGGCCATGCGTATTGTGAGTTGCGGAGCACCAGTGAAGTGAGATTGTATGGCGAAATCCATAAGCTCACTTAGCGGGACTATGTGTGTGCAAGCAAGCGGAACGATTCTGAGGGCTTATGACTATGTTCGGCGGAAAGTCAGCGCTATTTCTCTCCGTACTCTGTGCGATCTTATCAGTGAATTCGACGCGATGCTTATTCTCGCAGTCGCAAGGTGCCCGACATTCAACCGCAGATCAATACGCGGATTTAGTCGCGCAAGCCAAAGCCGATCTCAATTCGGGGAGTCCCGCGAAGGCATTGGGAGAGGCACAGCAGGCCGAGAGGCTGGACTTGAAACGCTGGGAAGCGTACGCCGTGGCGGGGCTCGCTCAGCAAATCCTGAAAAGGTGTGACGCCGCTGTGCACAGTTTCGCCGAAGCCCTCGCAAAGGCTCCAGCAGAGAATAAGCCCGTTATCGAAAATGCCTCGCAGCAATGCACTCAGCAGCAGCCCACTGATTCTATGGCCAAAATTCAAGGGGTGATCAAGCCGCTGTTTACTTTGCGGTACGAGGATTACAAGATCGGCACCGGCGCAGAGGCCGAGCCCGGCAAGATGTACAAGGTTTACTACACCGGCTACCGCGCTGCCGATGGCGTCAAGTTCGACTCCTCCTTCGACCATCCCGGTCCACCCGAAAAAGACGTGGACGGCAAGCCCGTCCTTGACGCGGATGGCAAGCCGAAACTTGGGGACCCACAACCCATGGCGTTCCCGCAGGGGATGGGCCGCCTGATTCCCGGCTTCGACCAGGGCTTTGCAGGTATGAAGATCGGTGGCAAGCGCCGCCTCTTCATTCCCTGGCAGCTCGCTTATGGAATCCGGGCCATCCCCGACCATGGTCCTGGCCATCCGGGGATTCCCGCAAAATCCGATCTCGTATTTGACGTGGAACTGGTGGACGTGACGGAGATGCCGGCGACGCCAACGGCAACAGCATCTCCGTCCACTTCGACGCCGTCAAGCTCAGGTTCGCCGAAGCCGAACTAGCTAGCACAAATGATATTGGAGGTAATGCTCCGCGTGGCGAAGTCGACAATTCATGCTGTTGAGTTGTGCGGAGGTGGAAGCAAGTTGGAGCCGTGAGGCGGTCGAGTTTGGTTTCATCCTGAACTGGGTTCCAAAATCGAATTTCCGGGTTCCACGAAGTCGTTACTTCGACGGATGCAGTCCGCCAATACGGCTAAATTCAGGCCATTACTGGAAGATTTCAAATTTCTCTCGGAGGTCATTCAATGGCAAATCGTCGCAAACTTATTCTACCGCCGGTTTTGACCGTCATCATATTGCTCCTCCTGGCCTATGAACAAAAGGTCGGATCGGCCCAGGAGACTCCCTCCGGCACCTCCAAGAGAGTTAGCATCTCGGCTGGCGTCGCAATCGGTATGCTGCTGCAGAAGACGCAGCCCATCTATCCACCGATCGCCAAGGCCGCCCGCGTTTCCGGCACGGTGGTACTGCAAGCTACTATCTCCAAGGCTGGAACGGTTGAGAATTTGCACATCGTCAGTGGACCGGACATGTTGCGGCAAGCTGCCATGGATGCGGTAAGGACGTGGCGTTACAGACCCTACCTGTTCAACAATGAGCCAGTGGAAGTGGCGACCACCGTCAACGTCATATTCACGCTAGGGGATGGTGGACAATCTTCCTCGGCTGCAGCCGAACCTGCGGCGACTCTGGTTGCGAATCAGGGAGTTGTTACGCAGGTGGTTGACGAAGAGAACGAAAAACTCGGAGTTCAAGATTATTATCAGCAGCGATTTACGGACGCACTTCCTCACTTTCTGGCCGCAGCGAAAGCAGGAAACAAAGATGCTTTTAGCTATCTCGGCTACATGTATGAATATGGCCGTGGAGTCCAGGTAGATCTGAAAGAGGCAGCAGCCTGGTACGGCAAATCGGTTGCGGCAGGAAATGCAGCGGATCAAACACAGTTGGATGAGATGCTGAGAAGAATGAAGCAACAGGCTAGCGAAGCTGCACCAAACGGCCAGAATGTGAATCAAGGTGCACCAAGTACGGAGGAGCAGTCTCCCGATTACGACAGTCAGCTGGCGAGTGCAATGGTTTTGGTGAAGGCCGACAACCTGGCAGATGCAAGAAGTGCCGTTTATGCACTGGTGAACTCTGCCCCTAATCGATGGGAAGGATACGGGTTAGAGGGAAACATTGACGAGAGGGAGAACAATCTCATTGCGGCCAAAGCAGCTTATCAGCGTGCGTTGCAACTGGCTCCCGCTGATGTTAAACCTCAATTGGCGGAAAAGCTCCACAGCATTGAAGCGGGAACAAACTAATGAAAGCGTCCATGAGGATAATAGAGAGCCGAGCCTTCATATGTGCGAAGGCTAAATGTATAAGCACGCCTTCTCTTTTTGGGAAGAGGATCAGACCAACCCGGTCGCGAAAGCAACTTTGCCAGATGCTGAGCCGTGCAGAGTGGGAATCAAGCCGAGCCGTTCCTAACAGAATCATGTTTATGCTCGGCAAACGATCGGCGATATCATACCCCTTACTTTGCCTCATCATGTGTGTCTTGTTGGTGCAGCAGTTGTCCTCGCAGTCAAACGACACCGGATGGCCAGCTGGGGATGAATACACAAGTCTGGTGGCAGAAGCTAAGGCCGATCTCGATGCCGGCAATGCTGCAAAGGCTTTGGAAGAGAGCCAAGGGGCAATCAAACTCCGTCCCAATGGGTGGCAGGCCTACATAACGACAGCAGTTGCGCTAGAACAACAAGAAATGTTTGCGGCGGCCGTCGACAATTTAAGGATCGCATTGGGACGGGCCCCAGAGAATAATAGATCGGCCATTCAAGATTCCTTATACAAGTTCATGCAAGAGGCTGCCTTTTTTCGAGGCATTGGGCCATTTCGTTTTGGAATGACCCCGGATCAGGTCAATGCTCAGCTCCCTGTCCACTTCCAGAGCGCTTCCTGGACGGGCCTCCCGATCGCATCCGAATTTGGGTCAGCTGAAGTGCGTTACTTCTGGCTCCCTTTACCCAGATTTGGTTGTCCCTCTTCGGGCGCGATGTGCCAACCACTGGCGACCTTTGCGCCCTGTTGGACTGCATCCAGCAGTTATGTCGTATTTCTGTTTACTCAACGTGACGGGCTGATCCGCATTTCCACGCGTCTCATCGGATGCCCTTTTTCTTCAAGCTTGCAGGCTTTCGCAGTATCGTTCGGTATAGTTCCATTCAATCCAAGTGGCCCCTCGGCCTTTAAGACCAAGCTCCGTGGGACTGTACTAGAAGGAAACATCGATAATAACGCTACCTTTGACATATATGTCGATGGCTCACCGTTACCTGTGCAACCTCGTGCAGGTTGGATTAGTAACGGTCCGACGCTGGCCGAGGGCGCGCAATTCCTTCAAGACGAAAGGAATATTCAACGGGAAATGGATTGTGATTACCACCACGGTCCGAACACTGGCCAATTAGATGTTCGACCAGAGGGACGAACGTGAACTGGACCAATATACCGATGTCTCGGATGTATCCTGCATATCTGACGCGCGGCTCAGGAGTGGGGCAAAAAGGATTGGCGAGCGCCATATTCTTGCTTCTCTGCCTTTTTTCGATTCACTCGACGCTATGCGGTCAGCAACCCGCCGCCATTCACCTCATTGGCACGGTAGTTTCGGTAAGCGGCAACACCATTTCCGTTAAAGAAGATTCTGGAGGCGGGGTAGTCAGTGTCGACGTTTCCAATACTGCGCAGGTTCTCCGAATCCTTCCCGGCCAGGCATCCTTGGCCAGCGCGACCAAAATCGCTCTCAGTGATGTCGAAGCCGGGGATCGCGTGCTGATTCAAGGAGCAGGCGATCCGCCGGTGGCCAGCCGCATAGTGGTCATAAATGGAAACGATGTAGCGGCGAAACAGCAGCAAGACCAAGCGGACTGGGAACGCCGCGGCGTGGGAGGTCCCGTGGATTCGGTGGACGCGATTTCCGGCATCGTGACCATTACCTCAACGAATCGTGCGATCACTATCCATACCACTCCCAACACCATCATTCGTCGTTATCCTCCCGATGCTCCCGTTTCGGCCAAGTACAGCAATGCGCAGCCGTCCACTCTGGCGGCCATTCGGCCGGGCGATCTGGTGATGGCACGCGGCGACCGGATAGGCGACGACGTCACTGCTGACAGAATTGTCTCCGGTCTCCGTGACATTCCCGGCACTATCAGCTCCGCCGGTGCCGCTGCGGGCTCGGCGACTCGCAATACGAATTCCGACCTTCCCGCGAAACAGCAGCAGGAGCAGTCTCCCGATTACGAAAGTCAGTTAGCGACCGCAATGGCTCTAGTGAAGGCTGACAAGCTGGCAGAAGCAAGAAGTGCTGCTTCCGCGATGGTGAACTCCGACCCTAACAGATGGGAAGGATACGGATTGGAAGGAAGCATTGACGAGAGGGAGAACAAGTTGATCGCCGCCAAAGCAGCTTACCAGCGTGCGCTGCAGCTGGCTCCAGCTGACGTCAAGCCTAAATTGGAACAAGAACTAAGCAACATTGAAATGCAAACAAAGCAATGACAGTGTGTTCAAGGAGAAGTGTAATGAAGAGTTTTGTCTCTGTGCTTGTGATGGCATTGGTGGGCATTGGCCTTGTTTCCACGCCAGCCTTCCAGGCTCTGGGTCAGACGATTCAAATTCGGGACCCGGCCGAGTTCAATGCTTACCAGAATTTCATCACTCAGACCGCTCCTGCACAAAAGTGCGCCGGCGGCGAGAGCTTTCTCCAGACGTATCCGCAAAGCGTGGTGAAAAAGACGGTGCTCGATCAGATGATCGATTGCTACCAGCAGTTGAACCAGTCCGATAACGCCCTCAGCGCCGCCAGCCGCTCACTCCAGGCGGACCCGAACGGCATGAAGGCCATCTACATTTCTGTCTGGATCAAGAAGAACCAGTGCGCCAAGAGTGTGGATGCATCGGGGTATGCTACGGATCTGCAAACTTGCGATTATGCAGGAGCTTTGGCCCAGGAGGGCCTCACTGTTCCCAAGCCGGCCGAAATGACGGACGTCGACTGGAGGAACCTGACCACCGCCGCCTACCCAGTCTTCCACTCAGTCATAGCCTTTGACGACCTGGTGTCGAAAAAGGACTTCAAGGGCGCCATTGCTGAGTACACTTCTGAATTGATGCTTTATCCGCCGGATGCAACCACAAAACCCGGCCCGGGGCTGGCCGACACCCTGCAACTGGCGGAAGCTTACTCGAAGCCGGGCCCCACGCACGATGAAACCAAGGCCTGCTGGTTCTACGCGCGTGCCTGGGATTATGCTCCCGCCAATTTCAAGCCGCAGATAGAGCTGAAGCTGGACTACTGGTACAAGCACTATCACGGCACGTTCGATGGCGATGTCGCAATTACGCAGCAGGTCAATGACATCAAGCAACAGGCGCAAGCCAGTCTTTTTCCGTCCGTAAACCTCAGCATCGCGCCTGGCCCTTCTTCTCAACAGCTAGCCGAAATGAACTACGATAATCAGCTAGCGAGCGCAATGTCCCTGGTGAAAGCTAACAGGCTTGCAGAAGCAAGAAGTGCTGCTGCCGCGCTAGTGCAGTCCACTCCTGACCGATGGGAGGGCTACGGGTTGGAAGGAACTATCGACGAGATGGAGAACAAGCCGAATGAGGCCAAAGCAGCTTACCAACACGCATTGAATTTAGCTCCGACTGATGTCAGACCTCAATTACAAGAAAGGCTGCGTAACATTGAACTGGGAACAAAAAACTAAATTACGACCGGCTTCAAGCCGGTGGGTTCCCGCGATGACCAACCACCTCCAACGACCGTAATGCCCTTGCCGCCGCGGCGCGAGCAGGCGTGAAAGTGATCGTCACCTACAACTCCAAGGATTTTCCAAGCTCCTCGCTCACGCCGTATGCAATCACGGCCCAAGGGCCATTGGGCTCTTTCAAGATTCTTCACGACATGGCCCCCTCGGCGGTGATGCAGACGTTGGAAACTTAAGCAGCCGCCATCGGCCAGCCGATGAGCTAACTGCTCTCCGGACTCAGAGTCAATACGCCCGCCTTTGTCGCGGTGATTGAAAAGGCAATAAACCTAGATGAATAGAGGCACCGTATAGTCCGGTCCCATCCTAGAGAACCTCACGTCTGCGTACCATTGCACGAGACAAATCACTGCTTCAAAATCCAAAAAGTTATCGGCTACTTCCAAAAAGTTATTGGACGCGGGGCTCGAATTCGGCCTACGTTCACGGCATATCGCGGCCCAATCGGGGCCGCTGGAGGTGCCGATGAACGCCACACTTACACACAGCCGCCGGTTGCAGGCTGCCTTCAGAGGCAGGCTGCGCCGACTTCGCCCTGGCCTTAGCCTCATCACCCTGCTGATCCTATGCCCTGCGCTTGCCCTGGCGCAGTCGCCATTCGATACCGGATTCACCGCAATGCAAACCCTTTTCACCGGCACGGTTGCCAAGGTGGCAAGTCTGATCGCAATCGTGGTCGGCGGCTACCAGTTCGCGCACGGCGAACCGGGCGCCAAGAAGACCCTGGCCGGCGTCGCAGCCGGCACGGGGATTGCCGTGCTTGCCACCAACGTTTTGACCTGGCTTTGGGGTGTGTAAGCGGAACCGCAGACCGTGCGCAATAGCGACAGCCCAACGATTCTTCAAGCTGTGAGGGGCGACGATGCAGACACAGACTACAACCCGTCGGAGGAACCGGGTCTACAAAAGCCTGCACAAGCCCCTCACATACCTCGGGGTCGAGCGAATCCTGTTCTACTTCGTCTGCGTTGGCGCCGTGGGCGTGTTCAACCTGTTCAATAGTCTCCTCGCCGGAGTTGCCGTCTTCATCGGCGGCTTCGCATTCGGTCACTGGGTCACGAATACCGACCCGGCATTTCTACGCATCTTGGCGAAGTCGGAACGCTATAACGTGCGCTACGATGCCGCCAAACAGAGTGTTCCCCGAGTGGAGGTGATCTAATGCTGCGACTCGACAAGGTCATCAAGCCGTGGAAAGAGGCCGCCGCGCTTAACGATCACATCAACCTGTACGGATTCTGGAATGAGAGTGTGTTTCTGACCAAAAGCGGGGACGTGGGGATGGCGTTGCGCGTCTCCGGCGTGGACTACGAAAGTCTC
>Ga0302319_10023866_pt1 | contig 10909 bp, 6 predicted proteins | sample Bog_T0_2_FD_203319 | JGI IMG/M metagenome (GOLD analysis project Ga0302319, IMG submission 203319) | Peat permafrost microbial communities from Stordalen Mire near Abisko, Sweden - Bog_T0_2 | ecosystem: Environmental > Terrestrial > Soil > Wetlands > Peat | place: Sweden: Abisko, Stordalen Mire... | reverse complement strand
CGTGTCATCCCGAGCGAAGCGCTTTTCAGCGGAGCCGAGGGACCTGCTTTTGTTCTTCGCTATGTAACAAGGACACGGCTTCAACGCCTGCCCTGAGCGGAGCCGAAGGGGGCCGAAACCGCCCATCCATTTTTCGGGAAATCAAGTACGCCGCGCAGCCGCGATCAGCCTATCGTCAGGAGCGACTGTCTCTGCATCACCTACGGTATGGCAACCGCCTTTCCGAAACAAATCCAGCCGGTATGAATCGAGACTTCCCGAGCGCATCCGCGATCGAGCGCCAATCGGGAAGATCTCAAAGGAGGAAAAAGGCGGTTCCGGTCACCCGACCGGAGCCGCCCTGTACAGTCTGCGGATTGAACTTTGCTTACGGGTTAGGCACGGTGTCCTGCGCCGCCGTGGTTGTGCCGCTGGTGACGAACGAATAATCCTTCCAGTTGGTCACGGTTGGATTGGCGCCGTTCGTCGAGAGTTCCAGCCGGAAGGCGTCGTCGGAGTTCTCCTCGAAGGTTGTGCCGGAGCCGGCAGCAGTGATGGTGATGACGTTGTCTGTGCCCGCGGTGTGCAGTGCGGAGACTGGCCATTGGAAGGCGATCCACTCGGTGTAACCGCTGAGGCCCGAGCGTTCAATGGCATCGCTGTAGTGACTGGATCCGGGCGTGTAGGTGAGAGCCGTGGTGCCGTTCAGCGAGACACTCACGGGAACCTGCGACGAGGCCAGCGCATTGCTGAGGACCACGTAGCCCGAAGCCGGATTCGACGCCAGCGTGAAGTGAATCTGCCATGCAGGAACCTTTGTGTTGATGCCGTTGGTCCCGCTAGATCCTGTCAAGCCGCTGACATACGTCGGAACGCCGATGGTATCGCCGATGCTGGTGCATCCCGTGTATTTGTATGCATCCGTGGTGTCGTCGCTGGCATTGCACGCGCCGCCGTAGAGGCCCGGGTTGAACACATACCAGTGCGCGTAGTTCCACGCCAGCGGGTTGTTGGTGGCGGAGTAGCTGGGACCGTTGGTGAGGTTATAGATGACCGCTCCGTTGGTTGAGGCGAAATCGGCCCAGTAATTCCATGCGCCGGGGTACTCACGGTCGTCGTAACCTAACGGCCCGTCGGCATAATTCTGTGCGTAGGCGCCGTGCAGGAATTCGTGCGAGGAGCGGTCGGGAGTTCCTATGGTTCCCACCACGGTGCCAAAGTTCTCGGGCTGGAAGGCAATGGGTCCGATGCTGGTTGTGTTGTTGGCCGTGACCACGACGTTGTCCTGACGGTACTCACCCCACTTGCCGAAGTCGAACACGGAAAGGCGATAGGTGCCGGGGACGACATTGGCAAACGTTCCGGTTCCATTGCCGCTGATGTCGATAGTGTACTGGTAGCCCATGGTGCTGTTTTCGTGATTGATCTGGTTCTGTGCGAGAACGGCCCATGCGGTTCTGGGAGAGCCGGTGACGCCGGTGACGTTGACGGCGACCGAGCCGCGCTGCGTGGTGGGGACGTAGCCCCTGGCGATCATCGTGGACTCGGCGTTATAGAAGTTCGTGAAGCTTGCGGCTGCGGCGATGGCGTCGTTGAACATATCATCGGCGTTGCGGATGGTGCCACCGTTGATGGTGGATTCGGTTGGTCCGCCGATTGTGCTGAAGCGCACATAATACGGCCCGTAGATGCGGGTGAGCGCGGTGCCTGCGGCGATTGATGTTGTGCCCACCCCGCCAGTCCTGTAGTGATTCGAGTTGGCCTCGATGGTGAGAATGTTGTTGGTGGTCACGTTCAGGTTTTCCTTCGATGGGCCATCGATAAAGGTGTCATGGCCGGGTGTGAGTGCCACAAACTCGCCATACTTGGCGCCATACAGACCTTGTCCCTGGTGAATGTACTCATAGCTCGAGAAGTCGTACTTCACGCAGAAGTGACGGTGGAAACCCTGCGGAATTTCGCCATTCGGATAAGGCGAGAAGGCGTTCGACACGCCGACTTGGGGATGGAGATCGATGGTGTCATAACCTGTGAGGTCCTGGTCATTTCGGCCAGCGTCGGCGGAGAAGCAATCGGCACTGGACGGCATCGGCGTGCTGACGCCGTTGACCATGCTCAGATCTGCCAGTTTCTGATAAAAGTTGGGAAAAACAAACGCATTGGAACGGAAGGTCCACTGCACCTGGCCGCCGATGGTGCCGGCTGTATTGTTAACAGTCGACGGAGTGCCGCTAACGGTGCCAATGGGCACCTTAGTCGGGTGGTTCAGCGACAAATAGAAGTGAATCCCGGGATCGTTGGGCGTGACTACAAAGTGCTCTTCGTACTCTGTGGCGTTGACCACGGTGGTGGCGTTGCTTGCGTACGCCGGCCAGGCGGACCAGAAGTCGATGTAGTCCGTGGTGAGAGTGTAGCCGGAAGTCACGGTGCCAGCGGTGGTAAAGCCGGACAGGCCGCTGTAGAAGCCCTTGGGCTCGTACACAGAGGGGAAGGTGACGACGTTGCCGCTTCCGTTGTAACCGATGCCGACGGGATTGCCCTGCCATGCGGCGGGTATCGCAGTGCCGCCAACGTGGCTGGTTCCGGAAAGGGGGTTGTACACGACTCCGTTGATGGTTGAATTGCCGGGATCGAAGTCGACGAGCTGGTCCTGGGTGCCGGTGGGAATGATGCTCCAAATAGCGCCACCGGTGGCGTTGAAGTCGATGGTCATGGCGCCATTCTTGATGATCCAGTCCGTGGCGCCTCTTGAGGTGTCGATGCTCAGCGTGGTGGAAACCCCCGAGGTGACCGTAAACTTGGCGCAATTGCTGCTGGCGAAGGTGTTGCCGGTCGATGTGGAACCGCTGATCGAAGCGTAGTAGGTCCCCGCGCTGAGACCCGGGACCGTGAATTCAACTTTGTAGACCGGGCCAAGAACGTCGGTGACAAGGATGGGCGTGGCCGCCGTTTCCGTGCTTCCGCAGGTGGACGCTACGCCGACACTGACGGTGGCAGGGGTGATGGTTCCGGAGGGGAATCCGGAACCGGTCATGCTCAGATAGCCGCCACTGGCGCCCGTACTGGGCGTGGTGGCAGTGGAAAGCGTAATGGACGACTGCGCGCGCGACGCTGCCGGCAACAAGAGCAACAGGCACGCAAATGGCAGCACCTTGACCAGGTGGCGCTTGATTCTGCCCCTGCCTGCCATCATGAGGATGCCCAACAAGCCCGTGCCAAGCAAAAGCCACGGCGACGGCTCGGGCGTAACGGTTGCGTTGATAATCGCCAAATCGCCGTCCTGGAGAAAGCCGCTGGAATCAGTGATCGTGGCGCTGAAATTCAGATCCTCGACTCCCACCACGGAGCTCCCGTCGAGCTGCACTGTGTTCTCCACAAAGGTGCCGGTCAGCGTGGCGCTGATCGCACCTGCCAATCCGGTCGGTGCGCCGTTCAAGGTGGAAAGCTGATTCCCGTTGAAGGAGATTCCATCGCCGGCCAACGTGAAATACGACGGTCCATACGTATCTGTTACGCTGCCCGCGAAATCCACGGTGATGCTGAGATTGGTAAAGTCCAATTCACTGGTTACTGGGAATATCGGCGAGAGACTATTCACTCCCGTCAGGTTGGTGATGTCAAACTCCGCGACGTTCGTCCCGGTGACGTCGTAACTAACGAATCCAACGGGAACGACCGGATCAGCCCAAGCGTGCTGCGATAGAAATGTCATCGCGAACACGGCACTGGCTATACAAATCAGCGTTTTCTTCATGAGATGCTCCCTCGCCTTTTGTGTTGTTCCTTGCATGGGCATCCGTCCAGGGATGGAGCAACGGGCCCGAAGCTCTTTACCTAAAAACAACGCACTGCCCGGAGCCGTAGAAAGCGCTCGCAAACGCTTCAAGTGGCTTCGGGAGTACGGTCCAATGAGATACGCCGCTAAAAGCAGCTCTGTCAAGGAAAATATTGTTTCAAGTAGGAAATTGTGGAACTCTGAAACCTGTTCCGCTAAGCTGCCCGGCGACATCCGAAAAAGGTAACTCGAACTGCTTTATATAGAACAAGTTATCGTTGCAATGCGCGATCCATGGAACTCCGCATTGCTGGCTCTATGTGAATACCACTTTACGCATATCGAAATCTTTCATGATTTGAAACCGCAGCTCGCCAGCTCTCCCGTGCCGAGCTCCTGCACACCGGATTCGCAAACTGGAGCAGCGCCCTCGAATCCTTACTCCCTGTTGGCTACCCCTATTCCCTGTCTTCTCGGTCCGTCGCTCTCCTGGTCCCTGTCTTTCTCGTCGTATACCGTTTCCTCCACACCTCCCGCTCCACCAACTCCATCGCCCGATCCTCCAGCGACCGCTCCCACGGAACCAGCCCGTACACCAGATCGCATCTCAGCGCCCGCGCCATCCGCTCCAGCCGCTCCGGAGAAATGTTCCGCTTCTGCTCCGCCCGCTCTGTCTGAAACACCATGCGCGCCGTGAATCCCATCTGATCGGCGATCTCCTCTGCCGGAATCCCCACCGCCAGCCGCATCGCCCCTTCACTCCTTCTCACTCACACTCACACTCACACTCACACTAGCCCCTAGCTCCCTGTCTCTCCGCTCCCCGGGCCCAGTTGTCAAGTCGCACGTCACCCCGGAATCGGGGCAGGATCTCCCTAAGTTGCTGAATCGGAAACTGATCACTGACCACTGATCCCTGACCACTGTCTTGCATAAAATTAACCGCATTCGGCGCATACTGTTCCCATGACTGCCCAACCGGCTCCTCGAATCACGGACCACCGGCCACTGACCACTGGTCACGCTCCACAGGCAGCGCTGAGAGCTACTCTGCAAGTGACAGGTTTTAAATACTTTATCCACTCGATCTTTGCAATCAATCACTTGCGGGAGACCCCAAAAAGTCGGCCGTTTGGAATCAATACTTTACCCTAAAAAGTATGGGGTAGAGGGGGACCAATGAATCAACACAATCGCAAACCCGAAGCCATGCGGAGACAGCGTGATCGCCGTCGGCTATTCCCAACTCCTCAGTCCCCGCTTTCTCGTTCCTTTGTTCCCTCGGTCCCTTGTTCCCCGTTTTTCGCGATCACGTCGCGAAAAACGCACTTTACCGCAGTAAACACACTTAACCCTATCCGATTCATCAGCTTACAAGTAAAGTCCCGGCCGCGTACTGCCCCAGTATCCCAGTACGGAACCGGCAATCAGCAGAAAACAAAGCCCTTACATATTGTTTTCGGGTCGCTCAATTTCCGGGTACAGCCACTGTGCCACTTTACCCAGAGAGCCGATTTCCCGTGCAAGCGCCTTTCGCCAGGAAACGAGCTCAAAGGGCAAGCAGCCGCGAAGCCCGTGCCGAGCTGGCTCGCCGCACGCATCGCGCCGCTATTTCCAACCATCGACGCGTGGCCTTTGACAACGATCGCGCGTCATTCCGCTACTGGCCCGAGATAGCGATCGAGCCAACCAAGGACAGCCTTTACGAGTTGCGGACGCTGCTCGGTCACATCGTGTGGCGTCTCCAGGACGATGTGCTCTTTATCCTTCTTCGCAGTGCCGAGCATTGCGAACATAGGGTTTTGCGACAATTGCAGTGAGAAGACGTAATCGTAGCGTCCGTTCACCATCAAAACCGGCTTTTTCATGCGCGGTGCGAAGTCGGCCTGGTCGCCGCCCGGTGGAGGCGGATCGAGGAAGTAACCTCCATCGAGGAATACGGCCGTCTTCAGACGATCCCGCAGCAGCGTCGTGTAGATCAGGCCAAAAGCCGATCCCATGCTGACTCCGAGATATGCGAACTTGCTGCTGTCGATGTCCGGGCGAGTAGCGAGGTAGTCGAGTGTACGTGCCGCATCCTTATATCGGTCGGTGGTGAGCTGTATACTCTCGCCGCCTCGGGGGAGAGAATACTGTAAACGGCGCTCATACGTGTCCTGGTAGATCGGATAGGCTACAGCGCGGCCACTCTGAACGATATAGTCGAAAAATCCGATGTCGCCGAGCGCCTTTCCTCCATTATTGTCGGCGATAAAATCCACGCGCGCGCTGGGAAAAAACAACACCGTCTGATACGGTGGCCGTACCTTTTTCGGCAGAAATAGATAGACCGCCATACGTTCGCCGCGATAACCGGTGTCGATCGTAACCTTCTCTTCCCGCCAATCCGCTGTCTCGTTAACGACTCCACCATCAGCCTCATGCATAGGAGCATTTGGATAGGCATAGAGAAGCTGATAAGCCTGAAAGACATCATCGGAAACCGGCTTGTACGCGGAAAAATCTCGTGCTTCCACGCGCTTGATTGGGGCAACGGCCGCTTCCGGCAGTGGAGCGGTGTTCTTGACACAGCGAAAGCCGTTGGCGTCCGAGCGATCGAAAGGCGAGAGCGCTTCGGGATCGTAATAAAGGTACGCTGGAGACTTCCAGGAGCCTCCCAGAATGAATCGATGGCCGCTGTCGTCTTCGTTGGCAACCCATTCGCGGACGTTTCCCGCCATATCGTATGTGCCGAAAGGGCCGACTCCCTTGTACGCGCCTACAGGAGCCACGCCGTTGGTGGTGATGTTACTGGCCGGAACGATGTAGCGTGACAAATCGGACGGCGCAGCCGTATACCACTGGGCCACAACGGGCAGACTCTTTCCTGCGAATGCGGCATAGGCAGACGCCTCGTACCAACTCACGCCGGAGACGGGGAAATCTGCCTGTCCGTCGGCATAATGTCCCGCCACCCATCCGGCCGGCCCAGGGCGGTTTGTTGTGTCGCGGAACTCTGCCATCGCTTCAGCCCAGGGGAGCTCATGCCCATCGCGCATGAACTTCTCGGTCCAGTACTCTTTCTTTTCGTAACCGCCGCTGTCGACAAACTTCTGGTAGTCGCGATTGGTAACTTCGAAGCGGTCAATGGAATACGACGGCAGCTTGTAGGGGCCGATGAAGCCGATGAAACCGATGTCATCCACGAAGTTTCGTCCCGGTACAGGGACCATTCCATTGGGCGAGGACTGCTGAGACTCCAGCGCGAAATCCATGGGTTTCCTTGTGGGCAGAGCCACCACGAACTCGCCGACTCCTGGCTTTGATATCTTCCAGCGAAAGTAGCCCTTTGGCAGTCGAACAGCGTGGAGAGGCGTCTGGCCGACCTTGCGCCAAGGGGCGTCCGGTGTCGAGTAATCCTGCATCTCGACAGTGGCCCCGGAGGGCGAGGAAGTAACGTCGACGCGATAAGTATTCTCAGCGGAAATCTGCTGCAACCGAGGGTCGCTAGGAAGATATTTCTCGGCTTGTTCGAGGACGCCAAGCGCAGCCAGCGGCTTTCTTTCGGCGATCAGACTCGCAATTTGCGGGATCGCCTCTTCTCGCGCCCACTGCCTTCTGGAAGAGCGATGAAAGAACCATGCTCCAGCAGCAATGGTAAGAAGAAGGGTAACCACAGCCGCGAGGGCGACCGCCCGGGAGCGGCGCTTTGCGGTCAAATCGTAAGAACTCGATGCGGTTCGCGTGAGCAGATCCGACGTTTCGCGAACTACTTCGGACGCCGACTGATAGCGGTTCGCAGGATTCTTCTCAAGAGACCGGCAAATGATTTGGTTGGCCAGTTGGGGAGCATCCGGTCGAAACTCGAGCAAAGAGGGTGGGGAATCCATGATGATGGCATGGAGAACAGCAATATTGCCATCGCCTTGAAACGGTGTCCGGCCGGCCAGCAATTGGTAATAGATGACACCCAGGCTCCACAGATCCGACCGCGCGTCGACCGTGTTTCCTTTTGCCTGTTCGGGAGACATGTAAGGCGGGGTCCCGACAATCAAGCCTGTCTCTATTGAGGCTGTCGCATCCGGCGTAAGCGGCGCCAGCAACTTGGCGATACCGAAGTCGAGCACCTTGGCGTGCCCCTTCGGGGTAATCATCACATTGGCCGGCTTCAGGTCGCGATGGATAACTCCGTTTTCGTGGGCTTCTTCAAGAGCACCGGCGATCTGAGACACGATCAACGTAGCGTCTTCGATGGGGAGCGGGCCATTCTTCAACCTGGCCGCAAGCGTTTGCCCGGGAACACACTCCATCACGAGATAGTCCACGCCGTCTTGCTCGCCGACGTCGTACACGGCGGCGATGTGTGGGTGGCTGAGCTTGGCCAGCGCGAGTGCCTCCTTGCGAAAGCGGCGCCGGACCTCGTCTCCCGTGACCAGGCCGGGAGAAAGAATCTTGATGGCCACGACACGTTCCAGCTTCTGATCGCGGGCGCGATACACCGTTCCCATGCCACCGGAGCCGATTGGCTCGACGACGATATAGCGCCCCAGCTTATGTCCTGCGGTCAAAATATGCGCGCTGACTGTGGGTGGAGGCGGGCTGGCGTCATTTCTTGCAAGGAGAGGCTCTTCCAAGAAGCCACCCATGCGCTGGTGTTCACAAAGAAGTTTCTCTACAAGATTGCGCAACTCGGGCGAGCCGCGGCATGTTCGCGCCAGATATGCTGAGCGATCCTCCGTTGGGAGGTCCAGAGCAGCTCCAAAGATCTCCTCGGCGGATTGCTCCTGATTGGCCATGTGTTATCCGGTTTACGGCGTTTTCGGAAATACTATGCACTCTCGAAAGCGGCGGAGGTGGATTTTTCTAGAGGAACAAACCACTTGGCAGTTCCGGCTTCGGTCTACACGATTTCCGAAAACGCTATCGCGCAGTAAAGATGAGCGTTCGAGCGGCCCATGGTGTGGCATTTTACGTGAAGTGGAACCCTGTGACGGTAGATAATACCACAGGTGCGGAGGAGACCGGTTCCATGGAAATCGAGAAGGGCCAGGTGACCATGCTCCTGAAAGCGATGGCCAGGGGCGACTCCGAAGCGGCGGAGAAATTGCTGCCGCTGGTCTATGGAGAATTGCATCGGCTGGCCAGTTCGTACATGCGGAATGAGAGGCCCGATCATACGTTGCAAGCAACGGCCCTGATCAACGAGGCCTACCTTCGATTGGCGCGCGAGGATACTGACTGGAACAGCCGCGAGCATTTTATCGGGGTAGCGGCTAACGTGATGCGGCGCGTGCTGGTCGACTATGCACGCGCCCACAGAGCAGAACAAAGAGGTGGCGGCCTGAAGCGGGTGGAAATGCAGGACGACCTTGCGGTTTCGGCAGACAAGCTTGACGAAGTCGAGGCTCTGGACGAGGCACTACGCAACCTGGAGGTGCACAACCCGCGACAGGGTAAGGTGGTGGAGTTGCGCTATTTCGGAGGCCTGTCGGTGGAGCAAATTGCTTCGCTTCTGCAAGTGTCCCCCCGGTCGGTGAAGCGCGACTGGTCGCTGGCGCGGATCTGGCTCTATCGCGAACTACAGCCAGGCGTGGCTCCCTCGCCCGGCGATGGAAAACAAAAATAGAAATTGTGTGGCCCCCTTTTCCGGGAGACTGCGCCTTACCAGGTGAAGGCGCTCGGTAAGGCGTCTTCAGAAAAAGGAGAAGCCGTCATGACCACACTCTTCATGTCGAAGATTCACGCAGCCGTCGTCGTCGCCGCCCTTGCCACAGTTTCTGTGGCCCAAGCATTGCACGCGCAAAGCCCAACCGAACTCGGAAAGGTGACGGTGCCTTTCGCTTTTCAGGCTGGAATAGTTCACTTTGCACCGGGTGTATACACCATCAGCATTTCGACGAACGGTTTTCTATCGATTCGCGGTGCGTCGGCCTCTGGGTTGACGATGGTTATGCGAGACGGCGGCAATGAGCAATCCGCGGTCAGCCATTTGGTCTTTCACCAATTCGGTAATCGCTATTTCCTTAGCGAGGTGTCGATGAGGTGGAATTCCGTAAGCTTTTCCTGCCCCCAGTCCAGAGCCGAGCGGCAAGCCAAGTGGGCTCAACACGCCGCAGATCGTACATCCATCGCAGCGCCCACCGATAGAGAGATTGCTTTGCTGGAAGGCCCCCGATAAGGTTCCTGCCGCTCGCCGGGCAACAGGGAACAGGGAACGGAGAACTGGGAACGGAGAACAGAGAGCGGGGCAGAGAACAAAGATACAAAAGCGGGTCCCCATTCTGCTTCGATCGCTACGCGATGTTCGCTCCGGGCATGCTTTCGACCGCGGCCGTTCGCGGAGTGAACGGCCTTTGCTCTGGACGACAGGGCGGAGTCTTGGTTCGTAATGTCCCACCCTTTCGCGAAAGGCGCGAAAGGATGGGGCAGGGGGCGATGAGGTACGGCAAGGGATTGAGCGCAGCTTCGCCGCGTTCGTTGTTTGCGAAGCGAATTGTTCGGGCTTCCTGGCCCCAATTACCAGGGACGAAGGGCGCCTGCCGTCCTGCAATCACATGGAAGAGCAGCGGTTGGAAGGCGAGAGACACTACGGCGAGTCCGTGCCCCACCGCTAGCGCTATACTTGCCGCAATGATCCCAATAGGTTCTCACCCGGCATGGCATCCCGTGCTGGAGACGCTGGCGTATGCGGCCGGTTTCGCGATTTTTCGCTGGTTGCGCGGGCGACGCGGCGACGTGGTGGACGAGCCGCAGCGTTGGACGGTGCTGGCCGCCGCGGCGGTTGGTGCGCTTGTGGGTAGCCGGTTGCTGGGGATTGCCGAACAGTGGCCCACCGTGATCGAGGCCTTGAAGAGTGGGAGGCTTTGGGAACTGCTGCTCTCGCCAGGTGGAAAGACGATTGTCGGCGGCCTGTTGGGCGGCGGGCTGGGCGTAGTGGCTGTGAAAAAGCTGAGCGGAATCCGGCGACGGACGGGCGACCTGTTTGTGTTGCCGTTGTGCGTTGGGATTGCGGTGGGGCGCGTGGGGTGCCTCTTGGCCGGCCTTGCGGACGACACCTATGGAAAGCCGACCACGCTGCCTTGGGCTGTGGATCTGGGCGATGGCGTGGGACGGCATCCGGTGCAGGTGTACGAGATTCTGTTTGTAATTTTCCTGGAAATTGTTTTGACGCGAAGG
>Ga0302319_10023863_pt1 | contig 10909 bp, 10 predicted proteins | sample Bog_T0_2_FD_203319 | JGI IMG/M metagenome (GOLD analysis project Ga0302319, IMG submission 203319) | Peat permafrost microbial communities from Stordalen Mire near Abisko, Sweden - Bog_T0_2 | ecosystem: Environmental > Terrestrial > Soil > Wetlands > Peat | place: Sweden: Abisko, Stordalen Mire... | reverse complement strand
GCGGCCACAGTCTGGTCCGTCGACGAAATCAGTCGAACCCAATCGATTTCGCGCGGCTTGGAAAGATCCGTCAGCGCTTCATCAACAATAGTCAGGTCGGGCCGGCCGAGCCAGTCGTAGAGCCAGGTTTCAACCTGCATGCCAAGCGTGCGGCAGGAGAAACAGAAATGCTCCAGCACCGGTATCGCAATACCGCCGGCGGCTTTGCGCCGGCGCTGCCGGATCATGTAGAATCCAACCAGGCCGTAATCGCCATATTTGTCGATGACGTGAATCAGGCCGGCCTGACAATCGTAATTGTCGATCTGCGCCGCCAGCACCTGGCGCGCGGCGGCGGTATCCTCCGGCAGCCGTTTTTTCGTGAAATTGAGCTGGTTGGTTCGGTTGATCAGTTCGATCGCTCGGTCCAGGTGGGACAGTACGTCGTATTCCACGCGCACGCGGATGTCGCAGCCGCGCAAAAACGTGGCATTGTCCCCACTGGCGCGCGCTTCGTCGCGTTTGCGAGTTTCCAGTAGCCGATATTGCGCCAGGCGGGTCAGGCCGGAATCGTCCTTGCCGGCGAAACGCGGGTCGCTCAACATCGTGGCGATGAACGTTTCATCCTCAACCTGTAGCCCCGGCACTTCATGCTGGGCCTCAGCGCGGTTGCCGGGGTTGTCGTCGATAAACATCACGCTGGCCGGCCGCAACTGCACCGCATCGATCAGCGCGGCCAGGCGGGCGCCTTTCGGGTGCCAGGAAATGCTGGGAAAGACAAAATATTCGGCGATGCCGCGCGCCTGCAGAATGGGCCATACCACCGCGGCGTCGTTCTTTGAACAAATCGAACTAACAATGCCGCGGTGTGCGAGTGCGATGACGATATCGTGGTGCAGCTGAATATACGCGGTTATCCCGCCTTCAGTGACCGTGCCCTGCCAAAACGTATCGTCCAGGTCCCAGATCAGCAGGCGGACTGCCTCCGGCATGCACGCTCCCTTCCTGTGCCGGCCAGGGCCAGGCGGATTACCGCGGGCGGCTCAGCGCACCATCTTCCGTATATAAGCAATGCGCGTATGGCGCCGGCAAGCTGGCTGCTCGGCCACCGCCGCGGCCGAAAATGTGTCGCCTCGCCCCTCCCCTGGCACCGCACCGCATATTCTGGCCACAGTAACGCATGGCCTATATCCCCATTTTCCTCGACCTCGCCGGACGCCGCGCGCTGGTGCTCGGCGCAGGCGAGGCGGCGGATCGACGAGCGGCGAGCTATGCGCAGGCCGGCGCAACGGTTACGCGGGCGCTCAGCTTCGATCCTGCGCAGTTGGCCGGGTGCGCCCTTGCCGCGGCGGCCGGCGTGCCGGAAAGCGAGCTTCGCGCGCTGAGCGAGGCGGCGCAGCGCCTTGGCATTCCGGTCAACATCGTCGATCGGCCCGAGTTCAGCAGCTTCATCACGCCCAGCATCATCGATCGCGCGCCGTTGACGATCGCGGTGTCCACCGGCGGGGCGGCGCCGGTGCTGGCGCGGATGATCCGGCAGAAAATCGAAGCCCTAATCCCGCCAGGCTGGGGCCGCCTGGCCGCGCTGGCCGGGCGGATGCAGGCGGAAACGCGCGCCGCCCTGCCCGACACCGCGCAGCGCCGCTGCACGCTGGAGCGTATCTTCACTGGTGCTACCGTCGATCTTGCGCTCGCGGGCCAGGAAGAACAGGCCGAGGCCGCCTATCGTGCCGACCTGATGGGCGCCGCGCCCGCCACCGGCTTCGTCTACCTCGTGGGTGCGGGTCCGGGTGCGGCCGATCTGGCCAGCCTGCGGGCGCTGCGCATCCTAGGCGAGGCCGATGTGATCGTGCACGACCGGCTGGGCACGGCCCAGGTGATGGAGTTGGCACGCCGGGATGCCACGCGAATCGACGTCGGCAAGTCGCAGGGCGACCACACGATGAGGCAGCGGGAGATCAACGCATTGCTGATCGATCTGGCGCGGCAGGGCAAACGCGTGGTTCGCCTGAAGGGGGGCGACCCATTCATTTTCGGTCGCGGCGGCGAGGAGGTCGCCGCGCTGACCGCGGCCGGGATTCCATGCGCCGTTGTGCCAGGCATCACCGCCGCATCGGCGTGTGCCGCCAGCGCGCGCGTGCCGCTGACGCACCGCGATTTCGCCCACGCCGTCACTTTCGTGACCGCGCATCGCCGCCGGCCGGATCTGGGGATCGATTACGCCGGGCTGCTGCGGCCTGGCGTCACACTGGCAATCTATATGGGTCTGGCGACGATAAATCGTCTCTGCCAGGAGTTGAACGCGGCAGGCTTCGACACAAAACTAGCCGCGGTGCTAGTGGAGAATGGTGGCACGGATCAGGCCCGTGTGCTGCGGGGGCCGCTGGCGGAACTCGCGGACCAGGCCGGCGTTTGGGCTGCCGATGGTCCGGTGCTGATACTGCTGGGGGGCACCGCTTCAGCTTAACAACGGTTTTATAAAGTTGAATAAAAAAATAACATTGCCCGGGAGTGCAAAAAATCGTATGACGTACCCAGCAAGGCCAGTAGGCGCCCACCCAGGTATAGAGGTCGATGTGTTCGAGCGGTGTCGAATGTCTTTCAACATTCCGTTGTGACAACTCCGCCTTGGCCCGATCGGTCAACGGCGCTCCATCTATCGATCCAGCCGGCGTGAGATCGGCCATCAAGGCGTAAAATGTCAGAATTTCATATGCAGGATTCGCGCATCATCGAAGTCGATGGTGTGTTTCTTGGCGCCGCCGTGGCGCTGCCGGACGATCAGGGCTGGCGCTTCGTGGCCGCCAATCACCGCGTGGTTCAGTTGGATGGCCGCGTGCTGGCGAGTTTACCGGATGTGCGGCGCCTGGCGCGGCAAGGGTTTCTGGCGGCGGGCGGGTTGGTGCCTAGGGCGAAGGAAGACGTTCTTTTTTGAAAAAAGAACCAAAAAACTTTTGCATGGCTATCGCCGACCAGTCGGCGCCAGCCTTGCAAAACCCGTTGCTACATCACAATAACCTGCCGCACCGCCAACCCACCCGCCAAACGGTCAAACCCTTCGTTAACTTCGTCTAACGAAAGCCGGTGCGTCAGAAGCCGGTCCACCGGCAAGCGCCCGGCTTGGTACAAGGCAACAAATCGCGGCAGATCGCGTAGCGGCACGGCGCTGCCCATGTAGCTGCCGCGCACGGTACGTTCCTCGGCCACCAGGCTCACCGCCGGGACGGAAAATAGTTTGCTTGGGTGCGGCAGGCCGGTGGCGATCGTGCTGCCGCCGCGCCGTGTCGCGGCGTAGGCCTGCGCCAGCACGGCTTCGTGGCCCACCGATTCGAACACGAACGCAGCTCCGCCACGTGTGATGTCGCGGATTTCGGCTACCGCGCCCTGCCCGGCCCGCACGGCGTGGGTGGCGCCCAGATGCAGGGCCAGTTCCCGTTTCTCGGCTACCGGATCCACCACCACGATCGGCAGAGCGCCCGATGCAACGGCGCCCAGCACGGCCGCCAATCCTACGCCCCCCAGCCCGAATACGGCCACCGATGCGCCGGGCGGCACGCGGGCGGTGTTCATCACCGCGCCCGTGCCTGTCATCACCGCGCAACCGAACAGTGCCGCGATATGCGCCGGCACGGGCGAATCGATCTTCACGGCCGAACGCGCGCTGACCACGGTGTGCTTGGCGAATCCTGAGACGCCCAAATGATGGTTCACCGGCATGTCCGGCGCATCGCACCACCTTCGGCCGCCGCCCAGCAGCGTACCGGCGGTGTTGGCGGCCGCACCTGGCTCGCACAACGCGGGGCGGCCTTCGGCGCAGGGCAGGCAAGCGCCGCACATCGGCACGAAACTGAACACCACCTGATCGCCCGGGGCAAAGCCCGCCGTGCCCGGCCCCAGCGCTTCGACAATGCCGGCGGCCTCGTGACCGAGCACCATAGGCATAGGCCGCGGCCGCACGCCTTCGATGACGGAGAGATCCGAATGGCACAGCCCCGAAGCGGTTACCCGCACCAGCATCTCGCCCGCGGCGGGCGGCGCCAGTTCAAGCTCAAGAATCCGCAACGGCCGCGACACGGAGTACGGCCGTGGCAACCCCATCTCGGTTAGAACAGCAGCGCGCGTTTTCAAATGTGGCGTACTCCAATTGGCAAATGTTTTTGCTGCTTTTTTTCAAAAAGAGGTTCTTCCTTGCGAACCTTTGCTTATCCAGGGGGTGGTGCGTAACCAGTTCTTTTCATGCGCCCGAACACGTGGTACGGGCGCCTTGGGTCGCCTTGCGGGGCGCAACAGGCGATGAATTCGAAATCCACAGGGTAGGCCAGCGCGAAATCGTACATGGCCACCGCCTCGTCGGGCAGGAATTCGTCGAACATGAAATAGTATTCCGGCACGTGGTGCCACAGCGTGGTCAGCAGAAACAGCGTGGAGGAATACAAATCGGCGTCGAAATGCACCAGCACCGGCGCGGTGAGCGGCGTTGCGGCCACGAATTGCGGCACCGTGTTCTGGAAATAACCTTTTACGAAACTGATGCGGCTGTCATTGACCTTGGGCAGTTTGCCGCCGGTGGAAAAGCCGTCTTTCTTGATCTTGCCCCATTCCTCGGGCAGCCCTTCAAAGCTGTCGAAACCGAAGAAACGCGCGCCCTTGGCCTGAAACAGATCGCTGAGCCGGCGGATGGTATTGCCGCGGAACACGCCGAATTCCAGATAGGTGATCGGCTGGTCGCCGACGGTTTCGCGCACGAGCGGATACAAATCGTTCCAGGGCGGGCCGCCGTTGAATATGGTGGGCGCCGGGCGCGGGAAATAGATTTCATCCAGCGCGCGTTTGAGCAACAGGGCGCTGAGCTTGGTGCGGGGGCGCCTGGCGCGCGGCGTTTGGGAAAACGCCGCCCCGGACTGTGCAGGCTCGTCCATTGCAATCACCCCATTATCTCGCATGAAGTATCTTAACCGGCTCATATTCGGTAAATACAGCCATAGGTGTCCGTCTCAAGCCACCACAAGCGTCGCCAGGGCCGCCCGCATTTTCTCGCCGATCGGCGCGGATTTGCGCGTCGCGCGATCGACAAAAACGTGCACGAACCACCCCTCCGCGGCCGGGGAAGTCTCGCCCTCCACGAACAGGCCAATGCCGTATCGCACACTGGACCGGCCCAGCCGATCGACCCGCAAGGCCGCTTCCACGGTATGCGGAAATGCAATGGGTGCAAGGAACACACAGTGGGATTCCGCGCATAACCCGATCTGCGCGCCGGTATGGATATCCAGCCCACCTTCAGCGATCAACCAGGTATTTATAACCGTGTCGAAATAGCTGTAATACACGACATTATTGACGTGACCGTAAATGTCGTTGTCCATCCAGCGCGACGGAATAAGCTGCACATATCTGTAGCCCGGCCGCTGCATTACCCCAGGCCGGAAAACAGCGATGTGGACAGATAGCGCTCCGCGAAAGACGGCACGATGCCGATGATGAGCTTGCCGGCGTTTTCCGGCGCCTTGGCCAGGCCAATCGCCGCGTGCAGCATGGCGCCCGACGAAATGCCGATCGGCAGCCCCTCCACCCGCGCGCAACGCCGCGCCGCCGCCAGCGCCTCGCGTTCCGATACCGTAATCAGCCGGTCCAGTTGCTTGGGATCAAGCACCGAGGGCGTGAAGCCGGGGCCGATGCCCTGAATGCCGTGCGGCCCCGGCTCGTCACCCGACAGCACAGCACTTTCCGCCGGCTCCACGCCGACGATCTGAAAGCCCTTGCGGCGCTTTCGCAGCGCGCGGCCGATGCCGGTCAGCGTGCCGCCGGTACCAACGCCGCCAATCACGATGTCCACCTTGCCATCGCTATCGGCCCAGATTTCCTCGGCCGTGGTCAGTTCATGGATATCGGGGTTGGATTGGTTATCGAACTGCCGCGGCATCCAGGCATCCGGCGTTTGCGCCAGGATTTCATTGGCCCGCGCGATCGCGCCGGCCATGCCGAGTTTCTGCGGCGTGAGCTCCACCTGCGCGTCCATCAGCCGCAACATGCGCCGACGTTCGATCGAAGCACTTTCCGGCATGGTGACAATGAGCCGGTAGCCGCGCGCCGCGGCCACGAAGGCCAGCGCAATGCCGGTATTGCCGCTGGTGGGTTCAACCAGCACCGATTTGCCTGGCGTGATCAGCCCGGCCCGCTCGGCCGCCAGCACCATGCCCAGGCCTATTCGGTCCTTCACCGACCCCAGCGGATTGAAGAACTCCAGCTTCAGGGCAAGGTCGGCGACGAATCCTTCCTCCGCTGCAAGGCGCGGCAGCCGCACGGTTGGGGTGCCCCCGACAGTCTGCAGAACATTGTCGTATATGCGGCCGCGAGGGGCAGCCGTGAATGGCACGCCCTGTTCACGTGGAATTCGGTTGGACATTGCGTCACCCTATGGGCATTTATGTAGAGACAAGGCCGCCAGACGGCGGAGTCGGGCAAAGGAGCGCGGGGGGATGATCGTTCGGCGGGACCGGGGCATGCTGGCCGTTCTTATCATGCTCGATGTCGCCTTCCACGCCGGACGAACCAGTACCGTCAGCGCCGCCGATATCGCCGACCGCGCGGGTTTGGCGCGCCGGGGTATTGAACCGCTGTTGCAGGCGCTGTCCAGGTCCGGACTGCTGGAAAGCATACGCGGGCCGCGTGGCGGCTACCGGCTTGGCCGGCCGCGCCGCGACATCCACCTCGACGAGGTGGTACGCACCGCGGTCTCCGACGATTCGCCTGCCGGCGATGACGGGCCGACGGGCCCGATGCAGTCCGCCGTCATCGACAAGCTATGGAGCGAACTGGACCGGGAACTGACCGCGCACCTACAAGGGCTGACATTGGAAGACCTGATCCGCCGCGCCGAGGCCTCCGGCATGGCGCGGCCGTTGGCGGAGCCGATTACCTTTTCCATCTGACGCATAGCGGCTAACCGCAAATTACCGCGTGTGCCAGGCTGATGGCGCACGCGATGACGTTATATAGACCAAGGCAAGGCTGGGAGAGGAAGCCGTCCCCCCCGGCCCCCCGGCTTTCCTTGGAGCCGCCGGCAGCACCGGTGCGCTCGTAGTAATCAAGGGTCTGGGACGTTCCAGGCTTAGTAGGACGATTCATGACTGTCGCGCAGCCAAAGCTTTCCGCCGTCGAGCAGATGAAGACCGAAAGCCGTGGCCTGCGCGGCCACCTGGCCGAGGAACTGGCCGAAGGCGGCATTCAGGTCAGCGAGGAGGCCTATAACCTTCTCAAATTCCATGGCAGCTACGAACAATTCGATCGCGACACGGCCACCGAACGCAAGCAGCACGGGCAGGAAAAAGAATATCAGTTCATGCTGCGCGTGCGCATGCCCGGCGGCCTGCTCACCGCGCCGCAATACCTGGCCATGGATCGGCTGGCCAACGACCTCGCGAACCATACCATCCGCATCACCACACGCCAGGGCATTCAGTTTCACGGCATCCTGAAGGGGGACCTGAAGCCGGCGATCGCCGACGTCAACAACACGATGCTCACCACGATGAGCGCGTGCGGCGACGTCGTGCGCAACGTCACCGCCAGCCCCACGCCAATCCGCAGCGCTAAATATGCGCGGATCGAAGCCGACGCGCGGTTACTGTCCGAGCACCTGAAACCGAAATCGCGCGCGTATTACCAGATCTTCCTCGACGAGGCGCCGGAACTGGCGCGCGACGAGGACGAGACGCTGTATGGGCCGACTTATCTGCCGCGCAAATTCAAGGTCGGCATTACCAGCGAGGACGACAACACGATCGATGTGCTGACCAACGATCTCGGCATCATTGCCGATTTCGCTGGCGATACGCTGCGCGGCTACACGATCGCCGTCGGCGGCGGCTTCGGCATGACGCATAATAACCCGCGCACCTATCCGCGGCTGGCCACGCCGATCGCCTATGTCCAGCCGCACGAATTGCTGGCCATCGTCGAAGCCGTGATCCGGCTGCAGCGCGACCATGGCGACCGCGGCAACCGGAGGCGCGCGCGGCTGAAATACGTGGTGGACGATAACGGCCTGCCCTGGGTGCGTGAAACGCTGGCCGCCTATTTTGGCGCGAAGCTAGTGGAGCCGCCGGCGCTGCATTTCCAGGTGCCCGACCTGCTCGGCTGGCACGAGCAGGGCGACGGCACATATTGGCTCGGTGTTCCCGTCGCGGCCGGCCGCATTGCCGACGTGGCCGGGGGCGCGCAATTGCGCACGGCACTGCGCATTATTGCCGAAACCTTCGCGCCGGGTTTCACGCTGACGCCGCAACAGGATGTGCTGATCACCAGCGTAGCGCCGACCGACCGTACCGCCATCGAGACGGTTTTGCGCGGCCATGGCGTGTCGCTGGCCGACGATTTGTCGCCGATGGCGCAGTACGCGCTATCCTGCCCGGCGCTGCCCACCTGCGGCCTGGCGCTGACCGAAGCCGAACGAATGCACCCGGAAATCGTCGGCGGGTTCGATGCGCTGCTGGCCAAACACGGCCTGGCCGATCGCCGGATCAGCGTGCGTGTCACCGGCTGCCCGAATGGCTGCGTGCGCACCTATAACGGCGATATCGGCATCGTCGGCCGGATGCCGGGGTTTTACGCGCTCTATGTTGGCGGCGATTTCGAGGGCACGCGGCTGAGTTTCAAGTTGCTTGAGAAAGTGCCGCATGCAGCGGTGATCAGCAGCTTCGATCCGTTGTTCGGGGCGTGGTCTTCGCAGGGCTTGCCGGATGAGGGGTTTGGCGATTTTTGCCACCGCATCGGTAGTGAGGCATTGTTGGAACTTGGCGGATTGCCTGTGGCGGGCTGAGGCCCAGAAACAAATTTAACCACCAAGCGCACCAAGAAGTAGCGTACATCATAACGCGGTGGCATTGTTATTTCTCAAAAAGATGCTTTGGTTCTTGGTGCACTTGGTGGTTAAACTTCTTGACGTTGCATCAAACTCCACAGCCATAAAACGGAATTCGACGAACGAAGGTCGTAGTTCTGACGCGCGGTCGTACCGGTTTCGGCACGAGTCGCCGGCCAATTGGCAAAAGTTTCTTGCTTCTTTTTTCAAAAAGAAGCTCTTGGCTACTTAAGCTTTTCAGTGATGCCCCGCCAGAAACTCGGCCGCCAAATCCTCCACGCCGTTCACCACGATCTGCGTGCCAATACACAGCAGCAGAAACGCAATCAGCCGTGCCAGCACGCGCGCGCCGCCGCTGCCCAGCAGGCGCAGCACCGCGTCGGCATAGCGGTAGAAAATCCATATACTGAACGAAATCAGCAGCGCGGCCAGGCTCATGCCCAGCATGAATAACAGCAGGCCGTGCCCCAGTGAGGGCCGCTCGGCCGCCAGCGCGATCATGACCGAAATGGTGCCGGGTCCGGTGGTCAGCGGCATGGTCAGTGGATAGAAGGCGGCATCCGACACATGGCCGGCCGGGCGCGCCTGCTGCTCCTTGCGCGCCTCGCTGCGGTCCGGCTCGTTCAGCAGCACCCAGGCTTGGCTGGCTACCACGAGCCCGCCGCCAACGCGCAGCGCGCCCAGGCTGATGCCGAAGAAATTCAGCACATAGCTGCCCGCCCAGAGCGAGGCGAGCAGCACGACGGCCGAATAGATCGCTACCTTGCCGGCGAGCCAGCGCCGCTCGGCCAGGCTGCGGTTAGCGAGGATTTGGGAAAATATCAGCGCGCCACCGATCGGGTTGACGATCGAGAACAGCGCCGGAAATGCCAGCAGAAACGCCCCATACAGGCCGTGCAGGGGAAACGGTACGTAGTGCATGCGGTCTCACAAAAACGCTGTCGGCCGTTCGCAAGCACGCCACCGCGTGAGGCCCCTGGAGCCCTCTATAATGGATCGTGCGGTAAACGTCGCCTAGCCGCGCGCGACGCGCCATATCTCACGCACGCTGGTCTGCCGCACTCAAAGAAAAGGCGCGCCCGAAGGCGCGCCGTTACGACGCTGGACGTAAGGTGCGGCTACTCGGGCGTCGCGTTGCTACCCGCCAGCGCCGACTGGATCGCACTGCTCGCCGCCGCCGTGTCACCCGAAGCCAGCGCGCGCCGTGCGGTGGAAACCTGCTGGATTTGCGGGCTTTGATCGGTCTGCTTCTCGTTGCCGGCCGGCGTGCTGCGGTCCAGCAGCCGGGTCTCGGCCATCTCGAGCGCCTGCTGCGCCTCGCCCGTGCGATGGCTCTTCAGCGCGCGCTCGGCGTCGTGCAGGTAGCGCGAAGGATCAGCGTTATCGCCAACCGCCGGTGCCGGCAGGTGCGGCGCGATGGCGGAACGCGTGTCGGCACTGTCGATATTGCTGGCCTTCGCGCTGGCCGGCCCGCTCTCGCCGGTGCCGGGCTGGTGCGCCCAATGGCTCGAGTCGTTAGCGTCCGCCATAGCGTGGTGCGCGTGGTGCCACTTTTTGGCCGGCTTGGCCGGTGCCGGCTCCTGGTCGGCGCTCATGCCGGACGGAGACGGCGTGCTGGTCGCGGCCGATGACGGCATCGGGGCGGCCTGGGGCGCAGCCGGGGCGGCTTGGTCGGGCGACACGGTCGTGCCCTCGCCGGAGGTTGGCGAAGTGCCGCGATCCGGTTGCGCGCCTGGCTGGCTGTTGGCGCTACTGGGCGTGAGGTGCGAGTTGGTGCCGGGGTCCTGGCCGGGTGGCAGACCACTTGGCGTGCCGGCGCTGGGGTTGCCGTTGGTGACATCGGACGGATTGGCCGGCAGCGGGTTGCTGGGCGTCTGCGCCAGTACAGGCGTCGCTAGGGCCACGGCCACGGCCGCCGCGGAGGCAAGCAAATAGGTGCGCATGGTGATTTCTCCATTGTGGCGCGGCTCAGCCCAACGGGGGGCGTGCGGCCAGCGCATGTTGTTCACCATTGCAACGGCGGCGGTGGCTGAAGGGTTGCGCACCGCAAAAGCAAGGAAGCGCTTA
>Ga0302319_10023862_pt1 | contig 10909 bp, 21 predicted proteins | sample Bog_T0_2_FD_203319 | JGI IMG/M metagenome (GOLD analysis project Ga0302319, IMG submission 203319) | Peat permafrost microbial communities from Stordalen Mire near Abisko, Sweden - Bog_T0_2 | ecosystem: Environmental > Terrestrial > Soil > Wetlands > Peat | place: Sweden: Abisko, Stordalen Mire... | reverse complement strand
GCGGTGAACGTGGCCCCCTGCTGGACATCCACGTAGCCGCACTTCGCGATCCCGGGCGCGGTGAACGTGGCCCCCTGCTGGACATCCACGGAGCCGCACTTCGCGATCCCGGGCGCGGTGAACGTGGCCCCCTGATGGACATACACGTAGCCGGAAATTTCCTTAAGCCCGGGCGCGGTGAACGTGGCCCCCTGATGGACATCCACGGAGCCGCACTTCGCGAGCCCGGGCGCGGTGAACGTGGCCCCCTGCTGGACATCCACGTAGCCGGAAATTTCCTTAAGCCCGGGCGCGGTGAACGTGGCCCCCTGATGGACATCCACGTAGCCGCACTTCGCGATCCCGGGCGCGGTGAACGTGGCCCCCTGCTGGACATCCACGGAGCCATGAAACTTGGTTATGCCAGAAAAGTCTGGCATAATTCCACGACTCATTGCCTCCTGCCACACGTCCGCATATTTCTCTGTGTCAGAAAAGTAGCCGGTGGATGATAGATGTCGGCCATCGGTAATCGCCTCTTTGACCTTTTGGTAATGAGCCACAATCTTGCGAACCAATGGCTCCGGGCACTCGCCATAGTTGCGGATGATGGACGATTTAATGTAGTCCAAATCCCCGCCAATCATTTTTTCTGCCGAACATTCGGACTCGAAGATGATTGGCTTGCGGTTTGGTTTGTTCTCCAGTCTGCCAGCCATGATGGAATGGCTGTTGCTGGCGTCATGCCGGATTTCGTACGTGTCGCCGATGGCAACGCCTAAAATGCTGTGAAAATCACACATGTTGTTTTGTCTTGTTAATGGTTTATCGAATGATACGTTGATTGTTTAATTATTGCAAGCTTTATTTTGCGAATTCCCCACGGATTTAACGGTGAGATTTGCAATGCGAGCGGTCAAAGGAGAAATAGCCTGCCACGATGGATTGCTGCTCGGAAAACAGAACACGCTTTGGCGTGAACCGAATTCCCCAATTTCCCCAAGACTCATCCGACCGCAGGTGGACAGATTCAATCGTCGCATCGGAAAGGCATCTGAATTCTTTCGCGTTTTCTATTCTGTCAGTGGCAAGTCCATCGTTTGACAGATAAAGAGTTTGGCCGTTAATTTCGGTTTCGAGTATTGTTTTCATGGTTCAAATTCCCCACGGTTCAAGGTTTCTTTGGTGAATCCAGCGTCCAAACCTTTGCGCCATTCCTGGCCAATTTGTTCGGCTCTCTGCGATTAAGAACGGCACCGCAAGCAAATTCCCCACCGGGCAGTATTGCGCCAAAAACAATTCGGAACGGGAAATACTGTTTCAATCGTTGCATTTCCCCAAGCTGGTCAGGCGTTAATGTTGGATGATTGTGCATAGATCATTTCCCCATGGTTGCCGCGTTGAAAGTATCCGGCCAAAGTTCGCAAGCGATTTGTTTCAACGCCGTGTCAATGTGTTCATCGTTCAAATAGGTATACAAGTTTTCAGACATCCAATTCCCCATGCGAAGCGAATGCAAAGCATCCCACCGGAGCCGCATCATTAAATCTTTCGGCTTGTTGGCGCACTTGTCGGAAAGCAAAAAGGCGCGATGAGCAACGATTTTTTCCAACTGAATCGCAGCTAGTTCGCGCTTAAGCGAGTCATAATCGGATTGTTTAATTTTCATAGTCGTTAAAATGTTTCGGGATATGAGTAGTTGGCATATTGTTTAAATCATCGGGTTACACGCGGAAAATTGATAACGAGCGGCTCGCATCCAAAGGCGGCACGCACCTTATTAACGCGCCGGTAAAAAGCATCCTTGCCATATTTTCCCCAAAAACGGTCTTGCTTGTCGGATGCCATGACCGTATCTGATGCGCGAAAATTAATCCATGTCCACACGGCGCAATAGGCTTCGAAATCGGATTGCCCGATTAACCCGCGATGCAACATGGATTCCACTTGGTCAAATGAATGGCTAGTTATCAAATCTTGAATGCGTTTTTTCATATAGTCGTTATTAGTTGATTGTCACAACCTGGCTCCACTATTCGCGGAGTCAGGGCGTAAAAATCAGGCTCGGCAATAATTCCCCACGGGAGGAGCATAATCAACCAGCGGGATGATGCCAGTCGAAACTGGATGCGTAGCCAAATATTCAGCCAGCCGTTGCAATTCCGCATCCTCACGCTGTTTGGCTGCAATCGTGGCAGCTTGTTTAATTGATTCCAGTTGCGCGAAACGTTGGTTGCGCGCTTGTTTTCTTTCGTGTCGTGTCATGTTGTTTTGTGGTGTTTTGTTTGCGGTGGTATGGCTTGAATTTGCGCCGGATTTGAACCGGCATGGATTCAGACTTTTGCCGCGAAACGGTTGATTATTTGGTTTAAAGTTTTGCCGTTAGTAACTTCCGGCATGGTGGAAACGACTAAGCAACCGCCTAATTCTTGTTGTTGAGCAAAGCCAAAAATGGGTTATGCGGTTCAATGCCAAAATCAGCAGTCGGTTCAATCTTGCCAACCGGAACGGGCCGGAATTTGCGCGCCATCAAATTCCCCATAATGTCCTCATTGGTGAGAATGTCGTAAGCATTCTGTTTCATCGTTGCCGCCGCGCCTTGCAGCGATGATTCGAGCCGGGTAGAATTTTCCCCCCGGATAGTCATGTTGTGATCCGCATAATCGGACACCGCTTGAAATGCATCCCACCGCGATTTCCCCAAATTCCCCGCGCCGCGTTCAAACAAGCCTGCAATTTCCGAGCGGATATTTTTGGTGCGCGTGCTCGCCTTGTCATCGTCGCCGTTGCGGGCCGGGAGCAAAAGGTTTGTGAATTCGGCCATTTGGTCAGGATTGAGCATTTGCTCGTTCATCCCCTCAAGCGAAATTTGGACTTGCTTGAAATAATGCTCGCCCAAATTCAGCACGCGGGCAGCTTCCGCTTCCCCATTCTTCCAGTTGCGCGTGTGGCGGACCTTGCAAGTATTTGTTGCGCCGGACAGCGCGATGGAAAGCGTATTAGCGCAAACCACACGCTCGACTACATATTGGACTTGCAACGCATAGCTGCCGTCATGGGAGGTAATCATCAGGCCATAGGTTTTATGGTCATCGCCGTTAATTTTCTTGATCCCGTCAATTTTGGCCAGCAGCCAAACTTGTTTCCCCCCGCGAAGTGCCCCGGCAGTGTCATAGACCGCTTCCCCCTGCCCGATCAAGTTGTCAAAAAATTGGAATGCTTGAGCATTCTGAATGCATTCATATTGACCCCTCATAATCCCCAAGCACGCGCCAGTGTCTTGCCGCGTGATACCCTGCCATGTTTCCCCACGCTTGTCAGCGTTAGGAAACGGCAGGACATTGCCATTGACGGTAACCGGCATGCCTGCGACTTCCCAAGCCAAGCGCGCTTTTTCCAAAGCTTCTTTCGCGGTCATCAGGCCGGCAACCACCGTGCCAAGATTGTGCCAAGGAGTTTGATTTGAACCGCAAACCACCTCCGCAATGCCGTTTTGAATTGATAATTTGTGTGCCATAATGTTAGTCGTTTTATTGTTTACTCTGCAATCTTCGATTGCATTAGCCTGCCATGCGTTTCCCCATGGCAGGGTGATGGAATCAAACTACTGACCAAATCTCAGTGTCAACAATATCGCCGTCCGATTATTGAACACCCATCTTTTCCCCATGCCGTTCAATCCAATCACCAAAGGATGAAACGATAAACCGGCTTGAATCATAGCGGCATTCGCCCCGAATCTCCATAACGGTAACGGCGTATGTGTCCCCCGTGTTGCAATAGGCTGCGACAATATCGCACCAAAAACCGTTCTGCCATGCTCCTCTAATGGCTTCCGTCCCGCATGTCGCCAAAAGCCGGTCGATAACTTCTAGCCGTTCGCGTTCATCAATGCCCCGCGTGATGCGCAGCGCCTTTTGGCACGCTTTCACGCTGTCCAATTTGTACGCATCCTCAAGCGATTTGGCCTTGCCCAAAAAAGCGCACGATTCACTTGATAACCCGGCGGAATTGTAGTTTTTCATAATAGTCGTTTATTTCGTTGTTGCGGAATGAATCCAGAGTGTAAAACCCGATTAGCAGCCAAATTCCCCAAACTCCGCATGGCAATGCGCGCAATTGGAAATCAAATCGTCATGTCCATCGCGGCAGTAATCGGCAGACACAGCCTCATACGTCAGCGCAACCACAAGCCAGCCAGTGTCGCAATTGTCGCGAATGTCTGACATGATGCGTGCCCCGTTTTTCCGGCAGCAATCGGCGCACAAAATTTCACCGTCATTGGTGATTGCTAATTTATCGTAGCATCCCGGCCATACGCGCGGATTTTTGACGATGTCAGCCAGCAGATTGCGCCGTTCCGTGAATGTTTTAGCAAATTTGCTCATATTTTTAGTCGTTTTTTCCGAGGGCTTCATTCATTGCCCTCTTGGTGGGCCATAGTCTTAAGCGGGTAAAATTTCGGCTCCAGTCTCGACAGAATAGACCGGGTACGGGGCAGCACCATCTTCAAACCAGTCGTGACCAAAGCAGTAGCACCGATTGTCCGCATTTTCGGCCGATACCGGGTGAATCAAATAGCAGGCACCGGGGGCACACGGACTGCAAAACTGGGCGTACGTGAAATAGGGGGATTTAGTGACAAAGATGTCACCGTCTTCACCGCACGCGGCGGTGATACCATCGCGGTCATAATAGAAGCCATTAGGCGTGTCCCCAAAGGCAGACTCAGAACCAAAAACATGGTTGCAATCCACGCAAGCAAATTCGTCGCATTCGTGGGGATCCGTGGTGAATTCGTTGGGTATCCCGTTGGCAAACGTTTCACCGAACGCTTCCAGCTTGTCCGCTTGGCGGCCGCACTTGGGGCAATGAGGATCACCGTAGTCCGCTTCTGCACTGTCGCACCACGCTTGGGAGATTTCATTTTGGCTGATCACCCCATAGCGGAAACCAGTCTTTTCATCGCGGTTGGAATTCAACCGCCCAGCCCAGTTGATACCCGCATTTTTTGATAATTCAATCATACAATTTGTAATGTTAGTCGTTTTAATTGTTTACTCTGCAATCTTCGATTGCATTAGCCTGCCATGCGTTTCCCCATGGCAGGGTGATGAAATCAAACCCAATTTTTCCACCGCATTTTGCCGTTTTTCGTCTGGAATTGCTTAAGCCTGAAAAAGCCAGTATCCGGCCAATTAACCCTAATTTGCCACCGGCCAAAAATGAGGCATAGTCTCATATATTTCAAAGCGGGAAAACATTCACGACAAGCTTTTTGCCTCCGAACGATTGCGATCCACGAATACCTCCGCAAACGCAATCCGACATACCGCAAAGCTTCTTTGCCGCTCGCTTTTTCTGGCTGCTGGAAAGCGTGATTTCCAAATGCGTTCCGTGATTCAAAACCTCCGTCAAAACAGCGGTTTTTGTGTTGTGAAAGTTATTTGTTAATTGGACAATTGATTTACTCATAAAATTAGTCGTTTTTTTCCGAGGGCTTCATTCATTGCCCTCGGCGGGTTAATTCCCGCCGACACACTTGGACTCCTCAGCATCCGCGTAACGGATGGACGGGTTTCCCCGTTTCGTCCTGGGGGTCAAATACGGCCTACCCTCCGGCCGCAGATTTTTTGGTAGGTACCTACCCACCAAATTTGTCCGCCCGCACGGCTGGCGCGGATGTAGCGCCGCGCAGCCTTGCGGGCTGCTTTATTTGTGTTGCCGGTGATTTTCATGGTGGTTATTTCGTTCGTTTATTTTGCGGCGGGTTAATTCCCGACGACACAATTACTATACGCGATTGAATAAAGTTTGCAACAATTATTTCAATTTAAATTCAAATCAATTAAAACCAGCGTAAACATTGGACAGATTAGCATCCCAATATTTGAATAAACAATTGTGTTAGCGAATAATTGAGCGGGAAAATGGGCGATGGGCCGGAAAACAGGCAGACAGAATGACCGGATATATATACGCAAAAGAATTTTTGAATTAACGCTTGCATTTATTACCAGATAGATTATTGTTGGAATACAAACAAATTAAACGACTATGAAAAACGACTATCGAAATTTCTATCCCGCAAAAGTGGATTGGACACAATTCGAAAAATCACGTTCCAGCCTTGCCGCGCTTGGCAAGCAACTGGACAGGCTGGAACGTGATTTCCGCCGTCATTCCGCCGTTCTGGAATCGGTTGCCGACTTGGCAACCGGATGGCGCAAATTCATTCTCTGCCGTTGGTTTTAACCCTGAATTAATCCGCCAGCCCTGCCAGCCCTGCCAGCCCTGACCTGCCCTGCCAGCCCTGACCTGCCTGCCAGCCCTGACCTGCCTGCCAGCCCTGACCTGCCTGCCAGCCCTGACCTGCCTGCCCAATGCCAGGACGATTGCATGACCGACCGACAATCCACCGCGCCAGCCACCAGGCCGCCAAATCGCCAAGCCTGGTTTCGGCATAGCATCATCAATGCCAAACTGATAAACAAACTGATACGCTATTGCTATGCCAACATGCCATCATCACACACAATAGTCGAATCAATAAACATGCCAAACGCGCAAACAATCGCCAAATAGTTTCATGCCAAACATGCTATGCTATTTGCGTGCCAAACACATACGGCAACTATCGTGCCAACTGACAGCACAATCGCATAGTTAACGATAAGCTTGATGCGTTAACGGTAAAGTAAATGACGATATAGTAAGTTGTTGAAAGGATTCTTTTTTTCTTGACAAATCTGTAACCTAGTTACGGAACTGATCCGTTTCTCTATGAATGCCCTAATTTAATACAAGTCCCAAGTTTCGTGCCAAGTATGTGTGATTGCGTCATTTTGTTGCATATTTCGTGATTTTGTTTTGTACCGATGAAAAGGTTGAAACAAGCCTGGCAATGAGCGATAGCGAATCCTCAGTGGCTGGCTTCGACCTTTGAATCGGAAGTGACCTTGCGGGGTGAGGCGTGGAAAATCCCTTGGGAGATTTCTATTTATATATGTCTATTTCGGTGCACGATTGTCCAATTGTGTCCACGCTTGTCTATGAATCAAATTCGTCGATATTTTACTTGCAATGTGTCTAGCGGTGGGGTATCGTTGGTCAACATTATGAATCCAACCCTTTCGGCGAATGTATCACTACCTGTCTGAATCATGCGCGAACTCCATTTATTCGCCGGGGCAGGAGGTGGAGTGCTTGGCGGCATCCTTCTCGGACATGCCTGCGTCTGTGCTGTCGAGATTGAACCTTACCGACGAAGTGTTTTGTTGCAGCGGCAACGGGATGGAATCCTGCCGAAGTTTCCAATCTGGGACGATGTCAGGTCATTTGACGGAAAACCATGGCACGGAAAAGTTGACATTGTGTGTGGCGGATTCCCTTGCAAAAACATCTCAAATGCTGGAGACAAATCAGGAATCACAGGAAAGCATAGCGGACTTTGGAAGGAACAAATCAGGATCATTGGCGACGTTTTGCCAGACTACGTATTTGTGGAGAACTCATCAAGCCTCATTGTTCGAGGAATCGGAGTTGTGCTTGGAGACTTGGCCTTGCTGGGGTATGACTGTCGGTATGGAGTTTTGGGCGGTGCCGCCGCCGACATGGACACAGATGGAAAGAGATTGTGGATACTTGCGAAGGCCATGCATGTCGGATGGCCAGAAGTGGTACACGGTTTTAACGGAAAGTGTAAAGAGGAGAAGTTTGAATTCCAAAAGGCAACTTCAATTAATTCACCAAGTTTGCTTGATCGCATACGCAAACACGAAGCGTTGTGTGGCAGTCCCGCAGTTTTGGGAGAGCTTGATGGGATGGCCAATAGGGTGGACAGACTTGCGTCCGCTGGAGACGGCCAAATTCCAAGTGTGGTTGAACTTGCATGGAAAACACTCGCAAGCCAATGGCTTTGATAAACATTAAATATTTTATGCCAAAACAATTTGCTTTTAGTATTTCACTAAGCAGCGAAACGCTTCCGCTGGCAATCTGTCTTTTCGCCAAGAAATTATTTGCTTAACAGAAATGAATACCTACTCGCCGGTTTTTTCGAGCATTGTTGAATCATCTTTATGGATGGAGCCGGATTTTGTTTGCAAGGCGTTTGTGACGATGCTTGCGATAAAGGATTCAGATCATGTGGCGCGGGTTAATGCGTTCACGCTGGGCCGGAAGTGTTGGCCGCTGGAGCCGGAAGTGGCGGAGCAACGGGCGATTGAGGCGTTGAAGATTTTGATGGCCCCGGACACGAAGCGGCTTGAGCCGCAGCTTTACGAAGGGCGACGGTTGGAAAAGGTTGAGGATGGGTACAAGATTTTGAACGGGCAGTATTACGAGGACATGATGAGGAAATTAGGGCGCAAGGTTTACAAGGCGCGGAAGGCGCGGGAGTATCGCAGCCGTGAGACGCCGACGACCACCACGATGCAGGAGCGCATTGCCCACGAGGCACACGCCAATGGAGATGATAAGACATTCAACGAGGCGGTGACGCGTTCGCTGCCTGACAAATGCAAAAGCGTAAACATAAAACCGTTATGATTGATCAAATGCTAGTTGCGCGTGAGTCCATTATCGTGGACCTCGGAAATCGGCTCAAGGCGGGCGACAAAAATGTGTTTGCCAGCCAAAAGAAAGACTTGGATCGCTGGCACCTGCCGCAAACGAATTACGTTTACGGCGCTGGCAACATGCCGTGCCCGGTCTGCAAGACTGGAATACTTCACTACCAGCGGTCGGCTTACAATGGCCACGTTCACGGACAATGCACCACTACCAATTGTGTTTGGTGGAGAGAATAATTTATGACACAAGACAAAATGAAGCCCTGTCCATTCTGTGGCGCGGAAGAATCCGAGCGCGATGGGCAAATGGGAGTTGAGCATAAAGAAGATTGCTATTTCCTTTTAATGGAGAGTGAACTGCCGGGGTCTCCATTGCGGTTTATGGCGTGGAATTCAAGGGCAGCCGAGTCGGGCAACCAATTTGAAATGCTGGCTAGCGACTTGGACAATGATTCACTTCCAGAGGACTTGTCCGCTTACAATAAGATCAAATGCAAGCTTGATGCTGGCAAAATGGTTCACTGGTATTTCAAGGACGAACAGCAATTCGCGAAGGAAGAAGGGTTTAACCCTCGCAAGGAAATGTTCTACATCGGATACGTGATGCCCGCGCCAGATGTTGAGAACATGAAGAACATGGAGCCCGACGAAGTTGTGATCGTGATGACGGATTATCCATGTGAGAAGTGCAACCCAGAAGCAACATGGTTTGCGCTCAAGCGGCTTTTGGAAAATGTTGAACTTGTGGAGATTTATGACTGATAGCCGTTACAACTCATTAAACCATTATAATTGATTCATGGAAATAATTTATGACTAACACAAACAGTGAACCAGCGTTTCCTTGTCCATCTGGACATCAACCCGTCAAATGCTATCAGGCCGGTATTGGCGATTTCACAGTCAATCAGGCGGTTTGCACAACTGGCATTACCGTCCGCGATTATTTCGCTGCGGCGGCATTGCAAGGAAAGCTTGCGTCATCTGTGAATTGCCCTACCCGCCCAGACGAGATGGCGACATGGGCGTATCGGTGCGCTGACGCCATGATGCAAAGGAGGGGGTCATGAGCTACGTAAACGTCGTGACGTTCAAGAATTGTCCAAAGCTTGACATGGGTGGATGCTTGGAGATGAAGAACGGGCGCGAGTGTTTGCGGCTGGCCGATTCGGTCGTGCGAACACGATGGGGCAGGTTCAAGGTTACGAGAACTTGGCGAAGCGGAAATTTTAACCGAGACATATACGCATACAAATAATGGACCAGTCGCAACTCAATTCAGATGAGCGATACGTTTACGAGGAACGGCTTGCTTTATTGGGTGTGGTTGGTCGCGATGCAACGGCGGACGAATCAGCCATTGCATTAGCCGATGTCGCTCGGTTTAGAAATGAAGTTGGCAGGACAAACGATTTACTAGCAGATTAACCAAACAACAAATTATGAGAGCATTTAATTTCTTTTACACATGTCCGAACTGCGAGCATGATCAGGAGGTTGGTGTGATTCCTGGCATACCGGCCAAGATTTCCGGCCCACCTGAAAGTTGTTATCCAGAAGAACCTGCCGAGGTTGATTCTGGTGGTGTGTGCGAAGAGTGCGGATTTGAATTCGACGAGGCGAAGCTTTTTGAAAAGGCGGAGGAATTAATCCGTGACTCAATGGATGAATAATGAAAACCATAATTATCAATATCGCCGCATACATATTGACCGCTTTGCTCTTGGCGGCAATCGTGGCAACTTCTCCGATCTGGATTTCTGTCATAGCGGCATTGTGGGCGTACGACAAACTATTTTGAGATTCCGCTTGCATATTTAGACCATCAGTGGCATATTCAACGCATCCAGTAAAACAGAAAACAAATAACATGAATATCGAAAATCTAACCATCAAAGAGGCCCGCGAAATCGCATCACTGTTTGGCGTGGCACAAAATCAACCCAAGGCGCACCCATTCGTCATCGGATCGAACTACTTCATTCGCACTGTGACCCATAGCCAAACCGGCAAATTAGTTGCCGTGTACGATACCGAGATTGTCTTGGAGAACGCCGCATGGATTGCGGACAGTGGTCGGTTTCAGCAGGCGCTCGAAAAATCGGAGTTCAGCGAGGTTGAAATGTTCCCGGTAAATTCGCGTGTCATAATCGGTCGTGGCGCAATCATTGACGCTGCCGAGATCAAATCAACTCCTAACTCGCAGAAATAATGAACGCATCAATATTGCGTGCTGGATTCGAATGGTCGGGGTCGTGGTCGGGGTCGGGGTCGTGGTCGCGGTCGTGGTCGCGGTCGGGGTCGTGGCCGCGGTCGGGGTCGCGGTCGCGGTCGGGGTCGTGGTCGGGGTCGGGGTC
>Ga0302319_10023860_pt1 | contig 10911 bp, 10 predicted proteins | sample Bog_T0_2_FD_203319 | JGI IMG/M metagenome (GOLD analysis project Ga0302319, IMG submission 203319) | Peat permafrost microbial communities from Stordalen Mire near Abisko, Sweden - Bog_T0_2 | ecosystem: Environmental > Terrestrial > Soil > Wetlands > Peat | place: Sweden: Abisko, Stordalen Mire... | reverse complement strand
TGGGGCGTCCAAACTGAGAGACTGGAAGAATGATCTCGCGCGCATTCACATTCGCTTTGAGTTTCGGGCTGTTCGTCTTTGGCGCGGGCGGCGCTTTCGCCCAGAGTTCTCCCGCGCCCACATTCCCGCGCGCTGCCGACGAGACCGGCTTGAGCGACGAGCAGTTGCTCGGCAAGCGCATTTTCGAGGACACCAACCTCTCCGAGCCGAAGGGCGTGGCCTGCCAGTCCTGTCACGACCCCAAACACGCCTTTCAGGGCAACAACGGCTCGCCGGTCGCGGCGGTGGCGCGCGGCAGCAAGCCCGAAAGCCTCGGGACCCGCAAGGGGCCGACAATCATGTACAAGTCGTTCAGCCCCGCCTTCGGCTTCTACAAGGACGTCGACGACGGCCAGGAGACGCTGGAGGCCAAGGGCGGACAGTTCTGGGACGGTCGCGCCTCGAGCCTGGCCGAGCAGGTGTCCGGTCCGCTCACCAACCCGATCGAGATGAACAACCCGTCGCTCGACGCGGTGGTCGCCAAGGTGAAGGACGCCGCTTACGCCGATCTGTTCAAAACGGTCTACGGTCCCGACGTGTTCGCCGATTCGAACAAGGCGGGGCAGAATCTCGCCAACGCCGTCGTCGCCTTTGAGACGACCGAGCGTTTCGCGCCGTTCGCGTCGAAGTTCGACGATTTTCTGCGCGGCAAAGCCAAGCTCGATTGGCTGGAGACGGCGGGCTACAACCTGTTCATGAACCCGCAGAAGGGCAATTGCGCCGCCTGCCACGCCGGCAAGCCGGACTCGAAGGACCCGACCGACTGGCTGTTCACCGATTTCACCTACGACGCGATCGCCGCGCCGCGCAACGCCGCCATTCCCGCCAACGCCGATCCTTCGTCCTTTGACCTCGGCCTGTGCAAGCGTCCGGGAATCGAGGCGATCCTGCCCAAGGAGATCCAACTCGCCTCGCTGTGCGGCGCCTTCAAAGTGCCGACGCTGCGCAACGTCGCCGTCGTCGGCCCCTATTTCCACAACGGCTCGATCAAGACGCTGCGCGACGCCGTCGCCTTCTATGCGACGCGCGACACCGACGCCAAGCATTGGTACCCGACCCTGCACACCGGCGAGGTGGAAAAATTCGACGATCTGCCGAGCGGCTACAAGTCCAGTGTCAACACCAAGGAAGTCCCCTACGACCGGCTGCCCGGCCAGACGCCTCGCCTGAGCCCGCGCGAGATCGACGCCATCGTCGCGTTCCTGAAGACGTTGACGGACAAGGGGATGGAGTAGCGCGCGCAGAGAATATGCAACTCTTGCGCGCATTTTACGCGTGAGATTCAGTGTTTGTTTGGTGAACGGCGGTTATCAGTGAACGCTGGAGGAGGAGCCTTCGCGTTGACCGACGCCGTTCACACCGCTCGCGATGTCGCGATCCGCATCGCGATCGAGACCTTCGTCTCCGCGGCGATCGCGCTGCCGGCAACCGCGGCGATCACGTTCGCCTATTTCGGCGGCGACTTGTCTCAGTCGGTGAGCGGTTGGACCGTGCTCCGGTTCGGGCTGGAAGTCGCTTTCGTCGAGTCCCTCGTGATCTGCCCTCTCGTCGCCGTGCGTGGCGTCGTCATGCTGCGCAAGCTCAATAACCTGCGCGACCGACTGCACGCCCAGGCGAGCCGAGACCCGTTGACGGGATTGCTGAACCGGCGCGGTTTTAACGAGGGCGCGCTCGCCTTGGCCGTCGGCGAGCCTCTGGCGGTCGTGGTCGCCGATATCGATCATTTCAAGCGCGTCAACGATCGCAACGGTCATGACGCCGGCGACGAAGTGCTGCGCGCGGTGGCGCAAGCGCTCGGCGATCTCGCTGCGGCGCGGCCCTCCGCCCTGCTTGCGCGCTTCGGCGGCGACGAATTCGTAATTGCGCTGCCGAAGACCGGTCTGACGGAACTGCGGCTATGGGCCGATACGGCGCGCGTGCGCCTTCAAGCTCTTTGCGTGGCGGGCCCGGGCGCCCCGATCGCCATCACCGCCAGCTTCGGCGTGGTGACGACAGAGGCTTTCGACGGCGCCGTCGCGCCGCTCATTTCGCGCGCCGACGCCGGACTCTATCAGGCCAAGCGCCTCGGCCGCAATCGTGTCGCCGCCGCGCTCGATTCGGCGGTCGGCGTCGCCGCGTAGCGGACGCCGCCTGCCCCGCCCTCCCTTCCCCTGGCCTCCTTCCGTAATCCTTCTCGCGCTCCTGCGTTTCCGATGGAAACGCAGGAGGTAGGACGGAGTCCGCGCGCATTGCTGGCATGAGAATCAATCAAGCGGAAATCGCATAGGACGATCCGCCGAGCCGCCTGGGAACTCGGCAGAAACAACGAATCGCCGGAAGTCCGTCGTCGGCGCTCTGAGTATTTTCCGACTCTGACGTGCCGAGCAAGCGACCCATAGCTCAGTTGCTCGATCCGCGATTGTCGTCCTGACGTTGGCGATACCGACAAATCGCGAGTGCGCCGTCATATTCTCGGTTGTGATTGGAAGAACTGGGCCATGTTGAAAAATGCAGCGAAGGCGGCGCCAGGAGCAACCCCGGACATTGCGCTGGCTACACAGTCCCTCGCGCGCCCATCCGGCGCCGTACGCCTGGGCAAGCAGGCCGCCATGGTCGCCATTCTGGCGATGGCCTACTTCCTGACGGCGGCCGTCGCAGCCCATCTGGTCGATACTCAATACAATTTCTTCAGCGACTACATCAGCGACTATGCCGTCGGTTCCTGGGGATGGATCTATGGATCGGCGTTCCTGGCGTCGTGCCTGGGATGTCTCGCTCTGGCGACCTCCCTCGTCCTCGTGATTCCTTCGGAGGCGGTGTCGAAGACAGGCGTCGCCTTGTTGGCCGTCGTCGGCGTCACCTTCGCGATCGACTTCGTCTTTCCAACGGATATCCTTCCTCCCGGAGCGCCGCCAACGACAATTGTCGGCGCGATTCATTTGGTGGACGCGCTTTTCGGCTGGGTGTTGTTCGCGATCGCCGCGATCTTGATCTCGTCTCGATTGAAACGCGACGCCTATTGGAAACAGTGGCAAAAGATTCTGACGAACCTCGCCTGGCTGTCGGTGGCGCTGCTCGTTGCGCTGGTCGCCGTTGTCGTCTCAAAGGCGCCGTTCGGCGGCCTGGCCGAAAAAGTCTTCATATTGGAACGCAACATTTGGGGGCTGACTCTCGGCATATCGATCTTCAGGGCGCCTGGCGGACTCTGAACAGTTGAGCGCCGCTTCACGCTTCGCCTTCCGCCATCCGTTTCACCGCTTCGACCAGCAGCGCGATATCCGGTTCGCGCGACAGCCGGTGGTCGCCGTCCTTGACCAGGGTCAGCGTCACGTTGTCGCGCGGCATGTGTTCGACGAGGCGCAGCGCATGGGCGTAGGGAACGTCGGGGTCAAGCATGCCTTGCAGGATGCGCACCGGGGCAAAGCTGCGGATCTCGGTGTCGAAAATGAGATGCGTTCGCCCGTCCTCGATGAGGTCGCGAGTGTAGGTGTAAGGTTTTGGGCCGTAGGGCGAGGGGATGCGATAGATTCCTTCGGCCTCGATCGCGCGCCGGCCCGCCTCGGGTATTTTCGCCCACAGCAGCGTCTGCGTGAAGTCGATCGCCGGGGCGACGAGCACGAAACCCTTGAGCCGCGAGGTTTCGCCGAGCCGATGCAGTTCGCGCGCGACGAGCAGCGCGAGATAGCCGCCCATCGACGAGCCGACGATGACCTGCGGCCCCTCGCTCTCGCGCAAAATCATCTCGCGCGCTTCTTCGAGCCAACGCGACACCGTGCCCTCAGAAAACTCGCCGCTGGAGAGTCCGTGGCCGGAATAGTCGAAGCGTAGTGAGCCGCGCCCCTCGCGCGCGCAAAACGCCTCCAGCGCCGCGGCTTTGCTGGAGGTCATGTCGGACATGAAGCCGCCGAGCCAGACGACGCCCGCCAGATCCGGCCGCGTTGCAGGCAGGCGACGAAAGGCGATGCGGCGGTCGCCGACCATGCGGATTTGCGGTTCGCGCGTGTTCAAGGTTCAATAGCTCCGATGATTCGCTTTGCGCCGACCTTATTTCGCACGGGCGCCGAGCGCGAGCCGCGCCGATGATCCCGAGCGCCCTCGCGCCGTTCGGCCACGGCGTCGCCTCGCTCGCGGGCCGGACGGTGTTGCAGATCATTCCGCGTCTCGACGCCGGCGGCGCCGAGCGCACGGCCGTAGACATCGCGCAGGCGCTGGTCGAGGTCGGCGCCCGCGCGCTCGTCGCCAGCGAAGGCGGGCGGATGGCGAGCGAGTTGCAAGCGGTCGGCGGCGTGCTGATCCCGTTCCCCGCCGCGAGCAAGAATCCGCTGGCGATGATTTTCAACGCCCGCCGTCTCGCGCGCATCCTGTTTCGCGAGCGCGTCGATCTGGTGCATGCGCGCTCGCGCGCTCCCGCCTGGGTCGCGCTGGGGGCGTGTCGCATCGCCGAGCGACCGTTCGTCACCACCTATCACGGCGCCTACAGCGGGGGATCGTCGCTCAAGCTGCGCTACAATTCGGTGATGGCGAGGGGCGACGCCGTGATCGCCAATTCTAACTATACCGCCGCGCTGATCGAACGGCTCTATCCGGAAGCGCGCGAACGGCTCGCCGTGATTCCGCGCGGCACGGATCTGCGCGCCTTCTCGCCCGGCCGCGTCGATCGATCCCGCGTGGCCAAACTGCGGCAGGCCTGGGGCGTCGCGCCCAACGAGCGCATCGTGCTCACCGCCGCCCGGCTCACGGGGTGGAAGGGGCAGCGGGTGCTGATCGAAGCCGCGGCGCGGCTGCGCGAGCAGGGTTTTGAAGACATCCGCTATATCCTCGCCGGCGACGCACAAGGGCGCGACGGCTATGTGAAAGAACTCGACGCGCTGATCGCCAGGCACAATCTCAAAGGCGTCGTGTCGCGCGTCGGCCATTGCGCGGACATGCCCGCCGCGTTGTTGGCGGCCGAAGTCGTCGCCGTGCCCTCCACCGAGCCCGAAGCTTTCGGCCGCAGCGCCGTGGAAGCCCAGGCGATGGGCGCGCTGGTCGTCGTCACCGACGTCGGCGCCGTGCCGGAGACGGTGCTGAGCCCGCCCGAAGTCGCCGCCGACGAGCGCACGGGATGGCGCGTCCCGCCCAACGACCCGCAAGCGCTCGCCGAGGCGTTGCAGACCGCGCTGAATCTCGGCGCCAGCGCGCGCGACGACATCGCCCGGCGCGCCCGCGTCCATGTCGAAAAGCATTTTTCGTTGCAGCAGATGAAAGACCGGACGCTGCAAGTCTATCTGTCGCTGCTGCATACGTAACCGTAGGGGCGAACAGGAGCGGCCATGCAACCCACCCCCGCGCACGACGCCTATAATCCCGATCTGTTCGCGCTGATCCCGCCCGGATGCGCGCGCGTAGTGGAAGTCGGCTGCAGCGTCGGCGCCCTCGCCAAAGCCTATCTCGCCGTCCATCCACGCTGCGACTACCGCGGCGTCGAAGTCGATCCCGACTATGCCGAGGCCGCTCGGCGCCAGGGCGCGAACGTCTATTGCGGGGACATCGAGACGATGTCCGACGCCGATTTCGCGGAAGTCGGCGCCGCCGATTGCGTGGTTTTCGGCGACGTTCTCGAACATCTGCGCGATCCTTGGGCCTTGCTCAGCCGTTTGCGCGCGGCGCTGAAGCCGCGATCCAGAGTCATCGCCTGCCTGCCCAACATGCAGCACTGGAGCGTGCAGATCCGGCTGGCGACGGGTCAGTTGCGCTACGAACCCTCCGGCCTGCTCGACCGCACGCATCTGCGCTGGTTCACGCGCGCGACCGCGTTGGAGCTGTTTCAATCCTCGGGCTATCGCGTCGTCGAGGGAAGGCCGCGGATCTTTGAGGAGCCGCAGCGCGAGGCTTTCCTGCCGGCGATAGGGGCGCTGGCGCGCGCGGCGGGCTTCGATCCGCAACAGGCCGTCACGGACGCGCTGGCCATGCAATATGTGTTCGTCGCGATCGCGGAGCGCTGACCCCCATGAGCCGAATTCTCGTCACCGGCGGCTCCGGCTTTCTCGCCAACCATTGTGTCGCCCAGGCGCTCGCCGCCGGCCATGAGGTGCGAACCACGATCCGCGACGCCGGCCGCGAGGGCGAACTTCGCGCCTTGTTCGGCGACACGCCGCGGCTGAGCTTCGCAACCGCCGATCTGACGCGCGACGACGGATGGAACGCGGCGGCTCAAGGGTGCGACTACGTGTTGCATGTCGCGTCGCCGTTTCCGGCAAAATCCCCGCGCAACGCCGACGACCTCATCGTTCCCGCGCGCGAGGGCACGCTGCGCGTGCTGCGCGCGGCGAAGGCGGCAGGGGCGAAGCGGGTAGTGCTGACCTCCTCCTTCGCCGCCATCGGCTACGGCCACGGCGAGCGCACGGCGCCGTTCACCGAACAGGACTGGACGCAGCTCGGCGGCGCCGACGCGCCCGCCTATATCCAATCGAAGACGCTCGCCGAACGCGCCGCCTGGGAGTTTTCCGCGCGCGAAGGGCTCGAACTCTCGGTCGTCAACCCCACCGGCATCTTCGGCCCGCCGCTCGGGGCCCATTATGCGGCGTCGGTGCGGATCGTTCAGGCGATGCTCGCGGGCCAGATGCCGCTGGCGCCGCGCGTCTATTTCGGAATCGTCGACGTGCGCGACGTCGCCGCGCTGCATCTGACCGCGATGACCCATCCCGCCGCGGCGGGCGAAAGGTTCCTCGCGGTGGCCGGCGAGCCGATGTCGCTGATCGACGTCGCGCGGGTTTTACGCGAGCGGCTGGGGGCGGCTGCGCGCAAGGCGCCGCGGTTCGAGATCCCGGATGTTTTGGTGCGCGCGCTCGCCCTGTTCAGCCCGTTGGCCGCGGACGCCGTGCCCCGGCTCGGCGTCAAACGGCTGGCCTCCGCCGCCAAGGCGCGGGAACGGCTCGGCTGGACGCCGCGCAGCGCCGAGGAGGCGATCACGGCGGCGGGGGCGAGGCTGGTGGAGCTGGGGTAGCCTTCACTCCAGCCCCGCCGCCTGCATTTCCTCGCGGCACAGCCGCGCGAATTCGCCGATGGCGTCGGCGTTGGGTTCGTCCATCATCTGCCGCACCTTGTCCGGCGTCAGCGCCGGGCCGAGGTAGAGGTCGGTGACGAATTTCACCGCGCGCTCGGCCGCGGCGATGACGGCCGGGCCCGCCATCAGCGTGATGCGGCCGCGCAGCGCGAAAACTTTGACGAGATCGCCGTAGTCCATGGTCTCGGCGCGCAGCGCGCGTGCGTACAATTGCGCGAGTTCGTCCATGAAGGCGCCGTAGAGCTCTTGCCGGCGCGCGCTCTCGGCGGCGCGGCGCTGGTTGCGCGCCTGGACGCTCTGCGACACCCAGGCGGTCAGAAACGAGGTGAGCCCGCCGATGACCGTGCCGGCGAGCGCCGCGCCGGTGGAGAAAAGCGTCGAGTCCATGGGGGCTCCCTTGGAGCGTCGGCCTCCAGGCCGACGAATGGATACGTCGGTTCCGCGTTTTCTTCAGAAAACGCTAGAGGAGGCCGACGCTCCTTTAGCGAATGAACGTCCCGTCGCGCAAATCGGTGATCGCCTGCCGGATCTCGGCCTGCGTGTTCATCACGATCGGCCCGTGCCAGGCGACGGGCTCGCGGATCGGCGCGCCCGACACCAGCAGGAAGCGCACGCCCTGGTCGCCCGCCTGCACCACGACCTCGTCGCCCGAGCCGAACAGCACCAGCGAGCGATTGCCTACGGGAGCGCGGATGAGCGTCTCGCGGCCCTGGACGACGCTTTCGCTGAGCGCGCCGAACGGCTCCGACGCGCCGTCGAACCGCCCGGCGCCTTCGAACACATAGGCGAACGCCTGCCGATAGGTCTCCACCGGCAAAACCTTGTGTTTGCCGGGCGGAACCCAGACGTCGAGATAACGCGGCTGCGCCGCAACGCCTTCCACCGGGCCGTTCTGCCCCCAGAAATCGCCGCAGATCACCCGCACCTTGACGCCGTCGTCGTCGATCACTTCGGGGATCTCGGCGGAAGCGATGTCCTGATAGCGCGGCGCCGTCATCTTCAGCTTCGAGGGCAGGTTGGCCCAGAGCTGGAAACCGTGCATCCGCCCCTGCTTATCGCCCTCGGGCATTTCCTGATGCAGGATGCCGCTCCCGGCCGTCATCCATTGCACGGCGCCCGGCCCGAGCACGCCGTGATTGCCGAGGCTGTCGCTGTGGGTGACGTTGCCGGCCAGCACATAGGTGATGGTCTCGATGCCGCGATGCGGATGCCAGGGAAAGCCGGCAATGTAATCGGAAGGCGTGTCGCCGCGGAAATCGTCCATCATCAGGAACGGATCGAAGGCGCTGGTGTCGCCGAAGCCAAAGGCGCGGCGCAGGCGCACGCCGGCGCCCTCCAGGGTGGGACGGGATTGGGCGACGCTCTGCACGGGACGGATCGACATGGGGGGGTCTCGAAGGGGGTTGTTTGACAGACAATGTGGGCCGAGCGCCGGCAAACGTCCAGGGCGGGGATTGTGTGTTGCGGAGGGCGCTACAATGGGGGACGGCCGCGTCGACGAAGCGCAGCAATAATCGCTTGTATCCCGGTCGCCGCCGGGGCACTTTCGAGGTCCGCCGAATTGCTTATACGGAACATTTCATGCTCGATCCCGTCGGCTTCTGGAGCTACGCGCGCCTGGACGACGCGCACAGCGACGGCCAATTGAGCCAGTTGCGCGCGATCGTCGGCAAGGCGATCGGCCTGCAATTTGGCGGCGAGGTCACGCTCTGGCAGGATGTCGCCGCGATCCCGCATGGCGCGGATTGGGCGGAGACGATCGAGCGCACCATCGGCCAGACCACGTTCTTCATCCCCATCGTCACGCCGCGCTACCTCAAGAGCGACAATTGCCGCGACGAGTTTCGCGCCTTTCGCGAGAGGATGCAGAGACTCGGGCGCAACGATCTGATCTTTCCCGTCCACTACGTGAACGTCGACAATATCCGCCCGGAGGAGACGGCGTTCGGCGACGATCTGGCGGCGCTGCGGCGCTCGCAATGGATCGATTTCCGGCCGCTGTTCTACGCCGACCCGAAGTCGCCGGAGGTGCGGCGCTGGGCGGGGGACTTGGCGGGCAGCGTGCTGGGGGCGGTTCGCAGGGCCACGGCGGCGCCGGCGGCGGTCGAGTCGCCGCCGCCTTCGCCGCCCGCCGAATCGCTCGAGCCAACGGTCGCAGTGTCCGAACCTCCGCCCCCGTTCGAGGTCTCTCCGCCGGCGCTCGCGCGGTCGGCGACTGCGACGAGGGGGAGTCGAGGCGAATGGATCGCCGCCGCAGTCGTGGCGCTCGGGCTGGTCGCGGCGGCGATCGGCTATTTCCAAACGCGGAAAACCGCGGACATCGCGGCTTTGCCGAGCCCCACGCCGACGGCGGTCGCCGCGCCCGCCGCCTCGCCAAGCCCAACGCCGGCAAAGGTCGCGGAAGCGCGTTCCGCTCCGGCGCCGACCGTCTCGCCATCCCCGAAACCGCCGCCGATGACGGTCGGGCCTTGCGGCGGCGTGACGACGGCCTCGTTGAGGTCGCGCGGGGTCGGGGCGCTCACGGCGGACGAGGCTTGCGCATTGCAGCGCGGCGATGTTTTCAAAGAATGTGCGGATTGCCCTGCGATGGTCGTTGTGCCGGCGGGGTCGTTCACGATGGGGTCGGCGGATAGCGAATCGGGGCGTTATCCGGGCGAGGGGCCACGGCACGAGGTGAAGATCGCCGCGCCGTTCGCGGCGGGCAAGTTCGACGTGACGAAGGACGAGTTCGCGGCTTTCGTGAAGGACACGGGGTATGACGCGGGGGCGAACTGGAAGAATCCGGGGTTTACGCAGACGGGTTCGCACCCGGTGGTGACTGTGAACTGGGGCGACGCCAATGCCTATGTGAAATGGCTTTCGACAAAGACAGGCGCGACCTATCGGCTCCTCAGCGAGTCGGAATGGGAATATGCGGCGCGGGCGGAAACGACGACGGCGTATTTCTGGGGCGACGCCGTCGGCACGAACAACGCCCATTGTGACGGCTGCGGCAGCCGCTGGGATAATAAACAGACGTCTCCGGTGGGCTCGTTCGCACCGAACGCTTTCGGCCTCTATGACATGCACGGCGATGTTTGGCAGTGGGTGCAGGACTGTTATCGCGACAGCTACAATGGCGCCCCGAACGACGGATCACCGATTGTTTTTGGAGAATGCGGTCGGCGGGTGGTCCGCGGCGGTTCCTGGTACGACTTTCCCCGGAACCTGCGCGCGGCCAGTCGCGACGGGTGCGACCCCTCCATCCGGCTCAACATACTCGGCTTCCGGGTGGCCCGAACGTTACCTCTTTGATCTTTACATCTTTACCTCTTGAATCCCTTCCTTCTTACTTTGGAGTAATCCAGGGGCGTAGCCCCTGGCGCGATGATTTGGGATGACGACCAAAATCGACAGCGCGCAAGGTGAGGACTCTCTGTGTTTTGTCGATGCCGGCGCTCCTGTAGCCGAGGCCGTGGCCTCGGCAAGCGGGTTGCGCGGCCAACGGCTGGCGGGCTTGGGGCGGAGAGAGCCGAGGCCACGGCCTCGGCTACAAAACGGCGCTCCAGTAGCCGAGGCCGTGGCCTCGGCTGAGCCGGTTGCGCGGCCAACGGCTGGCGGGATTGAGGCGGAGAGAGCCGAGGCCGCGGCCTCGGCTACAAGACCGGCGGGTCTCACGTCCGGCGTCGTTGCGGGCTTGCGGCCATCGCGGCGCTGGCTATGCTGAGCGTATGGCTCGGCGCGCGCATTTGCGACGTTTGGACGACGTGTGGGTCGAGGCGCCTGTTTATTTCATCACGACCGTATCGCATCGACGACGCCCGGTTCTCGCCTGCCCGCCGTTTGTCGCCGCCTTGCGCGCCGAATTC
>Ga0302319_10023858_pt1 | contig 10912 bp, 8 predicted proteins | sample Bog_T0_2_FD_203319 | JGI IMG/M metagenome (GOLD analysis project Ga0302319, IMG submission 203319) | Peat permafrost microbial communities from Stordalen Mire near Abisko, Sweden - Bog_T0_2 | ecosystem: Environmental > Terrestrial > Soil > Wetlands > Peat | place: Sweden: Abisko, Stordalen Mire... | reverse complement strand
CGTCATAGGAGAAATCCTAAGAAAGAAAGGCCAGGGCTCTGCCCTGGACCCGCTGGGGACAAGTCCCCAGACCCCATTACTTTACGCGTACCCCAACAGATCGGGGTCTGAGGCCCCCGGCCCCAGCGGGGTCCAGGGGCAGAGCCCCTGGCCTTTTTCATTGTCCTGTCCTTATCGTCGGCTTCGCCGTAAACGCCGCCGCCGTCTCGATCACCTGGCTCACGGCAAACACCGTCTCCTCATCGAACGGCCGCCCGATCACCTGCAGCCCCAGCGGCAGTCCCTGGCTATCCAGCCCGGCCGGCACGCTCATGCCCGGCACGCCCGCCATGCTGGCCGGCACGGTGAACACATCGTTCAAATACATCGCGATCGGATCGTCCATCTTCTCGCCCTGGCCAAACGCGCCGGTCGGCGCCGTCGGCGTCAGCAGCGCATCCACCTTGGCAAACGCCTCGGTGAAATCGTTCAGGATCAGCGCGCGCACTTTCTGCGCCCGCAAATAGTACGCGTCGTAATAGCCGGCGCTCAGCACGTACGTGCCGATCATGATGCGCCGCTTTACCTCGTCGCCAAAACCTTCCGCGCGGGTGCGCTCGTACAGGTCGATCAGGTCCTCGCCATCCACGCGCAGGCCGTAGCGCACGCCATCATAGCGGGCCAGATTGCTGGAAGCTTCGGCAGGCGCCACGATGTAATACGTCGCCAGCCCATATTTCGTATGCGGCAACGAAACATCGACGATTTCCGCGCCGGCCTCGCGCAGCCAGGCGAGCCCCGCCTGCCATAGCCGTTCCACGTCCGGATTCATGCCATCCATGCGATATTCCGCCGGCACGCCGATGCGCAAGCCGCGCACGCCACGTTTGGTAGCGGCCAGATAATCCGGCACCGGCCGGTCCACGCTGGTGCTGTCCTTCGGGTCGAACCCAGCCGCACTGCCCAGCAGCACCGCGCAATCGGCCACGGTGCGTGCGAAAACGCCTGCCTGGTCCAGCGAACTCGCGAACGCCACAATGCCCCAGCGGCTGCACCGTCCGTAGGTCGGCTTAATGCCGGCAATGCCGCAAAACGCCGCCGGCTGCCGGATCGAGCCGCCGGTATCGGTGCCGGTCGATCCCATCGCAATCCGCGCCGCCACGGCCGCGGCCGACCCGCCGGACGATCCGCCCGGCACCAGCACCGCGTCGCTGCCATTGCGCTTCCACGGATTTTCCACTGGTCCGAACGCCGAGGTCATGTTCGAAGAGCCCATGGCGAATTCATCGAGATTCGTCTTGCCCAGGAACACCGCACCATCGCGCAGCAATTGCGACGTCACCGTGCTCTCATACGGCGGCACGAAATTGCCCAGCATCTTGCTCGCCGCCGTCGTGCGCACGCCTTCGGTGCAGAACAAATCCTTGATGCCCAGCGGAATACCCGCCAGCGGCCCGGCATTGCCCGCCGCCAGAGCCGCATCGGCCGCATCGGCCTGCGCCAGCGCCGCGTCCGGCGTCGTGGTAATGAACGCATTCAGCCGCCCGTTCAAAGCCGCCACCGCGTCCACATGCACCTGCGTCAATTCGCGCGCGGAAAAATCCCGCCGCCGCAGCGCGGCGGCCGCCTCAACGATCGTCAAATCGGACAGCATTTATTCCACCACTTTCGGCACGGCGAAGAACTCGCCCGCACGGTCCGGCGCATTGGCCAGCACACGTTCCGGATAACCGCCATCGGTCACCACATCCGGCCGCTGCCGCAGCGCGATCTGCGCTCCGCCGGTCAGCGGCGCCACGCCTTCAACATCCACTTCGGATAATTGCTCGATCCAGCCCAAAATGTTGTTCAGCTCGCCCTGCAGGCGCGGCAGAGCCTCATCCGCGAGCCGGATGCGGGCCAACCGGGCGATGCGTTTGACGGTCGCGGGATCCAGCGACATCAGTAATCCTTTGAAAAACCAACCCGATCGAACGGGCGGCGGGTAGAAAAAAGCCAGCCCAAGGGCTGGCGGGCGGCAAGGGGCCGGACGATAACGGCGCCCATGCCCCGGTTCAACCGCCACGCGGAACTATGCTGCTAAGCCTGCCCGCTCTACTGGCCGCCATGGCCCCAGGCCAACGCCTGCTCGGCCTCGATCCCGGCGCCCGCACCATCGGCGTGGCGCTGTCCGACGTCACCCGCATGCTCGCCAGCCCACACGCGGCCATCAAGCGCGGCAAACTCACCGCCAACGCCGCCGAAATCGCCCGCATCGCCGCCACCCAGGGCGCCTTCGGCCTCGTGGTCGGCCTGCCACTCTCCATGGACGGCTCGTTCGGCCCCGCCGCGCAAGCCGCCCGCGATTGGGCCCGCGCCCTCAGCGACGCCACCGCCCTGCCCGCCGCGCTGTGGGACGAACGCCTCTCCAGCGCCGCGGTGAATCGCTTCCTGATCCAGGAAGCCGATATGACCCGCCAACGACGCGCCCAGGTCGTCGACCGCATGGCGGCCGCGTATATGCTGCAAGCAGCGTTGGACGCGGCAAAGTAAGGCCCGGGGCTCTGCCCGTGGCCCCCGCTGGGGCCTGAGGCCCCAGTCCCCACATGAGCTTAAGTCGATGTTTAGGGGGGGAACAGCCGTGCCGTCTCAACATCACGCAAGCCCCCTTCCTAAACATCGACTAAATTAGCGTGGGTCTGGGGGGTCACCCCCCAGCGGGGTCCAGGGGCAGACCCCCCCGGCCTTTCTCCGCCACCGCCAAGCTGATAGCACCATGTCCATGTTCACCCGGCTGGACCGCTACATGCTGCGTCAGTTGCTGGTGGCGCTGGCCGCCGTCACCACGGCGCTGGTGTCGCTGATCTGGCTGACGCAATCGCTGAAATTCGTCGAGCTGGTGGTCAATCGCGGCCTGTCGCTGCGGGTGTTCTTGCAACTGACCAGCCTGCTGATCCCCGGCTTTCTGGCCGTCATCCTGCCGATCACCACCTTCGTCGTGGTCCAGTTCGTCTATCAGCGGCTGGCAGGCGACCGCGAGCTGACGGTGATGCGCGCCGCCGGCCTCAGCCCCTGGGCGCTGTCGCGGCCGGCGCTTTGGCTCGGCTGTCTCAGCATGGCGCTCGGCCTGGTGCTGAATTTGATCGTCGTGCCGGACAGTTCCGAGGCGTTCCGCCGCTACCAGTTCGAAATCCGCAACCGCGTCGCCGCGTTCCTGTTGCAGGAAGGCGTGTTCACCGCGATTTCCGAGCAGCTGACCGTCTATGTCCGGTCGCGCGACACGGATGGCACGCTGCGTGGCATCCTGGTGGAGGACGACCGGCAAGCGGACACGCGCGCCACGATCCTGGCCGAGCAGGGGCGCCTGCTGGCTAGCAGCGGCGCGCCGCGTGTGTTGCTGGAAAATGGCTCGCGCGAAGAGATCGACCGCAAAACTGGCCGGCTCGACGTGCTGACGTTCGCCGAGGACACGGTGGATCTGGCCACCAGCAGCAAAGGCGAGGACCAGCGGATTCGCGAGGTGAGCGAAATGTCGCTGCACGAGTTGCTGCACCCCGACCCGACGCAAATTCCCGAGCGGGATTTCGGCAAGCTGGCGGTGGAGGCGCATCACCGCCTGACGCAACCGATCACCTCCGTGGCGTTCGCGCTGGTGGCGGTGGCCTCGGTGTTGACCGGCGGCTTCCGGCGGCACGGCAATTTGGCGCGCCCGGCCGCCGCCGTGGGCATGCTGGTGGGTTTGCTGGCCGCGGCTTTGGCCGTCTCCAGCCTGGCGACTCGCAACATGGCCTTGCTGCCGCTGATCTGGCTGGAGGCGATCGTTCCCGGAATCGCCGCCGCCTGGGTGCTGTTCTGGCCGAGCGCGGCCGAGCGCGTCTGGTCGCGTGGCGGCCGGGCGGCCCCGTCACCTAACCCTGGCCTTTAGGCACAGCGTGGCACTCACCCTCTCAAGCTATATCGCCCGCCAGTTCAGCGCCGCCGTCGCCATCATGCTGGCTGGCCTGTCGCTGCTGGTCATGCTGTTCGATTACATCGAGCTGCTGCGCCGCGCCGCCACCCGGCCTGAGGTGACATTCGGCTTGGTCACCCAGATCGCGCTGCTGAAGCTGCCATACTATGTATTGCAAATCCTGCCATTCGCCGTGCTGCTGGGCGGTATTGTCGCGTTCTGGCGGCTCACCCGGTCCAGCGAACTGATCGTGGCCCGCGCCTCCGGCCTGTCGGCGTGGCAATTTCTCGCCGCGCCGCTGGTCTGCGGCATTCTGTTCGGCGTCATCGCCACGGCCGGTATCTCGCCGCTCTCCTCGGCGATGTTTCAGCGGGCCGAGGCGCTGGACAATATTTTCATCCGCCAGACCGGCGGCCCGCTGGCTCTCGCTAACGGCCAATTATGGCTGCGTCAGGCCGATCGCGGGCTCGATGCCCAGGGTGTGGCTGTGCTGCATGCCCGTCACGTCGAATTGCACGACAAGGTGGTGCGCGCGGACGAGGTGAGCGTGTTCCGGCTCGATGATCACGACAAGCTGCTGAGCCGCATCGAGGCCGAGCACGCCAGCCTGTCCGGCGGCGCCTGGCAGATGACCGGCGCGCGCACGATGCAGCCCGACCATTTGCCGAACAATGTCGGGACCATGCAATTGCCCACGGACCTGACCGTACGGCGCATGCAGGAGAGCTTTCAGTCGCCCGACACGCTGTCGGTCTGGGCGCTGCCGGGCTTCATCGGGCTGCTCGACAACGCCGGCTTCTCGTCCGTGCGGCACCGGTTACACTTCCAGACGCTACTGGCGCTGCCGCTGCTGTGCGGCACGATGGTATTGGTGGCGGCGGGATTTTCGATGCGACCGACGCGGCGCGGTGGCGTGGCGCGCATGATCGGTAGCGGCGTCGCCTCCGGTTTCGCGCTGTTCACGCTGAGCAAGGTGGCGGAGGAGTTCGGTCAATCGGGCGCGCTGCCCGCCGTATTGGCGGCCTGGGCACCGGCAGGGGCAGGCCTTATGCTGGCGACATCATTGCTGCTGCACCTGGAGGATGGGTGACTATTCGGGACATCGGGGCGCCTCGCGCGCTCTACAGGAGTGGCCCGGGGGGGCGGCGCCGGATCGCACACAGCAAAATATTGAGCGCGCGGGCCGCGCTGGCGTTGGGCGTGGCGCTGGCCGTGCACGCCGTGCCGGCGCTCGCCGCTAATAAGGAATCGACCGACAAGAAAACCGCGGCCGCGGGCGTGGACGAAACACCGGCAACCGCCAACCGGCCGGTGACCTTCCTGGCCGACCGCGTCAGCTACGACAAGGTGAACGGCCTGGTCACCGCCGAAGGCCATGTGCAGGCCTGGCAGAACGACCATTATCTGAGCGCCGACCGCGTGACGTTCGACCGCAACACCGATGTGGCCGCGGCGCACGGCCATGTGCTGATCGTGGAGCCGGACGGCGAAATCGTGTTCGGCGATTACGCCGAATTGTCGCAGGGCATGAAGAACGGCGTGATCACCGGCATGCGCGCCTTGCTGCAGGGCGGCGGCAAGGTGGCGGCGAACGGCGCACGGCGCACCGAAGGCAAGCTCAATGAAATGGCGCGCGCGGTGTATTCGGCATGCAACGTCTGCGCGCTGGATCCGGACCGCTCGCCCGAATGGGATTTGCGCGCCGACCACACCACGCAGGATCTCGAAAACAAACGCATCGAATTCAGCGATGCGTGGCTGGATTTCTACGGCATACCCGCCTTCTACCTGCCTTACATGTCGATCGCCGATCCGTCGGTAAAACGGCAAACCGGCTTCCTGGTGCCGACGCTGGGATACGCCGATAACCACCTCGGCACGTTCTTCGCGATACCGTACTATATCGTGCTCGACGATCAGTCCGACATGACGTTGACGCCCAATGTGAACACCGGCCAGGGCGGTCAGTTGGGCGTGGAGTATCGCCGCGACTTCAACGAAGGCGTCGTCAAGATGGACGGCGCCATCGCCCAAGATCAGAAAAGCCTCGCCGGCTATGTATTTACCAGCGCGAATTTTGAATGGAACGACACCTGGCGCTACGGCGCCAACATCAATTTGGCGTCCTCCACCGATTATTTGCGCGATTATTTTATTAACGACATCCCGACGGCCCTGTTGACGTCGAACGTCTATCTCGAAGGGTTCGGCGTCGGCGCGTACACCAGGCTGGACATGTCGGTTTACCAGGGGCTGAACTCCAGCATCAATTCATCGACGCTGCCTTACGTTTTGCCGCGCTATACCTACAGTTTCTTCGGCGAGCCGAATATCCTCGGTGGCCGCGTGTATTTCGATACGCAGGATTTCAACGTGATCCGCCCCGAAGGCACGGCCACAGAGCGCGCCGGCGTGCGGCTGGGCTGGGACCGCACTTTAAGCGGCCCGCTCGGCGATCAATGGTTATTCACCGTGCAGGCTACCGGCGAGGCATTTCAGGCCAGGAACCTGGACCAGGAGCCGAATTACGGCCTCACCTCGAACGCCACCGGCGCACATGCCGAGCCGCAGGTCGCAGTGAAGCTGAACTGGCCGTTCGTGCGCGACGCCGGCAGTTGGGGCACGCAGATCCTCGAGCCGATCGTGCAGTTGATCGCCGGGCCGCAGACCGGCAACAGCCTGCACGACAACATCCCCAACGAAGATAGCCTCGATTACGAATTCACCGACAGCACGCTGTTCAGCCTGAACCGCTACGGCGGCTACGACCGCTACGACGGCGGCATGCGCGCCAATTTCGCGCTGCATGGCAACTGGATTTTTCTCGGCGGCCAGTCGCTCGATACGCTGCTCGGGGCCTCGGCGATCGAGCATGTCGATCACAATCTGTATCCGGAATTCCAGCCCTGGAACGGTTTCAACCAGGGCAGCCATCTTTCCGACGTGATCGGCCGCGCCACTTTCGCCCCCAACAAATGGGTGGATTTCACCGCGCGCGCGCGGGTGGATCACACCAGCGGCGATTTGCGCTTCGCCGAGGCGGTGACCAGCTTCGGCCCGCGATTCCTGCGCATGAACCTCGGCTATCTCTGGACCGCCACCAACCCGTACGACCTCTATACCAGCGACTACTATCAGGCGCCTTACCTGCTGGTGCCGAGCAACCCGAACCAGGCGGGATTCTTTTCCCCGCGCGACGAGATTTCCGCCGGTATCGCTATCAAACAGGGCGGCTACGCGTTCGCGGCCAACGCCAGGCGAGACCTGGCCACCGGCCAGATGGACAGTTTGAACGCGCATTTCAGCTATCAGGACGAGTGCACAATATATGACTTCATCGTCAACAAGCGCTATACTTCACTCAACGGCGACAAGGGCGAAGATCAGTTCATGCTGATGATCACGCTCAAGACCCTGGGCAAAGTGAGCGGCACCTGAGCGTGCCTGGAGAGCGACGAATGCAGACGAAATTCAACCCGGCGCTGCGTGCAGTCCGCCGCCGCCTTGTCCTGATGGCCGCGGTGGCCGGTGGCCTGGCCCTGCCTGGGATCGCCGCCGCCCAAATGTCGGATCCCGCACTGCAAAGCGTGGCGCCCGGCGCCCCCGGACAGATGGGCGGGTATGGCCGCCCGAACGGCGGCAGCGGCTATGCCGGCCCGCGACAGGATCCTTCGGATACCCCCACGACCCACACCGTGGCGCCGGCCGGCGAAGAACCGGCGATTCGCATTCCGCCGCCCAAGCTACTCACCGCGCCGGCGGGCGCCGATGCGATCGCCGCGGTGGTCAATGGCGACGTCATTACCCGCGCCGATGTCAGCAACCGCGCCCGCATGTTCGGGCTGTCCACCGGCCTGAGCCTGTCGCCGGATCTGCTGGACAAGCTGCGGCCCCAGGTGATTCGCGAACTGATCGACGACCGGCTGGAAATGCAGGAAATCCAGCGCCGCAAGATCGTCGTGGCCGATGCCGATGTGGCCGCCGCGATTGGCAGCGTGGAGCAGCGCAACGGCCTGCCGCCCGGCGGCCTGCGGCAAAAGCTGGCCTCCCAGGGCGTTTCCTACGACACGCTGATCAGCCAGATGCGCACCCAGCTGGGCTGGACGCGCGTGCTGCGGCAGCAATTGCAGCAGCGCGGCTTCGTGACCCCGGCCGAGGTTGACGAGCAGGAGCGCCTGTTCAAGGCGCAGAGCGGCCAGCCGCAATACCGCGTCGCCGACATCTTCGTGCCGGCCGAGGACCCCTCGCGCCTGAACGATGCCCGGCGCTTTGCCGACACGGTGATCCAGCAGCTACGCGCCGGCGCCCAGTTCGGCATCGTGGCCGCCGAGTTCAGCCAGGGCGAGACGGCGCTGAAGGGCGGTGAAATGGGCTGGGTCCGCCCCGATCAGGTGGATCCGCAAATCGCCACGCTGATCACCAGCATGCCGGTTGGCGCCGTCAGCAACCCGATACGCGTGGCCGGCGGCTTCGATGTCGTAACGCTGGAAGAGAAGCGCACGATCGGCAGCGACATGGCCACCGTGCTGAACGTCCGCCAGGCGTTCTTCCCGTTCGCCACGCCGTTGGACCCGGCCAACCCCACCGCGCAGCAGAAATCCGCGCTGGGCGCAGCGCAAGCCACGAGCAAGTCCGCAACCAGTTGTAGCGCCATCGAGGCCGCCAACGCCGCGCAAGGCGGCACGCGCCCCTCCAACCCCGGCGACATCCGGCTGGACCGCATGAACCCGCAAATGCAGGCGCTGCTGAAGGCGATGCAGCCCGGCCAGGCCAGCAAGGCGCTGGTGACGCCACAGGGCGTGATGGTGCTGATGGTATGCAGCTCGACGCAGAAAAACCTGGCCGCGATGACGCGCGATGATATTGCGGATCAGTTAATCCAGCAGCGTGTCGAGTTGTCGTCACGGCAGTTGCTGCAGGATTTGAAACGCCGCGCTTTAATCGAGCAGCGCGAGACTTAGAGAACGGCTGGGGGGAACGAAGCCGTTCCCCCCAGACCCCCCGTCGCGAATTAAGTCGCGTGTTGCTCCATCCCCCCGGCTAAATTCGCGACGGGGGGGCTGGGGGGGCCGGCGCAACGCCACCGGACGAGCGCGCCGAGCAGATCACCGTTTTCGCGCGCCGCCAAAATCAGGAAGCGGATTGGCGCGCCGACCTTCGCGCCAACGATCCCGTTTACGAGGCCGCGGGTTCGGCCGCCGCGCAACGGTTGGTTCCCATTATCGACTATACAAGCGCCGATCAGCAGCGGTTGATGTCAATGAAGACCGATTGGCTCGGCCTTTGCGGCGCGCTGGGCGGTTACATACTGTGCCCCAACAAACCACCCTAAAGCGCCAGGTGCAGGAACTGGTTAAACTCGCTGCGCTCATACCCACCGAATGCCGCGCCATCAGCAAACCCGCGCGACCGATACAGCGCCAGCGCGGCCGCGAATGCCGGCCCGCTACCGGTCTCCAGACTCAACCGACGCAATCCCCGCGCGCGCGCCTCATCGATCATATGATCGAGCAATAAGCTGGCGACTCCACGGCGCAGATACGCCGGATGCGTGCGCATCGATTTCAGCTCGCCACCGCCATCGCCCAACTCTTTCAGTGCGCCGATGCCCGCAATCGCCGCCGCATCCCAAACCGACCAAACAACCACGCGCGCGTCCTGCAGCCCGCTTAAATCCAGCGCGAACACGCTGCCCGGCGGCGAACTCGCATGCATGCCGGCCAGGTGGATGGCCAGCAGACCGCGCGTCTCGTTGCTGCTGAGATCGTCCTTGCGAATTACGAACACGCCTTCTTCCGTCGTAGTGACCGCATCGAGACTAGCATCAAAGCGACGCAGCGCTTCTTTTTGAAAAAAGAAGCAAGAACTTTTGCACGGCTGTCGCGGACTATTCCGCGACAGCCGTGCAAAAGTTTTTTGGTTCTTTTTGCAAAAAAAGAACGACCTGCCGTGTCGCGCCGCAACAACACATTTTCGTTTGCGCATGCCCAGCCGCGCCGTGGGACTGGACTCGTGGCCGCTTCTCGCTGTCTCTATTCCGTGATCATGGCCACGGAGGCGGCACTGGACGGCCTGAAGGGCCCGCGCGAGCAGGACAGCGCCGAGCGTCTTGCCGATCGCGTGCGGCTGGACCTCGCTTTGACAGCCGCCGGCAACGTTGGCGTGTGGGACGGCGATCTCGTGGCGCGCCGGATCTACGCCGATGCCAATTTCGCCCGCATTTACGGCGTGGACGAAGCCGCGGCGATCGCCGGCCAGCCACTGGGCCATTACTTCGCCAGCATCCACCCGGACGACCAGGCCGCAGCCCGCGCCGCCATGGATGCGCTGCTACGCGGCGAGGCACCGGAGATTTCCCACGAACACCGGATTTGCCGGCCCGATGGCACATTGCGCTGGGTGCTGGCCCGCGGCCGCCTGCTGTACGATGCGTCCGGCCAGCCCGTCCGTCTGCCCGGCCTGTCGTTCGACATCACCGAGCGGCGCCAGTACGAGGCGCGGCAGGCCTTTCTGCTCGAGCTCGCGGATGGCCTGCGCGGCCTGGACGATCCACAGGCGTTGCTCGATCTGGCGGTGGCGCGACTCGGCCGCCACCTCGGTGTCGCCCGCGCCGGTTACGCCGAGGTCGCTGCCGATCAGCAAACGATGCGCGTGCTCTGCGGCTACAACGACAACGTGAAGCCGCTGAACGAAACCCTGCCCATGGACCGATTCGGCACCGGCAACGCGGCGCGCGTGCGGCAGGGCCTGACGGTGGTGCAGAACGACGTGACGCAGGATGCGGCCAACAACACCGGCACGTTTCGCCAGCTTGGCACGCGCGGCGTCATTTCGGTGCCGTTGGTGCGTGACGGCCTGCTGCGCGCCACGCTCTGGGTGGCCACGGTGCTGCCACGCGCCTGGGAGCCCGGCGAAATCACGCTGGTCGAGGATGTTGCCGGCAGGCTCTGGGATGCGTTGGAGCGCGCCCGGGCGGAGCGTGCGTTGCGCGACGCCAATGCTCTG
>Ga0302319_10023857_pt1 | contig 10912 bp, 7 predicted proteins | sample Bog_T0_2_FD_203319 | JGI IMG/M metagenome (GOLD analysis project Ga0302319, IMG submission 203319) | Peat permafrost microbial communities from Stordalen Mire near Abisko, Sweden - Bog_T0_2 | ecosystem: Environmental > Terrestrial > Soil > Wetlands > Peat | place: Sweden: Abisko, Stordalen Mire... | reverse complement strand
GAAAAACGAACCCAATTTCCTTGTTTCGAATTCTGGCCAACTGGTCGTCCGTCATCTGGCTTACCAGATTGCCGTTTAGATAATACTCGCCCTTGGTCGGGGTATCGAGACAACCGATCAGGTTCATAAGGGTCGATTTGCCGGAACCGGATGGCCCCATGATGGCCACATATTCTCCCCGCCGGATCTCAATATCGACGCCGGAAACGGCGTGGATCTCCTGATCGCCCATGACGTAGGTCTTCCAAAGGTCGTACGTGCGGATGACAATCCCGTCGCGCTTAAGTTGCTCGCCGCGGTCGACGAGTTCCTGGGTGGCTGTGGCCATTTCGGTGACTCCGTTCAGGCTTCGGTCTTTACAGGAGCTTTGTTATCGACCTTGACTTTTGCTTCATTTCGCAAAGTGCGGATCGTTTTATAACTGCCGGTGATGATCTGATCGCCATCTTGCAAACCGCTGAGCACCTCAATGTCGGTGGCTCCGGTGATGCCGGTGTCGACCTTCTGAAACACGGCTTTCCCATCCTTCACGACGAACACGCCTTGCAGCTCTTCCTTACTGGCTTTGTCGTCGAGAGTGTTCGCTTTGGCGACCGACTGGCCAGGTTTGGCGGGAGCAACGAGGTCGCCTCGCTGGCGCACCGTCAGCGCCTGGATCGGAATGGTCAAAGCTTTCTGACGAGTGGCGGTCACGATCTTGCCCGTACACGACAATCCGGGTCGAATCTCGTCGGGCGGATTATCCAGCGCAATAACCACCTTAAAATCCTTGGCTTCCTGGCTGGAGACGGCGCTTTGGGAAGCGGCGACTCCGGTGGACCGCAGAATTGCGGTGTCTCCGATTTCGACGACATGGCCCTTGAAGGTCTTGTTGGGAATGGCGTCGATGGTGACATCCGCCAGCTGCCCCAGTTTCACGTTGACGATATCCGTCTCATCCACCTTTACCTCGGCGGTGATCAACGACATGTCGGCAACGGTCATCACCGTACTCGCGGAGGAACTTTGAATCCCCGGCACCACGGTCTCGCCGACGCGAACCGGAAGATTCGTAACCACTCCATCCAGCGGCGCGACGACCGAGTACTTGTCGAACACGTCGGCAAAGCGGGTGAGCGTGGCTTGAGCTTGCGACACGCGGCGTTGGGCGGAAATCAGTTGCTGTTTGGCTTGCGACTCCTGTGCTTTGGCTTGGTCGATCTTGGTGCGAGCTTCGTACACGCCGGCGATGGCGGTATCGTATTCAGCTCTGGTCTTGTCGTAATCCTGCTTGGCGATCAGCTTGTCCTTATAGAGCTCGTTGGCGCGATCCATGTTGGTTTTAGTGCGCTGGAGTTCCGCCTGGGCGCGATCCGCGCCGGCTTGAGCTGTGTTGATAGCGTCGTTGAGCGCCTTTAGACCGTCTTCCGCCGCGGCGGAATCGGCCAGCGAAGTGCTGATGGCGGCCTTCTGCGCCGTGACGTCGGCCGCCGCCTGCGTGGCTTCAATCCTGGCTACCACCTGTCCTTTACGAACGTGGTCGCCCTCCTTCACGAAGATCTCCGTGAGGGGGCCCATCGCGTTCGCGCCCAAGTTGATGTAATTCTTGGGCTTGATTTCACCGGAAGCAGTGACCACGGCGGTGATGTCTCCGCGGACAACATGGCCAGTCTGTATCGTGACGATACCCCGCTCGTTCAGCTTGATGCTGGCAAAAACACCGCCGCTGATCAACAAGACCAGGAGTATGATAAGTACTAGCTTCCATTTGCGCTTCAAAATAGGTCTCCGTCCGAAATAGACGTAATCAGGTCTGTATTTGTTCGGTTGAATTCATGGTACCATGCAGAAATTTAGGTTTTCCGCAATTGGGCCGGGAGCCTTTCCCTGGTCCGCCTTGCGGGCTACAGAAACGGTATCTCTACAGCTCCTAATCTGAGAGTTAACTGGCCACCTACGACCAGCGGCAGAGCCTTACTCCTTTAACCAGCGAATGCTTTGCGGCGTGGCGTGCTCGCAGGCCATGCTATCCGTCACACCCGACGCGATAGTGGCGCAGGCGTTGGTCGTGGCGGTGTGAAGGGCATGTTCCTCGGTGTCGGCGGAAGCCGTGCGGCACTGCGATTGCCCGTTAAATGTCATACAAACTTCTACCCGGTACTTAGCCAGATTGAGAGTCGAATAGATGATTACTCCCAAGACCGACAGTACGAAAATGATGCCAAACAGCACTGGCTTTTTCATGCGACCGTCTCCGTGAAGAAGTTGCCCATGTGCCGGAACTTGTCATAGCGGGCATCAATCAGGCGAGTGGGCGATTCGCTCGAAAGCTCCGCCAACGCCCGGCGCAGCGGCTCGCGAATGAACTCGGCGGCGCGGTCCGGATCTTCCTGCGCGCCGCCGGGCGGTTCGGGAATCACTGCATCGATCAGACCAAAATGCAACAGATCGGGCGCGGTCAATCGTAAAGCGCGAGCGGCGTCCGGAGCCTTACCGGAATCGCGGTAGATGATCGTGGCACAGCTTTCGGGGGTTATGACACTGTAGTACGCATTCTCCAGCATAAAGACTCGATTGGCGATACCCATCCCCAGCGCCCCGCCGCTTCCCCCTTCTCCGATCACGATCGTGATTACGGGAACGCCCAAGCGGGACATCTCCCGCAAGTTTAAGGCGATGGCTTCAGCTTGCCCGCGCTCCTCGGCGTCGATTCCCGGATACGCGCCCGGCGTGTCGAGAAAAGTGATCACGGGGCGTCGGAACTTGTCGGCCAGCTTCATCAAACGCAAAGCTTTCCGGTAGCCTTCCGGTTTCGGCATGCCGAAATTGCGATGCAGCTTGGCTTTGGTATCGCGGCCTTTTTGCTGACCGATCACCATCACCGGGTGGCCATCGAAATAGGCCATGCCTCCCACAACGGCAGGATCGTCGGCGAAGAACCGGTCGCCGTGCAACTCGGTGAAGTCGGTAAACAAGCGCTCGATGTAATCGAGCGTGTGCGGCCGCTTGGGATGCCGAGCCAGTTGCACCCGCTCCCAGGAGGGGTTCGTCTCGGGTTCCGGTGTAGGGTCAGTCGGGGGCTGTGGCGAATCTTCAGACATTTATGGAATCGGATTGACGGGAGCCCGCGCCAGCTAGGTGGCTAGGACTTCTACGGACTCCGGTCCGCAGATCCGCTCGACTTCAGCCCGGAACTCTTTGTCCGGCCGGACCTTGGTCGACACATCCAGGATAACGGAAAAGTCGCGCGGCTTCTCGATTCGGAGGCGAACTTCGGTTTGGCCGCGCTTGCGCGAGAACAATTGGTTGAGAGCATCGGCGCGATCGCCGTGGTTGCCGTTCGGTCCGACGGGGATGCGGATGGAGATCAAAGTAGGCAGGTTGACACGGGCCACTTCGAGGGGAATGATGTCCTGGATCGATACTTTAGGCGGAGCGTTCTCTTCGGGAAGCACCAAACCTTTCACCAGCACCGCTTTATCTTCCACCATGCTGGTCAGCAGCCGGTCATATTGTGTGGAGAAGACCATCGCTTCCAGGGCGCCATCGCGATCTTCCAGTTGCATGGCGGCCCACAGTTTCCCGTCCTTGGTGCGCCGCCGCTGAATCCCGGTTAGTATGGCGCATAATGCCACTTCATTTCCCTTCTCCAGGTTCTCCAGTTGGTCGGTGGTGTGCGTGGCCAGTTCCGAAATCTTATCGTTGAATTCGTCCAACGGATGGCCAGTTACGTAGATTCCGATCATCTCCTTTTCACCCGATAGCTTCTGCTGCGGAGTCCAGTCCGGCAGTTTGGGTAGAGGGTGTTCCTCTTTCGGAGCGCTGGATCCGAACAAGTCGCCAAACAATCCGACTTGCCCGCTCATGCGATCTTTCCAGACGCGCTGCCCCGATTCCATGGCCTGATCGATTACGCCCATGAACTGCGCCCGGTTCGCGCCCATGCTATCCAGCGCGCCGGCCTTGATCAGGCTTTCCAGAACGCGGCGGTTCACCGCGCTTAAATCGATGCGCTCGCAGAAATCGTAAAAGGATACGAATGCTCCGTCCGCGGCGCGAGTGGCGATCATCGATTCGGCCGCCCCGGCGCCCAGGTTGCGAATGGCGCACAGGCCGAAGCGAATGCCTTGTTGCTCACCGGTGGTGACTGGCGTGAAGTCGCGATCGCTGTAGTTGACGTCGGGCGGGAGCACGGCGATCCCCATCTCACGCGCTTCATTGATGTACTTTACGACCTTCGCGGTGTTGCCGGTCTCCGATGTCAGCAGCGCGGAGAGAAACTCAGTGGGATAGTGCGCCTTGAGGTAGGCGGTCACGTAAGCAAGGTAAGCGTACGCGGCAGAGTGGGATTTATTAAAGCCGTAGCCGGCGAACTGCTCCATCAGGTCGAATACCTTTTCGACCTTCTTTTGCGAATGACCCTTCTCGCGCGCTCCGCTGACGAAGCGCTCGCGCTGCTTGGCCATCTCCTCTGCCTTCTTCTTGCCCATGGCGCGCCGCAGCAGGTCGGCGTCGCCGAGCGAATAGCCCGCCAGGCGATTCGAAATCTGCATCACCTGTTCCTGATACACGATGACGCCGTACGTTTCTTCGAGCAACTCCTTCAGCTCGGGAAAATCGTAGACTACCTGCTTGCGGCCGTGTTTGCGGTCGATGAAATCGTCAACCATGCCGCCTTGAATCGGGCCCGGGCGATAGAGCGCGTTCAGCGCGCATAAATCTTCAATCCGTTCCGGCTGATACTTGCGGAGGATGTCGCACATGCCGCGCGATTCAAACTGGAAGACGCCGCTGGTAAAGCCTCTGGAGAAGATCTGGTAGGTCTTGGCGTCGTTGAGCGGAAGTTCCTCGACTACGATCTTCACGCCGCGGTGCTTTTCGATTAATGCCAGGGTGTCCTGAATGATGTCGAGCGTGGTCAGGCCCAGGAAGTCCATCTTGAGAAGCGCCAGCTTCTCCAGACCGTTCATGTCGTACTCGGTGACAATTTCGTCTTTGTTGGTCTTGTAAAGCGGAACCAGTTCCTTCAGCGGGACGGGCGAGATCACCACACCCGCCGCATGCATGCCGCAGTTTCTCGCCATGCCTTCCACTCGCTGGGCGACCTCCAGAACCTCGGCGATTCTGGGGTCCTTGCGGGCCAAGTCCGCTATGGCGGGCTCTTGCGCGATAGCATCCTTCAGTTTGATATTTAGCGTGGTCGGGATGAGTTTGGTGACTCGATCGACGTCGGCATACGGGATCTCCAACGCGCGTCCAACATCTTTAATGGCGGTGCGCGCGCCAAGAGTGCCGAACGTGATGATCTGGGCCACTTGCTCCCGGCCGTACTTCTCGGTGACGTACTGGATCACCTCGCCGCGGCGCTTGGTATGGAAGTCGATATCGATATCGGGCATGCTGATTCGCTCCGGATTCAGGAAGCGTTCAAACAGCAACCCATACTCGAGCGGATCGATATCGGTGATCTCCATGGCGTAGCTGACCAGGCTGCCGGCGGCCGATCCGCGGCCCGGTCCCACGGGAATGCCGCGATCCTTGGCGTAACGGATGAAATCCCAGACGATCAGGAAGTAGCCGGAGAACTTCATCTGCTGAATGGTGCCGATCTCGCGATCCAACCGTTCCGCGTATTCCGCGAGATCGTGCTTCAGGCCTCCCGCGGCGCGCAGAACTTCCAGCCGGCCGCGTCGTCGTTCAAACCCCTGCCGAGCGACGTACTCGAAATAGGTGTCAGTGGAATGCTCGGCCGGCACCTCGAACTTCGGAAACGGCTCGGCGACCTTCTCCAGCTTCACGCGGCAACGCTGCGCGATGTCCCACGGCCGATCGATGGCGTCCTCGAACTCGCCCAGTATGGCCATCATTTCGTCGCGCGACTTCAGGTAGAACTCCGGTTGATCGAAGCGCATCCGGTTGGTGTCGCTGATCGTCTTGCCGGTCTGGATGCAGAGCATGATCTCGTGCGCCCGCGCGTCGCTCTTGCGCATGTAGTGCGCGTCGTTTGTGGCGACCAGCGGAATGCCCGTTTCCTTGGAGAGCCGGTTTACCAGCGGGACCACCACCTTGTCCTTGTCGATGTGGTGATCCTGGATTTCGAGGAAGAAGTTGTCCTTCCCGAACATGTCGGAATATTGGTAGGCCAAGCGCCGCGCCTCGTCATAGCGGTCGGCGAGCAGCGTTTCGTTGACATCCCCGCGCAGGCAGGCCGAGAGCGCGATCAGTCCTTTCGAATGGCGCGCCAGCAGATCCTTGTCGATGCGCGGCTTGTAATAAAAGCCCTCCAGGAAGCCGGTGGAGACCAGTTGGATGAGATTGCGATAGCCCTCCTGGTTTTCGCACAGCAGGACCAGGTGGTTGTAGCGATTGCTATCGTTATTGACCTTGTGGCCTTGCTGCGCGACGTATACTTCGCAGCCGATCACGGGGTGAACGCCCTTCTCCTTCGCGTTGTTGTAGAATTCGACGGCGCCGAAGAGGTTGCCGTGATCGGTCATGGCGATGGCGGGCATCTTCTGCTCAACCGCGAGGTCCATGAGTTGGCTGATCTCGCAGGCGCCGTCGAGGAGGGAGTAATCGGTGTGGCAATGGAGATGGACGAATGGTTTTGGATCGCTCATTTACTACTCTTCTTCCAAGACCGGGGGAGGGCTGCTTCGATTTTACTAGAGTGGGAATGGTGGGAACGGGCAGAAAAGCGAACCCGGCATCGGGCGTTGTGTCGGACACATTGATCGGATACGTCGAATTTGAACACTCTGTCTAGCGCCTCCCTTCGATGTGAATGTAGCAGGAGGAGGGAGGCGGACACCGCTCGTTTGCCGTAAGCGATTAGGAACATGGCAGAAATAGGTTGAGGTTCGCCGTGACCGTCACTCGGAGGCGCGCTCGGGAGTGAAGTCTATTGGGTGATCGCAGTTGGCAGGAGGCTCTCAGAACCCATTGAGCCCTCCTGAGTACTTCAGTCATTCTAGGGACGAGGAAACGCCAACTACTGGGTCCGGCCGGGTTCGTATTTTGTGGCGTTTTGCGGCGATTTTGGTTTGGCGAGATCCGTTTGGAAACGTGGTTTCATGAGGTTGGGAGCGGGTGTCCGTTTGTGGGATTAGGTTCGTGTGGAAATTTTTGTTTCTGGACATTTTGTGGTTGCCGTGCGGAGCAGTGGCGGGTTTTGTTCGGGGCGATCGCTGGTTTCATGGCACCTTCCTTTCTTCCCTTTCGATGATGGATGACGGGAGGGCAGACCTGTCCCGTTCCGATTTCAGTGTGAGGGTACAAGGTGGGAGGTGGCGGGATTGGCATGTGATTGAGAGGAAAGGGGAAAAGAGTTGATTTGGTTGCGATCTAGGACGATGGCCGGATGTTCGAAGATTGACGTGACGGGGACTTCTCAGGAGTAACGGCCCAGAGCCGGCTCTTTTTGTGCATCGGCCCAACCGATTACCCGAGGCTTCGCCGCGCATTCCGGCCTGAGGGCGTGGCCAGCGCAGAGGCTGGGCATCGCGGATGTAAAGGGATTATGTTAAACCGGCCACGGAATCCTTCGATGGTAATCGGAATGCGACAGCAGTTCCGGCGCGGGAGTGTAACCAGGCAAGACAATCAGCGCGACCTGAAGACCAGCGCGGCGTGCATGCTTCATTGCGGGAATGCAGTCTGTGTCGTTCGTTGCCAATGCGATGAGATCGACAGCTCGGTGCGAGGACATTGTGGCCATGTCGAGTCCAATGCGCATGTCCACGCCCTTTTGCTCAAACTTCGGGTCGAAGTCTGCGTCCTGAAGCGGGCCAGCCGGAACGTACGGAATGTTTTTCAGGACGTAGCCTCGAAACTTGAGGACACCCCGGCGAACAGCGAATAGATCCTTCTTCGAAAGCTCGTGCATCCATTGATCATTGCCGGTGAAGGTTTTCTTTGTTCCGGAGATGGGAAGCGTGGCGCTGCCCGTGAAGGGCGCGCAATCGTAATAGAGGATGCGAAATATCTCTTCGACCGTCGGGAGTGCGCATGCCAGCCCGATTTTTTCGATGTAGGCGGGGTCGAAGGTCTTGCCGGCGCGGCTCGCGTAAACACGGACATGGCCGCCATCGAGCATGACAGCAATTTTTTTCACCATACAAACGAAAGCCTCCAGGGCTGTTACGCCCTAGAGGCTTTTCAGGATAATGCTCGCCTACGAGCGTAGCGGATAGATTAGTAGATCCGCGTATCCGCTGACCTACCTACAATTTAGTATGTATCTAAAAGTGTTTATTTTCAAGGGGTAAATGCGACAAACGCGCTTACCCCTCGGCGTGTTTTCAATGGCTTAGAGGAAGACGGGCCTCTTTCTCGCGCGTCAGGCCCTTTTCCGGATGCAATTGTCGTGCCTGTGATCCTCAGTAAGAGTGATGGAGCCGACAAGCGAGGGGATCGCAAGACCGTCGCAAAAAAACATCACTTCCGACCCCTGCGATGCCGAACGGGCACTGTAGCCGATGTCGTAGACGACATGCGGAGACCCCTTGTAAAGCTGCCGAATGGGTGGGGCATTATCGTAAGAGACGATCCATCGCTGATTTTTGATACCGTTGCGAACGAATTCAGCGACGCCGGCGTGGTCTTCGGGCTGGTAAAAATCGTAGTAGAGGTCGCGGCCTTTGATGTAGTACGGAGGATCGAGGTAGATCAGCGTTTTCGACGGCCATTTTGAAACGCCCGAGTTGAGGAATTTGAGTGCATCTTTACGCGTAAGCTTGATCCTCTCCCTCATGGCGCCGATTGACTGTATTCGGTTGACCAGTTCCCGGGCGTTGTACCGGGCATCGATCTTCCATGGCCCAGTCTGGTCCCGTCCGCCAATGATGCCGCCATTCAGGATGCCTGAGCGGTTCGTTCGATTGAGAAAAAAAGTCGCGAATCCAAGGGTGAGCGCATCATGCTCTTTCGGCGATTCCATAATGCGTCGTTGTTTATCCCATGCCGTGACCGTCAACTTTGTATCGCGGACGAGTTTGCTAAGGGCTTCGGTGTGGTTGAGCACCGCTTTCCAGAACGCATGCACGGGTCGGCTTACGTCGTTAATGTGGACGCGGGAGAGGTATTCATGGAATAGCAGCTCCAGGGCAATCGCTGCGCCGCCGGCATAAGGCTCGACGTATTCTCCATCGACGAGACGGTTCTCCTTCATCAAGAGCTTGACATAGGCGGCGAGCTTTGCCTTCCCGCCTGGGTAACGAAGCGGCGTGAAATGGAGAAGGCGCGATTGGGCAGGCTGAGCAGGTTCGGTCATTGCCAGATTTTGTCGAAGAGCGGTTGCCCATTGTCCCACGCCGTCCGCAGGTGCGTGTCGATGGGCGTGAAGAATCGGTCATGAATATATGCGTGAAGGGTTTCTATCGAAAAAGGGTTGTTCTGGTCGTTCATGGCCATTCGAACGCCCTTGAACTCCTTTTCTGTTGCGCCATTGGCAACCATGTGATCGATGGCTTCCTTCATCTTCGTCTTCAGGTATTTGTCTTTCCTCTGGCTGTTGGCCGGATTGACCGTGTAGAGAGGGACTCTTGCCACGTTCGTCAGATATTCATCGACGGACATTTCGACGAAACAGCGGAGCAGCACGCCGATGGCGTGGACGTGCTTAGATAACTGGAGCGTGCGCAGCTCGCCATAGATGCCCGCAATTTTGGCATTTGTAACGTTCAATTTGCACGCCTTCGGGACGAGCGTCGTTCTGAGCGGTGTCTTTGCTGTCCGCCCCTTCTTTGCAGGTGGCGTGGCCTTCGATTTAAAGTCTTTTGCCTTGATCTCGTCAACCGCTATGACGGTCCCGGTCTTCTTGGTGAAGTCGGCTCGGTCGGTGTGTTTCAGCTTGGCGATATAGGCGTTCTGCTGATCTCTCAATTTTACGTCATTGACGTTGATTTCCTTCTCGGCGAGGTCGAGAACGATTCGCTTGAGCGGCTTGATCGCCTCATCGGCTGGGAGGTCGGTGATGAGCTTGCCTGCGTCAATGTCAAAGCCGATGGCGGCACGGACAGTTGGCGTCGAAAGTAGGCGATCGAGCGTGGAAATGAACTTGGCGTTGTTGATCTGCACTTTCTGTTCTTCGGAGAGGCCCCCATGTTCCAGGACGAATTCAAGCGCTTGAAGGGCAGGATCGCGCCCAGCGAAACGGGAACTAGCCATCGCCGACCAGTCAACGATTCCACGCCCAGCATCCTCACCTTTATGTCGCTGGCGTATCCAGTCATTGCCTTCGGCTCGGTCTTTTACCTCGTAACAATCTACGGGCTCGACGTTCTTCGGATCGAATTTTGCAGCAGCCTTCAGGAGCCTCTTCCTGAATGCATCGGGCATCGTGAGCGAATGAATTAGCGAAGGACTCTTGAGGAGCTTTGCGCATAGCACGCGCCGATTTCCTTCTAAGACAATGAATTTCCCGGAACGAATGTGGGAGCGCAAGACGAGGCATCGATCCATTGGACTAAAGCCGCGGATCGCAATGCTCTCGGCCAGGTTGATCAGCTTTACTTTCTGCTCGTTGAGAATCTTCTGCATGGCGTCGGGCTGGTCGGTGGCGAGCGTGATGCGAGGATTTTCCAGGTCGAGATCGAGACTATCGATTTTCAGCGGCTTGGCGCCCATAAATCTCCTTCTGGGAAATTAAATCGAACATATTATCTCACTTTTGTTCTTGAGTTGGTGGAGCATTCTGGAGCAGGATTCCGGGGATCGCTCCGGAGCAAAAACATCCCAGCGCGCGCCGAGCATGAAGAGCGGTTGCGGTCGTCGCCTGGGCGAGGCTAATGGCGCGCGAATTCCCTGCGCTGCGGCTGCTTCAGGCGATTCCGAACGGCGGCCATCGGTAATATGGGACGGCTGTAAAACTCAGAAAGGCGGGCGTCAAGTTCGGGAACCACTCTACCGAATTGAACCATCTTTTCTTTCTTTG
>Ga0302319_10023856_pt1 | contig 10912 bp, 14 predicted proteins | sample Bog_T0_2_FD_203319 | JGI IMG/M metagenome (GOLD analysis project Ga0302319, IMG submission 203319) | Peat permafrost microbial communities from Stordalen Mire near Abisko, Sweden - Bog_T0_2 | ecosystem: Environmental > Terrestrial > Soil > Wetlands > Peat | place: Sweden: Abisko, Stordalen Mire... | reverse complement strand
GGCTTAAAGTCCACACCTCAAGGAAGGAGACAGAAGCTCAAGCCGCTTGATTAAGACGCCCGTGAAAATTTACACCCAAAATCTTGACGCGGGGGACATAAGATTCGGGTATCGTTTTTTTAATAATCATATCCGACGTTAAAATGCTTCCGGGCGGAATGTAGTGAGCTGCGACTAATATTTCTACGGGTGTTGTTTTTTTATCGATTTCGGAGGTTTTTTGAAATAATAAAAAGAAACAAATACACCCAGCTGAAAGTCCGACAATGAGAGCGATAATCGAAGCACGTTTGTTCATAAAAATACCTTTTAATTAAATTTTCAACTTTTGATTTCAACGAGCGAAATAGTATTGCGATGAGCGTCGAAATTAAATATGGCCAGAATTTTAATTTTTTTATCAGAAAGAATGTAAATTTTTTTATTATTTTCTTCTTGCCAAAGTATCTGTGAAAACCCTTTGCTGGAGCAAATTTGATTAAATTGTTGAACTGGAGCATCTCCAGGCGGTAAATAAATAAAGCCGATTTTAAGCGTTTCGAGCTTTTCGTAAAATAACTGAGTGGCAGAAGGTGGGGTAGGGAATGGAAATCCCCAATTGGATTTAGCCAGAGATAGATTAAATATAGTGTTTGGTACTTCGCTGATCATCCCATAGGTCTCATCTGTATCTTTTGATTGCCAGAGTCCCAATGCCCTATAAAGACCATTTTTTTGGAACAATTTCACTTGAATTTGATCGGATAGGTCGTAAGAGTCACTAATTGAGCCTAAAAGTGCTGAAGTAAGGTCTAGACCGTTACCCAAAGGTTCCCAATGATCAGTTGTGAATTCTTTAACAATAATTGGCATTAAATCGGTTAAACGGCCCTGGTTAATCCAAAATTCTGTTTTTTGAGATCGTCCATTCACTTTTGTTTCATATCGGCTAATGATTTGAGGTTGAAAACGCAGGGGCGAAGAAATTAGTGCCCAACAGACAACTGAACTTGCCAATAAAGTCCAAAAAACTAATGTCGCCCAAAACCATTTTTGCTTCATCAAATGCCTCTAGTTTGGATATTTTAAAATAGTTAATTGGCTTTGAAATGGAATTCCAACTGGAAATATGACGGCAACCAAAGATGGTGGCCTGCAACATATTGTTACCGTCCAAGCGTGGCCAGTGTAGTTAATTAAATAAGATTTAATTTTTGCAGCCAATGGGCCTAGTCCGTCAATGGCGTTGAAAAAAGTATTTGCGATAGTTGCTTTAGGTGCTTGGGTAGAAATACTAAGACTTTGTTTGTTGAAATAGGACTGATAAAAACCCATATCTTTCCATATTGTGTCTGTAATTGCGGATGAATCTTTGAGTTGATTAGCTGCATATTGACGCGCAGCTTCTCCGCATGCTTTATCAAATGCGTTTCGCGCTTGGAATAACATAGTGAACTGTATTGCGCCGGAGGTTAATAAAAATAGCATTGGGATAACCAAAAGCATTTCTACAAGTGCTTGTCCAGTTTGATTTGAAAATTTTTTAGGGGCCATTTACAACCGTTCCGAAAATGTTTGAAATTGAAGGAATTTTTATTGAGCTAATGGCTTGGCTTAGTAAGGTTTGGATACTGAGTTGTTTCACTAGCTCTACTGGATCTGTTGGGGCAAGTGTTGCTTGATAGGGAGGGTCATTGACGTTCCAAGCCGCTAATCCTGTACCCAAAACATTTACCTGACTGAGGGTCTGTATTTCTGCATAATTGTTTTGTGGGTCTTTGATGGATGTGGGATAAGAAGCGTAAACGAAAATATTATGTACAGCAGGAATATCTCTATCTGTTACATCCAATTGAAGAGCGGCCAAAAAATTAGCAATGTTTATAACCGCGTTTAATTTTGATAATCCTGCGTTCACCTCCTCGGCAACAAAATAACCTTCTCCTTCGAGACCGACACCTTTTTTGACACGCATTTGACCTTTGTTTTGAGAATTGGGGGCGAGCTCTACTTGATCTGAATTTAAATAGTGGATTGCTCCATCTTTTCTACTTTTGTATTTATAGATTTTTTTTGGTTTAGGGACTGTATCCGAAAAGAAATTTGCGGTTCTGAATTTGAGAGCCATATTGGGAACAATGGCTTGGGCAAGACCTGGACCTAACGTTGTGACGTTAAATATTAGTATGGGTGAAGGGGGGATGGGTAAAGACCATGACAGGGGATTGAGTGAGGGAAATGTACTTTTCAACCCATTTTGGCTGGCAATTGATATCGTTTCGTCGGAAATTAGAAGCGGATAAATGCCTATTGGCTGGTTGATACCAAATAGTATGGATTGAACATCTTGCACTAGTTTTCTTGTATTTAGGTCTTTAAATTTCGAGGGAATTATTAAAGAGAAACCACCGGTTATCTCCAAAGCTGCCGCAATGGCCAATATGTCTACGGCGGCAGCCAGAAGCAACGCGACATTTGTTAATCTTACTATTTGAAGTCCGTTTGCGTAAACAGCACCAGTGGATAAAGCCGTTAAATTACTAGCTCTAATTGCTCGTTCTTTAGCGTTGTAAAGCATTCCTGATTTATAAAGGCCAATAAAAAGTGCCATGAAGATAAAACAAAAAAGTAGTGTTGCCAATAATACTTGGCCTGAAGGATTTTTAGTCCAGTGTTTTATTCGAATCATAGTTAGCTTGTTTGCACTCCGATTGAATTTTCATCCAATGCCTGTGCTTCGAAAGTAATCCAAAGTACCTTTGTGAGATTTTGATTGATGTTAGGGTTTGGAAGTGCCAATCCCGCGGCTTGTAAAACATTCACAAGTGATGGCGGTATAAAATTGGAAGCGGCAGATTGGTTATTTAAGTTTTGACCGATTAAATTATTTATTAGTGGAACCCAAAGCGGCATTGGATATGACACTTTTACGTGCACATTTGTGCCGTCTGTGTCGATGGTGCATTGAGCTGCGAAGGTATAGGACAAGGTTGATGGATTCAATTGTTCTAGAGGCAATAAAGCTTCAATAATTTGAAACTGTGGTAAAAAAGATAAAGGATTTGACGAAGCGGCGGCTTGTTGAGCAATAGAATAGGTTGCACGTTGAATGGCGAAAGACACAAAGGCGGTATAAAAAAACTGAATTATACTGAAGAAAATAAAAAATAAAAGCGGGGCAATCAACAGAAATTCGACTGTTGATTGCCCTGAGAACTTATTGGCTGATTTAGTATTACTGCCCTGGAACGGCATTGACTGCATTGGCGGCTGTGCTGGCTACGTTTCCGGCAGTGCTTCCACCAGTATTATTGCTGATTTGACTTGCGGCATTATTGAAGCCTTTAGTTACATTGGTCCCGAATAACCTGACAGCTACGATAACTGCTACCGCAATGAGAGCCACGATTAGAATGTATTCTGTCATTCCCTGACCAGATTGTTTTTTTCTTAGCTTCATATTCTCTCCCTTTAATTAATTAAAACGGCAGTGCCAAAACTTTAAAAAGCATCGCAAGATAACTACTTAGCTGATTTGAAAATAAGACAAGTATTCCTGAAAAGGCGATTAAAATCGCAGCTAAAGTTAGGAGATATTCGGTTGCGGATTGAGCGCACGCATTTAATCTAGTAACTTTTTTGATCACCATGGGACAAATTATAATTAACAAAAATTAATTTAAAATGAAAAAAGAATTTGGCAATTCTAAAGAATAAATTTGAAGTGGTTGGGTGTCGAAAAACGTTATCGATAAGTAAAATGTGGCTCGGGAAGGGCTTTAAAAACGTCAAAAATCCCCGTGTAAGCCTTGAAACGCAAAGATCGTATGGTATAGTTACTCACATTTATTTGGGGGATTTTTCATCATGAAATGCAGTCATTGCGAGACCAATAACGCCGCTCACAATAAGTTTTGCAAGGAATGCGGCCAAGATCTTAAAAGCAATCCAGCCCACACGCCGATTGTCATGAATTCAGAATTGTACGGTAAAGAAGTAGAAATTTTCTTCTATATAGACACTACTACAGGGAAAATTAATGGTCTTGTCAATCCGACTGAAGAACTGGTTGGCAAGGTGAAAAAAGAGGGAGTTCGTCAAAGAGTGACCATCGAAGCTCCTGAAAATGTTGTTACGGACGAAAACGCGGGAGCGGTTTTGGCTTTTATCCGGCAAAGCAAAGAGTTTTTAGCCGAAGAGTACAACGAAACGGATTATCGAAATCTTCCTGTGGCGGATTTGAAAAAAGAGTATTTGAAATTGTTTGAGCGGGTTTTAAAAACCAAGGCTCAGCGCGGCATGAAATAAAACCGGTTTGTTTCTTCTGCAATTGTTCGCTTTTCTCGTATTTCCCCTCTCCCACTTATAGGCGATTTATGTAAAAATATTGGACTATCGAAATCGTCATGTTAAACTACAGCCCCTGATTTCATATGTTTTTAATGGTTTTATGGCTCCTCGGTCGATTGACTGAGGTTCTTTTTTTTGAGGTTTAAAGCTGGTTTTGTTTTTTAATTATGAAGGAGATTCGGTTTGTTAAATTTTCTCTTGGGGCTTTTTTCAAACGACGTGGCCATTGATTTGGGAACAGCCACAACTTTAGTTTATGTCAAAGGACGCGGAATTGTATTACAAGAGCCGTCATTGGTGGTGGTGCATAAAAGCACCAATCAAATATTGGCGGTAGGTAATGACGCGAAGCTGATGTTAGGCCGCACACCCGGTTCAATTGTTTCCATTCGACCCATGAAAGACGGCGTCATCGCAGATTTTGAAGTGACTGAAAGAATGCTCCGCTATTTTATTTCCAAAGTTCACAACCGCCGTTCTTTGATTAGACCCCGAATTGTGGTGGCCATTCCGTCCGGCTGTACGGAAGTCGAGAAAAGGGCTGTTCGGGATTCTGCGGAGCAGGCTGGCGCCCGTGAAGTGTTTTTGGTTGAAGAACCCATGGCCGCGGCCATCGGTTCTGGAATGCCCATCGCGGAACCCCAAGGAAACATGATCGTTGATATTGGCGGCGGAACGACCGAAGTCGCTGTTATCTCGCTGGGTGACATAGTTTATGGTAAATCAATCCGCACCGCCGGCGATGAGCTGGATGAAGCGGTTATCAGCTATATTAAACGCACCTATAACATCCTGGTCGGGGAAAGAACTGCCGAGGACATCAAAATTCAAATTGGCTCCGCGTTTCCGCTGGAACAAGAACTTCGCATGCAATGCAAAGGCCGTGACTTGGTGACCGGTTTGCCCAAAACAATTGAGCTTACTTCAGAAGAAATTAGAGGCGCTTTGGAAGAGCCACTGCTTCAGATTATTGAGGCGATTAAGATGACGTTAGAGCGCACTCCTCCCGAACTGGCCGCGGATATTGTGGATCGGGGGATTATTTTGGCCGGGGGATCTTCTTTATTGAAGAACCTGGATGAACGCCTTCGAGATGAGACCGGTGTTCCGGTTAATTTGGCCGATGACCCGAGCACGGCGGTCGCCATGGGAGTGGGTCAGTTATTAGATCGATCCATGGATTTTTTAAAGCGGATTTCGGTTCTTGAGAAAGAATACGTCTAGTTTTTTTGAACACGAATTGTCCCCCAGGTTTTCAAAGGCTGAAGTTTCATGGTTAAATTTCTTCTCAAAAATATTCCCGGTTTATTTTTAATTATAATTCTTCTTTGTTGTTTTTGGCTGCTTCTTCACCGAGGATCGGCGCGATTTTATTCCGCGTCGCCTTATAAGACGGAAGCCACCAGTTTTTGGATGCCGGTTCAAGAGTCGATTGATTGGGTTATCTCTTTCCCCGAAAACACATTAAACGCGATACGCGAATTAGGGAACCTGCGAAAAGAAGTCAACCGTCTCCAGCTTGAAAATCAATCGCTGCATATTGAACTTTCCAACCAAAATTCCACGGAATCCGAACTGAGCCGTCTAAAAGTGATTTTACAGATCAAAGCCAAACTGCCTCACCAGGCGAAAATCGCGCGCATTATCGCTCACGATCCGAGTACCTGGAATAAAAGCTTTGTGATCGATTTGGGTTCTGAGGATGGTGTGGAAGCCGATTCTCCGGTTATTTCGGAGGAAGGAATTGTGGGCCGGGTTTTGGAAGCGGACCCCAAACATTCCCGAGTTTTGCTGTTAACGGATAAAGAATCAAGTGTTTCGGGCATTGATCAGCGATCCAGGGTAACGGGTATTATCCAGGGAACAGGACAAAACCGATTTCGATACGGGTATGTCAACGCGGGCGAGGATATTCAAAATAACGATTTGATTGTCTCCTCCGGATTGGGCGGCATCTACCCCAAGGGTTACGCGATTGGAACGGTAGTGAAAAAAAATCAATCTGAAAATGGGTTGAGTGTGGATATTGAAGTAGCTCCGGTAGTTGATTTTGGAGCCTTAGACTATGTTTTTGTGCTTCCGCCGATTAGTGTTTATGAATAGAGGACTGTCGCGTGCGAATACCTAAGGAAATTTTGTGGCTGTTTGTTATTTTCTTTGTTCAGCAATTACCGCTGGTCTCGGATTGGGGTGTAGATCTTCCGTTAATATTTGTGGTTTTGATAGGGATTAGATCGAACGGGCCCCAAGCGGCCGGCTGGGGATTTGTTTCCGGTGCGATTCAGGATTTATTGTCATCAGGAGGAATAGGAATCAATACGATTTCAAAAACGTTTGTGGGATCAGGGGCTTCTTTTTTAAGAATGCATATTTATCGCGAGCGGGTACTGACGCAAACTTTCTTGATAATGGGTTTATCGGTTTTCCATGAGATTTTTTCTTATTTACTGATGCGCTGGGATGGTGAAGCTCCCCGAGCGGAAGATGCTTTGGGAATATGCGCGCGTAGTATTTTGTTCACCACTTTGGTGGGTTTGGTGGTTTGTGTGTTTGTGGTTCGTTTTCGACGGCGCCGATTTGATCCGGCGACGGCTTGAGATAAATTTATGGCTACTTTTGAGTTTTTTTCTCGGCTTGGAGAATGTGTGTGGCTTTAAGATTCCCCCGCGGGATTAAATTCGCTGTTTCTACCGAAAAAAAGATGAATGTCTTGTTCGGCGTTGTGACTTTGGCTTTCCTCGGTGTTTTTTTAAAATTGTTTTATCTTCAAATTTTAAACTATCCCTATTACCGAGGGTTGTCCGATTCAAACAGCTTGAGGCTTATCACGGCGCGCGCGCCCCGCGGAATTATCACGGATCGGAACGGCGAAATTTTAGCGACTAACATCCCTTCCTATTCGCTTTATGTGGTCCCCGCCGATCTAAAAGCTTATGGACCCACTATGGTCCGCCTCAGCCAAATTTTGGACGAGCCTTTGTCGTCGCTGGAAATGACAGTTGAAAGCCGGAGACAAAGACGAAAGTTCGAGCCTATTCGTCTACAGGCTCATTTGGATGAAACCTTAGTTGCTCAAATTGAGGAAAATCGGGCTCGATTGCCGGGTGTATATATCCAAATGGAACCCGAACGGTATTATCCCCATGGTGAATTGGCTTCTCACGTTTTGGGTTATATAGGAGAGATCAGCGAAGACGATTTAACCCGACTGCGCGAAAATGGCTATAGCGTCGGCGCGGTGGTCGGTAAAAAGGGAATTGAACGGGTTTATGATCAGGTTTTACGGGGCGAAGACGGAGGCGTGCAGATTGAGGTGGATGCCAGCGGTGTTCAAAGAAGAACTTTGGCCTATAAAAAACCGGTGCAGGGTCAGACCTTACAATTGAGCATTGATTGGAAAGTTCAGCAACTCGCCGAACAATTATTAGGCGACCAGATTGGCTCGATTGTGGTCACTAATCCCCAGACGGGTGAAATATTGGCGATGGTGAGTCATCCCAATTTTGATCCGAACGAATTTGTGAGCGGAATTTCCTATAAGGATTGGAACAAGCTGCTGAAAGATAAAAATCATCCCCTGGAAAACAGGGCGATCCAAGGACAGTATCCTCCGGGATCCATCTTTAAACTGATAACAGCTTTAGGCGCTTTGGAAGAAGGGGTTATTGATTTTAAAAAGGTTTTTTTGTGCAAAGGTATTTTTTGGTATAAAACCTGGCCCTATCGATGCTGGCGCACTTCGGGCCACGGCTGGGTCAATCTGGAAAGAGCGATTATTGAGTCTTGCGACATTTTCTTTTATCAGCTGGGGTTGCTGGTCAAGGTGGACAAAATTTACAGCACCGCAAAAGAGATGGGATTGGGTAACAAAACCAAAGTAGATTTGGACTCGGAAGTCGCCGGTCTTGTTCCTAATGCCCAATGGAAAGAAAGTACTCAACATGTACCCTGGTTTCCGGGAAACACGATTCAAATGAGCTTCGGCCAGGGCTATCTTTTAACCACCCCTCTTCAAATGTTGGACATGACTTCGGGGTTGGCTATGGATGGGAAAATCTACAAACCCCATCTGATTTATAAAATTGTTGATCAAAATACAGGCCGGACGGTTTTTGAAAAACAGTCTGAAATATTAAAAGAAACAAACATTGATCAAAAATATCTGGATTTTATTAAAGCCACCATGGAAAAGGTGATTAGTTCTGATTTTGGAACTGGAAAAAAAGCCCGAATTCCCGGCGTGCGGGTGGCGGGAAAAACAGGAACTTCCGAAAATCCGCATGGCGATGACCATGCCTGGTTTACGGCTTTTGCGCCAGCAGAAGATCCTAAAGTGGCCATTATTGTCATGGTGGAAAACGGTGGGGAAGGTGGAGTCGTTTCGGCGCCGATAGCCAAGCGGGTTATGCAACAAACTTTGGGAATGGATGTGACCCCCTGGCAAACACCTACTCCGGTGGCTGCGCAAGAAACTCCGGGATTTAAACCACCTCCCGTAATGGGGGTCGCACCTTGAAAATCAAATCGATTTTTCAAAGTTATTTTCGCGGCGTGGATTGGGCACTTATTACGTGTGTTTTGTGTCTTTCTGTCATTGGTTTTTTTGTTATTTATTCCGCGACGATTCATGGCGGAGAAATATCCCAGATCTGGAAGAAGCAAATTTTTTGGTTTGGGCTTTCATTGATCACGATGTGGGTGTTTTCTAAAATTGATTATCGTTTTTGGATGGAAGCTTCCTACATTTTCTATTTCGTTTCAATCGTCTCTTTACTGGCAGTTCTGTTTATTGGCGATCAAACGAATGGAGCTAGACGTTGGATCAAGCTGGGAATTATTTCTTATCAGCCGTCCGAATTGGCTAAACTTTCAGTGCTTTTAGTTTTGGCCCGCTATATTGGAAGCCAAACGATTGAATTGTATTTTTTGAGAAGATTTTTTTTACTTTTGTTTTTGTTGGTGGTGCCTTTGCTTTTAATTTTGAAACAGCCTGATCTGGGATCGGCTCTTTTACTGATACCTGTTTCTTTCATTCTCATGTATGTAGGCGGGATTCGGGTTCGTTGGTTGACCTGGGTGGGGCTAATGGCTTTGGCCTCGACCCCTTTGATTTGGCATTTTTTAAAGGATTACCAACGGGAAAGACTCGCTGTTTTTATTGATCCTCAGGACGATCCTTTGGGCGCGGGATATAACATTATCCAGTCTGTGATTGCCATTGGTTCAGGCGGCATTTCGGGTAAAGGTTATATGCAGGGAACTCAAACACAGCTTTCGTTTATCCCCGAGCATCATACGGATTTCATCTTTTCAGTTGTCGGGGAAGAATGGGGTTTTGTGGGATGTGTTTTTGTTTTAGGGTTTTATTATTTTATGATTCAAAGAATTTTTGAGATATCCAAAAAAGCAAGAGACCGAGAAGGAGCACTTTTGGCTTTGGGTATCGCGGGCATGTTTACGGTTCAAATTATTATTAATGTGGGTATGACGGTAGGTCTTTTGCCCGTGACGGGACTCACTCTTCCTTTTATCAGCTACGGCGGTTCTTCTTTAATGTTCAGTTATGCGGCCATCGGCATTCTTTTAAACATCTCCTATGCTAACCGCCGGCCTGTTTTGATTACCGGTAAAGGTTAGTAATTACGGCGGAAAACAGGGTCTTTTGATATACTCGTTCGACTTTTCTGAGGAACATTGTTCAACCGATAAGATTGAGGATTCGATGAGTTTTCAAAAAAAAATGATCCCGCTCAATTGGAAAAACGCGTCTCTTATTTTTCTTTTTTCCTTTTTGTTCGCCACGACAGCTGTTTATTTTCTCCGGCAAGCGTTAATCCCTAAAGAAGAATTAGATTGTTACGCCCGAGTCACTGTTCTTCAAAAAGCGGTCAACCAATGGAATCAAGCCTACCCGGATAAAGTTATAAACGATGAAATTGATGAATCGCAATTGGTCAAGGCGGCCTTTTTACAACCTCTGACCTACGACCACAATCTGCATTACTATTTTGTGGGTGAAACGGCCCATGGACTTAAAGTGAAGTGCAATAAACATGAAGATAATCCCCTGGTTTTAAGGCTGACAGGTGATTTTCTCTTGGCTGTCTTAATCTTTATTATTTTTTGTTCTGTCAGGGGATATGTTCTTTTCGCGTCCAGCGAGGCCTAATTTTTCAACGAAAGGTTTAGCATATGAAGGAAGTTCTCATTGTCGGTTCAGTGGCCTATGACGGTCTCAAAACCCCGTATGGTTCGGCGGTTAGGACATTAGGCGGGGCCGCGACTTATTCCAGCTTGGCGGCTTCTCTTTTCGCTCCGGTCCGCATGGTGGGTGTGGTCGGCGATGACTTTAATGAATCAGATCTTCAAATGCTTCGCAAACATAAAGTGAATACTGATCTGGTGACCCGTGAAAAAGGAAAAACCTTTTATTGGAAGGGTTATTACGAAAATGACATGTCTCAAGCCCATACAGTTGAAATTGATTTGGGCGTTTTTGAAACATTTAAGCCGAATATTACTGGTTCGGCCCGTAAGACGCCTTTTGTATTTTTGGCGGCAATTCATCCCGATTTACAAATGA
>Ga0302319_10023854_pt1 | contig 10912 bp, 7 predicted proteins | sample Bog_T0_2_FD_203319 | JGI IMG/M metagenome (GOLD analysis project Ga0302319, IMG submission 203319) | Peat permafrost microbial communities from Stordalen Mire near Abisko, Sweden - Bog_T0_2 | ecosystem: Environmental > Terrestrial > Soil > Wetlands > Peat | place: Sweden: Abisko, Stordalen Mire... | reverse complement strand
TTCCATGACTTGTGGCGCTCTCTCTTCTACCTCTCTTTCTACGGGACCAATCAATACCAACGGAAGCACAGCTCTAGTTGGTCAGTTAGTAGCTACAGGAGCCTGTACTATGTCGAGTCTGAACTGCGGTGCTCTCTCTGGTGCCACTATGATTTCTAACGGTAGTATGAGTTGTGGTACGAATGCTATGACTTGTGGCGCTCTCTCTTCTGCTACTGTGACTTCTAGCGGTAGTATGAGTTGTGGTACGAATGCTATGACTTGTGGCGCTCTCTCTTCTACCTCTGTGACTTCTAGTGGTAGTATGAGTTGTTCTACACTAGCTACGTCAGGAGCTATCACTAGTGCTAACAGAATCGTACTGACTACAGCAGCACAAGGAGGTGTTCAATACCCGTACTCTGCCAACTGCATTGGTTTTCAGTGGAATGGATCCAATCTAGAGTATGTGATTGATAATAATACTCCAGCAACGCTTGCTACAGCTGTGTATAGTACCTACACGTTCACCGCAGGCTCTTCTGGCTCTCCTTTCTGGAATAACGGTTGGGCTCCAAACTCTGGCTCGCAAACGTTTTATTTTGTTCGAGTCGGTTCCATGGTGACTATGAGTTGGAATACGACTCCTGCATACCTTGCTGATGCATCATCAGTTATAATGTCCAACTATTCCATACCAGCAGCTTATATTCCTCAAAGAAGTCAAGGCATGTTCGTTTATACTAGTCAAGACCCTGCAACGACTTATAATGTGGGTTTCCTGAACGTGGCTGCCAACGGAGTCATCTATTTCAATAATATATATAACTACGGCACTACTGCTTCAAATCTCGTTCTCTATGGAGGAGCTATTCAGTACTCTCTTTTGTAAATAAATGTACATCATTTGTTCATTCATTCATTCTCAACCATTCATGTTTAACGCGCGAAGACATTACGCCTCTGCCAACCGGATACACACGATGCCTCGAGCTACTATAACCATACCCAGAGCAGCTGTAGTACCACAACAATTCAATGCTACAGAATGTAAAGAGTGTTCTTTTAAAGACCAACAAATAGCACGACTACGACAACAAATAAGAGACACAATGGAAAGAGAAAGAGAGAGAGAGAGAGAAGAGAAGCGTTGAGGCAGTTCATTTGAAGTCGGCGTCCGCATACTCGTCTTCTTCTTGTGTAGTAGGCAAGTCTTCTTCTTCGTACACACTCACTAGATTGTGGATGCCTTGGGTCTTTTTTTTTTTTTGCTCTACACGTTTCTTTTGCACTTGATCGAGTTGTTCTTTGAGTCGCTTTTCTTTTCGTACTAATGCGCGTTCCGCTTTGCTTTGTTTTAGATACGGAGTCAGACGGTATCTCTTGCGACGCAACCACTTCATCAAGTCTTCGTCGTGCTCTGTGAACTCATTGGGGTGTTGTGTTATTTGTAGTATCTTGTTCTGTAGAAATGTTTGGGAGTCTTCTTCCACTTGCTTGTTCTCTAGTTTCGTCAATATCACTGCCGCCACTGGCTTCTTCTCCGTCTCCTCCTCCACCTCCCCGTGATCCCACTTTACATTCCACTGATACTGAGTGCCGTGTAGTGACGCCGCCACGATTGGATCCACTGATGAGTTTTGATTGGTGTGGGTGGGTGAAAATAGTCTCGTTGGTTCTATTCGTTGCTTGAGTAATTTCAATCGGGAGATAAGTGAAATGGGCTTCGTTGGGGCTGAGGGTACTACTGTCGCTTTCACTTCCTGAGTGTCTTGGGGTGTTCTGGGGCTGTGTTGGGGTGGTGGTGTGTGAAACAGGGGCAAGGAGTCGATTAAATCGAATGCAGGCAGCCCATTGTCCGTCGCAGAGTTGCTTGTATTCGTTGGCGGTAATGCTGGAGACGTAGAGAATGACTCCTGCTGGGATTGGCTCATTGGTAGTGACTTCTATGTCTTTGTTATCGTAACTATCGCGAATGACTCGAGAAACGGGGACGTAATCAATAGCGAGAGTATTTCGAAGGAGCTTCAACATACGTTACTAGTAAAAAAACACCTGAAATAACCGCCTTGTGACAGAATGAAGAGGGAAGACATTCGCGATGCGTAGAAAAAAAAAGAAGAAAACTATTTATGCGGCTTTTATATTTTTGCGGTAATCAAATAAAAAAAAAAAAGAGGAAGAGAGAGAGAGAAGAGAGGAGAAAAGCTCTTCCATTTTCTCAAAAAGTAGCTCGTCACTTCTTCCTTTCCTACACATGGCGCAAGTATCAAAGAAATCGTTTGGTTTTTCTCCCACTGGTAGCCCACCTTCTTTTGTAAAGCGACTTGCTTATCTTTGCTTCTCGTTTGATTGGTTTACTTCTACTTCTACTTCGTTGCCTCCGCTACCTCCACTCCCCAAATACGCATTACTCGATTGTGGTTTACCTTCTGCTACTATACCCTGTTTCATGTCTGATTTGTGGTGTGAAAGCGATTTACTTCATCAAGTGACTATTTTAGGTATCTGTGATCGTATCGACCGTATGGAACTACCTGATGGTGGTTCTCTAGAGATCAAGTATACACCTCCACCACCTCCTAAGCTCACTCGACACCCACCAAAGAGTCTGTCGGTAGTGATTCCTGTTTCGAAACGACCTGCTATTCGCGCACCAGTACCCGTAGAAACGAAAACACTCGTTCACAAGCGTACCTTGCTACAAACACTAAAAGAAACTCCAAACGGTCACACTACTACCACCTCAGTGGAAGAAGAAGAAGACGGAGAAGAAGATGGAGACGAAGACGAAGAACAGAGTGAAGGACATGTGACAGAAGGAGAACCAACTAAGAAAAAACGAAAGCGTGCACCTAAACCAGAACCGTTTTTGAAACCTAGTGATGTGTGGGAACTGTTGCAGGGTCAGTTCTTCTACGATAGTTCGCATGGTGTGATTACTATTTGGAAGGTGGTTGATATCACTAAAAGTGGTAAGCAAGTCGTTTGCTCTTTGGTTGGTGATCCGTGCTACAACATTGATGGTAGTGACATTTGGTTGCGAGATCCTGCCGAAATCAACTTCCGCACTCTCAACAAGCCTGTGCTAGGAACTCTACCTCTGAGTGAAGAGACACTACCATTACCTATCGAATTACCTACTAAAGAACAGTTCGAATCGGCTACTACCAACGAAGACTTGTTGAGTTACTGCGTGCTCAAAACCCCTAACAACACCCAAGATCCTTTCAAGAAGTATGTCAAAGGCGAGCTGCGTCCAAAACTCAAGAAGAAGGACAAGCAACGCGGCAACAGCTTATGGATTGATTTGAACCCCACAGTCGTGGTGAAGGCCAAGTGTTTGAGTTAGAGTATTTTGTTTCTCACGGCTTTTTTATTTCTTTCTTCTTTTTTTGTTTTTTTTTCTTGTTTCATTTGTACAACCTGAAGCGCCCTAATACAGCTCTCTCTTTTATTTTATTTTTTTGTGAGAATGAGTGAAGACGGAGAAGTAACAAGACTGTTTGAAGATGCGGTATGCAACAAGATACAATGGGATCGTAATCATGCAATCGGTTATGGAGAAGTCTTGCACAGTGAACAGGATGAAGACAAGAACGACAATAACATCGTGGAAGCCTTACCAAAAGTTGTGGTTCGTTACTTCCCTAGTGCCTATGGTGTGGCTTCGGATCGAATTCTCACAACGCCCCGACTGGATTTGCAAGTTGCCATTGCTAAGCAAGGGCGTGGTGTCATGGTATGCCGTGATTTACGCACGCTACTTGTTCGAGAAGCATTCAAGCATCAACAGGACTGGTTTGATACGGAAGATCTCACTATGGAAGAGTTGGAAACCATGTACCACTCCCCACTCACCGTTGATCGTGATAATGCAGACATATATCTTCTCAAAACCAAGATTCTACAAACAAACAATCCTGTACTACGTACCAAGTACACCAATGGAGGTAGTCTGATTGACGTTCAACCCAAAATAGCGATTGGTCTGTGGTGTAAGCTGGGTTACTGGGTAAATCAGAAGCAGTTGCCTATCACTTTTGGACCTTCCTTTACAGTCACTACTATCGAGTTACCTGACAAACAAGAACAGAAACAAGTCACGGCTCCTGAGCCGTCTCGCCGCGCGACGCCGCCACCGCCACCACAACCTAAAGACAAAAAAGAAGAAAGCAAAACGATTACCATCCCACTCAAGAAACGCTCAAGAGATGAATCACCTGCACCCGCTGCTAAACGTCGTTCTGTATCCACGAAGAAAACATGATGTTTTTTTTTTTTGATGTATATCTATGTATGTTTTGTTGTCATTTGTTCATCATGTCGGTTGCCAAGAATACAACAGACACTTCATTGTACGATGTGTTTGAGCGCTTGTATGCAGACCCTAGTGTTGGTGGGGTGGGTAAAGACCGATTCGCACGTGCGCTACGTCGTAAAGAGATCAAATTCACTACTCGTCAGTTGAATGATTGGTGGAGTAAGCACTCTGACATTGGTGAGATACACAAACCGGTCAAGAAGGCAGATCTCTTGAAAAAGATGAAGACTATTCATGTGCCTCGTGTGGGTTACATTCAAGCAGACTTGATGTTTTTTGAGCGTTATGGTCGATTCAATGGTGGCTTCAAGTATCTACTAACATGTATGGACACCTACTCACGCAAAGCGTTTGCTATTCCTCTCAAAACCAAAGAGACAGGGCCGGTACAAGCCGCTATGAACGTGATTATTAGTTACTTTCAACAAAGCGGTTATCATGTGTACACGATTACCACTGACCCTGGCGCCGAGTTCAACCGTCAGTTTATCACCAATATGGGTAAACAAGGTATTGATATTTATCAAGACAAGCCTGGCTATCACTCTCGCTCTGCGATTATCGAACGTTTCAATCTTACAGTACGAAACACCATCAACCGACTGATTACTGCTAACGGTACGTACAAGTGGGTAGATTGGATCTCTGATATCGTACACAACTACAACAACTCTCCTCATCGTGCTCTCAGTGAATACATGGACATCACACCCAACACGATTTGGAATCGCAACAAGATCCCTGACACGGAGCAGTATGCAGAGAAGGATCGCTCTTTCTATCAACAACTGGAACAGCTACAACCAGGGGACTTTGTACGTATTTTAGAGCAGAAACCAAAAGTGGGTCGACTTACCAACACCTATTCGCGTGAGATGTATCGTGTGCAGCAGTTGGCTGGTGGTTATGAATTCAAACTACAAAACATGGATGGCACATCAAAAGATGGATTGTATTATCTTTGGGAGTTACAAAAAGTCGCACCAAAAGAACAACGAGCACCACCCAGCAAACAACACGCACCCAGAATCATCGAGCAAGTGCCAGAAAGTGACATCAGTGCTGAACAAAGAAGACAACGTTTTCTTCGTAGAGAAGGTATCGATGAAAGCAACATTATTACTTAGTGGTTTCTCTCTTCCGGCGCACCCATCTCATCGTCCTCATCTATCATTCTCATCAATAACGTAAACTCATCTTCTTGCGGTTCTAATAAATCTTCAAACTGATCCACCGTATCCACACCTTCCATACTGTTCTCTCTCTCTACTAGCACAGGAGGTATGCGTGTGACGCGGGCCAACGCTTCTGCTTTCACTTGTAAAGCAATCTTCTCTTTGTTCTCTTCTTTCTCTTCTTTCTCTTCTTTCTCTTCTTTCTCTTCTTTCTCTTCTTTCTCTTCTTTCTCTTCAAGTAACACACTGCCACAATAATGACCTTTCACATAAAAGCATTCTGTAGTCTCCTTGAACTCACCAACCACCATGTTCTTAGGATTAAATCTTGCCTTCTTGACCATGCCTTCCACTTCTGTGATCGTCGCGTGATCGAGTGATTTGACGAGTCGTTTTGGTATTTTAATCTCATGGTAAACCGCTTCACCAAACACTGCATTCAACATGTACAACACCATTTGACGTTTGTCACGTTCGTAGCGGAAGGTCATGCCTTTGAATTTGAGGTGTTGATCAGTGACAAACTCGTCATGGTAGTTATCATGGAACAAGAGTTGGAGTTGTTTCTCTTCTTCTTCCACGTCTTCTTCTACACCTTCAAGTTGTTCCATCTCTCTCTTTATTTTCTGCTCTTCACTACGTGGCTCACGACTACCAATCACAGCATACTCTTTTGGACCTGTTGACACAAAGTGACTCAATGTACCATACCCAATCTTATCTTTATCTTCTATTTTCCACGCTCCTAGTCGTGTCGCGTCTACTTCTAACTCCTTATAACACTGCTTCTCGTCTTTCTTATCCACCACAAACACAATCGAGTCGGTGTCCCAATACAGCGGTATAGCTTGATGTTTCTCGATTACCATCAAACCGTGATGCAGCTTGAGACGTGAGTAGGCTGTGAAGTGTGCCGCAATATCAATGTTGGTGCCACGATTCATTTGACACTCCTCGGATAACATGTTGTATTTGACCAACAGTCCTGGTTGTTCTTTTGGGCGAGGTAGCTCGAGAATACGTACCGACTCCAAATCCACTCCTTTTGTAGTGAGTAAGCGATAGAGAGCCGCATTACTGTCGCCTTGTTCGTACTTGCTCTTGTTGTCCTTCTCTCCGTACTTTCCACTAAATCCATTCATTATCATCTTCGCCATCTGTCTCAAACCTTTCTTACCACTTTTCTCTGCATCTACCTTGATGGCGTTGAATGTGTCGATGAACTTGACATGTAAGTCTTTACTCTGCTTGTGGTAGTGGCGAACTTCGTGAATCGCTTTGAGAATGTATCCTTGTTTTACAGCTTCATCTATCTCGACACATGTCCATTCACCTTTCAAACATCTCTCTTCTACTGTATGACTACAGATGTAGGATCGATCCTCTACCATCAATGACACGTTCTCATCTACACAGGTGGCGCAGAACGTTGCTCGTAGACTGTTATCGGTGGTGTAGTTGAGTAACACTGGATGTTGTAGGTTGGGGTTCGCCAAGATCTCACACTTGATGCTACCAAACCAATGCTGAGATACGTAGAAGCCGTTCAAATCAGTAGTATTAGCATCAAAGTGGCGCACGTGGGCTGGTAACGTAGGAGACTCCCAACGACCCACAGGAAACATACAGTTGCGAAGACGATCGGGATAGAGAGAATTCACATCCACTGCATGCATAGCGAGCTTCGTGTGATCACGAATGGAGTACATAAAGTAATGATTACTTACTCTTCCGCCTTTGTATGTGTTTTGTGGATTGAGTTTCATCTGTCTCCACATGGTTGTTTGTTCTGCAGGTGTTAGATCAGGCTTGTTCAGCATATCCCAATCGTGTTCTTTCACTACCTTCACTTCCCATCCTAAACTCTTGAGAACCTCATCTCTCGCCATGGTACGCTCTCGACGATACTCCATACTTGAATGTAGATCTTTCTTGTATTTACTTCGTTCCCCTGGGAAGCATTCCACACAACCATGCACATAGCAGCCATCAAAAAACATCGCGATGCATCGTTCTGGATGACACAAGTCCGGCGTAATACTCAACCTTCCTGCTAGTCCCACTGGTATGGTGTATTGTGTGTTGCCAAAGTGACGCCAACCATGTTTCTCATCTTCTTGCTTTAACACGTCTGCCACCCAACGACGTTCTTTCTTTGATGTCATGTACTCAAAGGTGGTTCTGGTACGATATACAGGCGTGTCTAGAGGTGTGAAGAGCCCCCATTGAATGCCTGCTGCGTTTGACGAGACTGTGGGTTTGTTGAAGAAATCGATTGACTCCTTACCCAAATGATACAGATTCATGAGTCGATTGGCGTCGTTACGAAAGCGTGAGTCCTTCTTGTATTCCACATTCAATTCGTTACTGGTCTGTGTGTCGTATGTTTTGAGCTTCAGCTTCATACGGCCATACACCACATGACGTTGCTGATTTCGAACGTAATTATGCAGTTCTTGGTAAGCCGACTTGCATTCGGATTGTAGCTGTGTGTGTAGCGCTTTGTTCAAGGCGATATTCATACGATTCACTATGATGATAAGTGAGGTGGTGTCACGAATACAGTACGTGTCTACTACATCTGCTGGCGAGTAATCTTTGAGCTGTTTCTGTTCTGCCAGGTCGTTGTGGGTGTCTTTGTATCGATTCAGCCACTTTCTAGCTTCTGTAAGCGGAGTGTTTTGTTTCTCACCATTACTACCATCCATATCATACAACAGATCACTTATACAGCGTTCCCATGAACCGAGATTCCTTGTGGTAGTCTCATTCCAATGATAAGGTACTGCTTGTTCATAGTATTGAACAATGAACTTGATACTGTCTGTGGCCTTGGTAAAGCGCTTATCAAACACATATCGATCAGGAAACACACCCACATACTGTAGATGTATTTGATGAGGATGCGCTAACTTGCGATACTCTAACGGTAAGTCCCACTCCTTACACAAGTTATCTAACGAGGTGGACGTTTGTTGATAGGTGTCGGTGAATGTGACTGTAGCCGGCTTGCTCATTCGCATGATGATGAACTTGTTGCCTGCCATCACATACGACAACACGGCGTGATATTTGGGTTTACGCAACTCACCCATGATAAACCACAAGTCGAAGCCACCACCATTGTGTAAGCGTACTGTGAGATTGCTTTGATCAGCACGTGTCAGAAACTCACACACTTGTTCAGTAGAAGCGAACTTTTGAATGAACGGATACCCATCATAGGTCAAGATCTGATCTTCCTTCTCATCGAACTTGTTGAATTCGCTTTCTGGTATATCGACAAACACTTTCTTATCGTTTCTCATTCTTTCTTTCATCTTCTTATGTGTATCTGCTGATGTATCGTTTATCATGATGTAGGCGTTCTTGTATGCGTTCATGCGATAGCGTGTCACACGACTGTAAGTAGCCACCCACAGATACGGTACTAGCTTGTTGGTTTCATCTGGCTGTGTCTCACAATCCATCACCATCACCTCTCCGCGATCATCTACTGTTTTCATTCTAGGCACCTCGATAATTGGATCGTGCGCATTCATACCCCCAATACGTACGTCACGCTTGAAGTCGAAGGAGTTGCTATTCTCACATGTGTTGCAGGTAAACGTGTTTGCACCCTCAGCCACACGCTTCAGCTCGCCTGGATTACTAATGTTGGCTAACTTGATTTCCAACCCACAGTCGCAACGTACTACACCTTCCTTTCTTATCACTGGCTCTTGACTAGCACCATCTTGATCGGCTTTCTGTTTCTTGTTGCATTTGCAGTAGCCAGCTTTGGTTCGTGCTTCAAAACACTCATCACAAATTCCGTTACCAAGCTCTGACTCGCCAAATAACGAAGCAATGTGCATAATAGGACAAAAGTGCCCCACGCGAGCTTGTTGTTCGTTGATGTGTTCATACCACAATACATACAACGTTACCACCTTATCCTTTATGGCATTTAGTAGCTCTTGCAAGTCTTCATCTCTACCATCATACGTACCTTGCTTGACTTCATCACTAACGAAAATCGGTTGGCTCTGAGGAGCGTGTTGATTTGGCCCAAGTAGTTGCGCTTTGTACACCGCCACACGAAAGCCGTACGCTTGACAGTACTGGTTGATTTCCGCTGTGGAGATACGTTCCTCATGGAGTATGCCTGCACCTTCTCTGAGCGCTTTGATGAGATTGTTAAACTTGGCAGAATTCTTCTTAATCTTGGTATTCGTCATTCGTTGATTGAAATTGGCTTCACGATGTAGTAGCTTGAGAATCGACCAATCAAAGCAGAAGTTGTCGTTGTTGTTCATGAAGAACACTGCGCCATTGTTTTGTCGATAGACGTTTGTGTCTGAGCAGATGGTTGAGATGCGTCTCTTTGGGGGCATACCACCTGCCACACGACCCACCACAAAGATCTTGAGACCAATCACACAGTTGAAGAACAGAGTGTCGTACGAAGCCAGTTGATTCGAGATGTTGCTGATGATGTCCATCAAATCCAACTTCTGTTGTCTGATGTGTTCATCTCGAGCAGCGTTTCTTCTTCCTCTTGGCACGCCTGCTGCTCTACCTACAGCACGATACGCATCACTACCTTGTGTGAAGCTCCGATGATTGTACTTCTTCGTCATGGTGTAGGGTGTTAGAACGTTACCATGCATGTCTTTAGTGAATGTGTCGGGTATGTAGGAAGATATGTTCACCATATCATCATCTCTCAGAAACCCACGACCATACAAATCCGCGAACAACGCATTGAACTTACGACGAAAGCTTTGATAGATGAGTTGTCGCATCATCTTCTTATCCATACCGTCGTATTGCCGCGCCAAAGTAGCATCATCGTTTCGTCTCGAGTGATGCATGTCCACCAGCATACGTAGAATGATGGGTGGCAGCTTCACGTGAAAATCAAACGATGCAGTACCATGACCCAACCCAGCATACACTCTCGAACCAATCTCATTCAGAATCGTATTCTCCAAATCATACTTGGCTTCCTCTGCCTCGTCGTACAAAGCCAGACGACGCACACGTTCAGGCACTTGTATATCTAGCAAAAAGCCTCGTTGTATAGGGCCTTGATAGAGTGGGTCACTTCTCATCACTACACCCACCTCATTACCTGTACGCTCATCGTAATGCCATATCACTCGAGGGAAGTCCAGCACCTTGTTATCTTCCCTTACTCTAGTGGGAGCCTCCTCCCAACGTTCACGCACTTCTCTCGTGTATTCGTCTGGCTCTTCACCTTTGTTGTCATCTGACGGCAGTATAATACCTGCAGGCCTCCCCAACATAGCCTGCACAGAAGCATCCTTCAACGAGATCGTTGCCATCTCTACACCTTTGACGTTTTGTGCGTAGAAAAACTCAATTTATTGGGGTTGCACTTTCTGTTTACTCATTTTTTGTGTTGCGCTGTCATTTTTTTTTTTTTTTT
>Ga0302319_10023852_pt1 | contig 10914 bp, 11 predicted proteins | sample Bog_T0_2_FD_203319 | JGI IMG/M metagenome (GOLD analysis project Ga0302319, IMG submission 203319) | Peat permafrost microbial communities from Stordalen Mire near Abisko, Sweden - Bog_T0_2 | ecosystem: Environmental > Terrestrial > Soil > Wetlands > Peat | place: Sweden: Abisko, Stordalen Mire... | reverse complement strand
CAGAGCAACACCCACACCGTGAGGTAGCGTTCGAAGCAAGCCAGACGTTTGGGGACAATAACGGGTGTGGACATATCAGGGAAAGTTAGGATTTAAAAAACTGTTGCAAGCGATCAGGGCCGGCGGGTTCTTCCGTGACCCACGGCACGAGCGCTGTGCGTTTGGAATGTTGCTCAACCACTTCGCAGATATACTGAATTTCACCACGTCCGCGCGCCTGGAGCAGCGGATCATGGGAACCACTTCCGGCAAAACTCTGATTGATCACCCAGGCGAACGGTTCGATCTGGGCCCGGCGCAGGTCCGTTTGCAACATCGCCGCCTCGTGAACCGGAGTCGCTTCGGGCAGCGTCACAATAATCACGCGGGTGAAATCGCCGTCCCGCAAACGGGGCAGCAATTCGCGCACTTCTTCCGGCATATCGCTCGCCTTCCGCGCGATTTCACGGTGATACGATTCCGTGGCGTCCAGCAACAGCAATGTGTGGCCGGTCGGCGCGGTGTCGAGCACCACAAAAGCATCTTTGCCCTCCGCCACGGTCCGCGCAAACGCGCGGAACACGGCGATTTCTTCGGTGCAGGGCGAACGCAAATCCTCCTCCAGCAAGGCACGACCGTCGGCATCGAGATTATTCCCGGCAGTTGCCAGCACGTGCTCGACGTAAGCCCGCGTTTCCGCCTGCGGATCAATTCGACTCACCTGCATTCCTGTGATCTGTCCCGCCGCCGCCGCAACGTGCGCGGCCGGGTCGGTGGTGCTTAAATGGACTTTGAAACCGCGTCGCGCCAACTCCGTGGCGATGGCCGCTGCAATCGTGGTTTTGCCCACGCCACCCTTGCCCATCGTCATAATGACCCCCCGTCCGGCTTTTGCCAGGCCGTCCACCAACCCAGAAAGCGATTCCGTCGCCGGCAAGTCGAGGCTTCTTGCTTCAACCGTTTTGCTGCCAGCCTGAAAATAATCCGCCGTCACCAGCGCCCTTAACGCCGCGATGCCGACGAGGTTCTGCGAGCGCAACGGAACCTTGGTTAAACGTATCCGCGCCAGAAATTTTTCCGCCCCCGTCAGCGCCTCCATCCCGCGGCGTTCCAATGCCAGGGCAACCGGGTCGGAATCGGCGGCTTGAAACAAACCATTCAGGATCAGTCTCTGGTTGCGAACGCCGATGGCCGCCAGTTCATGACTGGTTCTCTCCGCTTCGGCCAAGGCCGCCCTTTGCGCCCGGCTCACCAGGATCAGCGTGGTGCGCTCGCCGTCCGCCAGCGAAGCAACGGCTTGTTCGTAAATGCCCCGCTGCTTCTCCAACCCCGCCAGCGGGCCAAGGCAGGAATTACCCGTCGTGCTGCCGGACAAGAATCCAGTCCACGCTCCCGGCAATGACAGCAACCGCAGCGTGTGCCCGGTCGGTGCGGTGTCGAAGATGACGTGATCGTAGCCGGCAGTCGCGCCGGGTTCGCCCAGCAGTTTGGAAAATTCGTCGAAGGCGGCGATCTCCACCGTACACGCGCCGGAAAGTTGCTCTTCCATGCTGCGCACGAGGGCCTCGGGCAATTTGCCGCGGCACGGCCCCACCAGTTTTTCCCGATAAGCCGCCGCTGCCGCCGCCGGATCGATGTTCAACGCCGCGAGCCGGGGGACCGTCGGAACACCGGTGGGGGCGGAAGTCAGGTTCACTCCCAGCACTTCATCCAAGTTTGAGGCCGGGTCGGTGCTGACGAGCAGCACGCGATTTCCATTGTCGGCCAAGGCGATGGCCGAAGCGCACGCGAGCGAAGTCTTGCCCACCCCGCCTTTGCCGGTGAAAAACAGGAAACGGGTCGGCGCTGCCAGGAAGCGGGCCAGAGATTGCTCGGCGGGGATGCTCATTTCAGCAGGTTCCGCCGCCGCAACAACTGGACTTCGCCGGCGCGGAGGAAGCTTTGGCTTTCAGTTTGAACCACGAGGCCAGTTCACTGCGTTCGGGATAACGGCCCGTGGTCGCGACTTTGCCATTGAACAGAATCACAGGCAACGCGGCTTCGCCCTTTTCCGTCAGCGCCGCTTTGACCGCTTCGTTTTCCACAAACACCGCCGGGTTCTGCGACAGATTGTAGCGCCGGACAATCACGCCTTCGGATTTGAGCCACGCCAGATCGGCGGCAAATTGAACCAGCTTGGTGTCAACCTCCGGCCCGCAAACGCCGGTGGAACAGCACATCGCGGGGTCGAAGATTTGGAGAGTTTGCGCGGTAATATTCATAAAGTGGGTGTGGTTCTGGCTTGATCCCGGCGCCCGTCCGCGTATGCCTCGAAAAACATTTTAATCTGATCGCGAACCTGCCGGAACACCGCCAGCTTTTCCTCTTCCGTGCCGGTGGCATGAGCCGGATCGAGAAAACCCCAATGATGACGGTTCACCTGGCCGGGAAAAATCGGACAAACCTGATCGGCATTGCCACAGACCGTGATCACGGTTTCCACCGGCTGCTGCAAAAAATCGTTCATGTGTTTGGAACGATGACCGGAAATATCAATGCCGATCTCTTTCATCACCTGAATGGCCAGCGGATGGACGTATCCCGCCGGTTTTGAGCCCGCGCTCTGGACATCAAGCGCATCGCCCGCCGCCGCGCGCAGGATGCCTTCGGCCAGGTGACTCCGGCACGAGTTGCCGGTGCAGAGAATGAGGACGGTGGGTTTCGTTATTTGCATTGGCGTTTGCATATTTCAGCGGGGTCTTGTTGGAGGATTTTTTTAAGCTTCTTGTTGTCTGCCTGAATTTGCCGGTCGTTGGCGTGCGATTTTTCAATCCAGCTCAGCGCGTCGCGAACCAATGCCGAAGCGTTCTTGCCCGGCAGCTGATAATAAATCCAGCGTCCGTCCTTGCGTGATTCCACCAGATTCGCCTGAAAGAGAATGGAAAGATGTTTCGAGACGGTGGACGGGGCATAGCCGAACAATTCGGTGATCTGGCAGACGCATAGCTCGCCCTGACGCAGCGCCAGCAGCGCGCGGACACGGCTCTCGTCCGCGAGCGCCTTGGTAATGTTCATAAATTCACGCATAATTCTTTTCTTATTTCGCCAAATAACGAAATAATCATGGCACAACCGTTTCGCTTGTCAATGATTGCAGTGGAAGGCCTGGTGCGACAGCCCCCCGCGGGCGCTCGTCCCGCGAATCGGTGTAGTGGCAGGCATCTTGCCTGCCGTTGAGCCGGGCATCCTGCCCGGTGGAAAAATCTCACCTCGACAAACCCCGATCCTATCGCATGGGCTCTTAGATTCATGGAAAGCCCTCTTGCGAATTTTCGCGTGCATTGGGACCCTGAACCAGTTCGAGTGTAGGTCTCCCGCCGACTTATCCCCTCCATCCCAAAGGGATTGAATCAATCAGCCAGGGTTTTTTCGAGTCTGACGAAAAACTACCCTGGGTCAAATCCAATAACACCGCCAACACTGAAGGCGTTGCATCACTACCATCAAAATGTCATTTTCCTAGTAGGCCCACGCTCTCAGGGCGTAGCGGCCGACATCCTGCTCGGCGGGATAGCCGTACGTCGAAAAACCAGGTCCCCTTCGCAAAAGTTCTCCGGTTCACGAAAAGTCAGGACCAAATTCTGCACAAACGGTCCATATTTTAACTTTGGCGGAATTCATTTCCCTCGTCTGGTCGCGCCAATTCCCTTCATGATTAACTCGATTATGGGGGGCGAATTCTATAGCTTCACTTGTTTTGTTATGCCGATCACACAGACCACCGAAAGCGTCCGCCAAAAATGTCAGACGCTCTGTTATACCGTCGAAGGGCTAAGCTCCTTCAGCACGGTAATTTACACAGGCTACATCTATTTCTATCTCCATAGCCGCTTTGGCTTCAGCGACAAGGCAAATCTCGCCGCCGCAGCCGTCATTGGACTTTTTTACGCCTTGTCGGCCTGGCAGGCCGGGCGTTTTGCCCAAAAGCACGGCCTGTTTACCTCGGTAAAAATCGGCTTTGGCGGGATGTTCGCCAGCCTGGTGATTGGCTCTCTGCTGCATTCCGCCGCCGGAGCCATCCTGATGGCCGTCGCCTTTTCCATTTTCATGTGCTTTACCTGGCCGGCGCTCGAGGCTTTGGTTACCGAATGCGAAGCGCCGGGACGAATTCCCCACGCTGTCGGCATTTACAACATCACTTGGGCCGTCGCCAACGCCAGTGCTTTCTTTATCGGCGGCACCATCATCAAATTATTCGGCTACAACGGGATTTTTCTCGTTCCTTTGGCATTTTTGGTCCTTGAGTTCGCGCTAGTGCTGAAGGCGGAAAAACTCTTCCAAACCTTGCCGGCCGGCCTCGGCCATCACGCCCCGCCTGAAACAATTCCTAACGCCAACCGTCCCACCGCAAAACGCGCCAAATCGTTTTTGCACATGGCCTGGCTGTCCAATCCGTTTGCGTATATCGCAATCAATACCTTGATCGCCGTCCTGCCCGGGCTGGCCGAGAAATTTCATTTATCGACGATGCAAGCCGGTTTCGCCTGTTCGTTGTGGGGCTTCGCCCGTCTCGCCGTCTTCATCGTCCTCTGGAAATGGACAGGATGGCATTATCGGTTTCGTTGGCTGGCCGGCGCCTTTGGGTTGCTGATCCTGTCTTTCGCCACGATTCTACTGGCTCCGGCCATTCTCTTCATGCTGGCAGCACAGGTCTTTTTCGGCGCGGCGATCGGGCTGATTTATTATTCGTCGCTGTTTTATTCCATGGATGCCACCGACACCAAAAGCGAGCAGGGCGGAATTCATGAAGCGGTCATTGGGGTGGGAAACTGTCTCGGGCCCGCCGTGGGGGCCGCGTCGCTGCAATTTGCTTCCGGACACGTCAATAGTGGAGCCATCGCTGTCAGTGGATTGCTGCTGGCCGGTTTTGGCGGTCTCTTTCAAATCTGGAAGCGAAACTAAACCCCTCCTGTTAATCTGGTTAATCCGGTCAAAAGTCGATTTTTTCCCGCTCGGTTAGGGGGAAAGCCATTCAAACCCCGGCACGTTCCGGATGATTCCGAACGCAATCGTCAAACCCAGCAAACTCCAGAGCATCCATGTGGACCACCAGGGAACGGCCGGCTGGCGACGCAATTTCCCCATGCCCATCCAAATGGCCCGTCCGGCGCCAAAGGCAAGGCAGAGCAAAAACAGCGCGTTGTCGTGAAATGCCGTGACGAATCGTCCATGCAACAACGCGTATGCGGCGCGCGTGCCGCCGCAACCGGGACAATTCAATCCCGTCCATTGATGAAAAAGACACACGGGATAAAACCCGTGCGTCGACGGATTGAAGAAAAACAAGACCGCCACTCCCATTGCCAACGCCGCGGCCAGAATAATGGCCGCCATCCATGGCAAAGCGGGCGTCCGGTTCAATCTGGGCGGGGCGTTCATGGCTTAGAATCTGTCTAGTTAGCTTGTGTCATGTCATTTCCGGACGGCGCCTTAAAATCCTTGAAACGAATAATGCACGGACGAAGTCGCCAGATGATAAATGAAACCGAGAACGCAAAAGAATAGACTCAGCCCGGACAATACCAGCCCGGTAATGGCCATGGCCCGTCCTTCATAAAGATCCGGCTGGCGGTTGATTTGTGACAGCGCCAGCCAGGACAGAAGGATTCCCAATAAATTGAAGGGAAATCCGCAGCAGCAACACAGGCACGTCAGCGATAAAATGCCGCAAATCAAGCCGGTCACCGCCAGCGAACTGGTCTGTAAAGTGGTGTTGGCCGACATGGGCGGCGGTCGGGATGGACTGATCGGCGCCGGGCCGGCGCCGGCCTTGGGCGGGGCAAAAAGCTCCGCAAACTCCGGCAGCAATCCCAAAAACGTCCATTCCGCGGCGCCATCCGCGAAAACCGGTGTCTGCCGTTCCACACGATTTTCCGCAATCCATTGCTTGAGCAACACAGCGTCAACGGGACCATAAGTTTTGCCGTCGGTTCCAATGATCTTGTACATAGCACTCTTTCTATTCGGTTTCGGCCGGGGATCCGCCCCGTGTCGAGTCCGAACATACACCACGTTTGGCCGATGCCAAAAACTCCAACATTGTTTTTGCGGCGGGGCTGGCAAAGTTCTGTCCCGCCTCCGCCAGCGCCGCCCGAAACAGTTTATCACTTCTAAACACCGCCTGATATAGCTTTTTTAGCTCCAGCCGGTCCGCCGGGGAAAACCCGGCTCGGCGCAATCCAATGATGTTCAGCCCGACAATATGATTATATTCGCGGCAAACCGTGAACGGCGGCAAGTCTTTGCTGATCGCCGACCCGCCCTGCATGATCGCGAGCGTGCCCACCCGGCAGAATTGATGAATGAGACAGTTGCCGGAAAGGAAGGCTCGGTCCTGAATCACCGCATGCCCCCCCACCAGCGCCCCGTTGGCCATGATCACATGATTGCCCACGACACAATTGTGTGCCACGTGCGCGTTAGCCATGAGAAAATTGTGGGAGCCAATCACTGTCACCTCGCCCACGTGCGTGGAACGATGCACGGTCGTGTGCTCGCGGAAAACATTGTCGTCCCCGATCTCCACCCCCGTCGGTTCGTCCCGGTATTTCAGGTCTTGCGGCGCATCGCCAATGACACAGCCCGCGTGAAATTTGTTTCCCCGCCCAATTTTAGTCTGTCCGGTCAGATAAACGTGCGGCCCAATGAGGCAATCCGGCCCGACCTCCACTCCGGCGTCCACCACGGCATACGGTCCCACTTGCACTCCCGCCGCCACGTTGGCCTGCGGATGTATGATAGCTGTCGAATGAATCATCTTCCCGCAAAGATTTACACACCTGCCCAAGGATTCAATCCGATTCTCTTCTTCGTCAATATAAACTTCCTTTGTCTCGCCCTCGTTTCGTGCTAATAATGAGAAGATAAATGACTGGTGTAACCACATCGGAACCCATCCCGCGGCTGCCCGAATTGCTCGCGCCCGCCGGCGACTGGGAATGCGCCAAAGCCGCCGTCGAAAACGGCGCGGATGCCATCTACTTCGGCCTCGACCGCTTTAATGCCCGCATGCGCGCGCAAAATTTCACCGAGGCCGACCTGCCCAAGCTGATGGAATTCCTCCATCGGCGCGGCGTGCGCGGTTACGTCACCTTTAACACCCTCGTCTTTCAAAACGAACTCGCGGATGCCGAGGGCTTTCTCCGCTCGATCATCGCCGCCGGCGTCGACGCCGCCATTGTCCAGGACGTCGGCATTTGCCGTTTGATCCGCAAACTGTCCCCGGATTTTCCCATGCACGCCTCCACGCAAATGACCATCTCCAGCGCCGCTGGCGTGGAATTCGCGCGCGAACTCGGCTGCGAACTCGCCGTGCTGGCCCGGGAATGTTCCATTGCCGAAATCGAAAAGATTCAGGCAGGTCAGAAAAACCACAATGGCGACAGACGCCCCACACTACCGCTGGAAGTGTTCGTTCACGGCGCCCTGTGCGTGGCCTATTCCGGCCAATGTCTGACCAGTGAATCCTTGGGCGGACGTTCCGCCAATCGCGGCGAATGCGCCCAAGCCTGCCGCATGCCCTACGAATTGATCTCCGACGGCAAACAAGTTTCGCTCGGCGATCGCAAATATTTGCTGAGCCCGCAAGACCTGGCGGGCCTCGACGTTTTGCCTGAGCTGATTCGCTCCGGCGTGGCGTCGCTTAAAATTGAAGGCCGGCTAAAGGCCCCCGAATATGTCGCCAGCATCACCCGCGTCTATCGGGCGGCGCTGGATAAATTCAAGACGGCAACTCCCGACGCTTCCCGCGCCAAAAATCCGGCCGATCAATACGAGCTGGAGATGACTTTCTCGCGCGGGCTTTATACTGGCTGGTTCGGCGGCAATAATAATCAGCAGCTCGTCCACGCCCGCTTCGGCAAAAAGCGCGGCGTGTTTCTCGGCGAGATCGCCAAAGTGGGTCGCGAAGGCGTTGCCTTAAAACTCGTGGCGCCGCTCAAACTCGGCGACGGTGTGGTATTCGATGCCGGCAAACCGGAAGACAAGGAAGAAGGCGGCCGCGTCTATCAGATATTGGAACCGCCTGCGCGCAGCCAAAGCGCGGATGGCCTGCGTGAACTGCGTTTCGGCCACGGGCATATCAATTTTTCCCGCATCAAGGCTGGCGACAAGCTCTGGAAAACCAATGACCCCGAGCTGGACAAGCGTCTTCGCCAGACCTTTGCAGGCGATAATATTCGCCATCAGCGCCCCGTGGATATCGAAGTTCACGGCCTAATCGGCAAACCCCTGACTCTGATCGTCCGCACCGAGACCGGCCATGTCGCTCAAGCTGACTCTTCCGTGCCCTTGGCCAAGGCCGAAAAACAACCGCTCTCCACGGAAAAATTGTGTGAGCAGTTCGGTCGCCTCGGCGGAACTCCCTTTAAGCTGGGAACGCTTAAAAACTTCTTAAGCGGCGAAGTCCTGGTGCCCGTCAGCGAATTGAATCGACTGCGCCGCACCGTGGTGAGCGAACTGGAAACGCTTCAAATGCGCCCGAAACGTTGGCAGTTGAACGACCTTCAGGCGGAAACCACTTTCACCACGACACCGCCAGTCAGCGCAAGTTCCATTGTGCCCGCACAATTGATGGTGCTGGTCCGCAACCTGTCGCAATTGGATGCCGCCTTAAAATGCGGGGTTACCACAATTTACTGCGAATTCGAAGATCCGAGGAAATATCGGGAAGCGGTGACCACCTTTCATACGGCTTACGGCTGCGCGATACGCGATGCCGCCGAGGCGCCGGCTATCTACGTGGCGCCGCCGCGGATTTTCAAGACTGGTGAAGAATGGATTCTCGAACAGGTCCGCTCCTGCAATGCCGACGGCTATCTGGTCCGCAATTACGACCACCTTAAAGCCTTCTGCAACGCGCGCCGCGTGGGAGATTTTTCCCTCAACGTCGCCAATCGCCTGACCGCCGATTATTTCCGGAACACGTTCAATCTTGAGCGGGTCACCGCCAGCTACGATTTGAATTTCACGCAGCTGGAATCCCTCTTGCAGGCGGCGCCGCCGGAATGGTTCGAAATCACTATTCACCAGCACATGCCCATGTTTCACATGGAGCATTGCGTGTTCTGCGCGTTCTTGTCCACCGGCAAGGATTATCACGATTGCGGCCGTCCCTGCGATAAACATGAAGTCAAACTGCGCGATCGCACCGGCGCGGAACATCCGCTGAAGGCGGACGCCGGCTGCCGCAACACCGTCTTTAATTCCCAGGCCCAGACCGGCGCCGAATATGTGGAGAAAATGTTGCAACTCGGCGTGCGCAACTTCCGCGTGGAATTTCTGAACGAGCCGGCCGCCGAGGTCGAACGGACCATTGCGAAATATCGTCAACTATTGCGCGGCGAAATTGCCGGCGCCCAGCTCTGGCGCGAATTAAAACTGTTCAACCAGCTCGGCGTCACCCGCGGCCAGATGGGGAAGTAAAGCTGCCGGTGGCCATTCCGGTCGTAGTGGCAGGCATCTTGCCTGCCGTTGAGCCGGGCATCCTGCCCGGCGGAAATATCTCACCTCGACAAACCCGGCTCCCATCGCATGGGCTCTCAGGTTCATGGAGAGCCCTCTTTCGGTTTTTCGCATGCATTGGGACCATGAACCGGCGAGGGTTGGACTGCTGGGAGACGAAGTAACATCTATTATCGCAAATCGCGGTTCCCTCTCCCTTCAACGGGGAGAGGGGCAGGGGTGAGGGGTGAGATCGCGTAAGCCTTTGAAAATCAAGACCCGTGTTTTCAGGTTCATGGAGAGGTTTCTGGCCCCTGAAAAAACCTGCTGAAAACTTCTGTTCTCCTCCCCGCTCCTCCGTGACGCCAGAGGCGTCAAAGACAGTAGCCGGAGGTTGAGCGCAGCGACACCTCCGGAACCGACCCGCCAAAAAAATCCTTTCCACCCCGGCGGGGTGGCAGAAAGCCTGAAGAAAAAATGATGTCGGAATCACAATACATTTTTCGAATTATCCTTTGCTCCTAGCACCCCATATTACATATCAGAAGCCATTGATCTGTCGGATTGCGCCTGTTGCTCTGGTGTGACAAACTAAACTATTCAGAACATGAACGCTCCCGCCCTCCAAGCGTCCGCCAGAATAATCGTCAGTCTGATCATTATCAGTTTTTTCCCTTTTCTTTTCGCCGGCACTTTTAATTTTTGGCAGGCGTGGGTTTTTCTCGCCCTGTTTTCGACCGCTCAAACTTTAATAATCCGCTATCTATCCAAATAAGATCCCGACTTGCTTCAACGCCGGTTGCGCGGTGGAGTGTTGATGGAAAAGAGAATTACCCAGAATATTCTCATATTCTTCATGCAAACATCCTTTTTCTCCGTCCTGATTGTTTCGGGATTCGCTCATGCACGTGCTTGGGCGCCGGCCCCGGCATTTCTCACCATTGCCGCTGATCTGGGCGTTTTGCTCGGGTTGTGGATTCAATGGCTCGCTTTCAAAGCCAACACCTTCGCGTCCATCGTGGTGGCCGTCATCCCCACCCAGCGCGTGGTTTCTTCGGGAGTATATGCCGCTGTCCGGCACCCCATGTATTCCGGTCTCCTGTTATCAAATTTTTTCATCCCCCTCGCTTTGGGATCCTGGTGCGGAATGCCGCTTTTCTTGCTGATGCTTGCCGTGGTCATTCTTCGCCTGCTGGATGAAGAAAAACTGCTTCGCCAAAGCCTCCCCGGCTATGAAGAATATCGCCAAAACGTCAAATACCGCATCATCCCTGGCATCTGGTGACGGTATAATCGTGGACCATCATTCGGCTAACATCATCGCGGGCTTGTCAAACCAACGGCGGACGTGGCACCCTCTCTTGGAGGAGAGGGCCGGGGTGAGGACGGTCAATAAACTAAGAGCCCCATATGCCGCGGGGACGGTCGGGCATCCTCATCATCGTTAAGATCGGA
>Ga0302319_10023847_pt1 | contig 10914 bp, 8 predicted proteins | sample Bog_T0_2_FD_203319 | JGI IMG/M metagenome (GOLD analysis project Ga0302319, IMG submission 203319) | Peat permafrost microbial communities from Stordalen Mire near Abisko, Sweden - Bog_T0_2 | ecosystem: Environmental > Terrestrial > Soil > Wetlands > Peat | place: Sweden: Abisko, Stordalen Mire... | reverse complement strand
TTAGCGCTGGCAAATATCCGCGAGGTCTACGGCATTCGCCGGCTCAGGTTCGATCGTGCCGCTCGCACTCTGTGCGTGGAGTATGACGCCACCCGGCTCAACGCAGCCGCTGTGGCCAATCTGGTGCGTCAAGCGGGGCTGGAGATCGAAGCCGAATTACCGTTGATTCCCCCTCAGCCGGCCCCGGAGCCCGCGCCGACAGCCTGAGACTCCGATAGGGTCCCCGACAACTCGGGGGTCCTTGGCGAGCGGACCTTGATCGCGGGAGTGAAGGGACATGCCTTCGCCGTTGGGGTAGAAATTGCACGGCCCGAGGAACCCTGATATTCTGTCTATGGTTTCGCTAGAAGCCACCCGTGTGCGCCCGTAGCTCAGCTGGATAGAGCGACTGGCTACGAACCAGTAGGTCGGGAGTTCGACTCTCTCCGGGCGCACCATTAAATACAAGAAAATAAAATGGATACAAGTTTACAAAATCTGACTCTTCCCAATCACTCCTTCCGTGTCAACCCCGTGTCAACAAATTTTGCGAAACCTTCTGGTCGGACGCGTGCCTGGGCAATACAGTTTGGCCGTGGGTTCGGCATGACCCCACTGTAAAGATTCAGCCCGAGGTCAAAGAATCACCCGGACTCCGTGAGGAGCGAGATGCGATGAGTTCGCATTGAGCGGACTGGCGATTTGGCATGAAGCCAGGACTCCAGGTGCAGTCGGCGTTTGCCAGGGCTGATCTGGAATTTGAGTGAGAGCCTTCCCACCTTTCCGCGATGAGGCTGCGAAATGATGGGACACTCAATCGATTGGTCCGGAAAGCTAGACCACCCTCCGCGAAAACGAGATCCCTAATGAGCGTAACGAGTGGGCGCTGCGATCGCCAGCCTCTATTGTCTGAGCGAAGGGAAGGTTTAATACAAAGCGGCAGAGATCGTTGGCGATCGCAACAACCGTATCCCCCTCCCCATACGGTTCGAGCTCGCAAGCGGCACAATTCCGAAGATCGTCCGTAAAACGCGTGCGCCAATAGAAAGAGCGGAGCGCCTCGGCGTTCCGCTCTTTTCGCGCAAAAGCATAGAGCCTTCAATACAGTCGGAAGTTGATCTCGACGTTGACCGGAACTGGAACCGCAGTCTTGCCGTCCTTCATGGCCGGCTTGAACTTGTACTTCATCACAGCCTCGATGGCCTTCTCGTCCAACCCCATCCCCAGCGCGCGCACGACCCGCGGATTCTGCGGATTGCCATGGACATCGACGATAATCTGCACGATGCAGACGCCCTGATACTTGGCCCGCCGCGCCTCGTCGGAGAACTCGGCCTGAACATCGTTGAGCTGAACTGGAGCAGATACGCCGCCGCCCACGCGATAGAGTCCGCCGCCAGCGTTGCCGCCCTCTCCCGGTCCGTAGCCATTGCCGTTTCCGGAGCCCAAGCCACCGCCGGATCCCGTTCCCATACCGCTACCCGAGCCCTGGCCGTTTGATTGCAACTGGACGTTGACGGAGTTCTTCATGCCGATATTCGGCAGAAGCGGATTGTCCGGCAGAACCAGATCTTTCTGCACGTTGATGGCCGCTTCCATCGCCAGTTTTGGCTTGTCCACCGTCTGCACCTGCGGTGGTGTCACCGGATCCTTTTCCATTTTGGGTAGCTTGCCCTTGGTGGGATCGATGATGCTGTGATCGCCGCCGCCGCCACCGCCGCCAGCTTTTTTGTCGGACTGGGGCCCCTTGAAATCTGTCAAATCGATGTTGGTTGCTATCAGGGGCGGCTTCACGGTTTCAATGATCTTCTTCCCGACGAAGAAGAGAGCGATCAGCAAGATGGCCACGTTGATCGTGGTGGCGATGCCCCAAGCCAAGGGGTTACGCTTGACGGCCATCCGGTCCGGCACCGGAATCGGCGTCGAGGTCAGCTCCAGCGGAGGATAATGGGGCGGGAAGAAGACGTCGCGGATGCTTTCGTAGAGATCGACCCAGATGGGCCTCTCCTTGATGGGAATCCCGAAGGTGATATCAAGACCGGTGCCTGCCGCAGTGGTTGCAGCGGCCTGGGACTCCGAGTCGGGCTGGATCATTAGATCGTTTGCCATATCTGCGGCTGGTTCAGTGGCCTCTAGGCGCCTGGATTGCTGCCGGAACGGGGGAGAAACTCCTGTCTCCAGGACCGTCTCTCCATTATCCTCTACTACACCCGTTTGTGTCTTGTCTGAAAGCGCCTCGCAATCCATCCTCTCATATTCCGGCGTGGTCGGGCGTCCCATAAACAATAGACGGAGCTTTTTCACAGTCGTTATCCTGGATGGAAGCAAAGAAAGAAAAAATAGGAGGATTTCGTTGCTCGCGCCTCTCCCGCGAGTCGCCGGTTCATCTTCTCTTTCCCGCCATTTACACTAGAGCCTGTTATGAACTTTCGCGTGGGCGGCGTTGCGGACGAAAATCGCGCCAGACGAGGCGGAATCCGAAGGCTGTGGCGGGTCCACCGTCAAGGATGACAACGAAGAATGGCGCGATTTTCGCCGCAACCCGGAGGGCTGGGGCCAATTTCCCTCATTTCTTCGTCACTCGTCGCTCGAAGATACCCAATATTCGTCGTTCCTCGCTTCTCGACCTGAGAGAAATTGGCTCCCAGCGCCGCCCGCGGGAAAGTTCATAACAGGCTCTAGAGCCTGAACCAGATCGGAAGAACCCAGGGAGTAACGATGTCCTCAGCACCAGAGTTGAAGGCGACCCTTACCTTGCCGCAAACCGCCTTCCCGATGAAGGCAAATCTGCCTCAGAACGAACCGCTCAGGCTGGCCCGCTGGGCTTCGATGGGGCTCTATTCGGAGTTGCGCAAGGCTGGGGCCGGCCGCCCGGCTTACATTCTGCACGATGGCCCGCCTTATGCCAACGGCCCCATTCACCTGGGCCACGCGCTCAACAAGGGATTGAAGGATTTGGTGGTGAAATCGAAGACCATGGCGGGCTTCGACGCTCCCTACGTTCCTGGCTTCGACTGCCATGGCCTGCCCATCGAGATCAAGGTGGAAGAGCAGCTTGGCCGCAAGAGGCTCGACCTGTCGGCAGCGGAGATCCTGGGAGCCTGCCGCGCTTATGCGCAGAAGTACGTGGACCTGCAAACCTCACAGTTTGAGCGCATCGGCTGCTTCGGCCGCTGGCAAAAGCCCTACCGCACCATGAGTCGAGACTACGAGGCCCACACTCTTGAGGCGTTCTACGGTTTCCTCGAAAAAGGCTTCGTCTACCGCGGACTCAAGCCGGTTTACTGGTGCATCCACGACCGCACGACACTGGCCGAGGCAGAGGTCGAGTACGAGAACCACACCAGCCCCTCAATCTACGTGCGCTACCGGCTCACCTCGGACCCAGCGGCGATCCACCCGGCCCTCGCGGGCCGCCAAGTCTCCACGATCATCTGGACCACGACGCCCTGGACGCTGCCCGCGTCGATGGCGGTCGCATTCCATCCCGATTTTGAGTATGTCGCGCTGACGACGGACGAAACGCCGGACGCGCCTGTCTACATTGTTGCAGCCGAGCTGGCCGCCTCAGTTGTCGCAGCCTGCAAGCTGGGAGAAGCTGCCGAGCTGGCACGTTTCAAAGGCAGCCAGCTTGACCGCGTCACCTTCCAACATCCCTTTCTTGAGCGCAGCGTCCTGGGCGTCCTGGCGACGTACGTCACTGCCGACACCGGCACTGGTGCGGTTCATACTGCTCCCGCGCACGGGGCGGACGACTTCTATACCGGCCAGCGCTATGGCCTGGACCCCACTTGCCGCGTGGACGCGACCGGCCGCGTGCATGTGGACTCCAGCGCCTGGAACCATACCGCTCCGCCCGCCTTCGACGGCTTGAAGGTCTGGGCGGCGAATCCGGTCATCCTGGCCATGCTCGAGGAACGCGGCGCTCTGCTCGCCGCAAACGACCTTGAACACTCCTACCCACGCTGCTGGCGATGCCATAAGCCGGTCATCTACCGCGCCACCGAGCAGTGGTTCATCGGCATGGAGACCCCTGTGAAACGCGCCGATGGAACGGAAACCACCTTCCGCCAGTTAGCCATCGAAGAGATCGATAAGGTGGTCTGGGACCCGGCATGGGGCAAGGTGCGCATCACCAACATGATCGCCACCCGGCCCGACTGGTGCATCAGCCGGCAAAAGATCTGGGATGTGCCGATCGCCGTCTTCCTCTGCGAGCAGTGCAACCAGCCGATCGTCTCCGCGGAACTGAACCGCGCAGTCGTCGCCCTGATTGAGCGCGAGGGCATCGAGGCCTGGCGCACGCCCGCCGCGGATGCGCTGCTGCCCGCCGGCTCGGTCTGCGCTCACTGCGGCGGCGTGGGGTTCCGCAAGGAAACCGACATCCTCGACGTCTGGTTTGACGCTGGCGTCAGTTGGCTTGCCGTCTGTGAGGCCGACCCCGATCTGAATACCGCCTACACCGCCTTCCAAGACGGCGAAGGCACGCAGTCGCTCTACCTGGAAGGCGCAGACCAGTACCGCGGCTGGTTCAACACATCGTTGTTGACCTCGGTGGCTCTGCGCGGCCGCGCGCCTTACTCGCATGTCGTCACGGCAGGCTGGACGCTGGATGAGCAGGGCCGCGCGATGTCCAAATCCCTCGGCAACGGCGTGGACCCCGTCGATATCGCCAACCGTCTCGGCGGCGAGATCGTCCGGCTATGGGTGGCATCCATCGATTTTAGAGAAGATATGGCGGCCAGCGAAAACCTGATGCAGCGCTGCGCCGAGATCTACCGCAAGCTGCGCAACACCTTCCGCTTCCTGCTGGGCAATCTCAATGGCTTCGACCCGGCGCGCGACCGCGTTGCCGAGGCTGATCTATTGCCGCTGGACCGCTACATGCTGGCGCGGACCCGTGAACTAACCGAAAAGGTTCTCGACTGGTACGCGGCCTTTGAGTTCCATCGCGTTTACCATGCGGTGAACGACTTCGCTGTCATCGACCTGAGCAACTTTTATCTCGACGTGCTCAAGGACCGCATGTACACTTTCGCGCCGACGAGCCACGAGCGCCGCTCCGCGCAGACGGTGCTGTGGCAGATTACCGAGGCGCTGGTGCGACTGGTTGCGCCGATTTTGAGTTTTACCGCCGATGAGGTCTGGGAGTATCTGCCGAAGGTCGAAGGGCGCGAGGCTTCGATTCATCTGGCGCAGTTCCCTGCCCTGGCTGATGTCTTTTCTGAAGATCCGGCGGCGCTGCTTGAGGAATGGAAGCAGCTCTTTTCAGTGCGAGATGAAGCCCTGCGTGTCCTCGAAGAGGCACGTAAGGACAAGCAGATCGGGAAGGGCCTTGAGGCCGAGTTAGAGATCGCAGCGACAGGCGAAGAACTTGCCCTTTTGCAGCGCCACGTCGCTGGCCTCAAAGAGATCCTCAACGTCTCCGGCGTCAGGATAGTCGAAGCCTCTGTGCATGATGTCCTTGAAATCGAGGTCTCGCCGGCAACCGGCACAAAGTGCGCCCGATGCTGGAACTTCATGCCGGAAGTATCGAATTACGGCATCTGGCAAAACGTCTGCACACGTTGCAGCGACGCACTGAAGGAAATGAAAATCGATCCGCCCTCGGAGGCCATCCAGGAATAGATGGTCGAAAGCGGATGAATTGAATCCCTCAGGGGCTAAAGCCCGCTGTTTTTTGGGCGCTCTTCGGCACGACTGAAGTCGTGCCCTGATACAAAGCGCTTTTATTGAACGACGCTTTCATCTACCGGGTGCCCCACCCTCGTCGCGCTCTTGTTTTTCGCGGCCAGGGTGGAATACCACGAACCCCAACCGTACGAATCAGAAGGAAGCACTGTGAAATTCGCCGCACCCCGACGCCTGCACTGGCTGCTGCTCATCTCAGCCGCGATCATCCTGCTCGACCGGCTGACCAAGACCTGGGTCACGCTGCACATTAAAGTGGGCGACGCGATTCCGGTGATCCCACACGTCTTGCGCATCACTCACTGGACCAACGATGGCGCGGCCTTCTCTCTCTTTGCCGACTCCGCCAAGCCTCTCCTGGTTCGCTGGGGGTTGGTCGGATTTACCTCGCTGATGGCGCTGGTGATTCTCGTGGTGCTGGTCCGGCTCGCCGATCGATTCACTCTGACCTCGGTTGCGCTGGCTCTGGTCTTTGCCGGTGCGCTGGGCAATGTTCACGACCGGATTGCTTACGGCTCGGTGGTGGACTTCATCGAGGTTCACATCTTCAGCTACCACTTTCCCGACTTCAACATCGCCGACTCGTCGGTCGTCACCGGCGCCTGCCTGCTGCTGCTCGACTCGATGTTTCCCAAGAAGGTCACGACCCAATAACTGGAAAAACCATGCCGCATATCCTTTCGCGATTCTCGCCAGGCCAGACGCTGCTGATCGACGCCGACGATACGCTGTGGGAGAATAACGTCTACTTCGAGCGCGCCATCGCGGCCTTCATTAGTTATCTGGACCACCACGATTACTCGCCCGTCGAGGTGCGCCTAGCGCTGAATCAGGTCGAGCGCGAGACCATCCTCACCCACGGCTACGGGCTGCCGAGCTTCACGCGCTCACTGGTCGCCTGCTTTGAGCGGCTCAGCGCGGAGCCCATGACGGACGAAAAGCGCGAGCGCATTCAGGGCTTCGCCCGCACCATCGCCGAGCAGGAGATCGAATTGATGCCCGGCGTTGCCGAAACCCTTGCCGAGCTGGCAACCCGCCACCGGCTCATCCTGATGACCAAGGGCAACGAGGCCGAGCAGGCCGACAAGCTGTCTCGCTCCGGGCTTGCGAGTTACTTCTCTGCTGTTGAGATCGCCGCTGAAAAAGACGCCGCGAGCTATCGCGAAGTGATCGAGCGGCACGGGTTACAGCCGCAAACAAGCTGGATGATCGGCAACAGCCCCAAGAGCGATATCAATCCGGCTCTCGCCGCCGGCTTGCACGCTGTCTTTCTCTTTCACAAAGACACCTGGGTGCTGGAACACGCGGCTCTTGACCCCGCGCCCGAAGGGCAGCGGTTGATCGAGCTGGATGCCTTCGTCAAGCTCTGTGCTATCTTTTGAGCCCTTGAGCCAGTTGCAAAAGTCCATGGAGTTTGCAAGGAGCGTCAGGGCACGACTGAAGTCGTGCCTTGACGCTTCAAACCTGCCCCAATGACAAATTTTGCACGTGGCTCTCTTGATTTGCTTGATTACTTCAGCCGGCGCTTGCGGCAGACTGCTTGACGTCGGCGAGCACCTGCTCCGGCGTCCAATCATTGCCGGGATAGAAGCGCTCCACCTTGCCGTCGGGGCCGATCAGCGTCGTCGAGAGCGTGTGGGTGATTGTCGAATCCGCTTCGTTGGTCATTCCTAAATCAAAAAACTTCGCCATCTCGGCGAGCACCGGTTTCTCCGGCACGGCGAAATCCCAATGCGCAAAGGCGTTCGTCTTGTCGCTCCCGATGTAAGTAGCACCATAGGCACGCAGCCGTGCCGGAGTATCGTGTTCCGGGTCAAAGCTCACGCAGAGCAAGTGAGTCTTGTTGTAGAGCGCCGGGTTGGCGGATAACTGCTTCTCCAGCGCGGCAAAGTTGCGCGTAACGCGCGGGCAGAAGTCGGGCGACGGACAGCGCGTGTAGATGAAGGTAACTACGAGCGTCTTGCCGTGAAATTGACTTAGGTGAATCGGCAGTTCATCCTGGTTGCGCAGCTTGAAATCCGGCACCGTATCTCCCGGCGTGGGCACATGGTAGAAGACTGCGGGCTTGTAATCCGGTTTGGCCTGCGCAACGACAACGATGTGATCCAGCAAAACGTCCGCGTCGGGGTCCTGCGAGACCAGGACGTCGGCGGTAATGACGTCGCCTGGATGAAGCTCGCTTAGAATGCCTGCGTCCTTGAGCTTGTAGGGCATGGTCATGGCTTCCATGAAGCCGGGAATGGCCTCATGGTTGAGCATAACTTCGCCCTTGGCTGCGTTGGTTGAGACCACCTTGCCACGCAGTTTGTAGACTTTGAAGTGAGGGGTGGAGCTTTGCTGCAGGGCGGTCTGACTGGAGTGACAGCCTGTCAGCACGATAAGAACGAACAAGGAGGAAGCAAGAAATGGACGCATCACAGGCTCAGTGTAGAGCATTTTCGGGAATTGTGTAGACCGGATTTTGTAGGTATCCCACCCATTCCGCAGAAAAACGCGGAATGGATGGGGCACGGAAGTTTAAAGTAATTCCAAAAATGCTCTAAAGTTACTTCTTCAAAGTGTGCGCTTGAAGAGCGGCGTGGCGATGAGCAGCGTGCCTACTCCAAAGATGAGAAGGAACCAGAGGTCGAACTGGATGGCTGCGAAGCCGCCGTCTTTGAGCAGGATGGCCTTGAAGCCGTGGACGCAGTAAGTGAAGGGGTCAATGATCGAGATGGCCTGAAGCCAACGCGGAAATGCCTTGACGGGATACATGCCTCCAGATGGATAAAGCAACAGGGTGTTGAGAACACCGAACATCGCGCGGGGAACCAGAGGATCATCGACTCTGACCATCATCAGAAACATCATGCCGTTGAAGGCGATGGAGGTGACGACGATCAGGCAGATAAGCTCCGCCAGTGCTTCGGGATGAAAGATCACTCCAAGACCGGCCATGAGCGACCCGATGACCGTGAGAGAGATGCCGGCCAGTACAGCCTTCATCGAACCGGCGATGTTCATGCCAAATACCAACTCAAACTTGGTGATTGGAGTTACAAGATAGCCTTCGTGCACGCCCCGCGCCTTGTCGTCGATGTATAACATGCCACCGCCGATCATCACCGAAATATACATGGCCAGAGCTATGGTAAGGGGGAGCAGGAACTTCATGTAGTTGACGTAGGGATATAGCTCGACGATCTCAAGAGCGATGGAGTTAGCCAGGCGCGGCTGGATGGCCGGTGTAGTCAGCGCCGCGACGAGCGACTGCATTTCGGCTTCAAGAGAGCCGGAGGTGAACTGGTCGGAGTTATCGACAACGAGCCCGATCTGGGGCGCATCTTGCGAGTAGACGCGGCGGGAATACTGGGCGGGAATGACGACTGCGGCGTCAACCCTGCCGGTGCGCACGTCTTCCCTGGCCTGCATCTCGTCGTTGTATTCGATGGCTTTGAAAGTCTTGATATTAGCGGCGATGGCGTCAAAGGATTCGCGCAGCCTCACTGCTTGCGGGCCATGGTCGTAGTCAACGACTGCGACGCGCGCGCCGGTGATCTTTCCACCGAATGCGTTGCCCATGATTACCAGTTGCAGGATGGGCATCATCAGCGACATGATCATCAGAGTGGGCGAGCGAAAGAACTTGCGCATCTCCCGCTCGATAATGGCTAGCATTCTATTCATGGACGGGCTCCCGGACGGGGCGGCAGTGTGAAGACCGGCGGCTTGACCTGCTCATCGCGGAGCTGGCGGCCTGTGTAGTGGACAAACACATCGTCAAGAGTGGTGTTTTGCACGCTGAGAGAGGTAAGTGTTTCGCCCAGGGAGGCGGCTAACTCGACCAACTGCATGGTGGTTGTGGAGCCAGACGAAGTTAGTACGCGATAGAAGCCGGCGCTCTCGGCCTGTACGCTGGTGACGCCTTCCAGGCCTTCAAGGCGCGCTTTCCATTCGGTGGTTTCGCGATCGAAGTGCACTTCGACGACATTGGCGCCCGGAACGCTTTGCTTGAGTTCGATGGGGGTGCCCAAGGCAACGAGAGTCCCGTGATCGACGATGGCAATGCGGTCGCAGAGCTTGTCGGCCTCTTCCATGTAATGGGTGGTAAGGAGCATGGTCAGATGGCGGGTTGCTCTGAGGTTGTTGAGCATCTCCCAGACAGCGATGCGGGAGACCGGATCGAGGCCCGTGGTGGGCTCGTCGAGGAAGAAAATGCTGGGATTGTGGACCAGGCCGCGGGCAATCTCGACCCGGCGGCGCATTCCGCCGGAGAGCGTCTTGACCTGCGCGCCGCGCCACTTGACGAGATCAACAGCTTCAAGAACTTCCTGGATGCTCTTTTCACGCTGGGCCTTGGGGACGCTGTAGAGCTTGGCGTAGATGCTCAAATTCTCCTCAACCGTGAGGTCGGGGTCGCTGGTGAGGGCCTGCGGGATAACGCCGATCATCCGGCGAACCGCATCGGGTTCTTTGGCCACGTCGTGGCCGGCAACGATGGCCTTGCCGCCGGTGAGCGGAATGAGGGTAGTCATCATGCGGATCAGCGTGCTCTTGCCTGCGCCGTTCGGACCTAGAAGGCCGAAGATCTCACCTGCGGCGACGGAGAAGCTGACATCCTTGACGGCTTCAAAGTCGCCGTAGCGCTTGACTGCGTGCTCAACGGCGATGGCCGGCTGCGGGCCGGTTTGCGCTTCGGAGGAGATTTTGGCCTTGGCCATCATTGCTTCACCAATTTGCTTTTGGGAATGTAGACTTCCGCAGTCATGCCCGGTACAAAGCGGTCGCCGGGATTGTCGATGAGCAGCTTGAGCTGGATGGTCTTGATGTCGCGCTTGCGGGCGCTGACGTCGCGCTGGGTGGCGAAGTCGGCCTCGGCGGATTTGTTGATGACCTTGCCCTGGAGGGTTGCGCCCGATGGCATGACCACGCGCAGCGAGTCGCCGAGCTGCACGGCATCTGCCTGGGTCTCGGGCAGCGGTGCGTAGATCCAGGTCTGCGTCAAGTCCGTGATCGTCACGATGGCCGCGCCGGCCGAGACCACTTCACCCTGGCGAGCAGCGCGGACGTTGACCTTGCCGCTGACAGGGGCGAAGACCTGCGCGTAACCCAACTGAACCTTGGCCTGATCGACGAGAGCGCGGGCGTTTTCAACTTCGCCGCGGGTCGAGTCTACCGTGCGGGCGGCGACAACGGTCAGCATCTCGTGGGCGCGGGCCTGGCGCAGAGAGGCTTCGGCCGCGGCAACGTTTTCGCGGGCCGTAT
>Ga0302319_10023844_pt1 | contig 10916 bp, 17 predicted proteins | sample Bog_T0_2_FD_203319 | JGI IMG/M metagenome (GOLD analysis project Ga0302319, IMG submission 203319) | Peat permafrost microbial communities from Stordalen Mire near Abisko, Sweden - Bog_T0_2 | ecosystem: Environmental > Terrestrial > Soil > Wetlands > Peat | place: Sweden: Abisko, Stordalen Mire... | reverse complement strand
CTAATATCTGATAACTACCAGTTAGCAAGTTGTTGTCTTTTTGGTACTAGATAGCTATCAGCTACCGGCTGATTCGAGGAGGTGCCGCATGCCCGTCATAACCCTAAGTTCGCCGAAGGGCGGGGCCGGAAAAACCACCGCTGCGACCATCCTGGCGACCGAACTGGCCGAACGCGGCGTTGCGGTCACCGTGATCGACGCCGACCCCAACAAAAACGTCGTCGATTGGTCGACCTTGCCCGGCAAGCCGGAAACGCTGACGGTCGTCGGCGACGTGACCGAAGAAACGATCGTCGACGCGATCGAAGAGGCCGCGAGCAACGCCGCGTTCGTCATCGTCGACCTTGAAGGCACGGCGAGCCTGATGGTCAGCTACGCGATTTCGATGTCGGATTTCGTGATCATTCCGGTGCAAGGATCGCAGCTCGACGCCAAACAGGCGGCGCGACAAATGAAGCTGATCAAGGCGCAGGAACGGATCGCCAATCGCAGCATTCCGTTCGCAGTCCTTTTCACGCGCTCGAACCCTGCGATTCAGCCGAAGACTCAACGCCACATCGAAGAGCGCTTTGGCGAACTGGGCGTGCCGGTTTTCGCGACGCGGCTTTACGATCGTGAGGCCTTCCGCGCGATCTTCTCTTTCGGCGGATCGCTGTCATCGCTTGGCGAAAAGGGCGTTGGCAATCTCGCGACCGCCAAAGCCAATGCGTTCGAATTCACCTCGGAAGTTATCGCCCGGCTCCGCAGCAACAAGGCCGCCAAGAAGGAGGTTGCATGATGAGCGATCATAACCGCGCGGATCCCTTTGCCGGCGATCTCGATCTTTCCGACTTCAAGCCGACGCCCCCGAAGAAAACGGCGGCGCAAAAAACTGCCATCCGCGAAGTCTCGGAAGCCAACAATTTCCCGAGCCGTGCGCCGGAACGTGCGAAGACGGCAAAGCCGCCGCAACGCCGGCGGCGGACCGGTCGCAATGTCCAGTTCAACATCAAAGCGACGGCCGAAACGATCGCCCGGTTTACCGCGCTCGCCGACAAGCGTGGCCTGGCGTTCGGCGAACTGCTCGATCAACTGGTTGAAGCCGCCGCCGGGCAACCCTGAGCCCGCAACAGAGGAGGGCAGGGGCCAGCATCTCCCCCCATGCCCTTTTGTTCGACCCGCCGGAGGCGCTGGTCGAATTTTCGCGCCGACCGACGCCCTTTCATCCCGACGCCTTCGACGCCTTCGACGCCGCGCGCAGACGGCGTCGAAGGGAAATAAATGGGAGGCGCCGCGCGCGGCGCTGATCCCCGCTTCGCCGGAAAAACTCGACGCTGTCCCGCCGCGCGTGGGGGGCGCCCGTTTATGCCGCGAAAGCCCTTGATGCCTTCGAGCATGGCGGTAGGCTGGACAAAGTCGGCCGCTCCGCTTGGACTCTGCGCGCCTCAAGGCCATGTCGAGCGGTTCCGACCGGCGGATTCGTGCTCGACGCGGTCGAGCCGGTCGCGGCGGAGTTTCCAGAGGGTGCGGTCGAGACGCAGCTCGCCGGTCTTGGCGCGTTTGATCATCGCCGCAAAATACCCGCCCGCGCCACGCGTGAAGTGATCACGGGGCTTGGTCGAGACGATCGCCAAGGTCACGGCCGCGAGCGGGCGACCGACCGCAAGGCAGGCCTCGCCCCAAAGGCTATGCGACACGCCAAGCTCATGCCGAAGCCCGTCGGCGGCGGTCACGATATCCGCCCAATCGGGGTAGGACTGCGCCACATGCTCCGCCAACCGCGGGGCCAATTCCAGCAATTCGCCGGGATGCACCTTTGCCGGGCTCTCGAAATCCCGCGCCGTAATGATTTCCCCGCCTTCCTTGCCCGCCTCACCTCCCGCTTCATGGGTCTCTGGGGCTGCTTCGCCCCGGCTACTTGCCTCGGCCGGCATTACTGTATCCGAAGGATAAGGGGATGAGTCTGTAGATATAATGTGGGGCCTGTCCGCTGGCCCCTCGGGGTCTATTTCCACAGCATGGGAAGCCTCTGCCGCCCATGTTTCGGCCTGAGCTTTCCGGCTTTCGAGGCCATGGGTAATCAAGGCCAGGTCGTCCGACGTGCGCGTTTTGCGGATCGCGGCGACGAGGTCCGCCGTCTCGGCGGCGAGTTGTGGCCATTCCGGGGGCAGGGGGCCGATCGCCGCCAATGTCTCGCCGATCTGGGCGATGGCCCGCCGGGCGCATGTGGCGCGGCGTTTGAAGTGACCGCAGCGCTCGCGCTCGGCGCGCGCGGCGGCGGCGGTGCGGATGAATTCATCGTAGCGGAAGGCGAGGGGGCTTAGATCGAAGCCATAGGCCTCAACGATCCGCCCCTGATCGTCGCGCCGCCCGTAGCGTTTGCCGGTTGGGCTGTCGCGCATGACGAAGATGCCGGCTTCGAACAGCATGCGGTTGAGGGTTTTGACGGCATTCCGGGTGAGGCCGAGGAATTCGGCCTGACGCTCGGCGCAAGGCCAGGCGATCGGCCGAGAGCCCGCCTCCCAATCCGGCGACTGGGTCATTTTCACCAGCCAGGCAACGAGCTTGTAGGCCTGCGGCGGCAAACCGAGATAGGGCTCGGCCTCCTGAAAGGCGGCGAGGAAACGAAACGGCTTCGCCATGCCGCGCGGCAGGCCTTCGAACCGGTCCGCCTGGTCGCGTACGGCCATCATGGTCAAGGTCAACCGGCGGCTGCCTTGGGCTGAAAGTGTTTGCTGTTGTAAAGACATGACTTCTCCTTCGGGTTGCAGGGCAACCCGCCAAGGAAAAGGGCTTGAATCCGGCACAAGCGCCCCCGTGAGCGGAAACGAGGTTTCCGCTTGACAGTCGGGGGCGATTCAGGTGGAATGGATTTGCGAGATACATTCACACCTGAACTGCCGAGAGACCCGCCCTTCGTGGCGGGTTCTTCTTTTCTAGGGTCTTCGCTTCTCCACGTGGATTGATCGAATCGGCGCACGACCTCGCGCCGCGTAACCGTGGATGTTGGACTGATTTGGCTGATTCTGGAAGGGCGTTAATGAAAACCCAAGAAAACCGGGGCTTCGCCGCACCTGCGGCGCCCGCATGACGCCGCAATATTGCGCACTTTTGCCGAATCAGTCGCAAGCGACTTGATTGGAAACCGTGAGTCGCTTAGCTTAGAAAGCGATGAGCTCCACGAACACGTCGCAATTGGCGCGGGTCAATGTCCTGCTTTCGGTCGATGAGGCCGAACGCTTCAGCGTCTATTGCTCCAAAAACGGCTTTAAAAAATCGACGCTGATCGCCCGGCTCGTGCGCGAATACATGGAACGCGAAGACGGGACACATACGCCAAGGGGCCGCACAAAGCCCCCGCGGAAGCGCGCCGCATCGTAGGCGCGTGCATTACGGTCCATGCAATGACGCAAGAAAAGCCATAGTCTGTGAGGCCTTTGACGCGGCCGTGAAAAATCGCCTTTTTGTCGGCCTTCAGGACGCGCGAGTTCGTCACCCAGGACGTCAAACGGCGCGTCAGCAACTGCTTCGTTGCGATAGGGCAGGGCGGCGAGATCGTCGGCTATCACACCTTCGCCGCCACTGGCTCGGCGAACTGCCCCGGCGCTGGCGAAGAAGTTGCCGCGCTACCCCCTCGTGCCGGCGGCGCTGATCGGCCGGCTCGCCATATCGACGCGCCATCAGGGCCAGAAGATTGGAGGCGCGCTCGTCATCGACGCCGTGCTGCGCGCCTCCCGCGCCGATCCGGCCGTGTTCGCAATACTGGTCGACGCCAAGGATGGCCGGGCGGCCAAGTTCTATCGACACCTCGGATTTCAGCCCCTGACGAGCCGGACCGGATCGCTGTTTCTGCCCGTAGGAGCGGCGCCATGGGCCGGCAGCCCGTCCTGCGCCAGAACGCGGGCGACAACGTCGTGATGGACGCCGAGCTGGCGGGCGATCGTGCCGCGCCGCCACTTCTCGACATGGTGGTAGCGCAAGATCTGGGCGTGGAGTTCGGCGGATACGACCACGGGCGTCCCTCACGGCGGGCGAAACCGGACGGCTCGGCGGCGGCGCAGGTGGTCTTGCCGCACGAATGGCGAACCCTCGCGGCCACACCACTGACAGCGGCGCCCGAGCGGGGCGTCGTCGCGGATTACGGGGACCGGCGCGCAACTCGAAGCCGCCGACCCCGCGTCCGACGGCGTTTCTTCCTCCGCCGCCAAATTTTCCGGAAAACAACCACGGGTGGGCGCAGCGGGTGAACCCTGGTGCGTCACTATCTTCTGGCGGCTGCGATATCGTCGACTTCGCGCCGCGTGATGAAAACGGCCATTGCGGCCGCGCTGATAACGGCGCGCCGCTTCCCGCCGCCGCATCTTGCGGGCTGCGTGGCGACAGTCTCCGGCGCAATAGATCTGACCCCGGTCGCAATGACTGCAAATCAGCGCCTGCCGTCGGCAAAGCGCGCACAGGAAGAAACGACCGCCGTCGCCGTCATCTCGACCGCAGCCGCCCTCGACGGGCCCGTGAGCGCGTGGACGCGACCCGCGTCCGGCGCCATGATGTTCCGGCAATCGTGCTCCGGCGCGGTGTGAGGCGCGGCGCCGAAGCAACTGCCACGTTAGGTCGGCGCCGCGCTTGGTCCCAAGGTCAACGGCGACTGTAGCGCTCGCGGCGAGGATCTGTCAGCGGTCTCGTCCCGCCCAAACCCCATCAACCTCCCACCCACGGGTTGCCCCGATGGGTCCACAGGGAACTCCCGTCCCCTCCGCTTCGCTGAGCGTTGACCGCGCTGCGCTCCGGGGACGGGTCCCTCCTATGGACTATCGGGACAACCCTTCCTGCTCTCAAAAAATGTCCCCGCCGCCGAATAGGCGAGGATCCTCACCGCCATCGACAGCGAGATACTTGTCGGTCGCTTCGAGCACGGCCTTGGGCGGCGTCAGGCCCGAGTCCTGCCACGACTGGCAACCGTCGATCATCCATCGCAAAATCGCGGCCACTCCTCGCGAGGCTTTTCCTTGAGCATGACATCGGGCGCGACGGGCCTGTTCTTGAACTCGACCAAGCACACGCGACGCCGTATCGCGTCGTCGACCGTGCGAATGACGGGCCGATGATTTCCGACAACGAGTAGCTTGAACGTCGGCGTGAATTCGAAGTAGTCCTTATTCATGAACCGCGCAGCGATCTTGTCGCCGCCCGTGAGTCGCTTCAGGCGAGCCTCATTCCAAGCCAATCCCGCGTCGGTCTCACTGGCCGACGCAAAGCGGGAGCCGTGAAGGTGAGCAAGCTCTGTCTCGTGTCGCGCGGTGTTGCTTGCGACAAGCGCCTCCATCGGAACCGTGACGGCGTAGTCCTTGAGAACTTGAGAATTTCGGCAATCGTGTTGATGAGAAGGCTCTTGCCGTTCCCGCCGGCCCATAGACGAACATCAGCGCGTGCTCGCGGATGACATGCTGACGAAGTCGATGGCCGTTGCGCCGGGCGGCAATGCAGACTGCCCGCGCTCCGCGGCGTTGGTGGGCCGCAACAGGCCGGACTTGAGATCGACCGTACCGTGAGGCGTGGCGAGTAGGAAGTCGTTCACGTCCCAATCTGTCGAGGTAGCGGCAAGCGGAGCGTCGGAACGTGCGCCGCGCTCGACGCGCTCGGCGAACGCCAGCTTGCCAAAAGCCTCCCGCGAACGCGGATCAAGATCGTCCGACACGACGCGAAGAAAGTTGCGCAAAAGCTCGAACACGACTCCGGTCCGATCTCTGATCCATCGTTCCTTGTCCCAGAGGAACCATGCGGAGCGCGTATGGTCGAACCGAAGGCGCCCTGCATAGGCGCAGCGAAACCCTGCGCCGCTTCGTCCTGCGTCATCGCGAAGCGTCGCCGGACAAACTGCGCCGCCTCCGTAACGAAGCTGATCGCGTCTCGCGGCATGATCGCGCTTAGGCCCGGCACCGCCGGCATACCCGCGTTTAATTCCATGATTGCTGCCTAGCTCTCTGATTGTTACGAAAGTCCCGCGTATGCTTTCAGTTCATCCACGTGGATTTTCCAACGCACGCCGATACGCCGCACCCAAAGTCTTCCGCGGGCCACCTCTCGTTTGACGGTCGACCGCGAAACATCGAGCACAGCCGCCGCCTCATCAATCGACAGCAGTATGTGTTTAAGCGATTCCATTGTTCCTCATGACGGCGCACGGAAACTCCGCCAATCGCGGTACCGAAAGACGATGCGGTTTTGATTGCGGAAAAGGTTTATTGCTCGCGCGACGAGCAGAACCTACTGAAGCGAGTGACGCTTGGTTGTTGTGGGCCATTATAGCAGGCGGGCGGTCATTTCCGAACAACCTTTTTGCCAAATACGCACAAAGTTGGTTGGTCAGACCGATTTTTTTTGCCGCCGGGCGACCGCTACAAGCGAGCCGGTCCTCGCCAACCGCCCGTAGTCGCGAGGGTCAACCTTTGCGACGGTGACCAAATCCGATTTTGATCGCCCTTACCGATTTCGACGCGGAAAATTCCAGTGCCGACATGGGGTAATCGGCAGGAAGTTCCCACTTTGCGCGGTAAGTTGCCGGGGTCATATTGTGCGACCTGGACAAGTGAAACTTCAGCGATCTGAGCTTTTTCCCACACTCGATGCAGGTCACATGGTCCGGTTTAATCGATTGTGAAATCGGAAGCGCTGGTTTTTGCCGACCGCCTGCCGTCAACTGCGCTGGCCCTTTTTCAAGCTCGGCGAACACGGCATATATCGATTTGATCAGGTCGGGAATTTCGCATCCACTCGCTCGATTTTGTGAAAGGAAGGCTATCACAACGTCTACTGCGAGGCGGCGGATGTCGGCTTTATTTTCTTGCATGTCGACGCAACATAGTAGTGACTTACATTATACATGCTTGCCACATCCGAGGCGATATGCCGATATCCGCGCCCCGCCGCGAGCCGGGTCGGCATCAGAGCGACAGCCGGCGGCCCGCAGCGGACGCCGACCGCAGCTTGTTCCACTCGACGATGACGCGGTTGCGGAGCGGGATCGAATACCCCGTCACGAGCGTCATGCACTCCTCGTAGGGGAGGTTGAGCACGGACTGGCGCCGGCCGTACTCGGTTAAAACTTCTGCCGAAAAGTCAGTAGAAGTTTTTCCAAGCTGTTCCAACATGTTACGCGCGTCAGCCAAAACGTGCTTGTGGTCCTTCTCCGTAAGTTCGGCGATATCCACCGTCGACATAGTGGCCTCGCTGCCGGCGAACCCGGCCGGCATGGGCGCGATGGCGAGCGGCGGAGCGCCCCGATGGCTCTGGCTCGACCGCGGATTCGTCGCTCTTCCGGCGGCCCGCTACCTTGGGCTTGAGTATTTTCCGACCCTCCCCTTTTATGATGACCTGCTCTCCTCTGTGGTTCGCGGCTGATTAGGACGGCCCACGTCACACGGAGCGGGAAAATGTCGTCTGTGAACTTGTGCATCAACCCCGTCGACCGATGCGTTGGCCGTCGCTTGCGTGAACTGCGGGAGCGATTGCATCACACTCACGCTTTCTTGGCGTCGATTATGGACGCTACGGCTGAGCAGGTTGAGCGATACGAGAGCGGCCTCGAAAGAATCGGCGCGGAGCGTCTACGGAGGCTCGCGCACGAATTGCTCGTTCCTCCCAGCTATTTCTTTGAAGGTTGGACAGCGGCGGCTATCGCGTCCTGATCGCTTACCGGACGCGGGCCTTTTCTGTGTTCCTGTACGGCTTCGCGAAACGAGACCGCGAAAATCTCGACGTGAAAGAAACGAGAGTCGTCCGCGAACGAGAGTCGTCCGCGAGCTTGCGGAGGCATGGCTCAAGGCCAACCCGAGACGATTACGAAGGCGCTTCAGTAAGGACAACTTATCGAGGTGAAAGTATGAGCGACAAGACTACGGATCGGGAGCGGCAGCGGTTCGCCACGGAAATGGCGGAAAGCTTCGGCGATCTTCGCGAGCTTGGCCTGATCGACGAGTCCGCACACAAGCGGACGCTACGCGATCTTAACGCCGAGGGCGGTGAGCCGGCAATTCTACCCCTGTCGGGTGCGGACATTCGGGCGCTTCGCGAGCGAGCGAACGTCTCACAAGCCTTCCTCGCGAAGTACCTGAATCTGTCGACGGCGCACCTGTCAAAGCTTGAGCGCGGCGCGGCTCATCCTTCAGGCCCATTGCTCGCCATGCTCAACGTCATTCGTCGACGTGGACGACGCAATCCTTTAGAGAGCGGCCCTTCCCGACGCGATCCGGTGGCGCGAGCGCCCCGGATGGGCGAGAGATCTCCCGGTTCCCGCGCAAAGAGTTTCCGCACATGCCAGGGTCTGCGACCACGCCGGGCCGTTCGAGCGCTTGCGATGTCGCGCTCGAAAGTGTTGCCTTCGGCCTACCTAACGGCGTCGGCGCCCGGGATGAGTAACTTTTCGCGGCTCAATGGCTGGCCTGTGCGCTTCCCTACCGACGCTTCGCCGCAGACGCCATCGCTGACGCCGACGCACGGCCCGGGGCCGATGCGGTTCGCTACTCCTTCATCGTGCCGGACTTTCACCGACTACTCCTTGCCGGTCTCGCGGCGCACTGGGTAGCTACTCACCGCGCCTCTTCGTCAGAGACACAACCAGCGGTAGACAGCTACAACGCTCATTTCCACATGAAGGACAACTGCTATTTTAGAATCATTTACCTGAAATGGTGAACTTTAGCGGGAATCGCATCAGATCTCTCGAAATATTATTGTTGAGACGGGTGTAATAAATGTATGGAGATTGTCCGCTCCGCTCGAAATTTATCGTCGTGTCGCTCGGATCGAGCAATGACGGATATACCAACTGTGTCAAATCGATACCAAACGTACTGATGGTTGTCGGCGAAGACCAATTCAACAAATCATGCGAAAGATTGAAAACGACGTTGCCATTGATATCCTGAATTCCTACATACATATTGATATATGTGTTGTACGTTACCGATCTTATATTTTGCACAAACGGGACAGGCGCGCAACTAGACGTTTTGCTGTTTACCCAGCCGCTTCCAGTCCAAACGAACCATGACGACGCGCTCGAAATATTGGTTGATCGCATGATGCATTGCCACTGCTTGTTAGAAGTAATATTTGGCTCTGGTTCATAAATAAAAAACCTGTAGTAGTAACCACTGTTATATACAATATTGGAGCCTCCAAGATCTCCGTACCGCGTCGGATTAGAAGGCGTGCAAGGCATGTTATTGTTCCACGGCGTAGTCGGATTGCGGACTAAGTAATCGAGCGGGCGAGTATAACTCGCGCCGCCATTAGTGGAGACCAAAAACGTCACAGCGCTAACCCAGCTGTCAAGCTCGTCGCCATTACATGATGGTTTGATATTAGAGCCATACCATTCGTTGTGTGTGACCATATATATCGTTTTTCCATCGAGCGTATATGGCGTTTGCAGCCACTGATAGTATCGGAAGTCTGCAAAAGTCATGTCTGACTCTGACGTATGTACGACTGTGCACGAGTGTTGAACCGTATTAAGATTGGTGCCGACGGCGCGGCGCGCATTAATGTGCGAAGCTAAGAGAGTTACATTACCGTCAGCAGTTCGAAAAGCTCGTGCCGGATGGTCAGGAACGTCGTCCGGCGTGCAAGCCGCCGTGCTGTATAAAACCAAAGGCTGAGCTGCGCCTGTCATCGCGGCCGAGACTGGTGGGTAAACCGTGGGCGAATTTTGAATCACCGCCGCAGTCGAGGTGCCGGAAGCATAAACGAACCAAATGTGAACTGCGCCTTGCTGAGATTTGGGGATTCCCCACTGAAATCCATGATATCCAGACGTTTTGTAACCAGAATTGACATCGCTGCGAAGCACAGACGTAGTGAAGGAGGTCTGAAGTTTTCCAACGCCGGTGGGGCCGTCCATATATATTGATACTGTGACGGCATGGGATGATGCAGATGTATCTAACACCCAACCGCTGATAATGCCGCCGTTTGTACTTTCAACATTGCCAGTGATGCCTGCCGAGGCTATCGATACGGCGCTAAAGCAAAAAAACAAAGTCAATAGCGCCGAAAAAAGCGCACATCGTACCAATCTTTGTAATATAAAAATGCATTTTGACGTTGATGTGAAACGACGTACAAATAACGAAGACAACCATTTACCACATGGAGTTTCCAAACGCATGGATATAAACTTATCGTATTTTCTGGATAAGTTATTGCCGTTCGATACTTGCAACATAGCGTTCTCAGGGGTTACGAATAAGAGATATGTGCAAAATAAATGACTGCAATTAAGCGTCATTAAATATCTCTAGGTAACGGAACAAATAAATTTTCAAGAGAATTTTATGCAATACGATCAATTGCTGCGGGCGGTTGACTGATCTGCACCGGTAGTAACTGCCAAGCCGCCCCCGCGCGGCGCGGCGCTTCGGTTGGTCGGATGGATTGGAAAGCTGGGATTGCGGCGGGGTTCAGAGCGCCAATTCGACGAGGAGCCATTCGGGCGTCAGGGTGAGGGCGTTCAGGATGTTGAAGCGCTGCTTTCGAGCGGTCGAGATGACGGATCGCAGACGCGCGAAGTCGACGGCGCCGCTCGGCGTTCGGAAGCCGCCGGATATTTTGACCTTCACCTTCATCATCCTCAGGTCCTGTTCGGCCAGGTTGTTGGTGAAGGGCGCTTCGAAATCGTTGAGGAACCTTAGCCCGCATTTCTCAGTGCGCCCCGACGGCGCGTGTTGCCAGTGGAGGAAGGTTCCACCCAGGAAGTTGTCGATGGACCTGGTAGCTGACGAGCGGTCTGGCTGGGTAACCGGCCGGGCTGGAGCCTCGTGACAAAGGCCGCTTTCAGGCGGTTGAGCGATCCAGCGGGCCGTAACGCGAGTGAAGCCTGAGCAGGCCTCGAAAGTGAAGTCATGGACGCCGACCCTCCTGAGATTAGGGGAAGGCCG
>Ga0302319_10023843_pt1 | contig 10916 bp, 9 predicted proteins | sample Bog_T0_2_FD_203319 | JGI IMG/M metagenome (GOLD analysis project Ga0302319, IMG submission 203319) | Peat permafrost microbial communities from Stordalen Mire near Abisko, Sweden - Bog_T0_2 | ecosystem: Environmental > Terrestrial > Soil > Wetlands > Peat | place: Sweden: Abisko, Stordalen Mire... | reverse complement strand
GTATACTCTTCCCCAACAGTGGCGCAAGGCACTCTCCACGTCGTGAGCACTCCCATCGGAAACCTGCTCGACATCACCCTCCGAGCACTGGAAGTCTTGAAGTCCGTGGAGGAAATCCTGTGCGAGGACACGCGCCACACTTCCCACCTGCTTTCGCACCACGGCGTCCGCACCCGGACCAGTCCTTACCACGACCACAACAAGGAGCGCCGGACCCCGGAACTCCTCTCCCGACTGAAATCCGGGGAATCCTTCGCGCTGGTCTGCGACGCCGGAACTCCGGGCGTCTCGGACGAGGCCTTCTTTTTGGTCCGCGCCTGCCGACGCGAAGGCATCGCGGTGACCACGGCCCCCGGGGCTTCCGCTCTCCTGGCCGCCCTGGTCGCCTCGGGCCTCCCCACGGATCGTTTCGCCTTCGAAGGGTTCCTGCCGCGCAAGCACGGTGAGCGGAGGCGGCGCATCGAAGCCACCATCGGCGAAGACCGCACATTGGTGTTCTACTGCAGTCCCTACCAGATCCGGGGCGTCTGCGAGGATCTCGCCGCCGTCCTGCCGACGGTACGCGCGGTCCTGGGCAGGGAGCTCACCAAGCTCCACGAGGAATACCTGTTCGGTACCGGTGCCGAGCTGCTGGAAAGACTCCCTCCCCAGCCGAAAGGCGAATTCGCCGTGCTCTTCCATCCGCTGGGCAAGGGATGAACCTGATCTGGTCCCTCCTCTGGGGCGCGCTCCAGAGCTTCTGCATTCCCCCTCTCCCCCTGGGTCCGCTGGTTCCGTTCGTCCTCGCGGGGATGCTGGTCTGGCTGGACGTGGAGCCGCGACGAGCGGCATGGCGCGGTTTCCTCTCCGGCCTGGTGCTGCAGGTGGCCGCGCTCCATTGGATCCGCGACGTGATGAGCGTGGGTCCGGCCTTCACCATCGCGGTGGGTCTCGTGTTCCTGTTCGCCTACCTCGCCGCCTTCCAAGCTCTCTGGGCGTGGCTCTGGTCGCTGTGCCGCCGCTACCGGGTTCCTTGGGCGTGGCCCTTCCTGTTCACCGGCATAGAACTGGTGCGCGGGTACGGCCAGATGTCGTTCCCCTGGATGCACCTGGGATACGATTTCGGCGGGGTGCTCCCCCTGCTGCAGGGGGCGGCTTGGACGGGCGTATACGGCCTGGGTCTGCTGCTGGCCGCCACCGCGGTCCTCCTGCACCAGTGTTTCCAGCGGGAACTGTCCAGAAAATGGCTTTGGCTCCCCCTGGTTTTCTGGTCCTGCTGGACCGGCGCAGGGGCCTTGCGCTTGACGGAAACCGTCCCAGGACCGCGCATGCGGGTGAACATCGTGCAGCCCTCGATCCCCCAGACCAGGAAATGGGACGAAGCCTATTTCCAGGCGGTGATGGACCGGACCTGGGCCACCGCGCGACGCGGTTCCGGCCCCGTGGACCTTTGGGCCCTCCCGGAGACCGCCATCCCCGATTTCTGGACCTGGCGGCCTTTGCAGGCGGTGAGGGTGGCTACCCTGTCGGACACGTCGCGGGCGTCTGTCGTCGTGGGTGCCCTGGAGGCCGTGACGGATTCCTCCAAGCCTTTCGGGGTCCGGGTCCTGAATTCCGCCTTCCTGGTGTCGTCCGGAACGCCCGTGCGCAGGTACGACAAGATCCGACTCGTCCCTTTCAGCGAGCACCTTCCCTTCGACAACGTCTTCCCCGCCCTGAACCAGGTGAAACTGGGCCAGAGCGGATTCACCGCCGGCGACTCGCTCCCGGTCTGGCGTACTCCCCTGCCCTGGTCTCCCGCGATCTGCTACGAGCTCGTCTATCCCGACTTCGCCCGCATGGCGCTGCGAAACGGGGCCCGGATCCTGGTCGTGATCACCAACGACGGCTGGTTCGGAAATTCCTTGGGACCTCGCCAACACTGGAACATCCACCGCTTCCGCGCCGTGGAGTCGGGCATGTCCCTCGTGAGGGCCGCCAACACCGGGATCTCGGGGGCCACGGATTACCGTGGAGTCGTTTTGGCCAAGTCGCGCATGATGGCCGACACCGTTCTGTCCGTTTCCGTTCCCGAAGGACCCGGTTCGTTCTACGGTCGGCACGGAGGCGGGGTGGAACTCCTCCTCTGGATAGGCGCGCTGGCCTGCGCCGGCTTGCTGCTTTTCCGTCGGCTCTTTCCGCGCTCGGGCCGGGAATAGTCGCATCCCCCCCACCGGCGATCGGCGGAATGCAGTACTATTTCCGTCCATGTCCTCCCGTCCGGAGAGACCCCCTTCCGCAAAACGGAAAGTCGCCGTGGCATTGCGCTATCGGCGAGAGTCCGACAATGCGCCCACAGTGGTGGCGGGAGGGTTCGGCCACCTCGCCGATCGCATCCTCGAACTGGCCAAGGAATCGCAGGTCCCCATCCACGAGGACGCCGCCTTGGCCGAGGCCTTGGGCAAGGTCGGGGTGGACAGGCCCATCCCCCTGGAACTCTACCAGGCGGTCGCGGAATTGATTTCCTTCGTGTACAGGCTTCGCAAGGAACCCGCGGGATGAATCCGTCCTTCGACCTCCTGGAAACGCTCAATCTGGTGCTTTGGCTCCTTCCTTTGCCTTTCCTGGGGCTGGCCTTGTCCGGTCGTGGCCGCTCCTGGTGGCCGGGCTGGGTTCAGGTCGGAACCCTTTCCCTGCTCGTTCTGCTCGAAGTCGCTTCCCAGATCGGGCCGGTGTCGGGGGCGTTCACCTGGATCTCCGATCGCGAACGCCTCTGGAACTTCCTCGGAGGCGCCGCCCTCCAGGTCGCCGTTTCGGAAGGATCGGCGTGGAGCGGTCTGGGTTACGGACAGAAGAAGGTCCTGGCTCCGCTTCGCCGGGTCCTGGCGTTCGGATTCTTTCCGGCCGCCGCCGTCGCCGCACTCCTGTGGGTGGGTCCCTTCCATCCCTTCGCGCGGGTCGTCCCGTGGTCGATCCTCCTCCTCTTCGAGGTCGTGGCTGTTGCCAACGCGCCGGCCCAATGGCTGAGAGGCTTGAGAATCGCCTCCGCGGCGGCACTCGGATTCAGCCTCTACACCAAGTCTGCTTGGCTGCCGTTCTCGATGCTCGCCGCCGTGCTCACCGCCACCCAGGCGCTCTCCAAGATCCGCCGGGACGGCACCCGACGGGTCCAGCGGGCCAGGGAAGCCCTCCAACCGAAGGCCATCCAGGAGCTTCTGGCCAGCACCACGGGTCCACGCCTTGCGAAGGACGAAGACAGCCTGCCCCTGGAACGGTTGGATGCGCTCCTCTCCTTCGCCATGCAGAGCACCGGGACCTCGGGTGGCGCCATATTCCTGTACCAGGAGGAACTCGTACCCGAGGTGGGCACGCTGTCCCGCCGACTGCTCTGTCCCTTGGCCAAAGGTCAGCTCCGGGAGATCGCCAACGATCCGGCCTCCAGCCAGGCGGCCCAGGTGCTGATGGCCCTCGTGGGCGAATCCGACCAGGCCCGCGACATCGGACCCGGGGGATTGGTGCAGAACTACGCGCTCCACGTCTTCCGGGCTTCCCGCCTGGCCGTGGCGCCCATCCGTTCGCGGGACAAATCCCTGGGCATCGTGGTCCTGTGCCCTTCCGATGGGCGGGACCCTTTCCCTGCCGGGGACCTCCACGTCCTGGATTTCCTCGCGCAGCAGGCCGTATTCAGTCTCCACTACGAGGCGGTGTACCACCGTCTGCAGGAGGATTCCCGCCTATCCAGGGAGTTCGAGATCGCCTCCCGGATCCAAAGGAGCCTGCTCCCGAGAACCATGCCCGTCGTACCCAACCTGGCCGTGTCCGCACGCGTGCTTCCGGCCCGCGAAGTCGGCGGCGACTACTACGACCTGCTTCCCCTTCCCGACGAGAGGATGATCGCGGTGATCGGCGACGTGTCCGGCAAAGGTCTGCCGGCTGGAATGATCATGTTGATCGTGCGGACGACACTGCACCTGCTGATCGACGCGGACCCCCAGACCAATCCGGCCCGCCTGGTCCAGGCGCTGGAGGAAAGGTTGACCCCTCAACTCGACGCGTTCACGTTCATGACATTCCTCGCGCTTCGGTGGAGCGGGCGGGACCGCGTGATCACCTGGTCGGGTGCGGGTCACGAACACATCCTGTGGCGATCGGGGCAGGAAGGGAAGATCCACCGCATCCGAACGGGCGGCCTCGCGCTGGGCCTGCAACGCGACAATTTCTCCCCGAGGGAGGAGCACAAGCTGTTCCTGTCTCCGGGAGACCTGGTCGTGCTCTATACGGACGGAGTCACCGACTGCCGAGACGCTTCCGGAACCGCATGGGGACTGGATCACCTGGAGGAAGCCGTGGAGCGCCACCACGGACAGGGCGCGGAATCCATGGTGGAATCCATCCTCTCCGACCTGGACAAGTTCCGAGGACAGGTTCCTCCGACGGACGACCGGACCCTGGTGGTGTTCCAATCGACGTGACGATCTCCCCAACTGGCTTACTTTTCCATCCATCATGAACCACGCACTCGATCTCCAGGTCCTGCCAGTTCCCGGACGCGCCGACACGAGGGTTCTCAAGCTGTCCGGGGAATTCGACGCCACTTCGGTCGAGCGCGCCCTGGAAGAAGTGACCGCGCTCCTCGACGCGGGGGTCCGCCATCTGGTGGTGGACTGCGAGGAACTCCGCTACGTGAACTCCACGGGTCTCGGGGTGATCCTCCATTTCAGCCGGGTCGCCCGGGAGCGGGGGGGGTCCTTCCTCCTCTGCAAGGTGTCCGAGCCGGTGTACGAGATCATCGAGATCATCGGGGCCACCACTCTTCTGGAGATCCACGATACCGTGCAGGAAGCGCTCCAATCGTTGGCATGACGGAACGGAATTCCGTTGTCATTGTTAACTTCTGGCGGGCTCAAAGCCCGAATTTCCATGTGAACCTTCGCACCTTCCGGGGAAACGAATGCGCATCCATCCAGCCCTAGCCGTTTCAGGCCTCGCGTTTTTGACATCCTGTGCCGGCCATGCACCCGTACCGAACACGCTGTCGTCGGCCCCGCTGGCCACTTGGAACGGCGGGAACATCGACAAGTTCCGCTGGGACAACTGGAAAAAGAACGCCAATCTCTCGGCCGCCGACGACAAGGATCTGAAGAAGGGGTTCGACGACTACCTGGGGAACCGCCTGGCCGCCCAGGCGGCGGTGGACGCGGGCATCACCAAGGATTCCCTGAAGGCCAAGCGTTGGGAGAGCATCGTCGACAGGATCCTTTCCGACCTGTTGCGGCGGGAATTCCTCCTGGTGCAAGCCGGGTTCCCCGACAGCGCGATCCGCAAATGGGCCTCGACCCAGGATTCCGCCGTCCAGCGCCTCCCGTTCGACACCTTGCGCGTGCGCGGCGGAGAAGCCTTGCTCCTGAAGGGCGTGGATCTCGACTCCGTCTACAAGGCGACCAAGGCGGAATACAAGAAGGATTCCATCCACTACACGCCGTTCGACAGCGTGCGCAACCGCGTCCGCGAAAGCGCCTACCACGCCCTGCTCGACAACTTCGCGCGCAATTACGTCCCGAACCTTCGCAAGCAGTACAAGGTCGAGTTGATCTCGGTCCAGAGGCTTCCAACCCCGGTCGACACCCTCAAGGCGTATTGGAAGGCCAACGCCGAGCGTTGGTCCACGACGACCACCTACAACCTGATCGCCTTGGGCTCCAAGGATTCCGCCGGCTTGGCCAAGGCCGTGGCCGCTGCCAAGACGCTCGAGCAATTCGAGAAGCTTTCCCCCAAGTTCCATGTCGGCACACCAGTGGCCCCCAACGGAGCACTCGGTCGCGTGAAGCACCAGTTCGCGCTCCCCTACGGGATCGGCATGGTACCCGAATTGTTCTCCCGCATCGACACCGTGAAGGTCGGACATGTCGTCGTTCCGTTCCGCGCCAACGATTCACTGTTCATGGCGGTCTGGCTCGAAGGACGGGACACGTCGGTGCTCAAGCCGTTCGAATCCGTCCGCGGCGACGTCCAAGCCGCCTACGATGCGGCCACCCCCTACTCGCCTCCCTCCGGATCCGTGGTGGCGAAGTGGGACAAGGGGAACCTCTTCACCCAGGGCGATGTCGATTTCATCTCCCAGGAAGTTCCGGAACAGATGAAGCGGCAGTTCCCTTCGGAACGAGTGCTCGATTTCATGCTGAACTGGAAGGTGTCCGGTCGGAACGCGCGTGAGATCGGCTTCGCCGGCCGTCCCGACATCGAGGGCTCGATCGACGACAACGAGAAAATCTACTGGGCCCAGGAATTCCGCAAGGGATCCGACGCGCAGACCTTCTTCTTTCCCAAGAAGGCCGCCGATTCGGCCTTGGGAGTCTGGCTGAAGAGCGTGAAGGGTTGGGCACCCGACTCGAGCAAGGGAATCGACCGCGACGGCTCCAGGCTCCTCCTCCTGGCTCCGGGCGAGATCGCGTCCATCTACTCGAAGACCATCGACCAGTACCGGACCGATTCCACCTTCCAGCCGCTGGATTCCAGTCGCAGCAAGGTTTTCTCCCGCCTCATTCCCAGCCTCGACGGACGCGGCGCCACCCATGTCGATTCCGTCCTCCGTTCCCGCTACCACGTGGTCGTTTCTCCGTCGGCACCTGCCGGCAGCCGCCTGCTTCCCGCCAAGGTCGCGCTGGATTCGGCCCGTGCCCTGCACGACCGCCGCTCGCTGATGGAAGCGAAGACGCTTTACACGCAGGTTGCGGACGACGAGAAGGCGCCCGATTCCCTGCGCGCCCAGGCCCTGTTCCAGCTGGGCCAACTGGCCGGCGAACAGCAGGAATACCCGCAGAGCCTCGAGAGCTACAGGACCGTGCTGCTCCTTTACCCCAAGTCCAACGAGGCGTACAAGGCGCAATTCATGATCGGGTTCACGTACAGCGAGTATCTCAAGATCAACAAGATCGCCGTTGACGAATACCGCAAGGTCCTGGCGAACTACCCGAAGTGCGACTTGGCCAGCGACGCCGACTGGATGGTGCGGAACATCCTCTCCGGTGGCGCCCTCATGCCCAAGTTCGACGACTCCGCCTTCGTCGCCGACTCCACCGCCCGCGCCGATTCGCTGAAGAAGGCGAACATCAAAGGCGAGAAGTCCAAGACCACCGCGCCTTCCACCCCCGGAGCTCCCGCCCCGGCGACGAAGCCAACCGGGTCCACCGGCGCCAAGGTCGATTCCACCCACGCCGTGGTTTCGAAGTCCAAGGCTGGCGCCTCCGGTACCCCTGGAGCGAAGTGAAGGCAACGCTTCCAGGGGCGCCTCGGATCGGTCGCACCATCGTCTTCGTCCTCCTGGGTTTGATCCTGGGAGGGTTCGTGGGCCAGATCCTGGCGGTGGGTTCCGCGCATCTGGGTGAAATCTCCGGTGCGGGGAAGGAGAACGTCGTCTACCTCCTGCTGAGCAAGTTCGGCGCCGTGGATGCCGGATTCGGGCTTCCTCCATCGTCGGAATTCGTCCTGGACCTCTTCATCGTCAAGATCAAGCTGGGACTCGCCTTCAAATTCAACATCGGCTGCATCCCCGGTCTTATCCTCTCCCTCTACCTGGAAAAGTGGTCCAGATGAACGACCTTCCCGGATCCAAGATGCCGCCTCCGACCCTCGCTTCCATCCGCCGTCGCTACCAGGGGGGAGACACCGTGGAGGCCGTGGTTTCCGAGGCCTTGGAGGCCGCCGAGCGCTCCCCCTTCGGAGCCTTCGTCACCTTGGATCGCGAGGGAGCCTTGCGAAGGGCAAGGGAAGCGGACTCGGCGCGTCGCGACGGAAAGGTTCCGGGACCGCTGGCCGGGATCCCGGTGGCCATCAAGGACAACATCTGCACGAGGGGTCTGAAGACCACCTGCGGCTCCCGGATCCTGGAGGGATTCGTTCCGCCCTATTCCGCGACCGCGGTGGAAAAGCTCGAAGCAGCCGGCGCCGTCGTGATCGGCAAGACCGCCATGGACGAATTCGGAATGGGCTCCACGAGCGAGACCAACGCCTTCGGCCCGGTCCGCAATCCCGCCGACCCCGAACGAGTCCCGGGCGGGTCGTCGGGAGGATCCGCCGTCTCGGTGGCGGCCGGGATCGTCCCCCTGGCGCTGGGATCGGACACGGGCGGGTCCATCCGCCAACCCGCGAGCTTCTGCGGAGTGGTCGGTCTCAAGCCCACCTACGGTCGCGTCTCCCGGTACGGCCTGGTCGCCTACGCCTCCTCGCTGGAGCAGATCGGACCGTTGGGAAACTGCACCGCGGATGCGGCGGAGATCCTGTCCGTCATCGCCGGCCCGGATGCCCGCGACAACACCTCCGCCAGCCGGGACGTTCCCGACTACCTGGCGAATCTGGAGAAGGGTGTCCAAGGACTGCGCATCGGAATCCCCAAGGAGTACTGGGGAGATGGGTTGGACGCATCGGTCCGCTCGTCGCTGGACCGATCGGTGGCCATGCTGCGCGAAGCCGGCGCCTCGGTGGTTTCGGTGAGCCTGCCTTCCACCCGGCATGCGATTTCGGCCTACTACATCATCGCCATGGCCGAGGCCAGTTCCAACCTGAGCCGCTTCGACGGGGTGCGGTACACGTGCCGGGCCGCCGCTCCCAAGTCCCTCCTGGAGATGTACGGACGAACCCGATCCGAATTCTTCGGGGAGGAGGTCAAGAGGCGCATCCTCATCGGAACCTTCGTGCTCTCCTCGGGATATTACGACGCCTACTACAGCAAGGCGCAACGCGTGCGGGAAGTGATCCGCCGCGAATTCGACGAGGCCTTCCGCGATTGCGACGTCCTGGCCGCGCCCACCGCTCCCACCACCGCCTGGAAGCTCGGGGAGAAGCTGGACGACCCTCTGGCCATGTACCTGTCCGACATCGACACCATCGCGGTCAATCTGGCAGGCCTTCCCGGCCTCGTGGTTCCCTCCCAGCCGGTGGACGGTCTTCCCGTCGGACTCCAATTGATCGGACCGGCATTCTCGGAAGCCACGCTCCTGCGCGCGGGCCGCGCCCTGGAAAGGGCGGAAGGGAACTGATGCCCCGGGGAGCGAACCTCCTCGCGGTCCTCGCGATCCTTCCCTGCCTCGCCCAGGCAGGAAAGGCCCACCACCCGCGCCATGCCCGCAAGAGGCACCGCGTCTCCAGGGAAGAGGTCCGGGAGGAGTCGATCGCCGCCTGGCCCCGAAGCGCGCACCGGGTGTTCCAGGTCGACCCCATCGGCGTGCCGGAACTGGATCGGCTGGTGGTCGACAGGCCTCCCCTGGGCGTTTCCGTCGACGAGCCTTCCGACGACGGCCCGGACATCCGCCAAGGGCCCATGGCCTCCGAACCGCGACCCGCGGATCCTTCCACGGGCCTTCTGGCATCGATGACAGACCCCGTCCAAAGGTTGAAGGCCGTCACCGAGCCGCTGCTCGGAACGCCCTACCGGGCGGGCGGATCAGCCGCCAAGGGCTTCGACTGTTCGGGGTTCGTCCTGACCCTGATCCACGCCATGGGGCAATCCATCGAGGGGAGGTCCTCCGCCGAATTCTGGAAGCAGGGGGATCCCGTGGACAGGAACCATCTGGAAGCCGGAGACCTGCTCTTCTTCTCCGACCACCACCGGTCCATCGGGCACGTGGCCATCTACCTGTCCGACGGCAAGTTCGTCCACGCCTCCGTCCAGAGGGGAGTGGTCGTCTCCGCCCTGGACGAGGACTACTACCGCCACCACTACAAGGGCGCCCGCCGGATGACGGATTTTGCCCGTTCCTTGTGGCAGGCCTCCGACTCCTCCTCGGCGATCTGAGCCTTTCTCCGCGACCCGATTCCGGATTGAACTATCCGGTTTTTTTGCTAGTTTGACCATTCGCCTTCGGCGGTGGCGCCGACTTTCCAAATTTCCAGTCGAAAGGACCAGAACAACATGGCAATCAAGATCGGCATCAACGGATTCGGTCGCATCGGTCGCATGGTCTTCCGCGCAGCGGTGGAGAATTTCTCCGACGTCGAGATCGTGGGGATCAACGATCTCCTCGAGCCGTCCTACCTGGCCTACATGCTGAAGTACGACTCCGTCCACGGCCGCTTCGGCGGAACCGTCTCCGTCGAGGGAAGCACCCTCGTGGTCAACGGCAAGAAGATCCGCCTGACCGCCGAGAAGGACCCGTCCAACCTGAAGTGGGGCGAAGTCGGCGCGGATGTCGTCGTGGAGTCCACCGGTTTCTTCCTGGACAAGGAAGGCGCGGGCAAGCACATCGCCGCCGGTGCCAAGAAGGTCATCATCTCCGCACCCTCCAAGGACGACACCCCCATGTTCGTCTTCGGCGTGAACGACAAGACCTACGCCGGGCAGACCATCATCTCCAACGCCTCCTGCACCACAAACTGCTTGGCGCCCATCACCAAGGTGATCAACGACAAGTGGGGCGTGAAGCGCGGCCTGATGACCACCATCCACGCGGCCACGGCCACCCAGAAGACCGTCGACGGTCCCTCCCAGAAGGACTGGCGCGGCGGACGCGGCATCCTGGAGAACATCATCCCCTCCAGCACCGGAGCCGCCAAGGCCGTCGGCGTGGTGATCCCCGCCGTGAAGGGCAAGCTCACCGGCATGTCCTTCCGCGTGCCATGCTCGGACGTCTCCGTGGTCGACCTCACGGTCGAACTGGAGAAGCCCGCCAAGTACGCCGAGATCTGCGCCGAGATGAAGCTCGCCTCCGAGACCTATCTCAAGGGCGTGCTGGGCTACACGGACGAGGACGTGGTCTCCACCGACTTCCGCGACGAGCCCAAGACCTCCGTGTTCGACGCCAAGGCCGGCATCGCCATCGACGACAACTTCATGAAGCTGGTCTCCTGGTACGACAACGAGTGGGGCTACTCCAACAAGGTCGTGGAAATGGTCCGCGTCGTCGCCAAGTAGGGGCGAATAAATCGAACCCGTAAGGACGCAAAATTTTGCGTCCTTACGGCAG
>Ga0302319_10023842_pt1 | contig 10916 bp, 11 predicted proteins | sample Bog_T0_2_FD_203319 | JGI IMG/M metagenome (GOLD analysis project Ga0302319, IMG submission 203319) | Peat permafrost microbial communities from Stordalen Mire near Abisko, Sweden - Bog_T0_2 | ecosystem: Environmental > Terrestrial > Soil > Wetlands > Peat | place: Sweden: Abisko, Stordalen Mire... | reverse complement strand
TCGGGATCTTTCCCGCATCACGGCCCGTTGCTTTGTCATAGGCCCGCAGATACGCGCCTTTAGATCCATCGGGCAGTGTGATTGTGCCGGCTTCACCGGCGATCAGGAGGGTTTTGGTCACAAGGAGCCCAACTCCGATACCGGCTCGGCCAGTGCGTGGAATATCGACGTTCTTGAGCGCGGGGTGAGTTCGCACGAAATCGGGCGTCTCGCCATGTGCGATTTGCCAGAGGTTCCTCCCTGCCCCGAGGTCAACGGCGGTGATTGAGCCATAGGGCGGCTTATAGAGGGGCAGGTTCTGCACACTGAGCGCGGGAGGCGAACCCGCTCCACCTTTGGCTGTTCCCTGTACCCAGGCGAAATCCGTTTTAGACTTATCGCCGGGTACAAGTCCCAACCTGAGCAGATACTTCTGGGAGAAGACGTATGCGATGCCGGCTTCGGGATCAACGGCCCCGCCGGGCCAGTTCGTGCCGCCTCCGAGAGTGAGCGCGACGATGGGCTCTTCGGCTTTGCTCACGACGGGCGGTGTGAAGATCGGGCCAAGTTTGTAGTGCGATGCAAGGGTCTCAGCTTCTTTTCTCAGCGCCGGCGTGAAGTCGATCAGGTCCGCGGCGGTGAAGCCCTGGGTATCGTAGGCAGGCGGCTTCGTGGGGAATGGCTGGGTAGGGCTTGTTCTTTCTCCGGGCACCGTGGACTGCTCTACCGGGCGTTCTTCGATCGGGAAGATGGGCTTGCCCGTGGTGCGATCGAACATGTAGAGGAAAGCTTGTTTCGTAGGCTGCGCCAGTGCTTTAACGGGGCGCCCGTCGACCGTAATGTCAGCAAGCATGGGAGCGCACGGGATGTCGAAATCCCACAGGCCATGGTGAACCAGCTGATAATGCCATTTGCGAACGCCGGTCCTGACATCTATGGCTACAATGCTTTCACCGAACAGACCGTCGCCGGGACGATGACCTCCGTAGTAATCGCCGGTGGGAAGTTCAACGGGGAGGTACGCGAGGCCCAGTTGCTCGTCAACGCTGATCTGGGCCCAGACGCCGGTATTGCCGGTATAGTCGGCTGAGTCTTCGAGCCAGGTGTTATAGCCGAACTCGCCAGGCCTGGGGATGGTGTGGAAGATCCAGAGGCGCTTGCCGGTGCGTACATCGAAGCCGCGTACGTAGCCTTTCACGTTGGCCTTGCTGTGGGGCACGCCGCTCGAAAGATGCGCGGCGCCTATAATGATTACGCCGTTGGCGACTGTGGGCGCGGAAGCAAGGCCGATGTCGCTTTTGACCGGGTCCATCGTTTGATCGTCGTTCTCTTTGAGATCGACGATGCCGTGGTTGCCGAAAGTGCCGATCGGGTAGCCGGTCTTCGCGTTCAGGGCTATCAGGCGATAACCGAGAGTGACGTAATAGACACGTTCGTCACGACCATCAGTCCAGTAGGCAAGGCCGCGGCCTGAGATTGGGCGCGGTGAATTGTCGCCTCGGGCTCCTTCGTTCTCACTGTGCATCCAGAGCATTTCGCCTGTCCCGGCATCAAGGGCTAATACGTCTCGGCGCGAACCCGCAGTGGCGAAGAGAACGCCGTGGACCATCAGCGGCGTGCCTTCGAGATTGTATTCGGGAAACGGCCCGAGGCTTACGGTCTTGAAACGCCAGGCGAGTTCGAGCTTGTCGAAATTAGCGGCATCGATCTGAGCGAGCGGGGAGTATCGAGTGTGGCCGGTGTCGCCGCCCCAGGTGGGCCATTCGCCTCCCGTGGCGCCTTTTTGGGCTAAGACAGGGAGAGTTAATAGCAGAATGATTGCGAGGCGCATTCGGCTAATGGGACGCCGGGACCAGGCCCTGGGTAATTTCGATGTAGGTGCCCCAGGGATCGGTCAGGAATGCGCTTTTAATTTTCGTGCCGGGGAGGGTGCGGACCGGTGTGTCGAAGGTTATGCCCTCGGACTTGAGCTTGTCTATGAACTGCTCGATATTGGCAACCTCAAAACCCATGTGGTCAACCGACCGGCCTTTGGTAGGCGCCAGCTTCTCGCCCTTGTCAACGAAGGAAAGGTTACCACCGGGGACGTAATCGCAATCGACCCAGCCCTGGCGGGCGACGCGGGCACGCTGGCCGGGGACTCCTCCGAATGCCTTCTTATACCAGGCCTGGATGCCGGGAATGTCCGTGATGAACATGTGGAAGTGGTCCATGCGGACTGGAACGTCCTGCTTGTCATCCTGAAAGAACTCAAGGAAGACCGAATCTTCGGGAGGGTGGACTGAGCCCTGCAGCGGATTCCCGACCTGGGTTACCAGGAAGCCGTTGGCTTTCCACTTCGCCATCATGGCGGGAACGTCTTTGAAGATAAAGCCAAAGTGATCGATAACGGAACCGACCGCTTTGCCCGTTGGCTCGGCCTTCTCGATGGTTAGGTAGACGCCGGGAAACTCGATCAATTCAAGTGTGCCGTTCTTCACCAGTCGGCCGCCAATCTGGTCAATCCAGAATGCTTTCTGGGCTTCGACGTCCCGGACGCGGAGATGGATCTGCGCGAGCGTTACGCCGGAATCGTTGGGCGCGGCAAGCTGAGCCAGCGCGGGCGAAAACGAAATGAGTATCAACGCAAAGGGCAGAAGCTGCCGTTTCACGGGACTTACTATATCAAGCTTGCTTTGGCCTGCAAAAGCGATTAGCGTAGAAAAGTTGCAGATTCGGGAGGTTTATTCGATGACGGCTCGCTTACCCTTATTGCTGGCGGCACTGATGGCGGTTTCCGTGACGGGCGCACCGACCCAGGAACTGGTTCCGACGAAGGACCCGGGAGTGGCGCGGGCGGCGCTGATTATCAATCCGAGCGAGGGCGTGGATGTGCTGCGGCTTGAGTTTCAGCCGGGTGCGGCTCGCAGCGTTCACCAGCACGACGATGTCCGGTTTCATTTGTTCCTGAGCATTTCGGGATCGATTGAAGTGACCATGGGGGATAAGAAGATCGCCGCTAAGCCTGGGGAAGCTTATCTGTTTGAGAAGGGCACTCCGCATGGGTTCAGGAATACGGGAACGGGTCCTGCGTCGGGTTATGAAGTGTTTGTGCGCGACCCTCAGCTTGCGCGGGCGCTGGCGGGGCACTGACGCCTGCATGCTTGCTTACGATCCCTCCACCAACCCGCTGAATAACAACGAGTGGGCCTTTCCGCTTACAGAATGTTTTCATATCGGAGCGATGGCGCTTTCCGTCGGGACTATCGTGTTGGTCGATTTGCGTTTGATGGGTTTGGGTCTGCGGCGGCAGACGGCGGCGGAATTGCTGGGTGCTACGGAGTTGTGGACGCTGGTGGGCCTGGCAATTGCGATTACTTCGGGATTGTTGATTTTTTCTTCGGACCCTAAGGCTTACGTGAGGAACAACGTTTTTCTGTTCAAGATGGCGATCCTGGTGGTGGCGATCGTTTATAACTACACGGTTCATCGGTGGGTCGCGCGACGGGTGGATTCAGGTGCGGTGCGAAGTCTGATAGCCGGCGGATCGGTTTTGCTTTGGTGCTCGTTGGTGTTCGCTGGAATTTTTACGGCATTTGTGTAGCGTATGTCAGCGGCGGAGCTGTTTCAGGCAATTCGGGATACGGGGATCGCGACGGCGGTACGCGAATCGGCGCTGGCTTATCCGATTATTCTTTCGACGCACCTGGCGTCAATTGCGTGTTTCGGCGGGATGATCCTGATGACAGATCTGCGCTTGCTGGGTCTGGCTCTGCGAGGAATTCCGGTATCGGAGGTGATTCGCGGGTTGCGATGGTGGAAGCGGGTCGGGTTCGTGATTATGGTGACCTGCGGGATGCTGCTGGCGTCGGCGAAGGCTACCGAATATTACTTGAATCCGTACTTTCAGATCAAGGTGACTCTACTGGGTCTGGCCGGCTTACATGCTCTGGTTTTCCGGCGTGCTGTTTATGCGGACGGCGCGACTGGCAGGCCGGGAGTGGCGAAGGCGGCCGGGTGCATGTCTCTGGTTCTGTGGTTGGGGATTATGTCGGCGGGCCGGTGGATTGCATATTACGAGAAGCCTCGCAGCGCCAACACAGTAGCGGCGGCGAGCGTGAGTGCCCCGACGGTTATGTGGGCCGCGGCAAGAAGAGCGAATGACGGGCCGGTATCGACGTCCAGCAGGCGCATCACGAAGATCGCGATGCCGAGCGAGACCTGCAGGAGCACGGTTCCGAGTGTGGCGGCCGCGGCCGATCGTGTGGGCGCGGACTGTCCCGGCCGCTGAAGGACGATCGTGCAAAATACCAGGAGCACGCCCGCAGTGACAAGCGCGCCGGCCAGATGGGGCATGACTCCGAATGCCTTGTGCCGATAGGCTGCGCCGAGGGCGATCTGGCAGGTAATCAGAAACGGAAGCAACACTAAGCGGCCTATCCGTGGGGGCTTCCACAGTGCCGCGGCGACGCAGGCCGTGAAGAAGACCGGCGCAATGCAGGCGTGAACGATCTCGCCACGGAACACACATTCGGCCAGGCCTAAAGCTACCGCGATGAGCGCTACACGGGACTTCAGCGCGTTGATAGCAGAAAGAACAACGGCCGCAATGCCCAGACCTGCGTGGATGGCTTCGAATCGCTGTCCCGTCGCGCCGAGTGTAATGGCGAGGAGCGCGAGGATTGCGGCCGATGTTTTCAATAGAATCCGATCGCTCGGCCGGCCACGGCTACGCCAAACCAAAGCGATAGAGACGCAAGGGCCGTGGCTGTGGAACGTACGCGTCCAAGCGTTTCCGATTTAACTGCGCTGCGAAAAACAACGAAGTGAAACAGGAGCGCGAGCGCTAGCATTACCATCTTGACGCGGAATGGGGGACTCTCGTAACTCTTCATGGCTTCGGAAGAGAAGAGGAGGAAACCGGTGACCAGCATCGTCACCAGACTCCAGAAGGTGAGGGGCGAAAGCGACCGCGCGATGAGAGGCAGCGGTTGGCGGCGCAGGCCCGCGCCCATGAGCCGAAGATCCATCACGAGGATCGTTCCAAGAAGGACGGTCAGCGCCAGGAGGTGAATGCTCTCGATGATCGGAAACAGTACTCGAGAATTGCGAATGGCCGCGCCTGCGGCTGTGTCATTGCACCACTGGAAGAAGGGAAGAAGTGCGTGCATAGGGTCCTAGAAGTTGTAGGCCATGGTGCGGCCGGCGGCGATGACGCCCGCCCACAGGATAATGCCCAGGACACCAGCCAGACGGGCGCGAAATGGCGGGGTTTCGTCGTTATCCCAGGTCGCGACGGTGCGGCGCAGGGTGAGTTCGAAGACGAGCGCGTTAATGCCGGCAAGAAGGAGCAGCGCGAGTTTGATGCGGAAGAAGATGCTGCCATAGGCTTTCACGGCCTGCGACCAGAACAGCAGGGCGCCAGTGAGAAACATGATGGCGAAACCGGCGAGGCTCCAGGGCATGAGCTGATTCGATATTTGCGAAACCGGCTGGCGGCGCATGAGTACTCCGGCGAGGCGCAGATCTATCACTACCAGCACGCCCACAGAGAGCGCGAGCGCGAGGACATGCGTGCCTTCAATGATGGGGAAAACCCAGACCGATTCACGGATGCCTGTGCCCCAGGGGGTGTCCTGGAGCCACTGGCAGAAACTGGCCAGGGTCATTGTGTTTCGCCTTTCTCGTAATAGACCCGCGCTGGGTTATCGACCAGGATCTTATGCCGGATGGCCGGGTCGGGCGCCCACACGGCTAGTTGATTCAGTAAGGCTTCGTCATCGATCTGCTTCATGGGTGTCACATCCGTGGTGCGCCGGCCGGGAGGAGTAACGCCGGTAGGATGCGGCCAGTCGCTGCCCCACAGGATACGATCCGGGTTGGCGGCAATTAGAACTCTTGCGAATGGCGCGATATCGGGATAGTCGGGGGCCTGTGTCGAAGAACGGTAGGCGGCGGAGATCTTGACGTAGGCCTTCCCGGCGCTTACGAGTTCTATGAGGTCTGAGAAACCTGGCTGGTTCAGGCCGAGGGATGCATCGAGGCCGCCGAAATGATCGAAAACTACCGGCACCGGAGAGTCACGCACGAGATCTGCAATGCCGTGAATTACCGGGAGACTAGTGAACATCTGGATATGCCATTGATGTTTTTGGACGCGCTCGGCTAGAGCCTGAAACAGGGCTTGTCCGGCGATGGTATCGGTCTCGTCGCCGGACTTCATACGGAGATTGATGCGGGCGCCGCGCATTCCTTCGCGCTTCATGGATTCAATTTCGGAGTCCGAAGTGCGACTGTCAATAAGGGCGACGCCGCGGGCATTGGGACCATAGACGCTCATCGCGTAAAGAGAGACGGAATTGTCGGTGCCGTGGGTGTTCGGGTGCACGATTACGACGCGCTCGAAGCCCAGCTTTTTATGGAAATTAACGAGTTCCTCGGCTTCGACAACCTCCGGAGTATAAACGCGATCCGGCGCGAGGGGAAATCGCCAGGGGTTGGCGTAAACGTGGGTGTGGCAGTCGCAGGCGTGCGACGGTAGCTCTAAATTCATTGGTATCGCTTTGTCTGCACAGGGCAGCCGGGGAAGTAATTGCCTTTGGCGAGTTCGGCGGCGCAGCGCGCGCGGGTGCGTTCGACTCCGCCTTTGATCATTTCGAGAACCTTCGCCTGTGGGAGCACGTCGGGTTGCCAGACGGCGTGGACAGGTGAGAGGAATGCGACGTCGAGCTTGTAGTATTCAACGGCATCCATATAGTTATCGGGCCAGAACTGATAGTCGTAGGCCGCGGTAGCCATATCGCCTTCGGCTATGACTTTGGCTTCGGGCGCGTAGGCAAAGACGGAATCGGCGGTGTGGGTGCTGTTGCGCGACCAGTAGACGTCGATAGTCATTGCTTTGTCGGAGAGGCGAAGGTGTTCGTCTACAGGAATGAATTTCATGGGCCTGGGATGTTTGGCGAGGGCATCGGGATAATCGGGCGCGGGATGGGCGATCTGTTCGCGGAGAATGCCTTCGTTGGCGCGGCGAGAGATGAGGGCGATACCTTCGGCTACTGCGAGTCTTAGGCCGTTGGCGTGGTCGAAGTGGTTGTGGGAGACAATCACCTGGGTGACACGCTTGCCAGGAATCATGGCATTGGCGAAATCGAGCGTGGCCTGGGCGGGGCGGACGCTTTGCATGAGTTCGAAGAGTGTGAGGTGGTCGGCGAATTCGAAGACTGTCGTGCCGCTGTTGAGACGCCAGATGCCTTTGGCGATGGGCGTGGATTTGATGTCGGAGGCGGGTATAGGATCGGGCGCGTTGCGGACTGTGTCGGGCGCGGCTAAGTCGGGAATCGGGCCGTCGAACCGATAGGCATCGACGTAGATTTTCAGGTAGGGAATGTTGCGCCAGTCCATGTTGGTTTCATAGCCGAGGGGCAGCAGGAAGCCTTCATGCGGGGTGTAGCCGGTGTAATGGGTGGTGAAGGCGACCTGGCCGAGATTGTGCTGGGGGTTGGTCCAGCGGACCCAGGCCGGCAGGTTGGTTGTGCGGTTGATGGCGAGGCTGAATTTGTCGCCTTGCTTCATGATGATGTCGAGGATGGTAAGACCGGGTTCGAGTCTGGCCGTGACTTTGCTTTTTGGATCGAGAGCTACTCGCACGGCTGCTATAGGATTGACTATGGACCACATACGCCGCATGTGGACACCGTCAACGGCGTGGGCGTCTTCGAACCAGCTATAAACTCGCTGCGGTGTGCCGGATGGCAGTACGTCGAAAGGGATTTCGCCGTCGAAGCGATTGTCGTTCAGATGGTAGTCGTGACCGGCGGGGATGGCGAAGGGGAAGAGGTAATTGCGGCGTTCGAGTTGCTGATAGCGGCCGTGTTCGAGGTCGTAGATGCGTTCGAGGTTGTTGGCGGCTTCGAATTTCATGGGGGCGTTGGGGTCGCCGGTGATGTTGCCGCCTCCGAACATGTAGCCGTACTGGCCGTAGCCGATGAGGCGGATGTTTTTGAGGGCTTGAATGCGTTCCAGACCGCCGAGGGCCGCGGCGGCTTTGAGCGCTGCGGCGGGCTGGGCATTGGCTGCCAGGGTGAGGGTTAGGTTAAGGATTGGGGCAAGGGTAAGTGAGCGCAGGCGGAAGCGCCTGCGACACATCATTTTGATTTGCATGGTGTGGGGTCCCATTTCGATCCGTCCGGCTCCCGTTTGAATTGTTCGCTGGTGATGAAGGGTTCGGTTAGATATTTCGGGTCATCGACTACCGTTGTCAGGATCAGGAACGGGGTTCCGTCTACATCGACTTTGTCGAAGAATTCGGTGAGCACGGCGTCGCCGCTATAGGGCACTCCGTTCTTTCTGAGGTAGCCGGGGAGCATATGGGTGGTGACCACTTTGAGTGCTCCGCCTTTTCCGGGCGCCGGCCCGTCATAGGGGGGCGCGAAGCCTCTGGTTTGGGCTTGTTTTTGCCAGGACGCTATTGAGTCTCCCTGCAAAGAGGGGGCGGAGTTCTTTGGGGCATCGAAGTGGAAGAGGCGCGTTTGTTGTCCTGCGTCGGTTTCGAGGCGCAGTGTCTGCGGATCGGCCCAGGAGATGCGGAGGCGCGTAGGCATTCGCATCAGGCCCGCGGCTCCATAGGCCTTGCATCCGTCGTCTTTCGCAGGGTCCCATGCGTTGCCGGCGTTCGTACCCTCCGCGTTGAGGGGAACACTGTAGAAATCGCCTTTCGGCGGAGTGAGCATGCGCCATCGCCAGTCTTCGTCGACTATCGAAACCCAGTTTCCAGTGATATCGATTACCGCATTGGCTTGCTGCGCAACGCATGCGGATACCGATAAAAGCATGGAGAGGATACAGAGCTTCACTGGGTTTTTCCGCTTAGTTCTTTATAGACTGCTTCGACGAACATGTTAGTGGTCCATGGGCCGTCGTCCGAGCCATAGCCACCGTCGTAGTCGAAGGTAGGTCTGGATTTCCTGACCTGCTCGAGCGTGGCGCCTTTCGAGACCTGATCCTGAATGCGATCGCGAATGATAGTAAGCATGTCGCGATAGTTAGTCAGTTCCGTGCGGTCGCAGATGCGGCCGTGAGCAGGAATGATGTAGGTGCCCCCTTCTTCGTTGGCTTTGGGAATCGCGATGTCTTTGAGCACATGGTTGATCGTTTTGAGAATGCCGGACAGTGTGCCACCGGACTTCGCATCGATGAAGGGGTAATGTTCCTGATTGAAAATCTCACCCATACTGATAACGTCTGAGCGGCGAAAGAAGACAATGCTGTCGCCATCGCTGTGGGCTGCGACAGGATGTTCGATAATCACCGGTTCTTCGTTGGCGTAGAGACGCCAGTCGGTATCGTCGTAGGTATCGCCAGGCCAATCGGCTTCGGGGATACCCGAGTTTTCAGCTGACATCCGCTCCAGAACGCGCAGGTGAGAAACCTTGGAAGCCTCCGGGCGGACTTCGTTGGGTGAGGCGAAGAAGAAGAAGCCGTCTTTTGCGAGATTTCCATTTCCGCCCGTGTGATCGCGGTCGAAGGCGGTATCGACGATGAGCATGATGGGGCGCTGCGAGACGGTGCGAATGGCTTTGCGGACTTCCTCGCTTTTCGCCGCGATGCCTGAATCGACGAGCACCACACCTTGTTCGCCGACCTGCATAGCGATGTTCGCGCCGGCTCCGTAGATCAGGTAGACGCTGCCCTGAACGTGAAGAATGCCGACCTTCGATTGCGCGGCGAGCGTGCCTGCAAACCACGCTGCGATGAGAAGCGCCTTCATGGTTTTGGCGCGGCGGGCATGGTCGCCATCTTCTTCTGGTATTCGGGATACATGGTTTCGGCGCCACCACGCGATGCAGCGGCCGGCATGCCGTATTTCGCGGCGAATTCGGTGAGGAACGGGTTGGTGCCCGGCAGATGATTCGGCACCCAATCCTCCGGCTTCTCGGTTTGTTTGGCGGGAGCGCAGGCCTGCGGACTGGCGCCATAACCGGGATCGAGCACCCAGTTCGAAGTGCGCACCAGGGGCTCTGTGAGGAAGACGGGGTCTTTCACGATGGTGACAACGGTGAGGTAATCGCCATGGCGCAGGAAATATTCGGTCATGGTGGCTTTATCGCTGCGCGGGAGGCCATTGCGGCGCACCCAGCCTTCTTTGAGATGGGTGGTTTCTACCTTGAGGGTGTCCGCGACCCAGACGCCGGTGGAGAAGCCGCCCCAGGTGTGCGCGGCGTGCTCGTCGGGATGGGGACGGCCATCCATATAGATGGTGCGCTGGGTGTTCATCCACATCAGCGCGGCATGCCATGCGGTGATCTGTTGAGTGAGCGGGTCGAGATCGGACCAGATGCGCATGCTGCCGGGACCGCGTACGGCGTAGTCGGCAGGATGGGGCTCGCACTGATGTTCGAGTTTGAACCATTTTTCGGCATCGAAGGCGTCGGCCTGAGCGCGGGCGCGGTCGTTGACGGGGAGGCCGGTGTAGTCGCCGATGTCGGGACCCTTCTGGCGTTCTTTCCAGTCTTCGTGGAGTTTTTGACCCCATGCGCCGGAGAGATCGGTTTGGGCGAGGGCCGCGGGACAGGGCGCGAATGCGAGGAGACAGGCGACCTTCAGGAAGCGCATCAAATAGACTGTATTAGACATTTTGCGGATGCGCAAGAAGGGGAGACTTCAATTGAAAAATCACCGTTTCCGATCGTCGATTGATCGCGATTCTAACAAGTAAAGCAGCGTTTTCGATATACGGCTCCGCGCTGCTGGCACTCCACGTCGAGAAAATACCAACTGCAAACTGAACGACCTGGGAACTATGCCCCCGCGCCTGGTGTCGAAGTGCAGGGAGCGCGCGTGATGAGCTTGAGACAGTTGCGGGAAGGAATCGCATTGGCAGTATTAGGTGTTTCCCATGTTGTCGCCCAAACCGGTGGGGTCTCCTTAGATTCTACGGAGCGCCGGCGGGTCATTGAGTC
>Ga0302319_10023841_pt1 | contig 10916 bp, 9 predicted proteins | sample Bog_T0_2_FD_203319 | JGI IMG/M metagenome (GOLD analysis project Ga0302319, IMG submission 203319) | Peat permafrost microbial communities from Stordalen Mire near Abisko, Sweden - Bog_T0_2 | ecosystem: Environmental > Terrestrial > Soil > Wetlands > Peat | place: Sweden: Abisko, Stordalen Mire... | reverse complement strand
TTCCGCGGAAGACGCCACTGCTTTGGCTTGGCCCAATCCGCAGAGTCCGGAGGCTATGCCCATAGCGATGTAGGCTAGACCCTTGCGCCAGTTGTCCGATACTTTCGCCGCATCGCCCTGCGCGAAGATCGGGCTGGCAAGAATCATCAGAGTCGTTGTCAAAAAAACTATCTTCTTAATCATGGTTTCTCCTATGTAAAAATCGTTCGCGAGGGGGTGGTTCCCTGCCTGCGTTGGGACGCGGCGGGCTCACGCTCGGAACGGATGATGCCTAGTGTTCGTGCGCGGTGGCACCGCTCACGTAAATGATAGTCAGCAGAGTAAAGATATAAGCCTGTAAGAATCCGACAAAAACGTGCAGTCCCATGAAGACCGAGGGAATTACCAGATAGGTTAACCCGAGAAAAGCTAACGTCACCCGCTCGCCCGCGAACATATTCGCATAAAGACGAATGGTCAGAGACAGTGGACGGGCGAGGTGGCTGATGAATTCGATGGGAATCATCAGCGGCGCCAGATAAGGCATGGGCCCGGCAAAATGGGCGAGATAGCGGCCAACGCCATGCTCGCGGAATCCCGTCCAGTTGTAGAACAGGAACGTCGCTAATGCCAAGCCCGCGGGCACGGCCGGAGTCATGGTCGGCGATTCGAAACCCGGAATGATCCCGATCAGATTCATAAACAGGATAAAGATAAAAAGCGTTCCAAAAAACGGAACGTAGCGCTGACTGCCGTGCTCAATGTTATCGCTCGCTTCACCGCCCACGAAATTGTAGGTGAGTTCCGCGAGATGCTGCAACGTGCCGGGCTTATCCACGGAGAGGCGCGGACGAAGGATCGCAAATAGAATAATGATAAAAAAGAAAACGATTAGCTCAAAGCCCAGCCAGTTGGGCCAAGGGGCGGCAGGATTGTGTTTCACGCCGACAGCATCGAGGATGGAATCCGCCGGACCCGCCAGGAAGTGGTTTAGGAGCGCGGCGGGCCAAGCTTCATGTTCGTGCATAAATGAGTTCGAAAAGGATCGAGACGATGACGGCGGCGGCTGAAATTAGAAGTCCTAGAAAAACCGCTACCGCAGTGACATCTAAGTACTTAACTATACCATAGGCGGCTGCGGCGAGCACCGCGAAACGGATCACCATAGGAGCGATGGCGCGCTTCTGGACGGGGCTCTTCTGGATAGTGCCTCCCAGAGATTCCACCACCTGTTGCCAGCGCCAGAAACTGAGGTACGACATGCAGGCGCCGAGAAAGAATCCGAGAGCGAATCGCCAACCGCGCGTGACTACGAATGTGGCGGTTCCGGCTGCGCCCAGAAGCAGAATCGCCAGCGTGATGCGCTGAATGAGGCGCGCGTACACGTCGCCATCACTTGGTGTCATTATCCTGATTGAGTTCGCGAATCAGCGAAATAAATCCGGCTGCGATTCCGAACAGCAGGAAGATTAACGTCAGGAAGCGCTTGTGAAAAGCGCGGTCGAGAAGGTAGCCGATCAGCCAGCCGACGAAGACGCAAGTGGGCAATATGAAGCCAATGCCCAGATACTTCCCCACCTGACGCATGGAATCGTCTTTAGGCATGTTTCGCTCGTTCGGCTGTTTCTTTCACCAGGAAGCCCATTTTGGGATGCGTAGGCTCCAGCGCGGGATGGATTCCGAACTCCTCTAAAGCCTCGGTCGTCGTCGGTCCGATAGAAGCGACCAGTGCGCGTTGCAGCCCGTTGCGGACCTCGGCTTCGAGCCCTAATTCCGCGGCGATGCGAAACAGGTGAACCGCTTGAATTGAGGTGGTGAACATGACCACATCGACCTCGTGGCGGGCGAGTTTGCGGACGGCCTCGCGCAGAGGTTCCCGGTCGACCGGCAGGTCCCATTGATACACTCGCACCGGCGTCACTTCGGCTCCGCGAGCTTCGAGAGCGCTTAGCAGTTCGGCGTTTGATTTGCCATACTCCTGGACTGCTATATTCTGTTCGGGCCGGCCTTCGATAGCCGCCAGCAGTTCGCGCCAGGTGTTCGGCTCGGGCACATTGACGGCGATCGGCACGCCCAGTTCGCGGAGAACCGCCGCAGGCTTGGGACCGCGCGCAACTACCGTTAGGCCACGCAAAGCCAGCGCAAACTGGTCCGGCGGAAAACGCGACGCCAGTACTTTGTCGAGCGCCCGCGTGCCTACACCGGTCAGGCAGATCATCATGTCGAATTCGCCGCGAAAGAGCCGCTCCGCGAAGGCGAACGCTTCGTGATTGTCTTCGAGGGGAACCTCGCGCATAGAAGGTGCTGTGATCGGTTCGCCTTGCTGCCGGCGGATCAACTCCGCCATTTCGCTGGCTCGCCGGCTTTCGAACGAGAGGACGCGGAGACCGTCAAACGACATCGGTTCCAGGTTACCAATTTAGCTCGGCGCTGCGTCGGGAAGAGTTTAGTGATAGCGTAAATTGTGGGCAAGCCCTCCGGGGCGAAAATCGTTAAATCGATGCGTACGAACAGGATCAACAGTTGAATCCGGCAATTAACATATGGGGCCCGGCGCTGTTGGTCTGCTTACCGTGCTCATCGGAATCCTGACTAATAACAAGCGCATTGACGATTAACGGAGCGATTTGTCCGGGCGCATCGACGGCCTGGAGAAGCAGCTCGCCAGCAGGATCGACGATTTACTGTCCGATCTTGCGGCCCGTATTGAAGGACTTGAAAAGCGTCTCGTCGATCTTCCCGAACGCCTGGAACACCCAGTTGTTCGATCATAGAATCCCGATTAGTGTTTGGCAAACCAAGCAACACTCTCAGGTCTGGGCCACCAGGCGCTCAGGGGGACTTCACCGGGAGCGAACCACGGAAACTGTCTCCAAGCCCGGCGGGGTGAACGCACCGCCGTACTCTATGTTCCACCAGGGTTGCGCCTGAAGACCGCGCCGCGTGAGCCGGAGCAATGGTATACCAGAGTTTCAAGGATCTATGAAACTGGACGACATTCAAGCAGCTTTGCGCGATGAAAAACTAGACGGATGGCTCTTCTTCGATCATCACTTTCGCGACCCACTGGCCTACCGCGTGCTTGGCTTCAAACCGGAGGCGACACCTTCCCGGCGCTGGTACTATCTGATCCCGGCTCACGGCGAAGCACAGCGCCTGGTCCATCGTATTGAATCCGGAATGCTGGACGCGTTGCCCGGCGCGAAGCATTTATATTCCGGTTGGAGCACGCAGGTGGACGGTCTCAAAGCGATTCTGCAGGGCTGCCGCAAAGTAGCCATGCAGTACTCGCCGCTCTGCGCGATTCCTTATGTCTCGATGGTGGATGGCGGCACGATAGAACTGGTCCGATCGACCGGCGTCGACATAGCGACCTCGGCAGATCTCATCCAATTATTTGAGGCGCGCTGGTCGGCGGAGCAGTTAGAGTCGCACCTGGAGGCCGGACGCCGCGTGGATTCGGTCCGGGCGGCCGCGTTCCAGCGCATCGGAGACGCGCTCCGTGCAGGTGAATCGATCACGGAATGGGACATTAATCGATTTATCCGTTACGGCTTTGAGAAGTCCGGCTTATTTACAGATCACGGACCCATAGTAGCCGTCAACGAGCACATGTCCGATCAACACTACGAACCGCGGGAGCAGGGCAGCGCGGTCATACGGAAGGGCGATCCGGTGCTGCTCGACATGTGGGCCAAACTCGATCGGCCCGGCGCGGTTTATTACGACATCACGTGGACCGGCTTTTGCGGGGCCGAAGTGCCGGAAAAGTATAGCCGAATATTTGAAGTGGTGAGTTCCGGCCGCGACCGCGCCATAGAGAAGGTGCAATCCGCGGCGCGGAACCACGAGTTGCTCTACGGGTATCAGGTGGACGATGCGGCGCGTTCGTCCATCGCCGCCAGTGGTTACGGCGAATATTTTGTTCATCGCACCGGGCATTCGATCGGTGAAGAAGTTCACGGCAACGGCGCGAACATGGACAATCTCGAATCGCACGACGAGCGGCGCGTGATCCCGCGTACTTGCTTTTCCATCGAGCCTGGCGTGTATTTGCTCGAGTTCGGAATACGATCCGAAGTGGATATGTATGTGGACGATGGAAGCGCTATCGTGACCGGTGAGATTCAGCGGGAAATGGTTACGATCCTGTAGGAGGCGGCGAATCGAGCCTTACCAAAATTGGTTGCGTTATCTGAGTAACACGCTGGCCGGGCATGAGTCCAACAGGTGGAGGAAGAAGACCATGGCAAACGCCGGTACAAAAGACTACGTTTCGACCTTAAACGACTTGATTGAAACCTGCAAGGACGGGGAGGAAGGGTTTAAGAAAGCGGCGGAAAACGTTCAGCGGACAGACCTGAAGAATGTGTTTCAGCAGTTCTCGTTGCAGCGGGCGCAGTTCGCGGCTGAGTTGCAGCAGGAAGTAGCGCGCATCGGCGGGAAGCCGGAAACATCCGGTTCGGTCAGCGCCGCGATGCATCGTGGCTGGATTGACGTGAAAGGCTCGGTCAGCGGCAAAGACGACCATAGCGTTCTCGAAGAGGCCGAGCGTGGCGAAGACATGGCTGTGAATGCTTACCAGGAAGCGCTGGGCAAGGATCTGCCGAGCGACATTCGCTCGCTGGTAGAAAGCGAATACCAATTGGTGCAGAAAGCTCACAACCAGATTCGCTCCATGCGGGATCATACGGGTGCCGCCGCCGGCTCCGGATTCGACGGGCCCCACATGACGCGAAGCTAATCTCGCGCGAGGAGCGGTCCGGGCCGTATAATGATGCAAAATGCATCGATTATCCGGACTGCTCCTCGTCGCCGCCGTCTTAGGTCTAAGCGCTCCCGCCGACACCCACCTGGACGGAAAAGCGCTATTCGAAGCCAACTGCGCCGTATGCCATAAGCCGGGTGCAGAGAATCGAACTCCCCAGCCAGAGGCACTTAAGCGTTTAAGCAATGGATCCATCGCGGGTTCGCTTGAAAGCGGAGCGATGAAGGCGCAGGCCGCCGCTTTGACGCCGTTGGAGCGTCAAGCAATCGCTGATTTTCTTGTTCCCCGAGTTACTGAAATCGCGGAGGCCATGCTGCCCAACCAGTGTCCCGCCGCCGCGAAGCCACTCGCTAGTCTAGCGGGCTGGAACGGTTGGAGTCCGGACTTGGTCAACACCCGTTATCAGCCAGACGGCGGGATCGATGCCGCCGATATTCCCAGCCTAAAAGTTAAATGGGCATTTGGGTTGCCTAATACCTCCAGCATGTTCGGGGAGCCTTCCTTCGCCGGCGGCCGGCTTTTTTTCGGAAGCGGCAACGGTACGGTGTATTCGCTTGATGCGGCGACCGGTTGTGTTTACTGGACCTTCAAGGCGCCTTCCCAGGTGCGCACAGCAGTTGCGGTGGGAGCTTGGGATGGCAGATATGCCGCCTACTTCGGGGATGGATCGGCGGTGGTATATGCCGTAGATGCGCAGACCGGGAAGTTGATCTGGAAGACGAAGATCGACGATCACAAACTAGCCGGTATCACAGGCGCTCCTAAGCTTTATGGGGGCAAGTTGTACGTGCCCGTGCGTTCCGGATCGGAGGAAATGCTGGCGGCGCAGCTGAAGTACGAGTGCTGCACGTTTCGGGGCAGTCTGGTGGCGCTCGATGCGAAGACCGGGGCCAAGGTATGGAAAACCTATACCATACCCGACCCGCCGGGGTTGGTGGGGAAGAATTCCGCGAGTACCGATAAGTACGGACCTTCGGGAGCGGGAATCTGGTCGTCTCCGACAATCGACGTGAAACGCAAGGCCGTGTACGTCGGCACCGGCAACAACTATTCCGACCCGCCCACCAAGTATGCCGATGCCATTCTGGCGTTCGATCTGGATACTGGATCGTTGCGCTGGGTGAAGCAAATGAACCAGGATGTGTGGAACTACAGTTGTTCGCAGACGGTGAAAGCGAATTGTCCGGAAAAGCCCGATATGGATACGGATATCGGAACGTCGCCGATTCTGCACCAGCTTCCAAATGGCAAGGATCTGTTGTTGTTCGGGCAAAAATCCGCCATGGTGCGCGCCATCGATCCGGACCAGCGCGGAGAGATCGTATGGGAGAAACAAATTGGGAAGGGCGGGGCATTAGGCGGAGTGATGTGGGGCTTGGCGGCCGACCAGAATCAGGTTTATGCGCCGCTATCGGACATCTATCCCGGTCCGCCGGGAGGATTGTTCGGGTTTAATATCGCTACGGGCAAGCAGACTTGGTCTGTTCCTCCGGTAGAGGGCACTTGCGGGGGCAAACCGAGCGGGTGCAGTCCCGCGCAGATGGCCCCGGCGACGGCGATTCCGGGTGTGGTCTTCTCCGGCTCGTTGGATGGACATTTGCGAGCGTATTCGAGTGCCGACGGCAAGCTGGTGTGGGACTTCGACACGCAGCGAGATTTCGAGACCATTAATGGAGTGAAGGCCCACGGAGGGTCGCTGAACGCCACTGGTCCCATCATCGCGAACGGGATGCTATTTGTGAACTCCGGCTATAGCCAGTTGACCGGCATGGGCGGGAATGTGCTGCTGGCATTCGGGAAATAACCTGCGCGCGCCCTATGCGCTAAGGCCGCGCTCTAAGAAGGTCGGCGCCGGCCTGGTCCGCGATCAGTTCCTCCGCCTCATGACAGGTTACGGGCCGTCCAAAAAAGTAACCCTGGGCGAATCCGCATCCGAGCTTCTTTAGGGCTAAGGCTTGGCCATCTTCCTCCACACCTTCCGCGACGACGTCCATGCCCAGCGCGCGAGCCATGCACAAAATGCTATCCACGAATTCCAGGTTCAGCTCCCCCCGGCTCAACTGCGCCACGAATGAGCGGTCGATTTTCAGGCTGTCGAAGGGCAGGTTCGCCAGACGGCTCAAGCTGGAATAGCCGGTGCCAAAGTCATCGATTTTGAGACCAAAGCCGGCTTTTTTGAGACGGGCCAGCATGTCGACTGCGACGGCATCGTCGTCCATTAGCACACTCTCGGTAATCTCCAACTGAAGCGTCAAGGGTAGAATGCCGCTGTCTTGTGAGGCTTGCACGATCTGCTCCACTAAATCGACCTGCCGGAACTGCAAAGGCGACAAATTCACGGCCACATCCAGCGGCGGGACGGTGGGATAGGCGTCTTGCCAGAGGCGCATTTGGGCGCACGCTTGCCGTAACACGGTCATACCCAGCTCGTGAATCACGCCGATTTCTTCGGCAATCGGAATAAAGTCCACCGGCGGAATCGTGCCGAGCGTCGGATGGGTCCAGCGGGCCAGCGCTTCGAAGCCACAAATCCTTTCGTCGCTGAGCCGCACTTTGGGTTGGTAGTGAACCAGGATTTGACCATGCTTGATGGCGTGGCGAAGATCGTTGGCCATCTCCATACGCTGCAGGAGGTGGACGCGCATATCATCGTTAAACAAGGCGCAGCGCGCTCGTCCCAGCGCTTTGGCGCTGTACATCGCGGTATCGGCATCCCGAACAAGTTCCGGAACGGTCTTGCAACGGGCATTTGCCGGAGCAATACCAATACTGGCAGTGCAGGAAACCAGGCGTCCGGCCAGCTCAAAGGGCTCACGAAATTGGCCGCTAATGCGCTCGGCTATGGTTTGGGCCTCGGCGGCATCCGCCAGCCCGGTAAGCAGAATGGCGAACTCGTCGCCGCCGAGACGCGCCACCAGATCGCGGGGACTGGCGCGGGTCTGGCTTTCGACGGATCGGACCGAGCATCCGAGCCGCTCGGCGACCGCATGCAGCAACCGATCGCCGACATCGTGGCCCAGACTATCGTTGATTGTTTTGAAGCGGTCCAAATCCAGGAACAGGACGGCGAACAGAAGCGCGGGATCCCGGCGAAAATCGCATAGAGCCTGCTCCAGCCGCTCGTTGAATAGGAGGCGGTTGGCCAAACCGGTGAGACTGTCGTAGACCTTGGAATGAGTGATATCGGCGATGGATCCGGCCATGCGAACCGCGACACCGGCCGCATCCCGCACGACGGCCCCACGGCAACGGATCCAGCGATAGCTGCCCATCTGATGAAGCATGCGAAACTCGGATTCCAGAGGCGCGCTGGAGGCGCTGGCCCAGTGGCTTTCCAGATCGCAGCGCCACGCTGCTATGTCCTCGGCGTGAATGCGTGAAAACCACTCCTCCCGATCCTGGCCGATCTCGTCCGGCGCGTAGCCCAGAATCGCCTTCCAGCGATCGGAGTAGTAGACCAAATGGGTCGCCAGATCCCAATCCCATAGCCCGTCGTTGGAGCCGCGGGCCGCCAGGGCGTACCGTTCCTCGCTCCGCCGCAACGCGGCTTCGGCGGCTTTGCGCGCCATCTGCGAGCGGATCCGAGCCAGAGCCACCGGGAAATCAACCGGCTTGGTTACATAATCGTTGGCGCCCAGATTCAAGGCTTCCACCACCTTCGAACTGTCGGTCAGCGCAGTCACCATGATTACCGGCAACTGATCAGCGCTGTATACCGCCCTCAGGAGCTTCAGGACATCTACACCGGTCAAGCCGGGCATCATGCTATCGAGCAGGACCAAATCCACGCCGCCCGCCTGAACTCGAGCCAGAGCGGACTCACCGTCCACCGCGACGTCCACCACATAGCCGCTCCGCCGCAGCCGCCGGGACAGCATATCGCGATTGACTTCTTCGTCGTCGACCAGGAGGATGCGATTGGCCTCGTTCATAGCTTCGCCACCGTCGGCAAGAATCTTTCTATCGTTTCTACCAGCGCCCGCATGTCGACCGGCTTGGTTGCAAATTCGTCGCAGCCCGCGTCCAAGGCTTTTTCACGATCGCCCGTCATAGCATGCGCGGTAAGGGCTATTACCGGAATGCGGGCGGTGAGCGGATCGGCTTTCAACAGGCGCGTGGCGGCCCAGCCGTCCAGATAGGGAAGGCTCATATCCATTAACACTATGTCCGGCTGTTCAGCGCGGGCATAGTCTATGCCCTGCTGTCCGTCGACAGCCAGCAGGACGTCGAATCCCGTGCGAACCAGACGGCGCGCCAGCATGTCGCGGTTCAATTCGTTATCTTCGATCAGTAGTATTCGAGGCATGAGTAAAGGCTTCCTGGACGGACTCGTCCGGGGCGGGGATCAGGATTGAGAAGCGCGAACCGCAGCCACGCTCGCTTTCGACAGTGATATCGCCACCCATCATCTGACAGAATTTACGGCTGATAGCCAACCCGAGTCCGGTGCCCCCGTACTTTCGGGCCGCCGATCCGTCCACTTGCGAGAAAGGCTGGAACAGTTTGCTCAGATGTTCGGGAGCGATTCCGATGCCACTGTCCGATACCTGAACTTCGAGCAACGCCCGCGAGCCGCGGCGAACCTTGTGGACGGCAATCTCGACGGTACCGTTTTCGGTGAATTTGCAGGCGTTGTTCGCTAGATTAAGAAGACTCTGACGAAACTTAGCAACGTCGCCGTAACCTTCCCTGGCTTCTTCGTCGCAGGCTATCTCCAGGATGTTGCCGCGCTGAATTGCTAACGGATGAACGGTGCTTTGCACGTCGCGTAAAACATCGGCGACGTCAAAAATCTCCATGTGCAACTCCATCCGTCCAGCCTCGACTTTCGAGAGATCGAGGATGTCGTCGATAATGCTGAGTAGCAGGTAGCCGGACCGCTCGATCTTACGCAGATCCGCCTCGAACTCGCGCGAGGGTGCGAGACCGCAATCTTCCGCCAGCATCTGGCTGTAGCCAATAATCGCGTTCAGCGGCGTGCGCAATTCGTGGCTCATGTTCGCCAGAAAAGTGCTCTTGGCCCGGTTCGACTGTTCGGCTGCGTCACGGGCGCGCGCGATCTCCTCTTGCACGCGCGTCAGCTCCGTCATATCCTGCGCCAGCCACACGTAGCCTTCCAGTAAGCCCATGCCGTTGCGTAACTCGGCTGACGAGAACAACACTGGAATGAAGCCGCCGGAGCGGGTCCAATAATAGCGTTCCGCTCCGGTCGCCAGAGCCGGCTCTTCAATCTCCATCACCTTCGAAGCGGATTGGCCGATCAGTTCGTCCTCGGTGTAGCCGAGCAGGAGGAGCGTGCGTGGATTCACTCGTCGAATCTTTAAATCCGGATCCGTCACAATAAGCGACTCATCCATGCAGAGCAAAATATTGTCGACGTACTCAGTGTCCTGCCGGCGTGCAATGGAGGCGCCCAGCATATCCGCCACTGTCCGGAAACTGTCGCATTCGGCGGCACTCCACTCGCGTTCGCGGGTCCAATCCTCCACGCCTATAAATCCGAACCAGGCTCCCGCCACTTCCAGCGGGATAAGAATCGAGGACCGCGGACCCGCGCCGTCCGGGCCGCGACGGCGCATGGCGACGCATTCCCCCCGCCGCAAACGATTCGCCGCTCCATCCCAGCGGATGCCGTCCCAGCTTAAAGCTTCGTGTACGCGGTCGTTCAGCGGCGCGGAAACCGGAGCAGTCCATTGATAACGGACCGTACCTAGCAGGTCCTGCTCCTCTCCAGGATGATTCTCGAACACGAAAACCCGAGTAGCCTGACCGGCCAAACCGACCTTTGCCAGGACGCCCTGGGTGACGGTCTGCCAAGCCGCCGGACTCATGAACTGTCGGGCGGCGAAACGAACGCTTTCGAGAATACGATCGCGCTGCAGGAGAGACTCAGCCATAGTGGTAAACGAGTCCGCCAGAAATTCGATCTCATCCCCTCCGCGGTGGACGGTCGGTGCCTTTAAATCGCCTTTGGCTAGCTTGCGCACTACCGATTGCAGCCTTAAAATCGGCTCTACCAGCAGGCGGGCGCAAACGACGGACGCGAGAAAGCTCACGCCGATACAGAGGACGGCCAGTGCCGAAGTTTGAGCGTAAATCCACGACAGGCTGCGGTTGTAAGCGTCTAGGTCTAGTCCGACATTGATCCTGCCCCCCGGGACGGCGGAGC
>Ga0302319_10023837_pt1 | contig 10918 bp, 10 predicted proteins | sample Bog_T0_2_FD_203319 | JGI IMG/M metagenome (GOLD analysis project Ga0302319, IMG submission 203319) | Peat permafrost microbial communities from Stordalen Mire near Abisko, Sweden - Bog_T0_2 | ecosystem: Environmental > Terrestrial > Soil > Wetlands > Peat | place: Sweden: Abisko, Stordalen Mire... | reverse complement strand
TGAAAACTGGCGGGCGCCAGGCTCAGACGGTCGACTTATCGGCTTGCTCTCACAAAGTTATCCTGCACACAACCGGCGGCCCACCAAGCCAATATCTCCACTTCCAACACGAATTTCAGCGGCGAATTTGCACCGGCAACCGGGTGAAGTGGCTTGAACGGTTAGCGCTTCAGGATATCGATTGGCTCGGTGAAGTCGGTTACACGGAAGTATCTGGCCAGGCTCGGATGCTGGCGCTGCACCGCAAGATACATCTCCCACGCTACATTTCTGTAACTGAAATGACCGGCGGGACCGCTGCGCAATTCGGAGATATATACGGCTTCTGCGAAGTCCATTTTGAAGAGTGAGCGGATTCTGGTTGCCAGCGGCAGCAGGTAAAGTGCCGACTGTGCGGCTTCCGGAGCAAGGCTGGCGGCTATCTGGCGGCTGGCGGCGAAGGCAGCCTCGACCGAGGCCTGGTACTCGGCGAGGATGCCGGCTTCGGCCAGGCCGGCTGCGTCTCCAGACTCCGGGGTGTCATAGCCGTGGAGATAGGTGAACTCCTGAATGATCTGGGTGCAGCGGCGATGACGATGCATGTCACGAAAGCCGCCGATATCCATAAGGATGTCGAAACGCAATTGTGCCCCGGCATGGAAGGCGCGCAGGAGTTCGTCGTGGCGGCCCCGATGGCGCAAACCTATCTCAACGATTTCCTCGATGCGGGCTGCTGGAGCGCCGGCGAGCAGGTCGCGGATCTGGCGATAAGGGTGGTGGCTGGCGGAGTAAATGAGCGTTGCGGCCAGTTCGACTTCCAGAGTTTCCGTGCGTTCCACGAGATCGACCACAGGCGCGGGGGCGATGGGCACATTGGCGAGCAACTCAGCGGCAGCCTGAGTGAGTTCGGCGTGGGATTGGATCTCGTAGGGATTGGGCTGAGCGTATTTGACCAGGGTGGGCGATGCGTGGACTTCGCGGGTTAGAAGCGGCTCGGATTCTGCCGCCAGATCTGCGCTTACGGTCGCGATCTTCGATTGAAGATCAGCGTGGGCTTCGGCGTGGAGGTTCCAAGCCGGACCCGTTGCGGCTTCGCGAAGTTTGTTGCCGAGGTCGCGGATTTCGGCCGCCGGATGCGAGAGGAGCCGCGAGACCTGGGTTTCGAGGGTGCGCGCGTTCACGATTTGGCCGAGCGAGGTGTTGGTGGCAAGCGGAAGCAGGTAGCGGGCTACGTCGAAGGCGCGGGCCTTGAGGGTGCGTTCGTACGAATCTTGTTTCAGTTCTGCGGGGCAGGCAACGCGGGATTTCAGGGCTTCGAAGACGGCAGCAGAGGTGCTGGCATAGGCTGCAAAGAGATTTTCTACAGTTTCTGAATAGAGGGAGCGGGCTTCAGCGGCTTCGCCGAAGTCAGGCAGATACCAGCCCGATTTCAGGAAATTCTGGTAACGGGTGGAGCGCTCCTGGCCGTCCCAGCGCTGTTCGTCGACTAGAACGATGGCGGCGAGCAGGGACAGCCGTTCAATGGCGAAGGCGACATGGGCCAGGTCGGCGATGGAGCGGTGGCCGTATTGAAAATAAAAGGTGTTGAGAAACTGCTCGGCGCGCTGGGAGCTGATTTCGCGCAGGGACTGGCGCATGGAAAGCGAGGAGCGCGAATACTTGGCCATGGCATAGGCCAGAACCTCAGGATCGGCGCCGTGCACGGCGAAGACCTCGGTTCGATTCTGGGCATGCGTGGCGGTTGGGGAAGTTTGGGCTGCGATCTGGGGGGCGGTCGACATAGGATTCTCTGGCGACCAGAATACGGCATGGGCCTGTGCATCCGGCGAGCCAGGCTGGGCGAGAGGATTTTGCATCCAATTTGCGTTGGGTTGGTCTAGGATGCAAGAGGGCGACGGTTGGGACAAACCCGTCGATGTAGCCTGCGGTCGGGCTGGCGAAGTAGATTATTGAGCAGAGCTTCAACCTATGAGCGGAAGTCTCGACAAAATTTCGCATCGTCCGTGGCCAGTGCCGCCAGGGCGCTGGGCCATGACGCAGCGCTGGAACGACTTGTTGTTTGCACACTGGCCGATGCGGATCGCCGAGATCGAGGCTTTGCTCCCGGAAGGGTTGGAGGCCGATGTATTCCAGGGTTCAGCCTGGATTGGAGTCGTGCCTTTTTGGATGGATAAGATCCAGGTGCGTGGATTGCCGCCAATTCCGGGGGCAAGAAAATTTCCCGAGTTAAATCTGCGAACCTACGTGCGAGATTCAAGGACTGGCACTCCAGGGGTGTATTTCTTTTCTCTGGACGCGGGCAGCCTGATTGCGGTGATCACGGCGCGGAGTGTCTTTCATCTCCCGTACTACTGGGCCCAGATGAGCATCAAGCCGCGCGGAGACCGGGAGTTCTCGTACTTCAGCCGGCGCCTGCTGAGTGGCAAGCCAGTGCATTTTGCGGCACGCTACCGAGGGCTGGGTCCGACGCACAAACTGGCGCAATCGAAGGCTGGAACGATCGAGTATTTCCTGACGGAACGGTATTGCCTGTTTACAAGAGACGCACTGGGACGGCTGCTGCGCGCGGATATCCACCACATTCCCTGGCCGCTTGAAGAGGCCGAGGCGGAAATCAGCCAGAACGACCTCGCATCTCATATTGGATTGCAGTTGCCGGATACCGAGCCGCTGCTGCACTATTCTCGCCATTTGGCGGTCTACGTGTGGCCGGCGGAGCTGGTGCAGGCGAAGGTCGTGGCGGCGAGTGCGGCCGTGGCTGCAGCGCAATAAGCCGACGCGCAGTTCCGAACCTTCTTCCGGGCTCGAGTCAGCCGCCTATAATCTGCAAGGATGTCTGCACAAAACGCGTGCATGCGGCGAAATTTTATGAGGGAATATGAACGGATTGGAAGGCAGGGTTGCGCTGGTTACCGGCGCTTCCCAGGGAATCGGGCGGGCTTGCGCACTGGCGCTGGCCAAGGTGGGTGCGACGGTTGCGCTGGCGGCACGGAATGAAGCCAAGCTTGCGGAAGTAGCCGCGGAGATTGAGGCTGCGGGAGGCAAGGCGCAGGCATTTGCGCTGGATGTAGCCAGTGAGGAATCGATTCGAACTGTCGCCAAGGCAGTGCTGGACCGGTTTGGAACAGTGGAGATCCTGGTCAACAACGCGGGGATCACGCGGGACAAGCTGGTGATGCAGATGAAGCGGGAGGATTGGGATGAGGTCCTTGCGACCAACTTGACGGGGGCTTTCCTACTGACCCAGGCGCTGCTGCGCCCCATGCTGAAGAATCGCTGGGGGCGGATTATCAACATTTCGAGTGTCGTCGGGCGGACTGGCCAGGCGGGCCAGGTAAACTATGCGGCGACCAAGGCTGGATTGATCGGGATGACACGTTCGCTGGCGCGCGAGGTGGCTTCCCGTGGAATTACGGTCAATGCAGTTGCGCCGGGCTATATTGAAACGCCAATGACTGCGGTGCTGGACGAGAAGCAGACGGCCGCGATGTTGACCTCGATTCCGCTGGGCCGGGCGGGAACCGATGACGATATCGCCCATGCGGTGCTCTACCTGGCATCCGAGGGCGCGGGATATGTGACCGGCCACGTGCTGGATGTCAACGGCGGCATGTACATGGGCGGCTGAGCCGTCTTCCAACGATCGGCTCTACTTTGGCTGCGAGGCGCCTGAACCCGGTGCGCCGGCTCCGGGGGGCTGTTCGCGATTGCCGTCGCGGGGTTCCATTGCAGTGACGGTGGTGGCTAGAAATGCGCCACCTTTGACGGCTCCCTCCGCTCGCAGCTGCTCTCCCGGCTTGATGTCGGCGAGGGTGATGGCATCGCGCCGCTCGTGAAACGACGTGTTCTCGTCCACGACAATGGAATGGGGTGCGTGGTCAACCATGCCCTCAATGGTGATGGTGGTGCCATCGATGGCGGTGATGCGGCCAGCCAGCCAGGTCTTGCCGTAGTTGGCCTGCATTTCGCGCATCTGCTTGGCCCGTTCGGGATCCACCTGGAGGATGAAGACAGCGCCGATGGATTTTGCGGCTGCGTCGACTTCCCCGCCTGCGGTGATCACGTCCCCAACCTTGATGTCGGTAGGTTTGAGAGCTTGCGGCGAGGGCCGTTCACCGCCCTCCGCCGCGTTATCGCTCGCGCCGCCACCTCCCTGGCGCCGGCCTGCGCCTTGTTTCATGATGCGGGTATTGGCGCTGAAGTGAACGGTGTAGGTCTCTCCCGCGTCGGTCTTGATGGCGTAATGATCGGCAGCTACTTCCGTCACGGTGCCGAGAACGCCGCGTCCGCCGCCGGGAAAGCCACCGAATCCGCGGCCCCGCTGGCCCTGGCCCGGACCTTGGCCTTGATCCTGTCCTGAACCGGCCTGAGCGGTTGCCGCGACCGCTCCGGCTAGCGCCAATGTGATTCCAAGGACGAAGCTGCTAAATAATTTGACGCGCATCCGTACCCTCCTGCACTCTCATCCGGAGTAGACGATTTATCTGCATCAAAAGCTACAGCGCGGCGGCCGGGGATGTCGATTCCCGGCTGAGCGGACGAAGCCTAATTGTTTCAGAGCGAGGACTGATGGCCACCTATTCGATTTCAAGTACGAAAACCCTGCTCGATCGGTACCGGCTGGTACGACGGAGGAGTGTGCAGCTCTGCGATCCGCTGACGCCGGAGGACATGATGGTGCAGTCCTGTCCTGAGGCATCCCCAGCCAAGTGGCATCTGGCGCATACCGCATGGTTCTTTGAGTCCTTCGTTTTGAAGGAGTTTCTGGCTGGCTATCGGTTGTTTGACGCTGACTTTCCCTGGCTTTTTAACAGCTACTACCAGACTTTTACTGAATTTCCCGATAAGAGGTTGCGGGCTTCGTTTTCGCGGCCAGGACTGGGCACCGTGCTGAATTTTCGGGAATACGTCGACGCGGCGATGGAACGTCTTCTGCAAGTGGATGCACCCAAGGAAGCGCTGGCGCGCATTGAACTGGGCCTCAACCACGAAGAACAGCACCAGGAATTGCTGCTGACCGACATCCAACATGCTCTGTTTACCAATCCCCTGCAACCGGCTTATCTGGACGACGATCCAGAGGAAACGGAACGAATGGAAGCTGAGCCGCTTCGTTTCCTGGACTTCGAAGGCGGCCTGGTGGAGATTGGGCTGGCTGATGGAGATGGTTTCGGTTTCGATAACGAGCGGCCGCGCCATAAGGCTTGGCTGGAGCCGTTTCAAGTGGCTTCGCGCCTTGTGACCTGTGGAGAGTTTGCTGAGTTCATGGAGGACGGAGGGTATAAGCGATCCGAGTTGTGGCTCTCAGCGGGCTGGCAGACGGTGCAGGAGCAGGGCTGGCGGGCTCCGTTGTATTGGCGCAAAGGGCAAAGCGAGTGGACCATTGGGACGCTGCGCGGCAAACGAAGGCTGCGAGAGTCTTTAGGCGCCCCGGTGACGCACGTGAGCTATTTTGAGGCGGACGCTTACGCGCATTGGGCGGGCAAGCGGCTGGCAACGGAGGCGGAGTGGGAGTCCGTGGCTGCTGCGGCGCCGATTCAGGGGAATCTGCTGGAGAGTGGACGACTCACGCCAGTTGTAGCGCCAGCAGCGGGGGATGGGCATCCGGCACAGCTTTTCGGCGATTGCTGGGAGTGGACTTCGAGTGCCTATCTCGGCTATCCGGGATTCCGGCCGCTGGCGGGTTCGCTGGGTGAGTACAACGGCAAGTTCATGAGTGGGCAAATGGTGCTGCGGGGTGGCTCGTGTGTGACGCCGACCCAGCATATTCGCCCCAGCTATCGCAATTTCTTTCCACCCGAGACACGCTGGCAGTTTTCGGGAATTCGATTGGCTCGCTAGAGCCGGTAACTGCTGCTGTTGATTTCCTGGTAACGGGAACGCAAAACTCTGCATCGAAGGTGCTTATGGTTACTGCTTCGCTCGATCTCGCGACCTCCTCGTCCTGTCCGGTCTCATTTCCACGAACCCCGGACGTTTCCTATGCATCTTCAACAATCCATGAGGAATATCCGACCGAAACGGGGGCGCCAATCGGCGAAATCGTTCGCGGGGGGCTGAGCAGACATCAGAAACAGCTGCCTCCCTGGCTCTTTTACGACGCAGCCGGATCGATCCTTTTTGAACAGATTACGGAGTTGCCGGAATATTATTTGACGCGCATCGAGCGGGGGATTTTTTCCGGAGATGCCGCTGAGATGATCGCATTGGCAGCCGGCGATCAACGGCTACGCCTTGTGGAGCTTGGAGCCGGGTCGGCAGACAAGACGCGGCTGCTGCTGGCGGCGGCTACCGAGTTTCAGGGAACGGTCTGCTATCAACCAGTGGATGTCTCTGCGAGTGCCCTTGATACAGCTCGAGAACGGCTGGAACGCGAGCACCCTGAGGTAACAGTCGAGCCGCAGGTGGCCGATTTTACCCAGGAGCTGCGGTTGGCGCCTTGCTCTGAGGATGAGAAGAGGCTGGTGATGTTCATTGGCTCGAGCATTGGGAACTTTCTGCCCGAGGATGCCCTGCGTCTGCTGTCGAGTTTGCAGGTGGCCATGGAACCGGGAGACGCTTTGCTGCTGGGAGTTGATGTGGCTCCATCTCCGAACTCGCACGGCGGCAAGAGCGAGGCCGAGTTGATTGCTGCCTACGATGACGCTCAAGGCGTAACCGCGGAATTTAACAAGAACATGCTGGTGCGCCTGAATCGGGAGTTGGGCGCGGAGTTTGATCTGGAGACCTTCCGGCACCGCATTCGGTGGAACCCCGAAGAGTCGCGCATCGAGATGCACCTCGAAAGTCTATTGGCGCAGACCGTGCGAATTCCTGCGATTGACCTTGAAGTGGAATTTGCCCAAGGCGAGACTATCCACACTGAGAACAGCTACAAGTTCAGGCTCGGCGAGGTGGAAGAGATGCTTGCCGCCGCGGGCTTTGCTGCGCCGCAACGCTGGCGTGATCCGGAGGGATGGTTTGCGGTATATCTGGCCACTCGGGTTTGATGGAGCAACCTTCGGGTTTCGATCTAGATGCCTCCTTCCCTTGACACCATGACGCGTGTCAAGGGAAGGGCACCGAGTTTCCCGCGACGATTTACATCCTGGGGTGATCGAGGCGTACGAGCAGGATGTCGTGACTGTTGAGTTCGATCGGCTGTTTATCCGCCAGCGTCACGGTCTTCCCTGTCCACAGATCTTTGCCGGATTGCTCGCCATGCAGTCCGAGCTTGGCCAGATCCAAATGGAAAGGATGCGTGGACTGGCGGTCGCTGCCCACGTTGATGACGGCGACGGCCATGCCTCCGCCTGCCAGTGGACGCGCCCAGACTTCGACCTCGCCATCACTGTAAACATGCCGCGCCTGCTTGCCGAGCGAATCCTGGTCGATGGCGATCACATCTTTGTTGGTGAGGATGGCATGAATCTCAGGCTTCATGTTGGGCAGATCGTTGCCCGCCAGCAGCGGCGCGGCGAGCATGGCCCACCAGCTGAAGTGGGTGCGATTTTCAGCGAGTGAAAGCTTGCCATTGCCGACTTCGAGCATGTCCGGGTCGTTCCAATGGCCGGGGCCGGCATAGTCTTCCAGGCCGGATTGTTCGCTGGCGATGTCATAGATGCTTTGCCAGCGCGCCTCAATGTCGCCCGTAGTGCGCCACAAGTTGCCGCCGAGCGCGGGCGCCCACTCCCAGACTGCATCCCAGCCGTACTGGCACAGCGAGAAGACAATGGGGTGGCCGGTCTGCTGGGCTGCGTCCTTGAGTGCTTTGCCCATCTTTTCGTAGGCCGCGATCATGATCTTCATCTGCGCGGCTTTGTCGTGGGGCGCCTGCTTCTGCATGACGTCGGGAATAAAGCTGCACAGATCGTACTTGAGGTAGTCGATGCCCCACTCGGCATAGGTCTTGGCGTCCTGTTCTTCGTGACCGAGCGAGGCTGGAAATCCAGCGCAGGTCTTGGTGCCGGGGCCGGAATATATGCCGATCTTGAGGCCCTTGGAGTGGACGTAGTCGGCGAGAGCCTTCATGTCGGGGAATTTGGAGTTGGTGTGGATCACTCCGCTGGCGTCGCGTTCGCCTTCCCAGGTGTCGTCGATGTTGACGAAGGTGTAGCCGGCGTCTTTCATGCCGGTGGCGACGATCTGGTCGGCGGCGTCGCGGATGCCTTTGTCGTCGACTTTGCCGGCGAAGTAATTCCAGCTGTTCCAGCCCATAGGCGGGGTTTGGGCCACGGGAGCCTGGGCCAGCGCGGCGATTGCGGGCAGAGTAAGTAGGGCAACGAGAAACAGCATAACGCGAGAGATAGGGTTCATCGACTGGGACCTCATTGGAATCGGGACCTCGTTTTGAGAATGTTTACAAAGCATCCAATTTCTACACCGCATGGGCTTATGGTGGCTACTCCGGACGATCGACGCGAACGAGCAGAACGTCGTGAGAGGCAAGCTGGATGGGTGTGTGATCGGTGAGAGTGATCTGCTTGCCTGACCATAGGTCCCTGGCCATCAACGGGCCGTCCTTGCGCCATGGTTTCAGGGGCAGCTTATGCAGATCGAGATAGAAGGGATTACTGGAATAGCGATCCATCCCGTTGTTGATGATGCAGATCGCGAGGCCTCCCTGGGCCAATGGCTTTGTCCATATCTCCATCTCGCCCTCGGCGTAAGCACGGGTGCCTTGCGCTCCAAGCGGGTCTTGATCGATGGCGATGACGTCACGATTGGTGAGGATGGCAGCCACTTCGGGAGTCATGGTGGTCAGAATATTTCCTGCGATCAGGGGCGCGGCCAGGATCGACCACAGCGAAAAATGGGAGCGATCCTCGGCGAGGGTCAGCTGCAGATTCCCGACTTCGAGCATATCGGGATCGTTCCAGTGTCCGGGCCCGGCGAAACGTTCAAGGCCGGCCTGGCTGAAGCCATTGAGCGCAATCACGTACCAGACCGCCGAATTGTCTCCCGTGGTTCTCCAGAGATTTCCGCCCACGGAAGCTCCCCATTCCCAAACGGAGCCGATGCCGTACTGGCACATCGAAAAAACGAAAGGTCTGCCAGTGGCATCAAGAGCATCTTTCATCTTCTGGTAGGCGGCCATCATCAGCTTCATTTGCGCAGGGTAATCGTTCGGATACTGCGTCGCCATGTTGGTTTCAAAGCTGCATAGGTCGTACTTGAGGTAGTCGAATCCCCATTCGGCGAAGGTATTTGCATCTTGCTGTTCGTGACCGTAGGAGCCGACTAGCCCGTAGCAGGTGGTGGGACCAGGGGACGAGTATATTCCGATCTTGAGGCCTTTGGCATGGACGTAGTCGGCAAGAGCCTTCATGTCCGGGAACATACGATTTGGATGGATCGCTCCGCTTGCGTCGCGTGCTCCCTCCCAACCCACATCGAGAATCACATACTCATACCCGGCGTCTTTCATGCCACTAGCGACGATCTGGTCTGCGGCGGCCCGGACATCCGCATCGGTGACATGTCCACCCATGGAGTTATAGCCGTTCCAGCCCATGGGCGGTGTCGGCGTCAACGAAGTTGCAATGGATTGCGCCATGGAGTTAGCGGACGGGACGATAAACAAAATGAAAATCGAAACGGAGCTGAGGGTCAGGGAGGAAACCCGCGAGCGGAGATGGACCATTCAACCTCCTACCGTGAAGCTTGCAATTGGGACGAATGCGTGTTCTCGATATGTCGCACCAAGGGGTAATTCAGGACTGGCCGCGCACGAAGTCGCCGCTCTTGCCGCCGGATTTGGACTCGAGCTGAATGGCGCGGATGACGATCGATTTGTCGAGTGCCTTGGTCATGTCGTAAATAGTCAGCGCAGCGACGGAGGCTGCGGTCAGCGCCTCCATTTCTACACCCGTTGGGCCGGTGGTGGCTACTGCGGCTCGGATTTGCACTCCTGTGGGGGTGACTTCAGCGGTAACGTCCACAAAGCTGAGCGACAGGGGATGACACATGGGGATGAGCGCGGAGGTTTGCTTGGCAGCCTGAATTCCGGCGAAGCGGGCGACTTCGAGAGGATTACCCTTGGGGTTGGCGGGAAGCGCCGCGAGGACCGCAGGTGAGAGTTCGACGAAGGCCGACGCGGCTGCTTCGCGGCGAGTGGCGGACTTCTCGCTCACATCGACCATGCGGGCCCTGCCGGTCGAATCGAAGTGGCTGAGCGAAGGCGCTTCCGCTGACTTGGTTGGTTCCGGCATCGCTGCTCCTGGGATCCTGAGAACAGCTTCCAGCTTAGCGGAAGTTAGCGCACCCAGGGCAGGCCGATGTTGGCATAAGAGCGAAGACGCTCCGACAACTGACCGGTGTGATGCGCAAGATGGCGGATGTTGTAGAACTGCAGCTCCAGTTTGGTGAAGGGCAGCCAGTAGAAGCCGGATGGGGCTTCGAGATCGAGTGATGGCGTCCGCCGGTCGATCTCGCCGTGGCAGAATTCCGCGTACTCCCGCAGTTCGGCCTGAGTGTAGGGGACTTCAGCCACCCGAATCTCAGTGGAACTCCCAGGCGCAGGGCCTAATGGGTTGTATCCCGTGCGATGCCGGTGCCATGCAAGGAAGTCCCCCTCGGAAGGCGCCAGGTAGAAGTGGGTGTAGAAGAGGGCGTGATAGGCAATGTGCCAGTAGCGGTTGGGAAAGCCTTGAAGCCAGAGATCCTCGGGGCAAAGCTCAATGGCCTTCTCCAGCATTTTCAGCGTGGAGTGATACTGGCGCGCAATGATGTCGTTGTCGGTCATGAAACACCTCGTCTCGGTGCAAGGCTTCGGATAGAGCGTAGGTTAGGCTGACGCCGGACGAGGTGACTCCGGCTTGAACTCCGGCTTGAACTGCGGCTTGAACTCCGGCTTGATCAGTTCAAGCAGCGAAGCGGTCTTGCGCGGTTGAGGGCGGAAGCTGGCGGCACGATGTGCGATGGACAGCTTCTCGCGGCTGAGCAATTTGCGGATCTGACC
>Ga0302319_10023835_pt1 | contig 10918 bp, 11 predicted proteins | sample Bog_T0_2_FD_203319 | JGI IMG/M metagenome (GOLD analysis project Ga0302319, IMG submission 203319) | Peat permafrost microbial communities from Stordalen Mire near Abisko, Sweden - Bog_T0_2 | ecosystem: Environmental > Terrestrial > Soil > Wetlands > Peat | place: Sweden: Abisko, Stordalen Mire... | reverse complement strand
CTTTCTGCTTGACGCCGATCCCGGTGGCTGTTCGCTCGACGCCATGGTGGAGCGCCGGCTCGAACTTCGCCCCGGCCCCCGCGCCGATGAACGCGCTTACTTCACCCATGAACTGGCCGAGCGATTACGGCCCGAACTCACCCGCCGCAGCGAAGCGCTGCTTTCGCTTTATGAAACCGTCGAACTCCCGCTGACCGGCGTACTCGCCCGCATGGAACACACGGGTATCCGCGTGGATTCCGCCGAACTTGACCGCCTCTCCGCGCTGCTGGAAACCCGGATTGCCGAGTTAACCACCGAAATTCACACTGCGGCCGGCCGGGAATTCAATATCGCGTCACCGCAGCAGTTGGGCAAGGTCCTGTTTGAGGACCTCGGCATTCCCGCCCCCGGCAGAAATACGAAGGGCAAAGCACCGTCCACCGCTGCCGACGTGTTGGAACAGCTCGCGCCGGAACATGCCATTGTTCGGCAGGTACTCGAATACCGTCAGATCGCCAAGCTGAAGGGCACGTACGCAGACGCCCTGCCGGCCCTGATCGACCCCGCCACTGGCCGCATCCATACCAGCTTCAGCCAGACCGGCGCAGCCACCGGCCGGCTTTCGTCGTCGAATCCCAACCTGCAAAATATTCCGATCCGCACCGAGTTGGGCCGGGAAATTCGTGCCGCCTTTGTGCCCCGCTCCGGTTGGAAGCTCCTGGTGGCCGACTATTCGCAGATCGAACTCCGCCTGCTGGCGCACATGTCGGAAGACCCCGTGCTGGTGGACGCGTTCCGCAACGGCGAAGACATCCATACCCGCACGGCGGCGGAAGTCATGGGGGTGCCGCCCATGCTGGTTACGAAGGAGGCGCGCAACGCAGCCAAAGCCGTGAATTTCGGTATCGTCTATGGAATCAGCGGTTTCGGCCTGGCGGCCAATCTCGGGATTCCCCGAAAGGAAGCTGAGGCGTACATCCGGGGTTATTTTGAGCGCTACGCCGGAGTGAAGAAATTCATCGATGCCACAGTGGCGCAAACAAGAGAGAGTGGGATTTCCAGGACACTCCTGGGCCGGGAGCGCCCCATCCCGGATATCAACAGCCGGAATGCCACCGCCCGGGGCTTCGCCGAACGCACGGCCATGAACTCTCCGATCCAGGGCACGGCCGCGGATCTGATCAAGCTGGCGATGGTCAGAATCGACCGGATTCTGGCTGGATACAAGAGCAGGATGCTACTGCAGGTTCACGACGAACTGGTGTTGGAATCGCCACCGGAGGAAGTGGAAGAAGTGAAACAGTTGGTGAAGTCGGAGATGGAAAACGTGATGGAGCTATCGGTGCCGCTCGTGGTGGATACAGGATCGGGAGAAAACTGGCGGGATGCAAAATGAGGCCACCGCGTGGCAGGCAGCCGCGTGATGGCCTCGGAAGATCTGAGCGAAAGACCGTTTAAGCGCTGAAGGAGCTACCACAGCCACACGTCGATTTTACGTGTGGATTGTTAAACTTAAAGCCGGAACCCTCAAGGGTTTCCACATAGTCGACTTCGGCGCCATCCAGATACAGCATGCTGGCCTGGTCGACGAAAACCTTGAGGCCGTCGTACGTGTAAGTCTTGTCCAGCATACCTGGGGCATTCTCAAAAGCCATGGAATAGCTAAAGCCGGAGCAACCGCCGCCCACAACGGAAATCCGCAGCCCCGCCGGCTTCGGTTCCTGGGTTTCCAGAATTTCGCGCACTTTACCCACTGCTGTCTCTGTCAGATTCACCATAATAAATCGTATCTCCGATCGGAACTTGGAACTATCAGTATAACAGGATGCATCGAAGCCGCCCCGGGATTCAGGGCAAGGTGGTGGCGACGGGGCGTATGACGTCCCGGGTGGGGCCGGTTGTCAACCTGCGTGGGGCGAAAGCGTTCACCGTCGAGCAACGCGACGTTTAACGAAAGTTGGATGGAGCTGACCAATGCCCCAGATCGTTTAAGCACCCGGCGTCCCTGGAGGAGCGAGAGGGGTGTACCGTCTGGTATTGTCTGAGAGTGCGCTCCGTCTCACACCTTTCGGGGCGCGCAACGGCCAAAATGGCGAAACCGGAATCCAGAGCCAGGCGTCTGACGATGATGTATGGCCACCCTGACAGGTACGCTCCGCCTTCCCGCTCTTGGCATTAGAACTGCAGACAGGACCCGAGTGGACTACGAAAACACTCCTGAAGGAGCCCTTGTCCGCCGCGCTCAGGCCGGCGACCAGGCCGCTTTCCAGGAAATCGTCGAAAGGTATCAGTCCAAGGTCTTTTCCATCATCCACGGCATCATTCGACAGCGCAATGACGTCGAAGACATCGCCCAGCAGGTCTTCACCAAGATTTACTTCTCCATGCGGAACTTCGACTTCCGAAGTTCCCTGGTCACCTGGATCTACAAGATCACGGTAAACGAGTGTTTCGATTACCTGCGCAAGAAGAAGGTTCGCAAGCTCGTCTACGAAAGCGATATGAGCGAGGACGAGGTGCGGCGGGTGGAGAATTCGGAATCGGGAAGCAGTCGCGGTTCGCGCGCCGACAGTGCCCTGGCGCGCCGCGACTACGTGGTGAAACTACTGGAACGCGTCTCCGGTGAGGAGCGGGAACTGCTGATGCTGAAGGAAGTGGAAGGCTATTCGGTGGAGGAGATGGCGGACCGTCTCAAGATGAATGAGAATACAATAAAGGTCAAGTTGTTTCGGGCCCGGCAGAAGCTGGTAAAGGCGTCACAGCGCCTGGACCGCGCTCCGGTCCAGGTTTGAAGCGAATGCGGGAGCCGCAACCCCGGCAACTAAAAGGTTGTCGGATTCGGCCGGGGATGATGTTGATAGCAGGGCTTTAAGGAATTATTATGCATGACGCAGTTGTGAACGAACTCGAAAGCCATCTTGCGAAGGATACGGTATCGCCCGGTTTCCACTCGCACCTGGCGTCGTGCCCGGCATGCCGCGCGGAAGTCGATTCGATCGCTGAAGTTTCGGGCTTGCTGGCGGAATTGCGCGCTGAGCCTGAGACTTCCCCGCAACCGTCACCGTTCTTTTATACCCGGGTTGCCGCCAACATAGTCGAGCACCAGCGCACCGATCATTGGGGGCTCCTCGCTCCCGGCGCAGCCTTCTTTCGCCGCGTCGCATTTGCATCCCTGCTCTTACTCGCGGGTTTGGGCAGCTATCTGGTGACCAGGCAGAGTGATTCGGGAACGGACACAGCTACGGTACTGGCCGGACACGACGCCATCGCAGTCCATGCCGATAGTTCGGACCGCGATCTGATCCTGGCAACGCTCGCAAGCTACCGGGAGTAACGCGCGTACAAACATATGTCTTCGGTGACTCTCCCCAGACCAGCGGAACGGACCGCCATTTTGTCCCTTGTGCTGGTCTTTCTTTGCGGCGCCGTGGCGGGAGTTATCGCCATGAGCGTAGCGAGAAGCCCCGGAATCCATGGCCCGGCCCCCGTTTCCTCCGGCATGACGTTGTCTGTCACGGAGATGAAAAACGGGCTCAACCTCACGGAGGATCAGACCCGCCAGTTGACCTCTATTCTGGACGATTTTTCCCACTACTACGACAATCTGCTCGCCGACGGCAACAGCCGGATTCTGGAGATTCTGGATGCCGACCAAAAGAAGCGGTTCGCGGCAATGATTCAGCAACATCGCAAGTAGTACCGGTCTCGCCGAAAAATCCCTAACTGCATCCACAACCCGCAGGGACTTGTGAGAAACTAGTGACTAAATGCGCATTTTCCTTTCCACCTTGTTGTGTGCCGCAGCGCTGGGACTGGCGGCCTGCTCCAGTGCAAACGATTCGACCAACGCCAGAACCGAACAGGTTCGCGTAGTTCAGGCCGGCGAAAAAGCGGTTGCGGGACATCTGAGCTACAGCGTGCTGGATTTCCAGGTCATGCCCCAACTGGGCGAAGATCCCAACCCGCGGATTCCGCACGACCGCTTCCTGCTGGTGCAGCTTGGGGTCACCAATACGAGCAACGTGGACAATCCGATTCCCACCATCGAACTCGTCGCAGATTCCGGCAAGACCTTTGAGGAACTGACTGACGGGAACGGAGTGACGAACTGGCTCGGAATCGTCCGGCATGTGGGCGCCGGACAAACGGAACGCGGAGTAGTTGCGTTCGACGCGCCTGCCGCCCATTACAAGGTCCGGTTTAAGGACGAAACGGCAACCAACGAGATTCTGATGGACCTTCCGCTCAATTTCGAGCATGAAAAGGTCAATGATGCGTTTGTGCCCAGCACGGATTTACCGCAAGGCGCACCTCCGGCCGGGACGCCGCAGGCCAAGTAGCAGCGGGAAATGCAGAACCTCCGCATTTCCCGAATTGCAGCCAATGCGGTACTGTCACTTGGGTTGACCGGTTACTGGTTGTGTCCGGGTACGCCGGGTTTCGCACAAACTGCCGAATCGGCGGCGAAGTTTCAAGTGTCGAATCCCGTGACCGCCCGATTTGAAGACGGCCCGCCACTGGGTTCCCTGAGGTTGCTCCCGAGTGAGGTGGTCTACTTCTCGTTCACGGCCGCGAACTTCCGCAGATCGGAGACCGGCAAGGTCGATATCACAGGGCACGTTCAGATATTCGACCCTTCAGGGACGGCCATCTCGCCCAAAGAGGAAATCCCGCTGATCACGACCCTCAGCGAGGAGGATCGGAACTGGGTCCCGAAGCTTCGGACGGAGATTGCCCTGCCTCCGATTGCCCAACCGGGCACGTACAAGGTGAAATTCGACGCAACCGACGACCAATCGCACCAGTCCGCATCCGGGGAAGCGGCGTTTGGCGTAGAAGCCAAGTTTGTAGCTCCCTCCGGCGTGCTTGCGGTCCGCGAACTCAACTTCTACCGCAACCAGGAGGACACGACCGCATTGATCACGCCTTCCTACAGGGCGGGCGATATGGTCTGGGTTAAGTTCTATATCACCGGTTACAAGTACGGCGGGGAGAATTCCATCGATGTCGCCTACGACGTTGAACTGCTCGCCCCCGATGGCACTTCGATCCTGAAGCAGGAAAACGCCTCCATGGAAAAAAGCATGGCGTATTATCCCCAGCCGTATATACCGGCGGTTTTTAACATGACGCTGAAGTCCACAATGACACGTACCGTCTACACTCTGGTAATCACCGCCCGTGACGACATGGGCAGGCAGACGGCAACCGCACGATCGAAATTTCAAGTCAATTAGACTCCCACGATACCGACATGGACATGAATACGGAACAGAAGGCGCTTGCGATCAATCTGGACGCGGGGCGTTTTGGAACCTTCGCCGAAATCGGCGCGGGACAGGAAGTAGTGCGATGGTTTTTTCACGCGGGGCACGCCTCGGCGACGGTGGCGAAGTCGATCTCGGCGTATGACACCGCGGTGAGCGACGAAATCTATGGCAAGGCCGGCCATTATGTGAGCCGCGAACGCCTGGAGTCGATGCTTGAGTACGAATACAACCTGCTGCTACGGCGGCTCGATCCGACGCGGGGCGAGAAGACTTCGTTCTTCGTTTTTGCCGACACGGTTGCCACGCGCACCCGCACCGACAGCCCGGGCGGTCACGGCTGGCTGGGGGTGCGCTTTCAGACCGCGCCCCGGGCTGAGCCTTCCGAGATCATCCTCCACGTCCAGCTGCTGGACAACGTCACGGTTGCCAAGCAGGAGGCCCTGGGGACGCTGGGTGTGAACATGATCCATGGGGCATTCTTCCTGAACGACCGGCCGCACGATCTGATCGCCGCCCTGATGGAAGGCCTGCGGCGAACGCAGATTGAAGTCGACATGATCCGCCTGTCGGGTCCGGCATTTCACGATGTCGACAATCGCCTGATGAGTCTGCAACTGGTGGAGCAGGGCCTGACCGACGCGACCATGTTTACCGCGGTGGGCGAAGTGGTGCAACCTTCTGAAAACCTTTCCGGCAAGGCCGTCCTGATGGAACGCGGAGCATTCCGTCCGGTCACCAACGTGACATGGGAAATGTTGCAGGGCGCACAACGGCAGTTCCTTTCCGGGCGCCATAACGCGACCCCGCCCATCGTCCTCATGGAGATGACGCTGTCTAACCTTGTGACGGGACACCGGATCGATCACGGTGATTTTCTGGCCCGAGCCAGCATGCTGAACGCCCTCGGCATCACCGTCATGGTCTCGAACTACGACCGCTTCGATCTGGTCACCAGCTACCTTCGCCGCTACACCCGGGAGCCGATCGTCATGGTAATGGGCGCGCCCACGCTTGTCGGGATCTTCGACGAAAAATACTACGCGGCCTTGCCCGGAGGCATCCTCGAAGGCCTGGGCAGATTGTTCCAGGGAGATACGAAGCTATACGTTTACCCCATGAAAGCGGGCCCCGATGCGCCGGTGGTGGATGCGGTGTCGTTACCTCTGGAGCCGCTGTCGCGGAGGCTCTACTGGTATCTGCTCGAGAGCGGACAGATTCAGTCGGTGCGGGAATTTCGCGAGGAGCAGTTACACGTGTATCCCGACGACGTACTGGCAAAGATTCAGTCCGGCGATGCAAGCTGGGAAAGCATGGTGCCCCCGCCGGTAGCAGCCATTATCCGGTCGCGCGGGCTGTTTGGATTCAAGGCGTAGGAGCGCCGGCGTGGCGCGAGTGTGGCTCAGGCACTCGCGAAATTACCCTCGACCGTCCTGCAAGCCAAACCCGGAGGTTTCTGCATTCGACCCTCCGAAGATCCGGACTACCCGCGGTCTGCCATCTGCCGGAGACAGCTCTGGGTTTGCTCACCAAAGAGCCGCTGGCCACCAGGCAGCAGATGCGCTTCAGCGAGAGCCGCTGCCTGGCGGCAGATGGAATAGATGAAATACCACGAGGAGCCGCTCAACCGCTTCCGAGCCGCGACAGCAATGGAGCAAGGCCCGGGTAATTTCCCTTCGCCTCGCTTTACCCACATCACCGTCACAACCCCGTTCCATCGGAATCGTCGGAGCATGGCCTGAGTTCGGCAGGAACACATATCTGCCTGATTCTACGAGGGGGTCTCAAATAAGGGTCAAGCGAAGCCCGACGAGGCGCTCGACAACCGATCGTTTCCGCGGACGGAAATGCCTCCGCTACTCGAATACCGGGTTAAGCTGCAATTATGCTGGAACAGCTCCTGTCCGAAGCCCGCACCCAGGCCGGGCAATCCGACCCGCCCGTCAAGGCCGCCGCGCTCCTTCAGCTCGCCCGAGTCTGGACTGCGTTCGACAAGGCCGAGGCCGAACGCCTCCTCGAAGAAGGCGTAGCACTTGTGCTGGAAATCCCCCAGCCGGAGGGAGACCCGCTCCGGTCACAGGCCATCACGATTGCCGCTGCGGTTTCGCCGTCACACGCACTCCGTCTCCTGCCCCACGTTACCGGACACGCCCACGGACGTGCCGCCACGATCGTTTTCAATATGCTCCGCCACGGCCATCTCTCAGACGCCATTTCCTTCCTCAGTGATCCCCCGCGGGGCGAACAATACCCGTACACCGCCGCGTTGGAGGCGATCAGCCTTTCCCGGGAAGATGAGACGTCGCAGCGAAACATCCTGCGCGCCGCGATACGCGCCCGACTGGAGGAATCGGGATCGCCAGGGCACGGATTTGATATGCTCTTCTCCTTTTGGCGAGGTTTGCTTCCCGACCAGGAAGCCAGAACGGTCGTGCGAAACATCGTGCGGCGGATTGTGGAAGAGCCGGATGGGCCGATTGAGAGCCGATTCGGGAAGGAGGGGCGGTCCGCGCATTTTTCTTCCATTCGCGAGTCCCACTTGTTTTCGATCTTCGGAGTAGTGTGGCAGTTGGATGAGGAACTCGCGGCTTCGCTCTGCCGCGATTACGCGCAATTAGCCGCCGCAGTCGCGAAATTCCCCGAGGGATACCACAAGGAATTCGCAGCGGCGCGTGAGCAACGCCCCCCGCCTGAAAAACCCGCTGTCCAATGCACCCAACCCGATTACATTACCGTGGGCCGTTCGCGTCTCCTTCCCATCCCTGAAGCGTTGAAGACCCAATTCAGGCAGCCATTCAGAGAAGCGCTGAAGCTCTACGCCCTTGATACCGATTCCGACAATCGGAACCAGGCCCCGAAGGAATGTTGGCCGTCAGCCAGGGAATTCCGCAACATCCTTTTCAAAGCGGGCCAGCATGAAGGCATTGCCGCCGCGAAGTATCTGGACCGAATCCCGGATCGCGATCTTCGCCTCTTGGCACAGATCGAGTTGATCGCGGGCGTCGCCGGCTTGCCTCAGTTCGGCGGGATGACCATCTCTCCGCGTCCGAGGAGACGCTTTCTGCCGATGCAACCGAAGGACCGCTGGCTGATGTGACGGAGCAATTTACAAGACGCCCAACCACTCTACCCGAGCGGCAAGTAGATCACACCCGCGATCCAGTCAGCTTCGACCGAGGCCCTGTCGAGCAGGCCGATATCGTGGATCGCGGAGCCGATGGGCGTAGACTTCGGCACGAAAACCACGGGGGAATTATGTGCCGAAGTGCGGAGATTCGGAGGATCGCGGGTACCAGCGTAGAAACATCGTGGGTCGGGTAGAAACATCGTGGGTCGGAAGGATTCGCTCATTAATACCCGCCCATTCGAGGACTGCCGGATGATCCGACCCACCGAGTCGAGAATATCCTGAACGCGGACGGCGTCGAAACGCGGATCGCGGCGGCGAAGTCCGCGCAGAATGTCGTTGTCGAAGTTTTCGTCAGCCAGCCACACAATGTTGGCTACTTACCCGTTGAAGTATGATCGGGGATCCGGGCCATCAGGCGCTGACGCAATCCGCCCGGGGACCATTCCGGATGATCGGCCAGGAGACCCACTTCCTCTTGATCGCGCGTCCGGAGGTACCCGTTCAGTTCGTCCGCGTTTTTGAGGTAATAGCCGAGCACCTGATAGACGTCAGGCAGAGAGAGAGTGGGAAACTTCTGGACGATCTCTTCAGCAGTGGCGCCATGGTGGAACGCGTGAAGAACAACGTCGAGCGTGACGCGGGTTCCGCCAACGCGGTAAACGCCGTGCGCGTCTTTCGCCAACGGAATTTCTTCCAGAACCGCCGCCAGGGTTCGATTGTATCGCGAAGGCGCCCAGGTTGCAGGAGGCGTCGTAGCTTGGCAGTCCGGACAACGTCCGCAAGCCAGTCCAACGCTTTTCAGGAATATTCACACTTTGTTATCAATCACTTATCAGGAAAATCGCCAAACCGCCGCCCCCGCGTGTGCTACATTCCAGGCAGAACGTACATTTACGAGATCAATCCATGACGCAACCTGGTCCCCTCCCGTCCTCCGGCATTCCGGCCACGGACGCCGGACCCAGGAACAAAATGGATTCGTTTTTTCGAATTGCCCAAATCGGCCGTGCCACTCGCTCGATTGCACGTCACATGCCTAAGATAATAAGCTACTTACAAAGAATTGGCTATGTTTTTTCGAGCTGCCTCACAACCCAGCCCGGCGGTCGATCCGGCCGCCCTATGTTATATTTATTCATAGCAGTGCATATTTAATCATATGAAATACCCCGTAGGTATCGTAGGATTCAGCGGTTACAGCGGCGCCGAAGCCGTCCGCATCTTAAACCGGCACCCCCAATGCGAGCCGGTGTTACTCTCGCATCGGGCCGATGTCGAGGGCTCGAAGCTCGTCCGAAAACCCACCATTCGCCGCGGTCACGCCGGTCCGGAATCGGTCGCCAGCGAAGGTCTCAAGGCCGTTCTTCTGGCCACACCGCATGACGTTTCGATGGAGCTGGCGCCGCAGTTTCTCGCCGCCGGCGCGGCCGTGATCGATCTCAGCGCGGCCTTTCGCCTCGCAACTCCCGGCCAGTATCTTCGCTGGTACAAAGAGGAGCATACCGCCGCCGATCTGCTCCCCGGCGCCGTCTACTCCATTCCCGAATTTCACCGCGCGAAGGCCCGCCACGCGAAGCTGATCGCCAATCCAGGCTGCTATCCGACCGCGGCCAACCTCGCGCTGCGTCCACTCATGGAAGCGGGCCTCATCGACCGCAAGGCCGGCGTCGTCTGCGATGCCAAGAGCGGCGTGAGCGGCGCGGGTCGCAAAGCCACGCTCGCGAACAGCTTCTGCGAAGTCACCGAGAACTTTTCGGCCTACTCGATCCTGAAGCACCGCCACGTCCCGGAAGTCCTGATGGTCAGTGGTCTCGAAGAGTCGGAATTCAGTTTCACCGCGCAACTCATCCCCATCGCGAGGGGCATCCTCGAAACCATTTACTTCCGCCTGGCCAAACCCATGACCTCTGCGGAAATCGTGGCCGACATCTATCAGAAACACTACGCACACGAGCCTTTCATCCGGATACATGAGGCCGGCAATGTGCCGGATATCCAGGCAGTTGCCCACACCAACTTCTGCAACATCGGAGTGGTATCGGATCCGGCATCGGGCCGCTGCGTGGTGGTCGTGGCGATCGATAATCTGGTAAAGGGCGCGGCGGGACAGGCGATTCAGAATCTGAATCTCGCGCTCGGCATCGAAGAAACAGCGGGGCTACTGTAAATCCGGTGAAAGCACTCATTAAAATAGGCGGGAGTCTGCTCGATGACGCGGCGTCGCGCCACGATCTCGCGCGTCAGATCGCCGCAGTCCAGACAGCCGGCGTTCAGGTTACCGTCGTTCACGGCGGCGGCAAGCAGATGACGCGCTTCCTCGAAGAACGCGGCATCAAGAGCACCTTTGTGCGCGGCCTTCGCGTCACCACAGAGGAAACCATCGACGCCGTTCTCAAGGTTCTGGCCGGCAGCCTGAACACGCAACTCGCGGCAGCGTTGTGCGCGGCAGGTGCGCGCGCCGTGGGACTCACGGGCATCGATTCCGGCGTTGCCGTCGCCGATCAGCTCGATCCCGAACTCGGATTCGTGGGTCGCGTAA
>Ga0302319_10023830_pt1 | contig 10920 bp, 5 predicted proteins | sample Bog_T0_2_FD_203319 | JGI IMG/M metagenome (GOLD analysis project Ga0302319, IMG submission 203319) | Peat permafrost microbial communities from Stordalen Mire near Abisko, Sweden - Bog_T0_2 | ecosystem: Environmental > Terrestrial > Soil > Wetlands > Peat | place: Sweden: Abisko, Stordalen Mire... | reverse complement strand
TGCTGAACGTGCCCGGCGACAATGCGAATTTGGTCGACGGATTCATGCAAGACCCGCACGGCACGATATGGCTTTCAAGCGGCTCGTCGTTGAGTTACTACGACGAACAGTTGCAGCACCCAGTCGTGGCGGCGGCGCTGCCCTTTGTCCCGATTACTGCCAAGGACGTCGAACCTCACCTGGATCTCAATAAGCTCCACTTTCAACCGATTGCCTGGTACGACAACACCGTATGGATTGGCGCGCAACACGAATTGCTGGGATTCGATGCGGTCAACGGAGTCGTCGTACAGCGTATTAAAATGCCCTCGCTCACCACTTGGCGGCTGTGGGTTCGCCGGAGCACCCTGTGGCTTTGCAACCCATCGGGAGTTTTCCATTGGCAGAAAGATGACGCCCGATGGGAAGCGCTGTATCACGATCCGACGGAGCAGGTCAGCGCGTGCGAATTCGGCGCCGACGACGCGCTATGGATCGGCACCCGGAACGCGGGAGCGATACGGATCGTCGATGCAATAGAGCAACATTTCCAGACGCGGGATGGCGACTTTTCGAGTCTCGCCGCCAATTCCGTGCTCAACATCCAACGGGATAGCCGCGGCGAATTGTGGGTAATCACCCCCGGAGTTGTCCATCAGTGGCTGGGCGGGCGATTTGCACGTTTTGTGCACAGCCCCGACAGCCAACTCGGCAATTTAGGCGGCGCCGCGGTGGCGCAGATCGTGGAAGACGACAGCGGCGTGCTCTGGCTCGGCACCGAGGGCTCGGGGCTCGCAAAGCTGTCGCGTTTTGCACGCAAGGCGCGGCTGTTGGTGCCGCCCTCCACCATCAGCCCGCACGTGCGGACACCGGTCGTGGACCGATACGGCAATGTATGGATGGGGATGAATCAGGACGGGGTCTTCCGCTGGAACCGATCTGCCGATAGCTGGACTCACTTCTCGGCCGATGCCAATGCACCATCGCAATTGCCCACACCCGAGGTGCGCGCACTGCTCGCGGCGCGCGACGGAACGATTTGGGCGGGAAGCCGTGGCGGCGGGACCATTAGCAGGTACGACGCCGCAAGCGGCGCCTGGAAGCGTATCGCGACCGGCGCGGATTCCATGATCTTCAATTTTCTCGAGCATCCCGACGGTCATATCATCATCGGTCGCGTGTCGTCGGTCACTGAATTCGATCCCGCGACCCTGCAAAGCCGGCACTATCCGTCTCCCGATCTGTCCCCATTGCGAGCCTCGGTCTTGTCGCGAAGCGGCGCCGTGTTGTTCGGTACCCATCAAAGCGGCGTGGTGGAATTTATTCCCGGCCACGGATTCGCCCGGGTGTGGAAAACACAGCTGAGCGATCCCAATGTGTTTTCGATCTACGAAGATCGTAACGGCCTATTGTGGGTCGGCACCTGGGGCGGCGGTCTCGATCGGTTGGATCCGAACAGTGGCCGAGTCCAGGTCATCGCAACTCAAGACGGACTTCCCGACAATACTATCTACGGTATCTTGCCCGGCAAGCACGATGACCTTTGGGTGAGCACGTCCTCGGGCCTCGCCAGAATCGAGAATTGTCTGGTTCCCGAATGGCCGTGCCGGCCAACCATTTCAGTGCTCGACGGCACCAATGGCTTGCCGGTTGCCGAATTCAACTCCGAGGCTTCCACCCTGGGGGCCCGCGGCGAGCTGTTCTTCGGCGGCAATGATGGTTTGCTGTATTTCAATCCGGACACGATCGAATTGAATCGACGCGCGCCGCGCTTGCAATTCTCGGCGATCCTGTTGAACGATGAAGCGCTGGCGCCGTTCTGGTTGCCGGGTGCGGATCCGGCGCCGCCCTATCTCGAGCTGGAGCACAAATTCGGCACCGTCAGGCTCGAGTTCAGTGCGCTCGACTTTAACGCCAGTATCGACAATCGCTACCGCTATCGATTGTCCTCTACCGGCAAGTGGCTGTCGCTCGGCAACAAAGCTGCGTTGGCATTGAGCAATTTGGATTCCGGTCGCTATGCCGTGGAGATCATGGGCGCCAACAACGATGGCGTTTGGAGCGAGAAACCGCTCAAGTTGGCCATCCACGTATTGACGCCATGGTACCGCAGACCCATTGCGCTGCTGACGTATCTCGCGCTGCTCGCCGCCGCCATGGCGGCATTGATCAAGTGGCGAGAGCGTCGCCTGCGCGCAAACAATGTCCAATTGGAAGCCACGGTCGTGGCGCGGACTCGCGAACTCGCGGAGGCCAATACTGCCCGCGACGAATTCTACGCCAACGTTTCTCACGAAATCCGTACCCCGCTTACTTTATTGGCGGGAACGGCGGAGGCGCTCAAGAAAAGTTCAGACCCGCGCCAGGAAATTCATTTGACCGACGATCTGCTGCGCCATAGTGAGAGCTTGCGTCGCTACGTCGAGAGTCTGATCACCGTGTCTCACTTGCACAGCTCATCCAACATCGCCTGGTTGGCTGAAGACCTTGCCGGGTATTTGCGTGCGTCAATAGCTGATTTTCAGCGAGTCGCGGGCAGCCGAACCATTACGCTGGCCCTGGCCGAGGGGCCATGTTTTGTGCGCAGCTATGCCAATGCGCTCGACACGATTTTTTCCAATCTTCTGATCAATGCGATACGCCACACTCCGAACGGCGGCGTGATCGCGGTGACAGGATCGGAGCAGGGCGGCACGCTGTCGGTTGCCATTGCGGACACGGGTTGCGGGATCGATCCCAAGCTGTCGGCGGCGGTGTTCGAGCGAGGGTGGCGCGGAGCGAGTCCTGCGCAAGCGGCCATCGGTCATGGCATCGGACTGCATCTCGTCAAACAGACGGTGTTGGCCTTGCAGGGGACGATCGACGCACGCAACAACGAGCACGGCGGCGCTTGTTTTACCGTTACCTTGCCACTCGCGGACAACGGCTTGCCGGTGGCGGCGATCCATCGAGCGTCCGCTGCGAACGCCTCGCTCAGCCCGATAACAAGCAAGCGGGAGGTCGAAGTTTATAAGGGCGCCAGGAAAATCCGCGGAAGTATTCTCATCATTGAAGATCATGACGAATTGCGTGCCCATCTTTGCGCCGTATTTTCTGTTCACTATCGCGTCCGCGAGGCGGCGACAGTGGCAAGCGGCATGGCCGAGGCCAAGGCGTATTTGCCCGATCTCGTGATTTGCGATGTGATGCTTCCGGACGGGCAAGGCTTCGGTGTTCTGGCCGCCCTCAGATCCGATCCGGTCACGGATCACATCGGCGTGATCCTGTTGACCGCGCTGGCGGACGACGCTTCACGCCGGCAGGGTCTCGCCGCAGAGGCCGATCTATATATCACCAAACCCTTCCGCGGCGACGAGCTTGAGGCGCAAGTTGCGAATTTGATCAGTCAACGGCGCCGAATCCGGCGCGCTGCGGCTCAAGATCTGTGGCTCGAGAAAACAGCGACAGGCCATGCCAAGCAAGCGCCGCCCAACAGAAAAAGTTTCGAGTCTCGCCTGTTCGCTGCGCTGGAGATCCTGCACTCCGATTCCGGGTGCAGCATCGAGACCATCGCGAAGCACCTTGCCATGTCGCGCAGGCAACTGGAGCGCAAGACCCACTACTGCTTCAAGTGTTCGCCCAATGTCTTGCTCAATCGCTATCGACTGGACAAGGCTTTGGTTTTGCTGCGACAGGGCATCCGCATCCATGACGCAGCGGAGCGATGCGGCTTCGGCAGCCAATCGCACTTTGGCGCGCTCTTTAAAAAGCGCTTCGGCTACGCGCCGAGCAAACACAGGGCGGAACCGGGCGGTGCGCTCAGCACCTGATGTCGACGAACGGTCACGGAAGCCGCCGGTGCGCGACGGATTTGTCGCAAATTTAGGCAACCACGGCGCGATTTCGAGAGTCGGGCTCCACTTGCTCCGATAGGATCGCAAAGCACAACAGCAATCGGGAAGCGGTGACGCGACGCCAAGCGAATGCGGCTTGGAACCGGAAAACAGCCTGACATGGCGGGGAGAGTCATGAAGAACCTAGGCACTTGGGTGATAACGGCTTGCTTGGCTTTGACGATTGCGGCCTGCGGCGGCGGCGCCAGCCCTCCTGCGCCGGTGGCCACGCCGAATGTGGTCGGAGGCACTCAGGCGGCGGCGACCTTGGCGATCACTGCTGCCGGCCTTACCCTGGGCACGGTCACCATGCAGGCGAGCAGTAGCGTGGCCGCTGGGAACGTCATCAGCGAAAGTCCTGCGGCGGGGACCCAGGTGGCCGCGAAATCGGCGGTCAGCCTCACCATATCGAGTGGGCCCGCTTCGATCTCGGTGCCCAACGTGGTGGGTGAAACCCAGTCCACCGCCACAAGCGCCATCACGGGAGCAGGCCTCACCCTCGGCAAGATCACCGAGACGTCCAGCACCAGCTTACCCGTGGGCAGCGTGGTCACCGAAAGTCCCGCTGCCGGCAGTGCGGTCGCAGCGGGCACCGCTGTGAATCTGGTCGTTTCGGCGCTGCCGTTCACGGCGATATCAGCAACGATGACCAGCGCTCGCGCCGGTCATACAGCGACGCTGCTGGCGGACGGCAAGGTATTGGTGGCCGGCGGCTGCTCGGTGATTCCGTGTTCGGACCTCAACACCGCGGAACTCTACGATCCGAGCGCGCAGACCTTTACCGCCCTAAGCGCGCAAATGACCACTGGCCGCTTTGGGGCGACCGCCACGCTACTCCCCAGCGGCAAAGTTCTCATCGCTGGCGGAGCAGCGAATGCGGGGAACCAGGCGAATGGAGGCGGCGCCGTGTTCAGCACGGCGGAGCTCTATGATCCGGTCGCCAATACATTTACACCGACCGCTGCCATGACCATGGCCCGCTTCGGGCACACCGCGACCTTGCTGCCGAACGGAACCGTTCTCATTGCAGGTGGATTCTCCGATGAAAGCTCAAGCAATCCCGCTATTCCGGTGACCTGGAATACGGCGGAAGTCTATGACCCGGTTGCCGATACGTTTACGGCCATCACGCCGACAATGACCGTTGGCCGCGCCACTCATGCCGCGACGCTGCTTCCGAACGGCACAGTTCTCATCACCGGCGGGCAATGTGAAGCACCCAATACGGGCGTAGCCTCCTCCTGCGACCCTGCACTGCCACCATTCGCCAGCACCTATTTCAACACCGCAGAGGTTTACGATCCGAAGGCGAACACGTTTACTTCACTGGGCGCGACGATGACGTCGATCCGAATTGCCCACACCGAAAACCTGTTAGCCAACGGACAGGTGCTCATAACCGGCGGATCCACCGGTGGGGTGGGCAGTCCCGCGCTCAATACCGCGGAGCTCTACAATCCGAGCACGGGCGCTTTCACTGCGCTGACCGCCACGATGACCACACCGCGTTTCGACCACGCGGGAACGGTACTACCCAATGGACAAGTGCTGCTGAGCGGCGGCGGAATTAACAGCACCGCGACCATCACCAATACCGTGGAAGTGTACGCGCCCTAGAGAACCGAAAAATTGATGTGCCGCGAAGCAGCGCGCCCACCTAAACGTCGAGGTTTCGCCCATGAAGTATTTGCCGCTGGTCGTTCTGATGTCGTTGCTCGGGACAGGCCTCGGCGGCTGCGCCGCGGGCCCGCATTTTACGGGCGCCTCGACCCCGCCCACGGATAGGGCGCTCGTTTACATATTCCGCAAGAGAACCGCGGTGGGGTCCGCCGGCATGTTCAATGTGTACGCAAACAACAAGCTGATCGTAAAAATTAAATCGGGTGGGTATTTCATCTACACGGCCGAACCGGGCGACCTCGTGCTGTCGCATGAGACCGCCTTCGGACCGTTAATGATAGTGCAGGCCGGAATTGACCGGGCAGTCGATACCAAAGGTAAGTCGTTAGCCCAGCTACATATCGAAGCCAATCACGTCTACTACGTCGAGTGGAAGCTCGGCGGTCTATTCAAGGGACCCACGATGATTCAGAGCGATGAAAGTGTCGCTCTGCCCATCATCAGGAACTGCAGCTTATTGCAACCCGCGCAGTAAGCCCTTCACAATAATTCGGTCGACACCTCGGTCGAGCGCGCATCAGCGGCAAACTCAAGAATCGCATGCTAGTGTAGAACCTAACGCGCGATTCCCAGCGCTACTTGCCGGCGTTGAAAAACGGGATCGGCGCGCCGGCGTAGATATTCTGCGGCAACTGACCATTCCAGCGCTCCGCCTTGGTCTGCTCGACCTCGATGCGGCGCAGTTCCAGCACGTCCTTGTTCTGGGCCAGCGCATTGTTCTGCACTTTAAGCGCCTCCGCTTGGGCGGTCGCGATTTTAAGGTTGGCGTAGGCGTTGCCGTCGGCGGTGGCCTTGACCGCGTTGGCTTCAGCCTCTGCGATCGCCACTTTCTGCTTTTGTTCGGCCTCGACGGTGAGCAGTTTGTTCTCCGCAGCCAGGCGCAATTGTTCCTGTTCGACTTTGCTGTTGATTGCGCGCATGTAGGATTCTTGAAACGCAAAGTTTCGCATATCGATATTGATGACTTGAGCGCCGTAAATCGCGAGCTTGGCGCCGAGTGCAGAATTGATGTCGGCCGATACCTTGGCCCGTTGTGCAATCAAATCGGGTGCCGAGTATTTTGCGGTCACTGCTTTGAAGATTTCATGGGTGGCGGTTTGGACGTAGCTCGACAAGTCGCCGTTGTGTGAGTATTTCTCGTATACCTCGGACACCTTGTCGGGGCTGATGCTGTAGCGCACGGTGAGGCTCACATTCACCGGCTGCGTATCGGAAGTCGAGCCCGAGGCGTTCTCGATGTTGGCTTCCTCGGCGCGAATCGAAAACAAGGTCAGGTTTTGCCACGGGGGCAGCACCGCCAGGCCTTCTTGCTCGATCCCCACGATTTTGCCGAATTGCGTGACGACGCCGCGGCTGCCGGTGGGCACGGAATAAAAAGGCCAAAGTTTCCAGAGCAACAGCAACGCCGCGAGGCCGATGAGGCCGTCGCGCGCCAGCGCTCCCCAGTGGTATTCGGCTGCAGCCGACTCGTAGCGGTCTTTTAATGCCATAACGACTCCCTGTTATTAGAGCTTCACCATGACGTGGCGCGGCACCGTGTAATCCTCGAGCGCATAGGCCGACAGATCCTTGCCATAACCTGAACGCTTGAAACCGCCGTGTGGCATTTCGCTCACCAGCATGAAGTGCGTGTTGATCCACGTGCAGCCATATTGCAACCGTGCTGCCACACTCATGGCCTTGCCCACATCCTGGGTCCAGACCGAGGATGCCAGGCCGTACTCGGAATCGTTTGCCCAGGCGACGGCGTCGTCGGCATCGCTGAATCGCGTGACCGACACCACGGGTCCGAACACCTCGCGCTGCACGATCTCGTCCGATTGCCGGGTGCCGGCGATGACCGTGGGCTCGAAGAAAAAACCGCCGCCGGCGCGAGCCTTGCCGCCGGCGGTGATTTGCGCATGCGGGGTGGCGGCCGCACGCTCGACGAATCCCGCGACCCGCGTGCGCTGTTCTTCGGAGATGAGCGGGCCCATTTCAACCCCCGCCTCGATTTGCAGGCCCACTTTGAGCGAGCGCGCGGCTGAGCTTAAGTCCGCCACCAGCCGGTCGTAAATTTTGGCGCCGGCGTACAGCCGGCAGGCGGCCGTGCAGTCCTGGCCCGCGTTATAAAAACCGAAGGTGCGTACGCCCGCGACCACGGCATCGAGATCGGCATCGTCGAAGACGATCACCGGCGCCTTGCCGCCCAATTCCAGGTGCGTGCGCTTGAGATTGCCGGCCGCTGCGGCCAGTATTTTTTGCCCGGTCGCCACATCGCCGGTGATCGACACCATGCGAACCCGCGGATGCGAGACCAGCGGCGCGCCGACGCTCTCGCCGCGGCCGCAGATGATATTGATCACGCCTTTCGGAAAAATCTCCGCCAACAGCTCCGCCAACTTGAGCGCCGTCAGCGGCGTTTGCTCGGAGGGCTTCAATACCACGGTGTTGCCGGCGGCGAGTGCGGGTGCCAACTTCCAGGCGGCCATCATCAGGGGGTAGTTCCACGGCGCGATCGAGGCGATGACACCGACCGGATCGCGCCGAATCATGCTGGTGTAGCCCGGCAGGTACTCGCCGGCCAAGGCGCCGTGCTGCACGCGTGCCGCGCCGGCAAAAAATCGGAACACATCGGCAATCGCCGGGATCTCATCGTTGAGCGCCGCGGGCAGCGGCTTGCCCGTGTTGTCGGATTCCAATTTGGCGAACGCGGCGCCGTCCGCTTCGATGCGATCGGCGAGTTTGAGCAACAGCGCGGCGCGATCTTTGGGCACGGTTTGCGCCCAGGCGGCGGCTGCTTTCTGCGCGGCCTGCACCGCCGCTTCCAGCTGGCGCGGGCTCGCCTCCGCAACTTCCGCAATGCCGCGGCCGGTCGCCGGATCCAAAATCCGCTCGACGCTGCCTTCGCCGGCAGTGAGCGCGCCATCGATCAGTAGTTGGGTCTGCATGTCAGCCCACCGCGGTGCGTTTTTTCTTGTCGACGTCATCGAACGGCAGGGTATGCGCCATCGCCGGACCTTTGAGGTTCTTGCCGCGGATTTCGAGCTTGGTTCCATGCACCGCCACGGGAACGTCGAGGCGTGCGATGGCCATCGACTTGCCGGTGAGCGTCGACACCATGGCGCAGGTGACCACGCCCACTTTTTTGTCGCCCGAATAAACCGCATCGCCCATGTCCGCCGGCACCTTGCCCTCGATGAGGAGCCCAAAAATCTTGAAGCGCTCCTTGCCCTTGAGGCGATAGTGCGCGTCGGCGCCATTGAAATCGTTTTTCCCGGGGCTCACGGTAAAGTCGAGCCCCAATTCCCAGAGACTGTCGCCGGGCGGATCCTTGTCGAAGGGGTACATCTGCGACATATCGTAGGGATAGAACAAGAGCGAACTCTCGACCCGCAGATAATCGAGGGTGGTGAAACAGGTGGGAATGATGCCGAGCGACTTGCCGTCGCTCAAAATCGTATCCCAGATGGCGCCGGCATCTTCGCCGCGACAGAAGATCTCGTAGCCGCGCTCGCCGGTGTAGCCGGTGCGCGAGATGGTGACCGGGCGCCCGAACAAGGTGGCCGGGGTATGGTGAAAATACTTGAGGTCGCGGATGCCGGGAACGTGCTTCGCGAGAAAATCCACCGCCACCGGTCCCTGCAGCGACAAGTCGTGCAAATCGTCGTCGACGATCATGGCGGCGTTGCGGCCGAGCACGTATTTCGTGAGGGTCTCATGACCCGCGCCGCTGCCGTGCACCACCATCCAGGAATTCGGGCCCATGCGATACAAAATGCAGTCTTCGATGAAATGGCCGGCCTCGTTCACCATGCAGGCATAAGCCGACTTGCCGGGATACAGCTTGGTGATGTCGCGCGTCGTCGCATAATTCAAGATGGCGGAGGCATGCGGTCCCACCAGATGCAATTTCTTGAGCCCCGACACATCCATGAGACCCGCTTTGGTGCGAATCGCCACATGATCTCCTGCCACGTCCTTCGAGTAGGTCCATGCGGTGCCCATGCCATTCCAGTCTTCGAGCTTCGATCCCAATGCCCGATGTCGATCGGCGAGAACCGACGTGCGCCAGCTAAGTGCCATAGATACCTCCAGAGTTGTTCATTCAGGGCCGGTTCCCGGGGTGGTGGGCGAGCCGTCATCGTAAGGTGCCAGCCACGCAACCGCTGCGTCCCGATAGCGGGTCAGGCCTTTGTAGTCGACCAGCGCCGGATGCAGATCGCGCAGCACGCGGTGCACGCGGCGCGCCCACTTCGGCACCGTGGCGAGTTCCGCCAAGCTGATCAAGTAGCAACGAATACCGAATACGATGGCGTTGCTTCGCGGCAGGCGCCACAGACCCTGGAGCTCGACGCGCAGGTGCACGCGCTCGCCGGCATTCTGCGCCGTGACGCTGGCGCGATCGGTGCCCCAAAACGGATAGTTTTCCGGCGAGGTGTCGAGCCGCGGGTTCACGGTCATGGTCCAGTTCAGCCGCCGCACCGGTTGCCCCAGGCGCAGATTGAGCAGGAACTTGAGTGCCCGGTCGAAGACCTGCAGTTCATGTGCGAGCGGCACCGGGCCGTGCCATTCCTTGAATGTCATGCCCACGTCGAAGTCCAATGACCAGTCGGCCTGAGTCGTCACCATGCCGGCTTCGGTCCAAAGATCTCCCTCGCGCTGATCCATGACGACGAAGTCGCCCTGCGCCTGGCGTGTGATGTAGTCGAGCGGCTCGCGCGGCAGGCTTGCGGCATCGCCGAAAGTAAATCGCTGATCGATCTGTAACGGACGATTGATCCAATGCCAGTGATTGCCGTGTTTCTCGAGCGAGAAGTGCGCCGGATAGTCGCGCGCCAGGGATTCCATGATCAGTTCCAGACAATCCCACTGTGAACTCATCATATGCGGCAACGCCTGGTAGCGCAGCGGTTCGGCGGCGAGCACGATGGCGCGTTCGCGGCATTCGGCCACGTAATGCTCATCGACGTCGAAGGCGAACTCCGTGACCGAATCCTTGGCACCGGGCAAATGCGGCTCGATGTTCACCGAGTACATGTAGGCGTCTTCGGGAAAGGGCAGCGGGAAGCGACGAATCGCCTGCGGACTGTTGCGATAGGTGAAGTCGTCGCGGAAGGTTTCGTCAGGTTTGAACACAGCGCTCATGGGCCACTCCTTGATGGGCGTTACAGGTCGAGTACCAGGCGCTGACAGCGCGCCCGCGACACGCAGGGCATGATGCTTTTGCCCTTCGCCTTCTCCGCATCCGACAAAAAATGATCGTTGTGCTGCAGCTCACCGTCGAGCTCCAGCACCTTCGTCTGGCAAAAGCCGCAAACGCCGCCGCGGCAAAGATAGGGCACTTCCACCCCCGCCGCCTCGATACTTTCCAGCAAGCTCTGATCGGGCGGCACCCGCACTTTCAAGT
>Ga0302319_10023828_pt1 | contig 10920 bp, 5 predicted proteins | sample Bog_T0_2_FD_203319 | JGI IMG/M metagenome (GOLD analysis project Ga0302319, IMG submission 203319) | Peat permafrost microbial communities from Stordalen Mire near Abisko, Sweden - Bog_T0_2 | ecosystem: Environmental > Terrestrial > Soil > Wetlands > Peat | place: Sweden: Abisko, Stordalen Mire... | reverse complement strand
CAGCCTCCCCTTTCCGAAAGGCGAGCACGGCTGCGTGGCAGTGAAGGCGATCGACCCGCGCGGCAACGAGGTTATGCGGCTGCATCGGTTCGAGGGCTAAAGGCGATGGCACGCTCCAGCAAGACGCCGCCGCCGATCGGCCAGCAGGACATTCCGATCCAAGCGGTCGAGCGGCCGATCCTGTGCTCGCCGTATGACGAGCCGAACCAACACTGGAAATACCACACCACGACCGGGGCGGCACGAAAGGAACCGGGGCGGCGACCAGCATCTTATTGGTACAAGACGGAGCGGACAGGCTCGGCGCAGATGTCGCTGCTGGCGCAAGAGCAGCAGGACGACCTGCCGCTGCCGAACCTGCTACGCGATGACGTGCGGCGCTGGCGTGAGGCAGATTATCGTGGCGCCACGATCGCCACGCGGGAATTGCTAACGCGGTGGCGGAAGCGGGACCTTGAACGACCACTGTTCTTTTGCCAGATCGAAGCTATCGAGACGCTGATTTATCTGGCCGAGATTCGCTTCACCGGTCGCACCAGCCGTTTGCGCTTCACACCGAAGCTGACCGACGACGATCTGGCGCGGCTGCTCGCGGGCACACGGCCAGGACCGGCCTTCGGGCTGGCGCAAGGTGCCGAGTTCTTTCCGACTCTGATGGACCGGCCGGCGGACCCGGCGTTGAAACCGCTGCGGCGACTATGCACCAAGCTCGCCACCGGCAGCGGCAAGACGCTGGTGGCGGCGATGCTGATCACTTGGGCCTTCGTGAACCGAGGGATCAGCCCGGAAAGCCGCGAATACCCGGATATCGCGCTGATCTGTGCGCCGAATCTGACCGTGAAGGAACGGCTCAGCGTCCTGCGCCCCGACGCGGTGGGCAATTATTTCGACGCGTTCGATCTTGTGCCGGCGAAGTGGCGTCCCCTGCTTCAGCGCGGCACCGTCATCATTGAAAACTGGCATCGCTTTGCGCCCGAAAGCCCTCACAAGGACGGAGACAAGACCTACGCGGTTGTGGACAAGGGCGAGGAAATGCCGGCGGATTTCCTGACCCGTATCCTGGGCGATGCCGCCGACCGGGTGCCGATCCTGGTGATCAACGACGAAGGCCACCATTGCTGGCGGCCGGCACCTGGAGTTGCTGCCGGCGAAGATTTGGCGGGCGAGGATAGGTCGGCCTTTGAGGAAGAGGCCCAAGAGGCAACGGTCTGGGTTGATGGTCTGGATCGGCTGAACGCAGCCGGAGGCGATACGCCGGGCATTGCGATGGTCGTAGACCTGTCAGCAACGCCGTTCCGGATCAAGGGCAGCGGCTACTCTGAAGGTCAACCCTTTCCGTGGATCGTATCGGATTTTGGCCTTGTCGATGCGATCGAAAGCGGCATCACGAAGATACCGCGTATCCCCGTACAGGACACCACCGGCCGCCCTGATCCAAAGTACTTTCGCCTGTGGGAAGCAATTCGGGAAGGTCTGCAACCCGGCGAGAAACTGCCGGGACGCTCGGGAAAGCCGAAGCCGGCGGTGGTGTGGCGAGAAGCGCAAGGTGCGCTGGTTCAGATCATGGGCCAGTGGAAGGAGCGCTTTGAACGTATCCGTGCGGCCCAGCCCGGCGTGGACCGAACGCCACCTTGCCTGATCGTCGTCTGCGACAACACCGATATTGCCGAGGAATTTTATCGCCGCATCAGCGGCGAGCGTGCGGTCGAGACGGTCACCGAAGCCGACGTACTGGAAGTTCTGGACGCGGTGGACGAGAACGGCGATGAAGTTCCGGCCACCAAACGTGGTAAAAAGCCAAAGCCACGGATTGTGTACGGGCAAGGTGAGGTCTTCCCCGATCTGTTCAGCAACACCGCTGAACGCAAACGCACCATCCGGATTGACAGCAAGCTGCTGGCACAGGCTGAGGCAGGCGACGCCAGCAAGAAGAAAAGCGAGGCAGCGGAGGAACTGCGGCGCGTGGTGGCGACGGTGGGCAAGTCGGGGGAACCGGGCGAGCACGTGCGATGCGTTGTGTCAGTGTCGATGCTGACCGAAGGGTGGGATGCGAACACGGTCACGCAAATTCTTGGGCTGCGCGCCTTCACCAGTCAGCTTTTGTGTGAGCAGGTGGTGGGTCGCGGGCTACGCCGGCTAGAGTACAAGCCCGATCCCGGCACCGGCCTGCTGACCGAGGAATACTGCGATGTCTATGGCGTGCCATTCTCGGTGATCCCATTTCGAGGCAGGCCGGTCAACAAGCCGGAACCTGACGATACGCCGGCCAATCTGGTCAAGGCATTGCCGGAACGAGCGGCGATGGAGATGCGCTTTCCCGTTGTGGAGGGCTATGCGTTTGCGCTTCGGCGCAATTTGATCCGCTGCGATGTCGGCGCGATGGAACCATTGAGAATTGAGCCGAACCGCGAGCCCACTGGCACGTTTGTCCGGCCGCAAGTTGGTGTGCAGGTGGGTGGTGGCGTGGCGGAGACGCAGTCACCGTTCGGCTTTCAGCAGCAGGACCGTGAAGCATATTATGCCTCGGTCCACGTGCAGACGATCATGTTCCAGGCGGCCCGGCGCGTGGTGGAAGAGCTAGCCCAGGTCTCCACGGCAGGCGAGGAGGGCCGCCGTCGCCGCGTTTTCGCGCTTCAGTCGCGGCACGCTCTCTTCCCGCAGGTGTATCGCGTGATCGAAGAGTACGTGCGTCGGAAGGTAGACTTCAACGGCGCGCCTCAACCAGAACTTGGCCTTGAGAAATACGTGCGACAGATGGTGGAGCGCGTGCGCGATGCGATCCAGCCGGACGAGGCATCCGGCGAACCTCCGCTGCTGCCGCTGTTGAACCGAACACAGGAGATCGGCAGCACGGCCGGTGTGGAGTTCCGAACGAAGCGGCCCGTCTTCGCGACGACGGCCAGCCATATAGGGCACATTGTAGCGGACACAGCCGCCTGGGAACAGAGTGTGGCGTTTCGTCTGGAACAGGCCGCCCTGCAAGGAGCGGTTCGCTTCTACGCACGCAACGAGGGGATGGACCTCAGCATCCCTTACGAGTTCCTTGGCGTGGATCACGGCTACGAGCCGGACTTCCTGGTCCGACTGGCGACGCCCGAGGGAGAGCCGAACCTTACGTTGATCCTGGAAGTGAAGGGCTTCGAGGACAACAAGACGACGGCAAAGCATGACGGCGCGCGGCGCTGGGTACGGGCAGTGAACAATTGGGCAAAGCTCGGGCGGTGGACATTCCACGTATGCAAGAACCCGCAGACCTTGGAGCAGGAATTGACTTATCTGCTTCATCAGAGCCGAACCGCGGCGGCCTAAACCTAACAGGGTGCGGAAAAACCCACTGAAATCGAGTGATTCCTGGGTTCTGGCCGCTGGGAGGTCGCTATGGGCGCCGTATTCGGCGATTTTTACTGTCCTGACCGGCGAAAATCGTGTCGCCGGGCGAATTCGGACAGACTCCGGGTGTCGCTACCCCGCGGCACCCAGCAGCTTCGGCATGCGCACCAGATTGTGGGTCGCCGCGGACAGCGTGAACATCCAGCCGACCCGCGCCGTGCCACGGTAGCGCGTCTTGCGCTGCCCACCCACCGTCTTCGCCCAGCCGAAGATCTCCTCGATCCGCTTGCGAATGCGCTGGCTCACTTTGTAGCCGGCATGGCGCGTGGTGCGGCCGTCGATGGCCGAGCGGCGGTTCTTGTCGTTCTGCGTGACGTGCGGCGTCACGCCGAGCCGCCGCATCGCGGCAACGAAGTCGGCGGTGTCATACGCCTTGTCCGCCCCGAGCGTGATGCGCTCGCCGGCAGGCAGGTCGCCGATCATCGCCTCGGCGGCCTCGCGCTCGGCGGTGCCGGTGGCCAGCGTGACGCTGGCCGCCACCACGAGACCGGATCGGTTCTCCATCAGCACATGGCCCATGTGGCAGAGCTTCGCCGCCTGGCCCGCCGCCTTCTTGTAGAGCCGCGCGTCCGGGTCCGTGGTCGAGGCGTGCGTGTCATTGCTTCTGGTCTCGCCATGGAAGTCGCGCTCGCCGTTGCGTCCCCCGGCGGGCGGCTCGCCGCTGCCGTCCTTCGGCTGGAAGCTCTTCATCGACGCCCAGGCCTCGATCAGCGTGCCGTCAACCGAGAAGTGATCGTCCGAGAGCAGAGGCTTGATCTTCGGGTCGGCCAGAATCGCTTGCAGGAACGCACAGGCGACATCGCCTGCCAGCAGCCGCTCGCGGTTCTTGGTGAACACCGTCACATCCCAGACCGGCGCGTCCATCGACAGGCCGACGAACCAGCGAAACATCATGTTGTAGGCCAACTGCTCCATCAGCTGCCGCTCCGAGCGCACCGCGAATAGCGCCTGCAGCAGAAGCGCCCGCAGCAGTTGCTCGGGCGGGATCGAGGGCCGCCCGATCGCCGAGTACATCTGATTGAACTTCGCCGACAGACGATCTAGGGCGGCGTTCACCAGCGGGCGGATCACCCGCAGCGGATGGTCCTGCGGCACCATCGTCTCCGGGCTCAGGTAGCTGAACATCTGACCGGTCTGCTGATCCGTCCCGCGCATCCGTCGAATCCATGCTGTCGCTATGGACGACAGAGAATCAAATCGATCGCGGTCCGACAAGCCCCTTTTTCCGCAGCCTGCTAAACGGGCATCGACCAACCAGCCCGGCCGAAGGCATCTGCCCGGCGCTACCGCAATTGCAGAACGCACCATGGACGGGTACGATCCCAGTAGGACGGCCAGGTCGCCCGGGTATCCGGGGAATGTTGGGAATGAGTGAACACGGAAGCTGGTACATCACCGCCCCCTGGGACCCGGTACCGGTTCGGCGTGGCGACCCGCTCGGCCTCCGCGCGGGCGCGGACTACTTCGCGGACCTGCTGGCGCCCGGCCTGAACAACGCCGCCTCCGACGCGAGGTGGATCTCCATCCTCTCGTGGTGTCTCAAGTGGTCGCACATTGCGTGGACGAACGCCGGCGGCGGCGACCTGTCTCGAAGTGACGATCAGCGCGCGCGGTATGCGTGGCTTCGTCCCCTCGAGCTTCTCTGGGTGGACCGCACGCTGGAGTCGGGGCAGACGAATGGCCAGCTTCGTGGGCGACGAAGCATCGAGCGCTGGCGAAAGGCAGACCGCCAGCTTCCCAACTTCGCGATGAGTCCGGACCAGTTCCGCCGCTACCGACAGGTCGGCACGTACGGCGCGTACCGCGTGGTCCTGCGTACCGTCCCGGGGCTGACGAGAGGCGACGGATGGACGCCCGACGCTACCGCACTGGCGCTCGCGAACCTCGTGAACGACAGCCTCCCTGGCGATGTAGGGCTCAAGCAGGAGCACTTCGGGAACGGTACGAAATGGGGCCGCTGGAGCGCTGGCAACGAGGCGCGGTACTGGGTGGAGCGCGGTTGGCAAACGTCATCGGCGAAGGCCGGTGGCTTCCTGCCCACGCCCGACAACGCTGTGAGTAAGCGACTACCCGATGAAGAGCGCCGACTGCTCGAGCCCGCGCTTTTCGATGCCGGCTCCATTCGCCGCCTCACGGCCGAGGTACTCGCCAACGCGAAGGCCGCGAGGTCGCACACCGACCTCTGTGACGCGCTCGCCAACTCCAGCGCGCTCTCGAAGAAGCTCGATCCGGCATCGGTCGCGCCGCTCCCAGCCTTCTCTCGCTTCGCCGACGCCGCGATGCACGCCATGCGAGGACTCTGGGACCAGATCAATCACGATGAGGCGAAGCAGACGCCCACCGTCGAGAAGCTGGCGCGATCGACCGAGCTGCAATCGAGGTTCGACCTGCTTCAAGACGCCAGCGCCGCATGGCTTCGTGCGCCTGGCAGGAGCGTGTTCCCGCACGACCACTTGGTCACGCGGCTCGCCGAAGCAGTGCGCGACGCCGCTAGTCCGCTCGACCAACTGCGAACGCTGGCGCGGCATCACCACGAACGCGGCGGAGGCCGACGATGGTTCTGTGAACAGGCCGGAAAGGTGGTCCCGCTCGTCGCCGACACCGGCATCGCCGCAAGCGACTACCGTTTCCGGTTGCGGCCGCTGAGTCGACTGGCGGCCCAGTGTGGGGTCGCGAACATGAAAGTCGCGCTCGACGCCGTCGCCCGGCCCGAGTTCGGTTCCGTTGCTGGGAACGAGCCCGACGACGAGGAAGCCGACGCACCGTGACCACTCCAAAATGGAAAGACGTCCTTCCCACCCCCCCGCCCGGAGGCCGACTCCAGGAGGCGTGGATGACGAGCTTCGAGCAGCCCGACCCAGGCCTCTTGGTCGAGCATCTGTTGCCGTCGCTGCTCGGTGGGAGCTACTCGCTCTCGCATGAACTTCAGGAGCGAACCCTGTTCTTCGGCGAGCTGGGTACGGCACTCGAGATGCTGCATGGCAGGCTCACCGTGATCTCGTCGCCGCCGCGTGCTGCCCGGGAGGACTCGCAGTACCCATGGCTCTGGCGCTACGTAAGCCACTTCATCGTTGGCGCGGAGTCACGCGCCGTGCAGCACGCCAAGTTCTGGGCCTTCCACTGGAAGGTTAACGACCGGGAGTACCTCGAACTGCACGTCTCGTCCATGAACCTCACGATCGCGGCGTTCAAGGCCCAAATGCAAGCGGGCTGGCTGGTGATGTTGCCGCTGGGCGAGCGTGCTAGCGAGAGAACGCGTCGAACGTGGGGAGATCTGGTTCCGTTTCTCGAGGCGCTCGGCGCATCCGCAGGTGACGTTGCCGCGACGCGAATTCAGCGCCTCGTTATGTTGCTTGGCCGCGTGGAGTGCCCGGCGGACCTCACGTTCGTCGCGAGCATTCCCGGTCAAAAATGCGCCGCTCGCCAGTTCGAGCGGTTCGAGCCGTCCGAGATTCACGTGCTGACGCCCACCATCGGCGAGTGGAGCGATCGCACCCTCGCAGCGTGGAGCGCCGACGCCGGAGTCGTCCCGGGCAAAATCCACCTCAAGTGGATCTCCGAGCAGCACCCGTGGACAGCAACGTCGGGCTGGGCGCTCTCCACCGCAGCCCGTGAGACGCTAGAGAGTAACGGTGTGCAGCTCGAGTGCATTCCGATCGAGGCGAGGTTCACCGAGCAACATCGGGAGGCTGACCCGCGTTGGAGTCACGCTAAGTTGTACCTGCTGCGGAGTGGGCAAAAGCGGCGGCTGCTCGTGACGTCCGCCAACTGGAGTTCCGCAGCGTGGGGTGCCGGGAAGGACGCGCCGCATAACTTTGAACTTGGCGTCCTCTTCGAGTCCCAGTGGACCAAACTCGAAGCGCTCGGCGAGCCGTTCGATCCGCCTGATACCGTTCCCTTCTGCGTGGATCGCACCAACGAGGAGGACAACGAATCCGCGCTCGAGTGGGCAGAAGCCAGTTGGGACGGGAGGCGCATTCTGCTCCGCGCGCGCAGCTCCAACCTGGACTCGCCGATCACCGCCCTCGTCACTTTCATGGGCAGCTCGGAGGAAGGCATCTTGCTCGTCGATTGCGCTGCCGTCATGCCGTGGAAAGACCCGGAGCACACGCCGCTCACCGCGCGGTTCACGCAGGGCACCGGGATGCTGGCGGTCGACGTCCTCGACCTTCGGAGTCCTACCGAATTCGCCGAGACGCCATTACCCGAGGTCGATCCGGCCGTCGCCAAGGCTCTGCGAGAGGCTTTCCTCCTTCAGCGCTACGGGGGCCTGGTTGTCGATCCCGAGACCATCCCCGGTCTGGGTGGTGCGGACAGGCCCCCCGCCGTCGCTGCGCCGGCTGCCGACTACTCGGTTCAGGCATGGCTCGACGCGCGTGCGGCGTTCAATGTGGTCGACCAGTGGCGAGCTGCCCTTGCGGAGGCGGCGGGCGACCCCGTTCTCATCGAAAGTGTGCGCTTGGATGGTGAAGAGCTGCATTCTCTCTACGCGCGCCGCAAGGGCGCCGCCGCTGGACTCGTGGCGGAGGAGCTGAGCTGGCGCCTCGACGAGGAAGCATGATGGACGACTTTAAGATCGACGCTCGCAAGTGGCGCTTCCTCGACAATCCTGCTCAGTACATCGAACGCGAGACGGGTGGCCTTCAGATCGAGCCGCTCACGAGGCAATTTAAGACGGCGAAGGAGATCCTCTCGCGGCTTGCGAGTGGAAGAGGCGTGCTACTGGCCGACGACGTCGGGCTCGGCAAGACGACCGTGAGTGCGCTCGTCGCGTGGGTCGTCGCCTGCCAGGGCAAGCGCGTGCGCATCTACGCGCCGAACGAGGTGCTGCGTCGGCGCTGGGCAGAGGAGGTCGAGCGCCACGTACCCATGCTCGGGCAGATCGGCGCGAGCTCCGACAGAATCAAGCAAGGCGACGTCGGGAAGCTGAACGCGGGCCGTATTCAGGTCGCGACCCACCACGCCTTGGTGAAGAGCCACGGCTGCGGTGAGCAGCGCACCGCGTGCGACCTTATGATTATCGACGAGGCCCATCGCGCGAAGGGCGATGGCAGCGCCTTCAATGAAGCTCTCCGCAACCTCGGTGACCGTGCGAAGCGGAAGCTTATCCTCACGGCGACGCCGTTTAGCATCAGGCTCACGGAGTTGGAGCAACTGCTGCAGTTCGTCGGCGCGAGCGAGCTCGAGGCGGTGCGTCGCTACGCGGGAGAGTTGAAGCGGCTCTATGCCCTCGGCGATGGACACGACGTCACTGCGGAATCCAAACTGCTCGTGTGCGCTGCGCGAGCGGCGATCGCCGCGCTCCAGCCGTATGTAATTCGTCACTGCATCGACGATCTCTCGGCGTCGGAGCGGAAGCACTTCGGTGCCGATGGCAAAGGCCGCTGGGAGATTCCCACGACTACGGCGACGCAGGAAGACCTCTCGCTGCTGCTGCGGATGGACCGCCTTCTCCAGCTCACGCAGGAGAGAAGGGGCGATCGTCGCAACGATCCGCGCTTCCACGTTGGCTGGCAGCATTTGAGCACGGAGATCGATCGCGCAGCGGAGCGAGCGGCGCATGACGCCGACCGCGTCGTAATCAGGCATATCAGCGACGCGATGACGTCGATCAGTGCCCGCCGCGCGAAGACCCATCCGAAGATCGCTGCCGTCAGTGAAGCGATCCGCCCGCTGCTGGAAGCTGGCGAGAAGGTGCTTGTGTTCTGCCACCACCGCGCAACGGCCAGCGAGCTTCTCAGCGCGCTGGAGCGCGAGCTGAGGGCAGACACCATGTCCTGCAGTGGTCCGTCTGAGAAGGTGTGGCGAGCATCGTGGGAGGCGTTGCTGCCCGACAAGGAGTTCCTCGTGACGCCGATCATCGACTGGCTCTGCACGCCCGGCCTGCGGTGGCAGGTCGGTGGCTGGCTTGGTGATCCCGCGCCAAGCGCGAAGTCTCTGGCCGATCAGCTCGCGACGACCAGGCCGCGCAACGCGAGCTCCCCAGTGGCGACGATTCTCGAGGCAGCGAAGACACTGACGAAGGCACTCCTCGACACGCAGTCCACGTCGACGCGCGCCCTCTTGAAGACCATCGCGAAGGGCCAGCACACCTTCGGCGGCAAGATCTCGCACTTCCCAGGACGCCTCGACGACGGCCTTCGCACGATGGGCGCATGGGACCACGACGGTCACGGCGAGCGGCCGAAGACGCTGTACACCGGCAAGCCCGACATCGTGCTCGCGATCTTCAACAGCCCGTTTGGGCCCGATGTGCTGGTCACCACCGATCGCCTGAGCGAAGGCGTGGACCTGCATCGCTGCTGCCGACACCTGATCCACTACGAGCTCGATCCCAGCCCCGTGCGCACGCTGCAGAGGAATGGCCGCGTGCGTCGCGTTGGTTCGTGGGCAGCGTTGACGGGCCAGCCGATTTGCTACGCGTACCCGACGTTCGGCGGAACGCGTGACGAGAAGGCGGTCGGGGTCATGAAACAGCGCATCAACGCCTTCGGGCTGCTGCTCGGCGGTGTCCCGTCGCTCGGTGATGACGCCGTCGAAAGCAAGCTGAGCTTCGTGGAGGAGGTACTTCGTCGCGCGGGCAACGATCTCAACTCGCTGAATAGAAAACTCTGCGTTTGAGTTGGCGGACACTTCCCAAGGGTGCGGCCTCTTCGCTCGGTCTTCCTTGCTCCCGATCCGCAGCGGCTTCGCCTCATCCACTTACCGGCCTGTCCGAATCTGGGCGTGCAGCTCTGAATCCGCGCGATATGGTCACGCTCTTGCTACGGTCGTTTTATGTTGTGAGCCTGCGGTCCTCACTCGTCCGATGATGCTTCTTTCATCCAGGCAGCGAAATCTAGGTCTTCATAGAGGCGCCGATAGAGCCATGCTGCGCGCCTTTCAATAGCACTTTGGAAATCCGTCAGTCGTTGGTAATTCCAAGAGAGTTTTGCTCCACCATTAGGTGACGCCTCGATCCAAAGCTGGCGATTTTCATTGGGGAACACGTCGAGCAAATGCCGGAGCACTTCGTTGGAGCCACCATCGATATCCGATACCTTTTCCTGGAAACTCTTGTCTCCCCAAGACCGATTAGAGGCGTAATCTACAAGCCACTTGTTTCCGATGCTATTGCCAATCTCATTTCTTGTCCATCGCAGCTGGACCCGCTGCTCCTCCGTAAACAGGCTCTGCGGAAACAAGCGGCCTCGATTCGACCAGTTGCACCCCCAATCACTTCGCGGCACAATATGGTCTACATCGTAGGGTGTGTCGTCATCGCGATCGGCCGTAGGATCATATCCTTGGAAGGCCTTGTCGAGATACACGCGCTGCAGCCACGGCAAAAAATTTGCGTCGTCCCACCACCATCGTTCGACCATCTCGACGACCGACAGTTCTTGCTGGCCGGTCCGAGTTTGGTAACCGGTCACACCCCCCCCGTTCCGGGTCACCGCTGACTGGCACACCGCTGTGGTCGCGCTTCGGTTCCGCCGGTGGTCTGGCGACGGGTGAGGCCTTGGAGACCTACGAGACGCTGACCAACAG
>Ga0302319_10023821_pt1 | contig 10921 bp, 9 predicted proteins | sample Bog_T0_2_FD_203319 | JGI IMG/M metagenome (GOLD analysis project Ga0302319, IMG submission 203319) | Peat permafrost microbial communities from Stordalen Mire near Abisko, Sweden - Bog_T0_2 | ecosystem: Environmental > Terrestrial > Soil > Wetlands > Peat | place: Sweden: Abisko, Stordalen Mire... | reverse complement strand
CCATGGCGATGCGCGGGACCGTCTACCGGTTGGTGTAGAGGCCCATGCGCTCCTTCACAAGTTCGACGGTGGAATCGGCGATGGGCGAGACGCGCTCGCAGCCCTGCTTCAAGATGGAAGCCAGATAGCCTTCCTCGGAAACGATTTCGTTATAGCGCTTCTGAAATGGCTCCAGGTGCGCCATTACCATCTCGGCCACCTGCTTCTTTAAATCGCCGTAGCGCATCCCGGCGAACTGCTGGCGAACTTGGCCGTCCGGCCACTCCGAGAAAGCCTGGAAGATTCCCAGCAGGTTGCGCACGCCCGGGCCCATGGTCTCGAAATCGACCGCCGGATTCGAATCCGTCGTCGCCCGCATGATCTTCTTCTTTACTTGATCTAACGGATCCAGCAGCGCCACGGCATGCATCGACCCAGCGGCGGACTTGCTCATCTTCTTATCGGGTTCGTCGAGGCCCATCACCTTCGCGCCCACCGCCGGCAAGTGAGTGGCCGGCACCACGAACGTTTCCCCGTATATGGAGTTGAAACGCTGGGCGATATCGCGGGTTAGCTCCAAATGCTGTGCTTGATCCTCGCCTACCGGTACGATCGCCGCTTGGTACAACAGAATGTCGGCGGCCATTAGCACGGGATACTGCAGCAATCCGTCGCCGACCGTCTCCTGGGCCTGCGCTTTCGCCTTGTATTGGGTCATACGCTCCAGCCAGCCTACCGGAGTTACGCAGGTCAGCAGCCACGCCAATTCGGCATGCGCGTGGACGGAAGATTGCACCACAATGGAGGAGTGCTTCGCGTCGATTCCCGCAGCCAGGAACAGTGCCGCGGTCTCTAAGATTTTGGCGCGCAGTTCGGCTGGAGGCTGATACACCGTGACGGCGTGCAGATCCACGATGCAATAAATGCTCTCGTAGTCGTATTGGATCTTCGCCCAACTCTTCAATGCCCCGAGATAGTTGCCGATGTGCAGATTGCCGGACGGTTGGACGCCTGAAAAAACACGAGCCTTCATGCTGATGCCTCCCATGTTACCGTAAGGGTTTAGCGCGACTTGCCCACTCCTGTAACAGAACAATCGCTGCGCATTGGAAAGCTGGTCTATGGCGGCGACGGCCTGACGCGGATCGACGGGCGCGTGATTCTGACTCCCTTCGTGTTGCCGGGCGAGCTGGTACAAGCGGAGGTGCAGCCTGCCAAAAAAGACTTGCTGCGCGGCCGGCCGATCGAGATTCTGGAGCCTTCGCCAGAACGCGTGACACCGCGGTGCCCTTACTTCCTACGCTGTGGTGGATGCCACTATCAGCACGCCTTCTACGAGTTTGAAGCGGAGCAAAAGCGGTCCATATTCCGCGAAGTGCTGCGCCGCGTCGGCCGTATCGAATACGACGGTGAGATTGAGCTGGTGACCGCCGACCCGTGGCAATATCGCAATCGGACGCAACTGCACATTCATAACGGCGAGATCGGCTATTTCGCGGCGGGCTCGCGTACGCTGGTTCCCATCCGCGAATGTCCTGTTTCTTCGCCCAAAATCAATGAAGCGATTGCCTCTCTGGCTCGCGATCTACCGAGCTATCGCTGGTTCGATGCTTCGATTGAACTGTTCACCAACGAGAGTGAGATCCAAGTGAATCCAGTGGATCGCGTGCCGGCTTCCGTGTTGCCGCTGTTTGACGCCATCGGCGGTAAGGCTCCTATCGATTACGGCGGGTTTCGAGTCAGCCGGAACTCGTTCTTTCAAGTCAATCGATTCTTATTGGAAAAGCTGGTAGCCACCGCCCTGGCCGACGCCCACGGGTCAACCGCTGTGGATTTGTATGCCGGGGTGGGCTTATTCGCCAGGAGCATGGCCGGGCGTTTCGAGAGCGTGACAGCGGTGGAATCGGGAGCCAGCGCCTTCCACGACCTGGAGTTCAACATGCAAGGCCATCCGGTTCAATCCGTTCGCGGGAATGCCGAGGACTACCTAGCCTCGTTAACCGCCCCGCCTGGCCTGGTCGTAGCCGATCCACCGCGGGCCGGCTTGGGGAAACCTGCAATTGGCGAGCTGATTCGTTTGATGGCCCCGTCGGTAACTATTGTGTCCTGCGATCCGGCTACGCTGGCTCGCGATCTAGCTCCTCTTCTTGAAAACGGCTACCGGCTCGCGGGAGTGACTGTGGTAGATCTGTTCCCGCGTACCTTTCATTTGGAGTCTGTGATATCTCTGAAAAGGAACTAGGCTAGAATATGGCAATGCGGAAAAGTCTTCTATTGATATGCTTTACCGGACTATGTGCCTGGATGCTTCCCTCGCGGGCGAACGCCCAACCGTCGGGAGAAATGAGGGCGGAGCCCAACCCTTGCCGGCTCGAAGGCCAGCACGAATGCACGGTGTCTCTGATCTGGCACACCAGGGGAGTGGCCAAGGCCAAAGTGTTCGTGGTGGCAGAGGGCAAGCACCCGGCGGCCGAGCGCGTATTCAGCGATAGCACGTCCTGCGAGCCCGGAAGCTGCCGGGCGACGTGGATCGAGAACGACACCCGCTACACCTTCAATCTGGTCGATTTTTCTCGCGGTGACCGGGGTAGTGTATTGGCCTCCGTCACGGTCACGGCGGGCGGAGAACCAGGGCATGCGTCGGGCGAGATTATGGCGGAGCCGAACCCCTGCCACGTCGATCCCGGCCAACACGACTGCGTCACTCACTTGGCTTGGCATACCCAAGGGGTCACACGGGCGAAAGTCTTCGTAGTCGCCGAGGGCCAACACCCGGGAGCCGAGCGCGAATTTGGCACCACCGTTTCTTGCGAGCCGCATACCTGCCGCGCTCCCTGGATTGAACCGGGCACCCGCTATACGTTTAATCTGGTCGATTTTTCGCATGGCGACCGCGGGCGGACTCTGGCCAGCGTGGTCGTCACGGCGGGCAGGTAAAAGCAGCCCGGCCCGATACCTAATCAGGGATGGACGGCGGCGAAATCACGCAGTTGCTTCGGAAGACAGCCGCCGGCGACAAAAGCGCCGAGTCCATCCTAACGGCTGTCGTCTACCGTGAGCTTCGCCATATGGCGGCTTATCAGCTTTCGAAAGAACGGCCCGGCCACACGCTGGAAGCAACCGCGCTGGTGCATGAAGTCTATCTGAAACTGGCCGGGCAATTCGATCGCGAATGGGAAAGCCGGGCGCACTTTTTCGGGGTTGCGGCGCACCTGATGCGGCTGATTCTGGTAGACCATGCGCGGGCTCATCGCGCTGAAAAACGCGGCGGATCGGTTGCCCGCATTTCTCTCGACGAACTCGACCGTCCACGGCTTTTTGCCGCCGAACAGTACGATCACCTGATTGCCTTAGATACGGCGCTCGAACAACTGCAATCCGTCGATCCCCGCGCGGCACGCGTAGTGGAACTCCGGTTCTTCGCCGATCTTAGTAACGAGGAAGCCGCCACAGTCCTGGGTATCTCACCCCGGACCGTGAAAAGAGAATGGCAGTTCGCCCGCATTTGGCTGTATGACCGGTTGTGTGAGAGTTAGCCATGTCGTTTTACAGCGATTTCAGGTAGGCAAGCAACTGCTGCTTCTCCACGTCCGAGAGATGGGTTCCATAGCTGTGTCCTTGATTCGAACTGCCGAGCGCGTGCGTGTCGAGGATGGAACTGCGTGGAGGGCAGTTCAACTGGACCGTGCCATCCGGTAGCCGCTGAGCATAGGTCTGATAGCCGACATTGATCGGATCGAACACACCATCGCCTACACAAAAACGCGGCAACCTATCTTTAGCCGGAGTCAAAAGCTCCATCAGACTGGCGACGGACCCATTATGCAGGTATGGCGCGGTCGCCCAGATACCGTCTAAGGGACGACCTTTGTATGTGTCGAAATGGGGTAGGCCGACAGCTGCCGTCTTCGCTACGTTGTGAACAAGGGCTTCCAAGTTAGGATTCTCGCGGTTTACGTATACTCCTAGTGCGACGTATCCGGTCAGGTCTCGCACTGGAGTATGGTGATCGAAGATGGGACTCAATAAATCCAAAGCGTAAAAGGAACCCCGCAAAATCCCGGCGTCGGCAGTCCTGCTGAGAAAACTGTCAATTTCCTGGGGATCTGTATTGACGGAATCGACGGGTTCCCTATCGACGGGAAGGGGAACCGGGACGGGTTCGTTTCGCGGAACCAGCGCGTGACACGACAGGCAATGGTCCTTATAGATCGTTTTGCCATTCGCGATATCCGTTTCGTTGATGGGGCCCAGTTCGGCCGGCCACTTGGGCGAGCGTAACTTGGAAATCCAGTCCTCTATCTGTTTGAGATTGTCCGTGTTAACGCTCGATTCGTACGTCGGAAGGCCGATCTGTGTGCGTTTGGTCGTGACTTCAAATTCCCCAAAAACACCCAGGACTTCGCCGATGTTTCGAGCCAGCGAGCCAACCGCCGTGCTACCGACGCCCAGATTCGGGGCCGAATTATTCCATTGCACAAAGGTGTGCTGCGAGATATCCCAGAGGAAGGGATACGACGCCGGGGCGTTCGGCTTGGCGGTGCCTTGCTCAGTGTTTAGCCCTACCGTCAGTACCTCGTTAAAGATGTGACCAAAGGCATCTACCCGCCCGAAACCTGCCGGGAAATCCGGCGTGTTGACTCTCTTCCGCTGGTCCAGATGCATCTTGATCGTCTTGAATTGGTCCTGCTGCGGACCCGTAGGGGCGCCTCCCCAAAACCGGCGCTCCTTGTCCGACCCAGGCGTAATGGCGTCGATGGCGTCGACCATCTCTGAGAGGAACAGATCGAAGTTCAGCATGCTCGCACCGCCCTCAATCAGCCAGGCATTGCTTCCACTGGTGATCTTGTTGGTGTGGCAGGCGGCACACGTGAGGCCGACCCAATCCTGGCCGCTGTAGGTGCCTTTCGCAAAGCCAAGGGGGAGCCGATTGCTAGTGTCGGGCGAGGGGTTGACATGCGGCTGAGAGAAGGTATCCTCGATAAAGCCATAACGAGAGAGACCGGCGGCAAACTTGTCCATGCTATCGGCTTTTTCCAACCGCAGGAACCAGTCGAGCGGCATAATCTTCGATCCCTGATCCTCAAACCAGAAGGCGAAACGAGTCGTATCGTCCCATTTCTGGTCCACAAAGGTGGGCGAGTCCGCGGCATGTGCAGCCATACAGGCGCACAGAAATATCAGACACAAGGCAACAGAATTTTTGCCAGGCATTCAGGTCTCCTTACTTGTTGTGCTTCCATCCATTCCATGGCGGCTTGTCTGGAACGCTCCGCTTGTTCTCCCTGCTGCAAATCGGCCAGCCGGAGGCGTGTTATCGCCAGCCAGGGGGTCAGATCGGAGGACTCCAGTTCTCCCTCGGCCAACTCCAGCAAGCGCCGCGTTTCGGCCCGATTTCCGCCGATACCGGCGAGTCCCGCTCTCAACAACAAGGCCAAGCCCGCGGCGTAGCGAGCCGGGCTCTTTTCCAGCTTTTCGGCCATTTTGCGGGCTACTCGGATCAGGTCTTTTCGCCGGCGCCCGGAAGAAGTGATAGCGGCAAGCGCCAGAGCTGCCCGTCCTCGCTGAGCTTCCGTGAAGTTCCGGAACATGGTCAGCATTAGCGGTCCGGAGCGGTTCGTTTCGGGCCATGAGGCCTGGATCCGATTCCAGGCTCGTTCCGCATTACCACGGTACAAGTCGAATTCAACCATGGCCGTAAGCGCCGATAGCTTCTGCATATCGAAACGCTCGTGCGGCCAAGCCGCCAGCCATTCATCGATCATGGCTTCTCCTTCGGCGGGCTGGTCGGAGGCGATGTAGCAGCTATAAACGCTGGTCATGATGCGGAGACTCACTTCGGCGTAGCGGTCTCCACGCTCCCGCGCTTCCTGCGCCAGCGCGGGCATTTCCCGCTGATTTTCGGCCCAGCAGCCGCGTAGCGAGCGCGTCGTAAACAGGAAATTGGTTGCCGTCGCAATCTCCCACGCGACGCCGGTGCATTGGGTGCGATAGATTTCAAGAGCCTTTTGAGCCCAATCCTGGCTGGCGCGCCAGTTGCCGCCCAGCAGTTCGATGATGGACCACATCTGGGCGGTAAACCCGCGTGAATAAGCTTGCGGAAAACGCCGCAGCAATTCCTCCGCCCGGTCCATCAGATCGCGCGCTTTTTTCAAGTGACCGTCGTCCTGATAAGAAAGGCGTGAAGCCCACGCTCCGAGGGCCAAAGTAAGTCGAACCGGCTCGCCGACATCCAGGGCAAGCCGCAGATGGATGGCGCAATACACTTCAGTGAGGCCGGGGTCCACCATGCCCGTACCGATCGCCGCCGCCCAGCAAACGTCCATGCGGTCCAGTAAATCTTTATTGGCCTGACCCTGACTGGCGTTCCACCCGCGGATGGTCAGACGGGCCCGCTCCCATAACAGCCGGGCCACGATTTGGCCAAGACCCTGTGGATAGGGCAGACGGTGTTCCGAAAGCAGACTTCTGAGCTTGACCAATCCTTCTTGTACTTCTCCGCTGCGCAACAGTTCGGCGGCGCAGCGGATGCGCAAAGGCAGAACATCGCCAGGGGCTTTCGCCGCGGCGCGCTCATAAGCCCGAGCCGCCTCCAATCCCCGGCCCCACCCGGCCAGCGCATCGCCGCGCCGTCTTTCCAGGTACGCCGTCTCGGCGGCATCGCCCTCGGTCCACTCCAGCGCCGACGCATAGAGCCGCGCAGCGCGATCGAAAGCGAGCACGCTCATGGCTTGGTCGGCCCCCTGTTTGGCGTAGCGCCCGGCATCCTCAAATCGTCCGGCCTCGCGATAGTGGATGGCCACCACTTCGGGCGCTGCCTGCGATTCCAAAGCGATGGCCAGCCTTTCGTGATAGGCTCGCCGAGCATCGGGCTGGATACTCGCGATCACGCTCTCGCGTACACGGTCGTGATAGGTCTCGCAGATTCCTTGGTTGGAACTGCGAATTCGAACCAGCGATTGCGAAACCAGCAAACTCCTGGCAGGCAGCGGGTCCCCTTCGATCCGGGCCACCTCGCGGACAGTGGCAAGAGAGATAGGAGCCCCAGCCACAGCTACCACCTCGAGCATGGATTGCGCCGCGGGCGGCAGGCGATGCACGCGATCGAGGATGGCCGCCTCGACACGGGGCGGAGTGTTGCCCTCCCGAACGTAATGCGCTAATTGTTTGGCAAAAAACGGACTTCCTTCGGATTCGCGAGCGATTTCTTCAATCTCCGTTTCGCTGCCGGCGCGAGCCATAATGGAGCGCGTCAGTTCCAGCGTCTCGGATTCCGATAAGCGATCGAGGTCGATCCGGCGTATCCGGGTTGGTAGCGTAGCCGCCAGCAGAGACTGGATTGTTCCGCATTCCGCGGCATCCTCACGGCGGTAGGCCAGCACAAACAGGATTCGCGGTGAATCGGGGCCTTCGAGGAACTGTTGAAGGAGCAGGGCGCTATCGAGATCTCCCCACTGTAAGTCGTCGATGAAGACCACCACGGGACGACGGTCGGCGATGCGCGCCAGCAATTCCCGAAAGACGTTGAATGCGAAATGCCGAAGCGCCCGCGAATCGACGATTGCCGGCACGCCGCGCCGCAACCGCACCATCGCCGCTGTTTGATCGAGGACTGGGAATAGCTTGGATAGGACCGAGAAATTGCGCGGCGCGACGGCGTCTAACTCGGCGGGCGGGAGATCGTCGAGAAAGCTGCCCAGGCTGTCCACGATCTCATCCAGCGCCTTATAAGGCACTGATTCTCCCTCGTGGCATTTACCGCAAAGAAGCAAAGGATCGGGGTTACACTCCTGCAATCCGGCCAGGAAATGATGGATCAAAGCTGTCTTGCCGATCCCCGAAGTCCCGAACACATGAACCGAAATGGTCTCGCCCGCTTGTGAGTCTTCAAAAGCCTGTTGCAAGGCGTGAAGCTCAGGTACACGGCCGAAGAACTGCCGGTTCGGTTCACGGACCGCCTCCGGCCTTTCGACTAATGGTTGATCCTCGGACAGCACCGGCAGGATTTCCTCTCCCGTGAGCCTGGAGGACGGGTCGCAGCGAATCAGCCGGCGGCACAGGTTCATGAGGTCCATTTGGCCGGGCGAAGGGTCAACCAGGACAGGATCTTCATGCTGTTTACGGGTTATCACCTCGAAGGCGTTTCCCTCATAGGGCAGCCGTCCGGTGAGTGCCTGGTATAACACGATGCCAGCGCTGTACCAATCGGCCGGGCAGGAAACCTTACCACCGGAGATCTGTTCCGGGGCGACATAATCCGGCGTTCCGGCGATGGTCAGGGTTCTTCGGCGCGAACCGAAACTGGAGCGGCGGGCCAACCCGAAATCGAGCAACACAACGCGCCCATCGCGAGTAATCAGAACGTTAGAAGGCTTAATATCGCAGTGAACGATTCCGAGCTGGTGTAAAGCGTGAATCCCCGTGGCAAGCCCTCGCATGGCCGGCCGCAAGGCCCGCACATCGGCGACAGCCTGCAAGAACGGTAGTCCGTCAACGAACTCCATGGTGAAGAACCAACAGGAGGAATCCGGATCGAAGATCAGCTCATAGAGCTGAACGAGATTCGGATGGCTGACGCCTCGCAGGGACCGGAACTCGTCCTTGAACCGGTGGAGCGACGCCGGTCCGAACTGGCGCAGCACCTTAAGGGCGACATAGGTTTCCAAATGGCGATCGAAGGCTTGGTAAACGTCGCCGAATCCGCCCGATCCGAGCTTTCGTTTCACTTCAAAACGCGCATTCCCTTGGAATGGGGCAACGCTCACGCAGGCGGCCTTGCGCAGAAACCCACGCGCCTGCCGCCTCCGCTGTAGCAGCCTGTCCACTTCCTGGCGAACCAGCGGACTGAGGGTTGATTCTCCGGCAAGAACAGCTACCCGCTGGCCGGGAGGTTCGCGGATCGCGCGAAGAAATACCCGCTTAATTTCGGAGAAATGATCCGGTGCCGTTGCTGTCATCTGAGACTATCTCAAGGATTGTGTCACAAACGACCTAAACGTTACAGAAAGGGCGGGAAAAAGCGTAAATACGGGACGCGTCTAAACGTTTCGGATGTCGATTGCAATTCCATCCGCCCGAAACATTCCATCCGTTACTACTTTTATTCGCTCTCTTGTCCGGATTTCCCCCGTAAATGAAACCGGGTCGACGATCCAGACGAACTGAACGCCCATGTCCAGATATTCGGAAACCTTGGTTAACACTTCGACCATCCGATCCTCCGGTGACAAGATCTCGACGCAAAGATAGGGAGCAGTCGTGGTCGGCGAGTCGTTAGGGATAGCGCCAATGAGACAGACATCCGGGACTCTGGTTCGATCCAGCCGGGTTCGGAGCCGTAGTTCCGGGAGAGCTTCGAAGCCCAGGAGCAGGTGCAACACCCGAACCAGGAACCCTTGCATCCTGGCGTGCTGTGGCGTGGGCATGGGGCGCTCTACAACCCGGCCTTCGACAAATTCGGCGTCGTGTTCGAACACCATGCGCTCATATTGTTCCTGGGTGACGAGGGTGGTGGCCGCCATGTGGTTTTACTCTTTTCCCACTGTCGTGAAGGAAAAATCGTCAGACTTCAAGTCGTCAGTGCTCTGTACTGCTTTGGCCAGTCCCTCCGCGGAATGATGCGTGGTTCCGAACAGCACATGATAGAGCTCGTGGGCGAGCACGCGGCCTAAGACGCGGCCGAGCTCTATATCTCCGCTATGACGATCGGCGGCGAACTCTACGTCGGGCAGCACCCTGCGCACTTGATCGCACAACACTCGGCTATAAGGGAGCACTTGACCGTCCGAAACAGCGGTGGAACCGAGGACCAGAACCTGCCGTGTGGGGGGAAGGACACCTCGCGCTGCGCAGGTTCCCACGAACCTGACCACAACCAGGTGCTCGAACGCCTCATTCCCACGATTCTCACTGACCAGGCGCCAGGCAATATCGAAGCCAATCTCGCGCATCGCTTCCGCCGCTTGTTGGCGCATGGCGTCGGCCGCTGCCAGGGAAGGGCGCTGCTCGAAGTCCAGATACACCCCAACCTTTGATCCGGCTGCTAAGTCCGGCCCAAGAGCAAGCGCAAAAGAGGCTACCATCAGGAGCCGCCGCAAGACCGCCTCGACTTGCAGCGTAGCACGAACGCTGCCCGGGCAGGTCCACGCCTACGGCTGAGAGGTGGTTAGGTATTCCGCGGACGACACGGCCGAATCTCTCTCCGCCGGCATCCGCAGGGTCACACTGGCCGGTTGGCCCATTCGCACCTCGACCAGTTCTTCACTGGCCGGCTTAAATTGCGGCTTGACGGCTTGCACCCGATAGAGACCGGGGGGCAACTGCCCGAGCGAAAAATGTCCTTGTTTGTTAGTTAGAATGGAGCGCTTCCAGGCGGTGTCGACGCGGCTGACGATTACGACTGCATCGGGGACGGCCTTAGCGCCTGAACCTGTGACACGGCCTTCTAAGAGTCCTTCCTGGCCGAGCAAAGGGAGGGCAAGTAACAAAGCCCATGAGGCAACTCTTTTCATTTGCTTTTCTCGATCATAAGCCGAAGCCGGGTTGTAGTCAAGTAATTCGATAGAGAAAGTACTTAATTGAACCACCACTCTATCGTGGGTCTTGCAATGAAGCCGATAAACGCTTTACGATAATCTAAACTCTATTTCGTCTATCGAGAATCTATTCCAGGAGGACTGAGATGTACCGCCGATTGCTTTGGGGAGGCCTGTTCTTATTGACACAGGCCATTTACGCGCAAGTAGATACAGGGGCTATTTCGGGCGATGTAAAAGACGCCAGTGGCGCCGTGATGGTGGCCGCCAATGTGAAGATTAAGGATGTTGAAACCGGCGTTACAACCGTGTTGCTTACAAACAACGACGGGTTTTACTCGGCGCCGTCCTTGCACCTTGGGAAGTACGAGATGACGGCATCCGCGCCGGGCTTTGCTACCGAGATC
>Ga0302319_10023820_pt1 | contig 10921 bp, 13 predicted proteins | sample Bog_T0_2_FD_203319 | JGI IMG/M metagenome (GOLD analysis project Ga0302319, IMG submission 203319) | Peat permafrost microbial communities from Stordalen Mire near Abisko, Sweden - Bog_T0_2 | ecosystem: Environmental > Terrestrial > Soil > Wetlands > Peat | place: Sweden: Abisko, Stordalen Mire... | reverse complement strand
GCCCGTAGCTCCAAGTTTATCGGCTGGGAGACAGGAGGTCCAATCGAAATCGTGAATGGGGGCTACGCGCCGCGCTTATGTTGCGACTATTGCGATCGATACGATTCGCAGCCGCCGGTAGTCCGCCCACCAGGCGCCATCGCGATACAGCACCGGCCGTAACCGCTCTTCGATCGTGCGCAACAGCGGCTCCCGATCCGCCACCGGAACCCCTTCAAAATAAGCCCCGGCGAACATCTCGATCCACTCCCGCAGGCCTCGCTCGGGATGTTCCAGCTTCGTCCATCGGTCGAACGTCTGCGTCATCCGGACCTCGAAGCCGTGCTTTTCGAGCAGCGTCGCGTACTCGCCGGCGCTCGGATAAAACCACGGGCACTCAGGCGTCCTGCCCGACTCCGCCGTCACATCTTCGATCGCTTTCCGAATCCGCCCTACATTGCCCTTAACGCCCATCTCCAGCACGAATCTTCCGCCGGGCCGAAGCGCTGCCGCCACGCATCGCACCACCGCCTCCGCCTCGTGAATCCAGTGCAACGCGGCGTTGGAGAAAACGGCGTCGAACGGTTCGTCGAATCTGAAATCGCGCGCGTCGGCCAGAACGAATTTCAAGCCCGGGAAATTCTGCCGCGCCTGCGCAACCATCGACGTCGACGAATCGAGGCCCGTAACCTTCGCGCCGCTCTCGGCAATCTTCGCCGTCAGATGACCGGTGCCGCAACCCAGATCGAGAATTCGCTCGCCCGGTTCCGGATGCAGCAGCTCCACCAGGCTTTCGCCCGCGCGCCAGACAAAAGAATGCCGGTCGTCGTAAAGCGAACTGTCCCAGCTATCGCGATTCGCCCCCATCATTGCGCTTCTTTGCTGCCACTGTCCACAAAGAGCGCAAAGTAATCGTAAATCGTTCGCGAGATTTCCGCCACAGCCTTTTCCGAAACTTCCTCGGAACGGTACGAGCCTTTGGTGAAAACCGAAAGCGCCACGTGCCCGCCTTTTCCCGGCAGCGTAATGATTCCCACATCGTCGACCACGCCGCCCACCGTGCCGGTCTTGTGCGCGACATCGGTGCCTTGCGGCAACAGCCCCTTGATGCGTGTTTTCCCGGTCTCGCAGCGCTCCATGACGCCGAGCATTTTCCCCGCGTAAGGCTGCGAAAACAGGTCTCTCTTCCAGATACGCGCGATCAGCCGGGTCATATCGGCGGGAGTCGCGGTGTCGCGCGGATCGGCCGTCTGAAGACGGCGCGCGGCCATATGCTCGGCCTCCGGCACGGCGTTGAACAGCTTGTCCCACATCTCGCGATTCCATTCTGCTTCGGGTGGAACGGCTTTCACACCGCCCCAATCCGCCAGCAGCATCGCGATCGAACGATCCACGCGGATGCCGTTCAGTCCCAGGACTTTCATGCGCGCCGTCACCGCGGCAGGCCCGCCCGCCTCGCGCAGCATCAGATCGGCCGCGGAGTTGTCGCTGACCACGATTGCGAGTTCCATGATGTTTTCGACCGACATCGCCAGACCCGGATGAAACAGCAGGTCGTTGATCCGTCCGCTGCCCGGATGCACATCCGCGGGCCGGACCGTCACCATTTTGTCGAGTGCGAGTTTACCTTCGTCGGCGAGCGCCATGATCTGGACGGCGATCGGCACCTTGACCGCGCTGGCCTGAGGGAACGGCTCGGTGCCGCGCACGGAAACGTACTTTCCGCTTTCGATATGGAGAGCGCTCACACCGACGACCGCGTCGGTGGTGCGCGCCAGCAACTCAATCTGTTGTTCGAGTCGCGCGAGCGAGGGATCGGAGGCAGCGAGGACGCAGTGCGACACCGCAAGAACCAATACACAAAGGAGTGCAACCCTCATTTCACGAGTGTACTGTACTATTACTTTGGAGCCTGTGGGGCAGGCGATCTTGTCGCCTGCCGGATCGGGCCTCACCGCGCGCGCCGCTCAATCGTCGCGCTCTTGATAATCACCGGCAGGACGGGCCGCTCATTCTTCACCGGCACTTCCGAAATCCGTTCCGCCACATCCTGCCCCGACACCACCTGTCCAAATAACGTATAACTTCCATCCAGACTCTTCTGCGGCGCGACCGTGATAAACACCTGACAGTTACCCGAATTCGGATGGCCGGCATTCGCCATCGCCAGCGCGAACGGCTGCGCAAAGCTCCGCGCCATGTCGAATTCGTCGTGAATATTCGCCACGCCGCACGGATACCCGTCCTTGATCTGGCCGGTCTGGATCATGAAGCCCTTGATCACGCGATGAAACGTCAGCCCGTTATAAAACGGCTTGTGAACCAGCTTCCCGTCTTTCGTCAGCGTTGCCTTCTTGCCTTCGACGAGGTTGACGAAGTTCTCCACCGTGACGGGCGTTCTCTCGGGAAACAACTGCGCGACGATCTCGCCCATCGAAGTATCGAAGTGCACGAACAGATCGAACCTGCGCGGCGTATCCTGCGCGAGCAAAGCCCCCGCGCAACACGCAACAACCACGGCCGCGGCGACGAACCGCCTCACTTGTCCCGTCTCTCGATCGTCACTTTATTCAGCGCGATCGGCGGCGCCGGGCGTTCACCCTCCACCGGCGCATTGGCGATCTTGTTCGCCACATCCTGGCCCGAGGCAACCACTCCGAAAATAGTAAATGTCCCGTTCAGGTGCTGCGCGGGACCCACCGTAATGAAGATCTGACAAGCCGCCGTATTGGGCTGTCCGAGGTTCGCCATCGCAAGCCGGCCGGGAACGTCGAACTTCAGCTCCGGATCGATCTCGTCGGGTATCGGGTCCACTCCGCAATTACTGTCGCCCGTGCCTTTCACGTCGCCCGTCTGAATCATGAAGCCCCGGATGACGCGGTGAAAAATCATGCCGTCGAAAAACCGCTTCTTCACCAGATGCTTCGCTTCCGCGTCGGCCGAAGGCTTCACGCCGTTCGCCAGCGCCACGAAGTTCCCGACGGTCTTCGGCGCCTTGTCTTCGAGCAGACGCACGACGATCGGCCCCATCGAAGTGTCGAAGGTTGCATAGATGCCTGGACCGGACGCCAGCGGATCGACGGGGGCGGCAGGTTGCGGTGCGGCAGCGGGGGCAGGGGCCGTATCCTGCGCGAAGCACACTCCGATAAAAATCAAACCAACAAGAACAGAACGCATCGACCGATTTTACACCGCGCGTAGGCCCGGCCGGAAACCGGATGTAAGCTCACAGATCGGCTGGACGGGCGCTGAAACCAACTTCCGGGGAGCCGCGTAACACAAACCAGTGGTGGTTATGAGCAGCGGCCTTCGCGGGACTGGCTGAGTGCCAGCGGGCTGCTTTTCACGGCCTGACGAGGCTGTCTCTCGCATAAAACTTCAGAGGAGATTACTGTGAAATTACAACGACAGGCTATTTGTGTCTCTATCGGACTGTTTGTCGCCGCGCAACTTACGATGGCTCAGAGCGCGAACGTTTACTTCGGCGTGGGCACGGCAACCGACAGCTCCAGCAAGCAGCAGATCGATACGTTCGCAACCGGAAATCCGTACACGACTCCGAAACTGGCCGGCTCGTTTCTCGACGCCGGCGCCAGCGTGCTGTTCAGTCCGCACTTCGGAGTGGGCGGCGACGTGTCGTGGCGGGCAACGCACGCCGCCTATACCGGCCTGAATCTGATGCCGGTTTTCTATAACTTCGACGGCATCTGGGAACCGGGCCACACGAAGCATTTCGAGCCGGAAATCCACGCCGGCATCGGCGGGATGGCCCTGAGGTATTCGTACAGCCAGCAGGAGTGCAATCAGCTGACCGGCTGTTCCAATTCGAGCTTCGGCGTCGCCAACTCCGAACACTTCCAGGGGCATTTCTCGGCGGCGGCGCGGTTCTATCTGACCGACCATGTGTTCATCCGACCCTCGGTGGATACGCACGTGGTCTCTAATCTGTTCCAGTTCGGCAGGGATTTTGTCCCGGAGTATTCGGTAGGACTCGGCTATAGTTTCGGCCGCGAGTAACATCGTCTCAGTGAAGTGGCGGATGGGTCCTTCCGCCACTTCACTTACTCTCTTTGTCTTCCACTAACGACTTCAGCCGCGATAACTCGCGGTCGATGCGCTGCCCGCGCCGCACCAGGATCAGCACGAAACCCAGTACGATGATCCATGCCGCCGTGTAGCCGTAGAATAAGTAAGTTTGGTTGATAACGTCCATTGGTCCCGATCCTAGATTGCGTGCAGTTCCCGCCGCAGCGAGTCGATCTCGCGATGCACGGTTTCCTGCCGAAGCCTGACTAACACCAGCGCCGAGCCGATCAGAACAAGCACGATGTAACCCATTAACAGAGGCAGCCGCCACGTCGGGTCGACTCCGCCCGTTTCGAGCACCGGGGCGGGGTGCTGAGTCCGGACGTTGTGGAGCCGGATCGCCATCACAACGAGCGGAATATCGGCGGCCGCGAAGATGGCCAGGATAGCGGACATGGTCGCGCGCTGCGTTGCCTCCACGATGGCCGGACGCATCAGCAGATATCCGAGATAGAGCATGAAACACATGAACTGGCTCGTCAGCCGCAGGTCCCATGTCCACCAGATGCCCCAGATGATATGACCCCAGATGCTGCCCGTCACCAGGTTGACCAGCGTAAAGGTCTGGGCGACTTCGATCGCGGACACTGCGACCGAGTCGTACTTGAAATCCTTCGAGACCAGAAACCCGACACTGCAGACAACCGCGACGGCGTAGAAGGTGTAAGCGGTAATCGCGGCGGGAACGTGGATGAAAAGCATCTTCCCGATCGCGCCCTGCGCCGCCTCGTCTCCCAGCCCCACGAAGATCGTGTGGAGGTTCCACGCCATGAGGACGGTACCCAGAATCCCGAGAATGTAAACAGCCTTATCGCGCATAAGAACGTTTCCTACCCCACAAGAATAAACTCTATCAGGTAAAGCGCCAAAGAGGTGAAGACGAGATCGAATACGACGACGATCCGCAACTCCTGCCCGATGTCGCTCGCCTCGCCTTTAATCAGCGCGGTCGAGACCTGCATGGCCCCGATGAGCAGAGGCATGAGCAGCGGGTAATGCAGCACCGGCAGCATCAGTTCGCGCAACCGGACATTCACCGTCACCGCGCTGAAGGCCACGCCAGTAATCGTGATGCCCCACGTCGCCAGAATCATGACGCCGAATAACCTCCAGAAGGCGTGGACCCACTGGATGTTGTTGAACAATCCGTAAACCGGCAGCGATACCAGTTCCACGATCAGCAAGAGCACGAAGCTCGCGACGGTCTTGCCGAGAAACAGCGCCCACGGAGGCATCGGCGACGCAATCAGCACATCGAGGCAATCATTCGGCACTTCGCGGATAAAACTGCGGTTGACGATCAGCGCACCGGCGAAGACGTACACCAGCCAGAGCAGACCGCCCGAGATATCGTAGAATTCGTCGCGGCCCAGATCGAAGGCGAAGCTGAACAGCAACAACACCACCAGCGCGAACGAAACGCTGGCGTTGAGCGCTTCCTTGGTGCGGAATTCGGTGCGCAGGTCTTTGCGCGCGATGAACAGCGCGGCGAGCAACCCCTGCTTCATGAGTGACTGCCCTCATAGGTCCGGTAGAGCCAGCCGGGATCGGCCAGCATCTCGCCGGTTCGCGGACCGGCATGGACGATCTTGCCGCGTTCGAGCAGCGCTACCTGGGTGGCCAGTTCCATGGCCTCGCGGATCTGGTGGGTCGACATCACGATGGTCGCGCCCTTGTTCAGCGCGTCGCGCAGCAGCTCGTGCAGCACCGCGATGGCGCGGTCGTCGAGAGATGTAAACGGTTCGTCGAGAAGCAGAATCTCCGGGTTATGCAGAAACGCCCGCGCCACGGCCAGACGCTGCCGCATGCCGCGCGAGAACTCGCGCGCGAACCCGTCCCGCACCCGCGTCAGGCCGACCCGTTCCAGCGCCGCTTCCGCCGCCGCCTTCGTATCCGGCACGTTCATCAGTTGGCCGAACAGGATGAGGTTTTCGTATGCCGAGAGATCGTCGTAAACCCCGATGCCGTGGCCCAGATAACCGATGCGGGCCCGCACCTTTTCGTCGCTCGCCGTCTGGCCGAACACGGTGACCGCGCCCTTCGACGGCTTGGAGAGATTCGCCAGTATCCGCAGCAGCGTCGTCTTCCCCGCGCCGTTGCGGCCGAGGAGCGCAACGCATGCGCCGGCGGGGGCTTCGAGCGTGGCGCCGCGCAGCGCGGGATAATCGCCGAAGTACTTCCAGACGCCGTCAGCGGCGATCGCGCTCATTGGGGTTACCCTTGCGGTACAGGAGCGCAAAACCGACCGCCAGCATACCCAGCACCGAGGCCAGAATCCATTTCACCGCGAGAAACGGCTCGACAGGATTGCCCGTGGCCACGGTCAGGCCGTAAAGCCGGGGCATGTTCATCGAGACCCTGGGGCTGCCGTTGTCGTCGGCGTTCTCGCTCGGCTCGTTTTTCAGCGTGCCGGTGCCTTCCACGTTGATGCTGTACGTCGCGCCCGCAACGCCGTAGATCGTAGCGCCCGTGGTGGGTTCCTGCCCCAGTGAAGTAACGCCGTCGCCTTTGAGGGTCACGCCGACCGGCGCCAGCAGCTTCAGGTCGGGCGCGCCTTTCGCAATCACGGCACCTTCGAAAACGCCGGGGCTCGTAAACGGCATCGACCACTCCATGCGAATCTCGGACTCGCCGGGCTTGATGGGGAAATCGACCTTGAACGTGTTTGGCTTGCCGGCCGGATCGGCCGAACGCCGGATCGGCAAGCCGCCGGGGGCCAGAACGTTCACTTCCACTTTGCCTTCGGCCGCCGCCGGAAGTGTGAATTGCAAAGTACCGGCATCGGGATTATTCCACGTGGTCTTGCCGTCGTTCTCGAACATGTAACTCTCGGCGACGCCGATGGTCCCGCCGCTCGGCTCGATCAGCATCACATGCTGGGCGATCTTCGCGCTCCCGGGCTGCTTCGACGATTCGTAGACCGGGATCTCGACGCCGGTTGTCGGCGATCCGGGAGGGAGCGTCTTGTTGTACTGCACGCCGCCGTAGACGGCCTGCAGGAGCAGCGGTCCCGCGCCGCCCGGGGGGATTTCCTTCGTGATGGAGAACTTTCCCGCCGCGTCGGTCTTGACGCTGTCGATGAACTGAGGGCCCTGGCTGGTCGGCTGGAACAAGGTGACCGTCGCGCCGGCTTGCGGTTTACCGGATGTGCCGTTGGTGACCGTGCCCTCGACCGCCGCGTTCGCGGAGAGGGAGAGTGCGAGGAGGAGGAAGATTGCGGCTGCTCGTGTCATGCGGAGGCTCCCATCGGTTTGCCGCATTCGCCGCAGAACTTCAGCGCTTTCTCGAATTTCGCCCCGCAACTCGGGCAGGTGTTGCCCGATGGCGCGGGTGCGGCCACGGGCTTCGGAGCCGGCGCCGGCCGAACAACGCCGCCACCCGACAGTTCCCCTTTGATGCGATCCACCTCGGCCAGCACGCGCGCCAGTTCCTTTTGTAATTCCACCTTCGTCGTCTGGTAGTCTTCGTCGGAAAGCTTGTTGACGCGGTACTCGAACTGCAGATCGCGCAGGCTCTCGTAAATGGAGGCCTTGCGCTCGTCCAGATACTTGTACGGCGAAACAGGCTCCGGTTTCGGAAGATCCTGGAAACGGATGAAGAGCAGAAAACCGATCATTCCGGCTCCCAGAAGCGCTCCGACTATCAGGCTTGGGTCCACTAGTTTATCAGTCCAGCTTCGCAGTGTCTTTTTCGATGACGTCGCGATAGCGGGCAAAGTCCGGATCGTTGTCGACGACCGGTCCCGCAGCCACGACGGGATGCATCCGGCTGCCCCGCAAGCGCCGCAGAACCACCCATACTACTACACCGCCGAGCGCCAGCGAGAAATAGGGCACTACCCAGAAATACGAGTTCGGATCGCTCAGGAGCGTGAATTCGCCGCTTTGCACGAACGACGCGACGATCGCATCGTCGCCCATCCCCTGTTGCTGCATCTTGAAAATCTTCGCCCGCGCCGGCTTGCAGATGTGACACTGCCCGCTCGACATGCTGCAGTTCAGATTCTCGCCGCAGCCGCAGGTGCACTTCAGGTGGATGCCGACCCGCTTCACTTCGTCGCTCTCGATCTGCGACGAGGTCTGCGCGATGGCAGCGACTGCCAGCGCGAGGAGGAGCAGCCCTCGCTTAAAGAGACGATGGCCGACGTGGGCGTCGGCTCCCTGATGCAAACCGGACGTGGGCGTCCGCCCCACATTACGCCTGGACAGTCGCATCTTGTTTCACCGTGCCGACAACTACTTCCGTCCGCGCGTAGGAACGCGACACTTTGCTCGGAACCAGGGCGACCAGGGTGCCGCAAATCAGCACCACCGCTCCCACCCAGATCCACGTCACCAGCGGGAAGACGTACGCCTGCAGCGTCGCCTTATCGCCCTCGCGCGTGGCGTAGTTAATATAGAGATCTTCGTTCAGCCGTGTCCGCAAAGCGACCTCGGCAGTGGCCTGCTGCGACGCCTTATAGAAGAGCCTCGTGGGCTCCAGCGTACCCAGCGACTCGCCGTTCTTCGATACTTCCAGCTTCGCCGTCTCCCAGTGGTAATTCGCGGTATCACCGTCGGTCAGATCCGCCACGCGCAGAGTATAGGCGCCGACCTTCATCGTGTCCCCTTTATTGACGTCGCCCACGGCGGTCTGATTGAACGGATGCCCGCTCCATCCGATAAACATCAGCACGATGCCCATGTGGACCAGGTAGCCGCCATAACGTCTCGTATTGCGATGCGTCAGCTCGATCACCGACGGGATGAAACCGGAGTGCGACTTCTCGTTGATGGCGTTGGCGCCCCGGTAAAACTCCAGCAGAATCGTCGCCGCCACGAAGAAGCAGAAGCTGAGGGAGATGATGGAGTACGGATAGCGCATACCGCCTGCAATCAGCGCCGCCGCGACGATCAGCATTCCGATTCCCGGCCACTGGAAGTTCTTCTTGAGGCTCGCTATCGACGTGCGCCGCCAGGCGAACAGTGGGCCCAGACCCGTCAGAATCAACAGAAACAGGCCGATCGGAACCATCAGACGGTTAAACCAGACGGCGTCCAGACTGATCTTTTCGGTGGAAAACTTTTCGGAGATGATCGGGAACAGCGTGCCCCAGAGCACGGCGAAGCAACTGGCGAGCAGGACGAGGTTGTTAAAGAGGAAGCTCGATTCCCGCGACACCACGCTTTCGAGTTCAGCCTCGCTCTTCAGAAACGGGAGCCGGTCCAGAATCAGCCAGATCACGGCGGCGATTCCCAGGGCAAGAAACGCCACGAAGTACTTGCCGATCGGCGATTCCGCGAACGCATGCACGGAACTCACAATACCCGAGCGCGTCAGGAACGTCCCGAAGATACAAAGGAAGAATGTCGCTGAGATGAGGACCATGTTCCAGACCTTCATCATGCCCTTCTTTTCCTGCATCATCACCGAGTGCAGAAAGGCCGTTCCGCCCAGCCATGGCAGCAACGATGCGTTCTCCACCGGATCCCACATCCAGTAACCGCCCCATCCGAGCACGTGATACGCCCACGCCGAACCCAGCATCACACCGGTGCTCTGAAACAGCCAGGTCACCAGAGTCCAGCGCCGCGTCGTGTAGATCCAGCTCTCGCCCGGCGCCTTCCCGATCAGCGCGGACATGGCGAATGCGAACGGCACCGCGAATCCCACATACCCCAGATACAGGAACGGCGGATGAATCACCATCGCCCAGTACTGCAGCAGTGGATTGAGGCCCTGTCCGTCGGGCACCGACGTCACAACCTTATCCACGGCCAGCACCTGGAACGGGCTGACCACGAAATTGACCAGGAGGAGGAAGAAGATCTGGATAGTCGAGAGAATCGCCACCACCCACGGAAGCAGATTGCGGTGATTTTTTCGCGTCGTCAGGACCGCGATGGCGGCATAGGTCGAAAGCAGCCAGCTCCAGAAGAGCAGCGAGCCTTCCTGTCCGCCCCACCAGGCGGCGAACTTATAGAAAAGCGACATGTCGCGGTTGGTATGCGATGCGACGTAGGCCATGCGGTAGTCGCCAGTCATGAGCGAGTAGACGAGAACCCCCGCCGCCGTCGAGACGAGAACCCAGACGCCGAGGACGGCCCGCTCCGCGCTCAGCGTGAGAAACGGTTTCTTCTTCAGCCTTCCGACAACGCTGGCAACGATGGCGTACAGCGAAATGCAGAACGCCAGCAGCAGGGCGAGGGCGCCTATGTTTTCCATATGTTTAAAGTCTTTCTGTCGGCGATTGCGGAGTTACGAACCGTAGGACGATTTGTCCTGGACCTGCTTCTGTATGCCGTCGGGAGCCACGCCGGGCTTGGGCGCGTACTTCGATGCGCACTTGGCCTGGATTTCGGACGCGTGGAAGACGTTGTCGGGACCGAGGCGGCCGTCGGCCAGCGCCTGCGCGCCGTCTTTAAAGGTATCCGGCAGGGGATCGCGGCCTTCGTAGGCGACCTTCAGCATCTGCGATTTATTCTGTTCGGAAACCAGAGTGAAGTACACGACACCGTTCGAAGAATGGACGATCGAATTGTTCTGAACGTCGCCGCCCACGCGCACGTGGCGCGACTGGGCCGAACCGCCCATCTGAAACAGTTCCGAGACTGTTTTGTAATAAGTCTGGGATCCCGAGATTCCAGCGGTCGCGAGCCAGAGCAGCGATCCTACGATGACCGCCATCAAGGCACCGAATTTCCAATACTTGCGCATGTTTACCTCTTCCGATAACAGTATAACGCCTGGTGGCGTGAAGTACTTCCCGTCGCGCGGCGAATCGGTGCCGGGAAGCGGGCCGAACCGACGCACGGGGCCACCGTTGCCCTGTAAGCTTAGCAGGCCTCCGAAAAAGCAGGTTCGCAGGCACTGAAAA
>Ga0302319_10023818_pt1 | contig 10922 bp, 8 predicted proteins | sample Bog_T0_2_FD_203319 | JGI IMG/M metagenome (GOLD analysis project Ga0302319, IMG submission 203319) | Peat permafrost microbial communities from Stordalen Mire near Abisko, Sweden - Bog_T0_2 | ecosystem: Environmental > Terrestrial > Soil > Wetlands > Peat | place: Sweden: Abisko, Stordalen Mire... | reverse complement strand
GTTCAACGTTGAGATTAAGGATGTGCTTCTCGGCCCATTCGATCTTTAAGAAAGCATCTTCGAGATGGCGCTTCATGCACTGAACTTAGATTCTCGATCCCACTCAGTCAAATATGCTAGTACCATAACTATCAGTCAAATGGCTATTGCTGGGAGTAATTCCGTTTGGGTTGCAATTCGCAACTCCTTAGATCCTTCGCTGCGCTCAGGATGATATGTCGTGGGGTGGTAGGACATTTGTTAGTCCCACCCTTGCCGCGATAAAGCTGCGGCAAGGATGGGGCACCCACTTCGGAGGTGATTCTTCGGGAAGTCCCGGGGCGGTTTGCGCCGTAAGGCGCGGTTGCCCGTCACGGCCGGTCGCCCTTCTTCTGCTTCGCGGAGTTTGGCTGGTATTGCGAAGTCTTCAAGAGGTTTGGTGTCGCCCTGGATGGTGCCGTTGGTTGTTTACTTGTGTTCTTGGGCGGAGACGCCTCGGGGCCGGAAGTTTAGATGGGCAAGCTGAAGCATGCCCCTTCCTGATGCCTCTGCACGGACAGGTTAGAAGCAGATTCCCTGACGGGAATGACAGACAGAAAAACAACGGCAAAGGCAACAGCAGGTCCTTCGCTTTGCTCCGGATTAGAAGTGGTGGGTTGGAGCGGGCATTTGTGAGTCCCACCCTTGCCGCAAAGGACGCGTCAAGGATGGGGCACCCACTTTGGTGGTGACTTCTTGAGAAAGCTTGGGTTGTTTTTGCGCTGTAAGGCGCGGTTGCGCGTGACGGCTAGTTACCCCTCTTCGGCTTCGCGGAGTCTGGCTGCAATTGCGAGGTCTTCGGGTGTTGTTGTGTCGTCCTGGATGGTGCCCCCGGTGGCTTGTCTGCGTTTCTGGGGAAAGACGCATCGGGGCCGGAAGGCCCATCGGTTGGGTGGGGTGGTTTGGGAGTTTAGATGGACAAGCTGAAGCATGCCCCTACCTGATGCCTCTGCGCGGACAGGTTAGAAGCAGATTCCCTGACGGGAATGACAGACAGAAAAACAACGGCAAAGGCAACAGCAGGTCCTTCGCTTTGCTCCGGATGACAAGTCGTGGGGTGGTGCGGGCATTAGTGAGTCCCACCCTTGACGCGATGAGGCTGCGTCAAGGATGGGGCACCCACTTTGGTGGTGACTTCTTGAGAAAGCCTGGGTTGTTTTTGCGCCGTCAGGCGCGGTTGCCCGTGACGGTTAGTCACCCCTCTTCGGCTTCGCGGAGTTTGGCTATTACTGCGAAGTCTTCGAGTGTTGTGGTGTCGCCCTGGATGGTGCCGTGGGTGGCTAACTCGCGTAATAACCTGCGCATGATTTTTCCGCTGCGAGTTTTGGGCAGGGCTTCGGTGAATCTTATTTCTTCGGGGCGGGCGAGGGAGCCTATTTCTTTACTTACCCATTTTTTGAGTTCTTCTTTGAGGAGTGGGAGGGCTTCGGAGTTATAGGCTGTTTCGAGAGTTACAAAAGCTACGACGGCCTGACCTTTGAGATCGTCGGGGCGGCCTACGACGGCGGCTTCGGCTACCTTGGGGTGGGCTACGAGGGCGGATTCGACTTCCATGGTGCCGAGGCGGTGTCCGCTGACGTTGAGGACGTCGTCGACGCGGCCCATGAGCCAGTAATAGCCGTCGGCGTCTTTGCGCGCTCCGTCGCCGGTGAAGTAGCAGCCTTCGACATCTGACCAGTAGGTCTTCTGGTAGCGCTCGGCGTCGCCGTAGATGGTGCGGGCCATGCTGGGCCAGGGTTTGCGGACGACGAGGAGGCCTCCGTGGCCGGCGGGGACGGGGTCGCCTTCGCGGGTGACGACTTCGGGCTGGATTCCGAAGAAGGGGCGCGTGGCGGAGCCGGGTTTGGCGGGGACGGCGCCGGGGATGGGCGCGATCATGATGCTGCCGGTTTCGGTTTGCCACCAGGTGTCGACGATGGGGCAGCGGTTGTGGCCGATCTTTTCGCGGTACCACATCCATGCCTCGGGGTTAATGGGTTCGCCGACGGTGCCGAGGAGGCGGAGGGTTGCGAGCGAGTGTTTCTCGACGTGTTCGTTGCCCCACTTGATGAAGGCGCGGATGGCGGTGGGCGCGGTGTAGAAGATGGTGACGCGATGGTCGTCGATGATCTTCCAGAAGCGGGAGAAGTCGGGGTGGTTGGGCGCGCCCTCGTACATGAGGACGGTTGCGCCGTTCTGGAGCGGGCCGTAGACGACGTAGGAGTGTCCGGTGACCCAGCCGATGTCGGCGGTGCACCAGTAGACGTCGTCGGGGTGGTTGGGGTTGCCGAGGTCGAAGACGTATTTGGTGGTGAGGTAGGTCTGGACGCTGTATCCGCCGGTGGTGTGGACGAGGCCTTTCGGCTTTCCTGTCGTGCCGGAGGTGTAGAGGATGTAGAGCGGGTCTTCGGAATCGAGCGGCTCGGCGGGGCAGGTGGCGTCGGCGGCGATGATGAGTTCGTGCCACCAGTGGTCGCGGCCTGGGGTCATGTTGACGGGTGTGCCGCTGCGCCGGAGGACGACGACGTGCTGGACGGATGGGGTGTTGGCGAGGGCTTCGTCGACGGTCTTTTTGAGCTGGATTTCGCCGCCGCGGCGGTAGCTGGTGTCCTGGGTGATGATGGCGACGCATTGGGAGTCGTTGACGCGGTCGGCGATGGCGTTGGCGGCGAATCCGCCGAAGATGACGGAGTGGATGGCGCCGATGCGCGCGCAGGCCAGGAGGGCGATGGCGAGCTCGGGGGTCATGCCCATGTAGACGGCGACGCGGTCGCCTTTTTTGATTCCGAGGGACTTGAGGGCGTTGGCGAAGCGCTGGACTTCGACGTGGAGCTCGGCGTAGGTGAGGCGGCGGATCTGGCTGCTGCCGTCGGCGTTGTAGGGCTCGCCTTCCCAGATGATGGCCGTTTTGCTGGCGCGTTCCGAGAGGGCGTGGCGGTCGACGCAGTTGTAGCTGAGGTTGATTTTGCCGTCTACGAACCATTTGGCGAGGGGAAGATTCCAGTCGAGGACTTTGGACCAATTTTCGAACCAGTGGAGTTCGCTGGCGGCTTCGGCCCAGAAGGATTCGGGATCGGCGATGGAGCGGGCGTAGAGGGATTCGTATTCTGCGAGGGACTTGATGTTGGCCTGGACGGCGAACTCGGGCGGCGGTGGAAAGACGCGGTCTTCGCGGAGGGTTGATTCGAGGTCCTGATTCGCGATGGTCGGGAGGGGTTGCGGGGCCATGCACTGTCCTTCGTTAACGCAAAATGGCGGATTGGGCCGGAATTCTGAGGGTTCTGAAGGATCTCAGCGGCGTCTTTCCTGTGATTGTCACGATAGCTGCTGGCGTGGGGGGTGGGCAAGTTAAGGGAGTGTTGCGGTGGCAAGGTCGATCTTGTAGTTGGTGTAGTCGATGGTGATGAGGGTGTCTCCGAAGAAGAAGCTGTGGGAGCGGGCTTCGGCGTGGGTGGCCATGGAGAAGCCGTCGATCTTGATGTAGTCGCGAGACACGGTGGTATCGCCGGCGAGGAAGGACGGGCTTTGAGAGGGGGATCCTTCGAGGCGGACGACGGTGAAATCAGAGGCGTCGACGAAGGCTTTGCCGTTGAAGAGATGCGGGCTCTTGCGACGCGGGCGGATGTCGACGGCGATGCACTGGCGGCCGTTTTTTTCGACGGTACCGGGCTCGGGGCGGAGGTTGTAGTTGCGCGAGGTCAGGAGGGCGCTTTCGCGATTGGCGGGGAGGTTGACTTCCTTTTCGCCGGTAAGGATGCGATCGAGGACGGCGCTTCGGACGAGGGACGAGCCGGTCTGGGCAATGGTCTTGTATTGCTTCCCGGTGGAACGGAGGTAAGTGGTCAGGACGGTTTCGGTTGCGGTGGGAGTCGATGAGCCGTTGTGGAAAAGCGAGTATTGCTCCTGGACGGTGTAGCCGATGACGGCGTTGAAACGCTGGTATACAGCGGCGTCAATGCGCTGGATGATTTCGTGGTCGGACGGGCGGTCTGGAACAGCAGCCTGAACTGTCGAACGAGTTGGTGTCTGAGACTGGAGCGCGGGACTCATGATCGCGATGCAGAGAGATACGCCGATGAGGATGAGTGCTGGGATTGTATGAAGGGCTTTCAGGGGAATTTTGAGCATGGCCACATTAGGAGAATACGGTCTCACGTTGGATGCCAGGAAACCTGTATGCGGATCAGCTTAATGCGATGGAACCCATGCTGCGGGCTTGCCACGTTCGATCTGATAGTCGGTGTAAGCGATTTTCATCAGGGTATCGCCGAGGAGGAAGCTATGCGAGTGGACATCGGCGTGGGTGGCCATGGAGAAGCCGTCGATCTTGGCGTAGTCGCGCACGACCTGGGTCTGGCCGGCAAAGACCGAGGGACTTTGCGCGGGAATTCCCTCAAGGCGTAAGACAGTGAAGTCGGAAGCGTCAACCCAGACTTTGCCGTTGAAGAGATGGGGGCTCTTTCGGCGGGATTTGAGGTCGACGATGACGCACTGGCGGCCGTTCATGTCAATCGTGCCTGGTTCCGGGCGCATTTCGTAATTATCGGAAGTGACCCATACTTTTTCGCGGTTGGAGGCTTTGGCCATATCTCGTTCCGCCTCAAGGATTTTGTCGAAGACGACGGAGCGCATCAGTTGCGACCCGCTTTGGGCGGTGACGGTGTATTCCTTGCCGATGGAATACGAATAGACAGTCCTGATGGTCATTTGTGCTGAGGGGCTGGTTTCTCCATTGCGATAGATGTCGTATTGCTCTTTCACGGTATAGCGGGCGAGGGCGTTGGAGCGTTCGTAGACGGCGGCGTCGATCCGGCGAATGATTTCGGGGTCGGAGATGCGTTCTGAGGCGCGATCGGAGGCAGTGCGGCCCGGAGTTTTCTGGACAGAGGGTGCTGGCGATTGCAAAGCGAGGGAGTTCGCGCCAATCGTTGCCAGAACGAGCAGAATGACCATTTTCCTCATGGCTTCGATTTGAAGATTGACGAGAAAAAACTTGTCAGCCCGATGTAAGCGCGAAGGAACTCGGAATCGATTCACTTCTCCCCCTCCAGTGAGATTTGCGTCGCTTTCAACTGGGCGAGATCGTCGAGGGTCTTTGTCCATTTAGCCGGATTTTTGTAGGAGAACACAGGCGGCTTCGGGTCTTGATAGAAGGCGAGGATGTTGGCCTGTAGTCCTGGTGTCATTTGGGCGAAATGAGCGTCGGCGAGTTTGTTGAGGAGATCTGCGTAGGACTCATCGGTGAGAGAGTATTCGCCCGCTACGGTTACTTTGCCGGTGTCGAAGTCCTTGTTCTCGAGCTTCAGGGATTTGGCCTGGACCTCGGTGAGATCGAGGCCGTATTGGGTAGCCGAATCGTTGACACTTTTCAGGTAGAGATTTTCGGTGGTCGGCGTGGGCATCTTGAAATCGAGAGTTTTCAGTGGGCCGATCTTGGGAAGGATACTGATGAAAAACGCCAGGAGACGGTCGCCAAAGTTGGGCCGCTTGTAGGATTTTCCCCATTCGCGGCGGAATTCGCTTTCCTTGAGGTGATAGAGGAAGCGATTGCGGGTCATGGTGGGGTCTTCTTTGACGATCTCGTCTTTCTTCATTGCGAGGGCGACACGCGTCATCTGCGGAATGAGGCGGCTGACAGAATAACGAAAGCTACCCACTGCGAGGTCAAAGTTCGGAAAAACGGTTTCGAGGGGAAGGCCGTAGGTGTCGAGTACGGCTTTTTCGAGGAGCGGTTTGGAGACTTCGAAGCCGATGAAGTCGTGGAAGGCTTCGGAAGTGAATCGATCCTGTGCGACCTGCACGACATCGAATCCGAATTCTGTGCGGATGTGCGCGCTGTGGTTGTCCGCGTAAGTGACAGAGTCGCCGTATTTGGCGCGGAGCTTGGGAAAACTATCCGCGACTGAAGCGTTTACTGCAGGATGGCCGGCGATATCGGAGGCATAGTGCGCGAGCGATCCGAGGGCGAAGGCGTATTGGTTGATGTCGTTGGCCTGTTCTGCATCCGCGAGCATGTTTTCGACGAAGTCTCCACTGCGGACGTAGTGCGTGAGATCGCTGAAGAAATGGTTGCCGAAGGGATAGTAGCCGATGTCCTGGATGAGCGAGCCGCCGTAAGCGTATGCGTGGGCCTGGCGCATCTGATCGTCCGTAGTGCCGGGAAAGCGGGCGAGGAGCAACGGGCGAATCTGGGATTTCCATAGAAGGTCGACGATTTGTTCGTGGGTGAGCACGGAGTAAGCCGGCGCAGTTTCACTTGAGGTCAGGAATAAGCACAAGACGCATAGCACTAGCATCAGGCGCCGAATCTGGCGGCGCATGTGGGTTATTTCTGGATTGAGAGCGCCTGGGCTGATCATCTGCACTGCCTTGAAGTCCATTATGTCTAACGAGTTATGGTACGGCGCGCCAGTCGGCAATGGCTGTTCCGGTTTGCTCACGCCAGGGGTGCGCATGCGAGCTTGCAGCCGGGATGCGTTGGTCAGGGAGTGAGTTCTTAGTGCTGTTAGGCTGAAAGCTGCAATTTTTGTGTGGAGTGCATGGAAGAGCGGATGAATTCGTTTGTGTTGACATTGACGGGCCGGGAGATTTCTTCGAAGGCTCTAGCCCAGGTTGCGGGGATTGCCGGATTGCACGGGCTTGGTGTTGAGCGCATTGAGACGCTTTCAGGGGATGAGCGACCAAGCGGATACGCCTGCCGCGTTATTTATGCGCAGGGGGAGATCAGCGATTTGGCCGCTCTGCGTGAAGCGTTGCGGGTGGTCTCGGATGAAATGGGCGTAGATGTGGCTGTGCAGCGGGCTGACGAGTTTGGTCGGGTGCGGCGGCTGTTTGTCTTCGACATGGATTCGACGCTGATCCAGGGAGAAACCATTGATGAGCTCGCGAAGATGGCTGGAGTGGGCGAGCAGGTTGTTACGATAACGGCCTCGGCGATGCGTGGGGAGATTCAGTTTCAGGAGAGCTTTCGGCGGCGTGTGGGACTGCTTAAGGGATTGCCGGAGTCGCGTGTACTCGAGGTTATAGATCGGCTTCCGCTGATGGAGGGAACGGAGCGGCTGTTTCGAACTTTGAAGGCGCGAGGAGCAAGGACAGCGATTTTTTCCGGTGGGTTCACCTTCTTCGGGGCTGTCTTGAAGGAAAAGCTCGGAGTGGATTATGTCTTCGCTAACCAGTTGGATGTTCAGGATGGCTCGGTGACGGGCGAGGTGCTGGGGCAGATTGTGGACGGAGCGCGAAAGGCTGAATTACTTGTGGAGATCGCCGGCCGGGAAGGGATCCCGCAGGAGCAGGTGGTGGCCGTCGGAGACGGGGCGAACGATCTGCCGATGCTCGCGCTGGCGGGGATGGGGGTTGCTTTCCACGCCAAACCGATTGTGCGGGCGAAAGCGGAGTTCTGTGTGACTCACGTGGGGTTGGATGGGTTGCTTTATCTGCTTGGCATTCCGGACTGGGAGTGGGCGGAGATCTAGCTGGCGTTGAAGGGATTGCATTTATGAGCGTGATTCTGGTTACGGGTGGTTCGGGGTTTATTGGCAGCCACTGCATTTTGCGGTTGCTTGCGGCGGGGCACCAGGTGCGTACCACGGTTCGGAATCTGAAACGGGAGAGCGACGTTCGAAGCATGCTTTCGGCTGCTGGAGCAGAGGCTGGTGATCGACTCTCCTTTGCCGCTGCCGATCTGGAGAAGGATGAGGGATGGGCAGAGGCGGTCGCCGGATGCGAATTTGTGCTGCATGTGGCTTCGCCTTTTCCGCTGCGCGTGCCAAAGGACGAAAATGAGCTGATCATTCCCGCTCGCGAAGGGACGCTGCGGGTGTTGCGCGCTGCAAGGAATGCGGGGGTGAAGCGGGTGGTGCTCACCTCTTCGTTTGCTGCGATCGGCTATGGGCATGAGGCGACGACGACTCCGTTTGATGAGACGACGTGGTCAAATCTGGATGGGAAGGTCAATGTTCCGCCGTATATGAAGTCGAAGACGCTGGCGGAGCGCGCGGCGTGGGATTTCATTGCCACGGAGGGCGGCGGGATGGAGCTTTCGGTGGTGAATCCCGTAGGAGTTTTTGGGCCGGTGTTGGGGCCGGATTATGCGACTTCGATTGTGATTGTGCAGCGACTGATGGATGGGGGTGTTCCGGCGTGCCCGAAGTTGAGTTTCGGGGTGGTGGATGTCCGGGATGTGGTCGATCTGCATCTTCGGGCGATGACTGATCCGGCGGCGAAGGGCGAGCGCTTTCTGGCTGTTGCGGGCGAGTCGATCTCCATACTGGAAATGGCACTGATTTTGAAGCGGCGGATGGGGGCGGCGGCGAAACGAGTTCCGACGGGCCAGTTGCCGGATTGGTTGCTGAAGGTAATTGCTGTCTTTGACCCGACGGTGAGGCAGATTGTGCCGGAATTGGGGAAGGTCAAGAATGCTTCGAATGCGAAGGCGCGGCGGGTGCTGGGGTGGTCGCCGCGGTCGAATGAGGAGGCTATTGTGGCTACGGCTGAGAGTCTGGTGCGGCTTGGGTTGTTGAAGGATAGCCGGTAAGAGCAAGACGGCCGGGGCTGAAGCCCATTTTTGATTGCGAACTTATTCAGGGGCATAAATGCCCCTGCTCCCTCCGATGAAGAGAATTGAGGTCATGGTGTGGATTGGGGCTTCGCGGGTTGGGCGGGGTAGGACTTTTCTACTTCGTCTTTGAGTCTGCGGAGTAGCAGGGGGTTGGGGCCCGTCAGGCCGCGTTCGAGTTCGCCGCGCCAGATTGGGCCTTTGAGTTTTCCGTCGGATTGGATGGTGTAGACCCTGAGTTCGTCTTTTTCCTGTGTGAGACCGTCGGGAGAGTTGTTGGTGGTGCCACTTTGGGAGGCGTCTGACGGGTCCTGGACCGGGGAGTGGCCGATTGGGGCGCGGAGGCCTCCTGTAGCCGGCAGATTCGGTTGATCCCGGCGGAGGCGTCCTTTGTAGAGGACGAGGATCAGGTCGGCGTCTCGGCGAGAGCGGCTGAGAGAGTAGCGTCCCCAGTCCTGAACTGCGTCCTGCATGTCCAGGATGGCGTTTCTTTCCTCCTGATCGAGCGAGAGATCGAGGATGCTGCGGCCATCGCGCGTTTCGATGAAGACGGTGCGCGCGGTTTCGAAGGCCTCGGAGAGAGATGGCTTTTTGGGCTTGGCAGTGGCTGTGCCGGATCCTGCGAGGACCGTGAACAGAAGAAGGACCGGTAAAGTGCGCCGCATGGGTGACCTCAACGCGAATGTCCAGGGCACAAACGATCTGCCACGGACATTGACACAAGGATAATATTCCCTGCGCAATATGATTGGGGTGCAAACAGGCAACTTAGGTTGCGTGACAACGGCCCAGAAGTCTTCCCGCTACAATGGTTCAGAAGCTTTCACTGCGTGCGGATCATCCAACCAACACATGGCAGAAGAGACGAATAAGCCGAAAAAGGCTGAGGATGAGATTACGGGCAAGGCCTATGATGGCCGGCTGATGATGCGGCTTGCGCGGTATTTGAAGCCGTACAAGTGGCAATCGACGGTTTCGGTTGTGTCGGTGATTCTGAAGGCTGCTTCGGATGTGGTGGGGCCTTACCTGGTGAAGGTGGGGCTGGACCGGTATCTGACTTCACAAGCGACGGGGTTTGGTTCCGGGGTTACGACGAACTGGCTGGGGAAGCGGTTGAGTGCCGATCCGTTTACCGGGCTGGGGCAGTTGTCGTCCCTGTATCTGGGTGCGCTGCTGCTGGCGTATGGCTTTGAATTTACACAGACTTACCTGATGCAGTGGACGGGCCAGAAGGTGATGTTTGACCTGAGGCGCGAGATCTTCCGGCATATGCAGCGGATGCATATCGGGTTCTTTGATCAGCATGCGGTGGGGCGGCTGGTGACCCGGCTGACGTCGGATGTGGACGCGATCAACGAGATGTTCACGGCCGGCGTGCTGTCGATGATCGACGACGTGTTTGCGCTGACGGTGATGGTGTGCGTGATGATGGCGATGAACTGGAAGCTGGCGCTGCTTACTTTGAGCGTGCTGCCGCTGATCATCGTGGTGACCAACCTGTTTCGCAAGAGCGTGCGCGAGAGCTATCGGAGGGTGCGCGGGGCGATTGCGCGGATCAACAGCTTTACGCAGGAACACGTGAGCGGCATGTCGGTGGTGCAACTGTTTAACCGCGAGGAGCGGGCCTTCAACGACTTTACGAAGGTGAACGAGCAGCACATGATTGCGTTCAAGGACACGATTTTTGCCTACGCGCTGTATTACCCGGCAGTGGAGATTTTGTCGTCGATTGCGATTGCGCTGGTGATCTGGCGGGGTGGTTATGGGGTGATCCGGTCAGCGGAGACGGGAACTTCGATGGTGGCGGGGGCGGTCACGATTGGGGTGCTTTCGGCGTTTATCCAGTACTCGCAGCGGTTTTTCAGGCCGATTATGGACCTGAGCGAGAAGTTCAATATTTTGCAGGCGGCGATGGCGGCCTGCGAGAGGATTTTCAAGCTGCTGGACACGCCGACGGAGATTGTTTCGCCGGAGGCTGCGAAGGCTGGGGATGGCAGTAACCGGATTGAATTCCGGCATGTGTGGTTTACGTACCAGACGCTGACGGACGAGCAGAAGGCGATGGTTGCTGCGGCAACGCCTGCGGAACTGACGGCGATGGCCGATATTGAGTGGATTCTGAAGGATGTCTCCTTCACGGTGGAACCGGGGCAGACGGTGGCGATTGTGGGTCATACGGGAGCAGGAAAGACGACGCTAACGGGCCTGATGATGCGGTTTTACGATGTGACGCGCGGGCAGATTATGCTGGACGGCGTGGATCTGCGGGAGCACGATCTGGGAGATCTGAGGCGGCATTTTGCGGTGGTGCTGCAGGATCCGTTCCTGTTTACCGGGACGATTGCGGAGAATATCCGGCTGGGCGCGGAAG
>Ga0302319_10023817_pt1 | contig 10922 bp, 10 predicted proteins | sample Bog_T0_2_FD_203319 | JGI IMG/M metagenome (GOLD analysis project Ga0302319, IMG submission 203319) | Peat permafrost microbial communities from Stordalen Mire near Abisko, Sweden - Bog_T0_2 | ecosystem: Environmental > Terrestrial > Soil > Wetlands > Peat | place: Sweden: Abisko, Stordalen Mire... | reverse complement strand
GTTGCACCACACCAAGTTGCATCTGGACCTCCGCCGACCCGGTGAATTTCCAGTGGCCCGGGCGGAAGAATGGCACGCCGATATAGGTGGCGAGCCCCAGCACCTGTTGGGCGTCGTTATCCGGCGTAGTGAGTGCGGTGGTCAGCATGGGGACGTCGAGCCCGATGCCCGTGATTGCCTCCAGCGCCGGCATCAGAGTATAGTCGGCCTTCGCGGGCAGCACGTGCCCGCCGGGCTCTACCGAGAGATCGACGCCGTCGAATCCCAGCCCGCGCACGATCATGGGCAGATCGATATAGCCAACCTTGATCAGCACTCGCGAATACAGGCAGACGGCCGGCGTGACGCGCGGCCGCATGGCGCCGCCCCCTTTCGATTGCGCGCGCAGAGCCAGCGGTAGGGCCGCGCCTGCCGCCATGCCCGCCAGGAGTTGTCGCCGCGTGAATGCCATCGAGTGGGCCGCTTTCTCCTGCTATTGTAGAGCGCCGCTACGGGCGGTGTTTGCCGGCCGCGGTATCGAGCGACTTTTGGATCACCGGTTCGCGGTCGCCGTTTTCCCAGCTCTGCTGGATTTGCGCGTCTGTAAGCCCGGCGACGCGCCCCAACAAGCGAAACGGCGGAAGCCCGTACTGCGTATTCTTCCAGCGCGCCATCTCCGCCAGGGCCGGTAATGCCCGGTCGCGAACCAGACCGAGCGCCGCCGGGTTTCCGTGATCGGTAAGGGTCAGCAGTGCTTTGGCGGCTTCCACGCGATCGCTCAGCATCGCCGAGTTCAACAAATCGACGAAGCCGGTGGGGGCGACGCGAATGCCCGACGACGGCTTCTTCTCTGCCAGTACGGCGATGGCGGTGAGCGCCCGCATGGCGCCGGCGCGCACCTGCTCGTCGGGATCCTGGATGGCGAACCCAAGATCGTCCACCACATCCTTGGCATTGTGCGCGTAGCCGATCACGGTAGCCGCGGCGGCTCGTTCCTCGGGCTCCGGGCCGCTGTGCAGCACTTCGCGCAGCGCATTCAGGTGGGCGGCGGCGAAGGCGATAAAGCCATCCTGAAATCCGCGCAGAGAGGGGTCGGGAGAAAGAGCGTGGCCGGCCGTGAGATCCTCGGCCGATGCGCCGTTGGCGTGCGACCGGAGTTCGGCGCCGCTATATTCGCGGTAGAGGGCCATCAACTCCGGCGGCAGCGTGGCCGTTCCGGCGGGCGGCAAGTGGAAGGCCGGTTGCGGCTCACCCTCCTCCACAATGCCGATGAAAAGCGTGCTGCGATTCCCTTCGCAACAGACCGCTTCTACGTGGGCCGCCACCACGCCATCGAGATCGGCGATCTGGTCTTCCAGATTGCCCTTGGAAGCGGGCAAGGTATCGCCCGGGGCCAAACCGGTGGCGCTCAGGATTTGTGCCGCCGTGATTTTGCGGAGGCCGTAAAAATCGATGTCGCCAATATGCGGCAACTGTGCCGTCGCGGCACACACCAACGCTACGCCAACCAGCAATCGCTTCACACTGCTTATGACGCGCCAGGTACCCTTGTTGTTGCGCGGAAACTTTAGGACTGCGCCTGCTTTTGTGCCAGTGGACCAACCACCGGAAGCACTATGGTTTTGCCTTGATATGCCGAATAGATGAGGAAAGCCCAGAGCGCGAAGAGCGCCAGGCCAAATATCCGCCACAAAAAGTAGTACATGCTCCAGGGCAACATGGTGAGGATGAAGCCAAGTACGATCTCAATGCCGAATAAGGCCACGCTCATGAAGATCGACTGGAAGGCGTGGAAACGAATCGCGCGGTTCTTGCTGTACGGTTCCATCACCAGGAAAACGATTCCCGTGATAAAGCCGAGCGCATAGCACAGCGCCGACGCGACGTTATCCTGCAAGGGCGCCGCGGCCACTGGAGCCACATAGGGGCTGCTGACTGGACCGGAGGAGGGAGGTGGAGCTGCCCCTCCGGCTACGATCGCCGCACCGCATTTCGGGCAGAACTTTCCTTCGACTTGACTACCGCAACTGGCACAAAACGGCATTGAATCCTCCTCGGCTGCACTCTACAGGGAGTTGGAGCCATTTGCAAGCCTTTATTATGAGGGGTGTGAAGGAGGACCCAGAACCACGGGCGGAATCACCGCTCCCACGGCGGCTCCGGCGATCAAGGCCCAATTGCCCACGCCCAGAAACGATACCAGCAATCCCGCCAGCGAACCGATTCCGGCGCCCACCACCACCAGCATGATCCTTTTGCCCATAGAGAAACGCGACTCTCCTACCATAGCGCCTTGCGGGCATGGAGGTGGCCGATACCCGTCTCTTTCCGAGCCGCAACCCAAGGAAGCGGTCTTTTCACGCGCGCGGCAAATGGGCCGTATGTTGGAGCCCAAACGGGAATTCCCCCGTTTTTTCCGATCTGCTACCATTTCTATAGGGAGCGCCGTCCAAGTCTAAGACTACTGTGGGGAGCTTTCATCCCTGCGCCTGGCAAGAAACATGAAAAGAAGAAAAACATTACTCGCCGCCCTGGTGGTTGCAGGCGCGGCTCTTCTGGCGCCGTTATACGGCCCCGGAATCCTGGCACGCGCCGCCTCACCGGCGGCGGATGATCTTGACCCCGCCGTAAGAGCGGTGACGTCGGCTTTTGCGCTGGTCGAACAGAATGCCGCCGAGCCGGTCAATACGGAAAAGGCGTTCTATGCCGGCGCGATTCCCGGCATGCTGCACGCGCTCGATCCGCATTCCAACTTCATCGAGGCGGCGGAATACAAAGAGATGATGCGCCGCCAGCACGCCCAGTATTATGGCGTGGGCATGCAGATCACCGTGGACGGCCCCAAAGTAGTCGTCATGGAACCCTTCCCGGGTTCGCCGGCGGCCAATGCCGATCTGCGGCGCGGCGATTGGATCTACGCGGTCGACGGCAAGAAAACCTGCGCCGAGCCCTGCACCGCGGCCAACGCCATGGATACCAGCCAGGTGGCCGAGATGCTGCGCGGCCCGCGCGGTACCGACGTGAAGGTGACCGTGCGGCGCGAAGGCAGCACCGAGCCCTACACCACAACGGTGACGCGCGATTCCATCGAAACCAGCGTGGTAGATATGTTCTGGCTCAAGCCCGGCGCCGCGTACCTGGGCGTGAGCAGCTTCGAGGCCTCCAACATCGAGCACGACGTCCAGAAGGGATTTAAGGATCTGGACGAGTCCAAGGTCACGTCGCTGGTTCTGGACCTGCGCGGCAACCTGGGCGGCCTGGTGAACGAAGCCGTATTCCTGGCGGGGCGATTCCTGCGCGACGGTCAGGTGATTGTCTCCCAGCACGGGCGCGTGGAAGCGGATCAGGTATATAAGGCCAAGGCAAAGGACCCCAAGGATCCGGCCCTGAAATACCCCATCGTAGTGCTGGTGAATCGCGATTCCGCGTCGGCTTCGGAGATCGTATCGGGAGCGCTGCAAGATCATGACCGCGCGTGGGTGATGGGTGAAACCACCTTCGGCAAAGGCCTGGTGCAGGCGCAGTTCTCGCTGGTGGATGGGTCCGCGCTCCTGCTGACCATCGCTCATTACTACACTCCCAGCGGACGGTTGATCCAGCGCGATTACTCCCATTCGTCGATGATCGAATATTACAGTGCGCGTCCCAAAGACGGAGCGCCGACGCCCACGGACGACGTGAAGGCCACCGACAGCGGCCGCAAGGTATTCGGCGGAGGCGGCATCACGCCCGACGAGAAATACACTTCGCCGCGCGCTAACGCGTTCCAGCGCCACGTGCTGGCTTCCGCCAATCTGTATCAGGATCAGTTCTTTCATTTTGCGGCGCAATACTTCGGCACCAAGAAACCGACGCTGTCGGGCGAAAACTGGACGCCGGATGCCGACACGATGCAGCGCTTCAAGGACTTCCTGAAATCCCAGCAGGTGGTTTTCACGGACGCGGAATTCACCGCCAATCAGGATTGGCTGCGGGATCGCCTGCGCTTCGAGTTCCTCTTCCGGGCATTCAACAAGAAGGTTGCCAACCAGGCGGCCAAGCAGACGGATGCCGAAGTGTTGCAAGCCATCTCCAGCATGCCTAAGGCGGAGACGCTGTTGAAGGAATCCAATAAGGCCTACGCCATGCGCGCCGCCAAGTAGCAGAAGCGGGGAAATAAAACGACTCTCCGCGCTGGAGTCGGCACCCCGGGGCCTAGACCGAGAAAAGACCGCTCCCTGTGGCCGCGGCTCGGTAAGAAGTCATCGGCGATCGGGCGAAGGGAAGCGGCTTTTCACCGCGGCGGCTGCAAATCCATGGCCGGGTTGGCGCCGAAGAAGCCCAGCGGCACCAGCTTGAAACCGGCCTCATACACCGGCATCACCGGCCAATCTTCGGGGCGCGGGTTGTGCGTGATCCCCATGGTGTACCACAACACGACGTCGCGTCCGTCGATCGGCCGGTCCGCGGCGGTCCACTTCGGCAGACCGTCACCGCCTTTGCTCTGATTGGGGTAGTCGCCTGCGGCGTAGCGTTCGGTATCGCTATAGGGTGTGACCCAGAGGTGGGCGTTGAGGAAGCCGGCGCGCTTGCGTACCCAGGAATCGGGCAGCGCGAAGGGCAGGGAATTCTCTCCCGGCAACAGCGCGTACCCCGTGGGACTTCCCAGCGCATTGGTAGCAGTGGCGCTTTCCACGATCCATTTCCGGCTGCTGGCCAGGTTCAACTGGCGCTGGGCCTTTAACTCGCTAGCGAGCGGCGTCATTTGCATGGTGAAACCGCCGCCATATTTGTTTTGCGGTCCCGCCGGAAGCGCCACGCTGTTCAGTTCCATGACGCGATTTGATTGGCCGTCGACATCCATATCCAGGCGGAACACGAAGAAATGCTGGTGGTGCGGGGCGGCGACATTGGGCGCCACCAGGTGGCTATACGGGTCGTGCGCGCCGGTTGCCACTCCTTTGGCGGCCATGATGCCGGTAAGGTGTACGCGCATTTCCAGCGTGCCGTCCTGGTGAAAGACCCAATCGAAGCCGTACTCGTAATTCCCCGGCTGGCTCCAATAGGAGAGCACCAGTTCGCGGGAGCGGCGCGTATTATCGGCGTGCTTCCACTCCACCCCGCCGTCGCGTTCGAAGATCGCCACGGCGCCCGCAATGGTTCGCGGTTCGCCGGAACTCTCGGCCACCACGGCGTCGAGAACCGCGCAATTCATAGGGCAATCCATCCCCACATGCAGCGGACTGGCGGTGGCGCCCAATCCCAATTCGCCCACGTCGAAGCTGTTGCGGAAGAACCAGCCGGCGGTAGGATCGCCGTAGGGTACCACCATTTCGGAGAGCGACCCGCGATACATCACCGGCCGTACCTTGCCGCCGTCCTCGTAGCCCACGGTATAGAGCACCACGCCCTCGCGCGGATGGAGCGCGTAGCGGAAGCGCCATTTCTGCCAGTGCACCTCGCCGTCCTCAATCTGGAAGCCCGGCCCGCTCGGCTGCAGGATGACCAGCGGCGCGGGCGCGGGCCGCAGGGCGCGCGGGCCGAGGTCGGCATTTTCCCGCGAGACCGGGGCGTCTTTGTCGATGTTCAGAAAGTCGAGGATCTTGTGCGTAGTGAGGTTCACGTGGGCCACGACGCCTTCCACGGGATGCGCGTAGAGGTTCTCGCCCGCGCCGGAATAGTAAGGGACCACGCGCACGATGCGGCCCTGCTCCGTACCGGGGAGCGCGAAATAGCCGGCGGTCCACGACATAGTGACTACGCGATTCACGTCGCGGACGCCGTGATCGCGCAGAGCCTGTGCCCAGCGCGGGTCGGCGCGCACAATCTCGTCGGCTTCGTCGGAATCTTCGCCGTCGATTGCCGGCTGCGCCCCGGGAATCTCTTTCCAGGACTCGATGGCGGCCGTATTGAGGTTGGCGATGGCTTCGAACGTCTGATTGGAGGCGTGATCGTAAATGACGGCGAAGGCGCGGCGGGGAATGGCGGCCTTGGCCAATACCTGTGCCTTCGGCGGCTCAGAGAGCGTCAACGTGCTGAACTGGGCGTTGGCCGGAAAGCGGGGAGAGGCTCGGAAGATGTGCGCGGCGGCGTGAATTTCGTCGGCGGTCAGCGGGGATAGAGGATGGGGAGCGCCGGTGGCCGGAAGCGCGATGAGAAGGGGGATGAGAAAATATTCGAGTATGCTCCGCATGGCGAATGGGTGCTCTTGGGGTCCATGGTAGCGCAACGGTATTCCGCGGAACGCGAATCCCCCAGTTGACTTGATGGGTACGGGAATTTACCGTACACTTGTTTCTTGAGAGGCTATCGCATGCCACAGGCCCTAAAGCGAACCGGGAAACGGCAAAAACCGCCCGCCAAGACTTATCGATTCGACGCCCGTCTCAACGAGGACCAGAAGCTCCTCATTCAGCGGGCCGCGGATCTGGAGGGACGCTCCATGACGGATTTCGTCCTGCATAGCGCCCAGGCCGCGGCGGAGCGGACCATTGAAAGCCGTGCCGTGCTCATTCTGACCGCGCGTGAGACGGAAGCCTTTGTGGATGCGATCCTGAACCCGCGGGAGCCAGGTCCTGTTCTGCGGAAGGCGGTTCGTGAATACCGCGAAAAAATGGGCCTAGGGTGAGTCTTGAGTATCGGGTGGAACCGCTCGGTCCATCCCATGACCGATCTAGTTTCGATTCCGGAGTCTTGGAACTCGACCGTTACCTCCGCGATCAAGCCGGCCAGGACGCCCGACGAAAGGTGGCAACGCCTTTCGTTCTGGTTGCCGGTCCCGCTTCTATCCTCGGCTACTATACTCTTTCGGCCTGCGGCGTCCAGTCCGCGGAATTGCCGGAAGCCGTCGCACGCAAACTCCCCCGCTACCCATTGCTCCCGGCTACTCTGCTCGGCAGGTTGGCCGTCAGCCGTGCACGCAAAGGCCAAAACCTCGGTCGTTTACTCCTGATCGATGCACTGCGGCGGAGCTTGAGGAACACGGCGGAGGTGGCGTCAATCGGCGTTGTAGTGGACGCTTTGGACGAGAACGCGCGAGCGTTCTACCTGCATCATGAATTTGCCGAGTTGCGAGACCACGCCTACAGGCTGTTTATCTCCATGGCAACCATCGACAAGGCCTTCCGGGTACCCTGAACCTACAGCACCTCTTCCGACCAACTCTCCAGCACCTGCTTCACCTTGCTCATGAACTGGTCGGCCAGGGCGCCATCGATCAATCGGTGATCGAAGCTCAACGAAAGATGGCAGATGGAGCGGATGGCGATGGCGTCGTCGATCACCACCGGGGTCTTATCCACGGTCCCTACTCCCAGGATGGCCACCTGCGGTTGATTGATGACCGGCGTGCCGACCAGGCTGCCATAACTGCCGAAATTAGTGATGGAGAAGGTGCCGCCCACCACTTCCTCGGGTTTGAGCTGGCGCGAACGGGCGCGCGCCGCCAAGTCCACGATGGATCGCTGCAGGCCCAGGATGTTCTTTTCGTCGGCGCCGCGGATTACGGGCACGATCAGGCCGTTTTCCAGCGCTACGGCGATGCCGATATGAACCTCGTTGTGATAGACGATGTTATTGCCGTCGAGCGACGCGTTGAGCAGCGGGAACTGGCGCAACGCCGCCACCGAGGCGCGCGTGATGAAGGGCAGGTAAGTCAGCGAGAAGCCGTAATTGGCCTTGAACTGCTCCTTATAGCGGTCGCGCAGCTTGGCCACTTTGGTCATATCCACGCGATGGATAGTGGTGACGTGGGCCGAAGTGCGCTTCGACATCACCATGTGTTCGGCGATCTTGATGCGCATGGCGCTCATGGGCTCGATGCGCGTTTTGGCCTGGCCGCCGGATGACTGGTACACCGCGGGGGCAGCAGGCGCCGGGGCGGGAGCGGCCGGTTTCGCGGCTACGGGAGCCGGCGCCGCTGGCTCCGCGGCGGCGGGCGACTGCGCGATATGACCTTCCAGGTCCTGCTTGGAAATGCGTCCGCCGGCGCCGGTGCCGCGCACCTGGCTGAGATCGATATTGTGCTCACGCGCCATCCTGCGCACCAGCGGGGAGAGCGGTCCGGCCGGCTCCGAGGGCGGTTCTTCCATCGGGGGCAGCGGCGGAGGCGCCGAGGCTTTCGCCGGTGGAGCGGCCTCCGGCGCGGGCGCGGAAGCGGGTTCGGGTGTCTCTTCGGGGGCGGGCTCGGCCGGCGGCGCGGCGGTCTTGGCGGCCGCGTCATTGCTCTCGATGCGCGCGACTACCGTGTTGATGCCTACCGTTTTGCCCTCTTCCACCAGCACCTCGGCCAGGGTTCCGGCAGTGGGCGAGGGAATCTCGGTATCCACCTTATCCGTCGAAATTTCAAAGAGGGGTTCGTCGCGTTCTACCTGGTCGCCGGGCTTCTTGAGCCACTTGGTCAGCGTGCCTTCGACAATGCTTTCGCCCATCTGGGGCATCACTACGTCGGTCATCTCAATTCTCTCTTTCGGCTGCGAGGACGGGGGCCTCCCACAGCATCTCACAATCAAAGACGCGGCCGAAGTGCACGGCCAGACTGCGCGAAACTTCTTCCAGCGTAGCGCGGACGCCGAGCTGCGCCATGGAGGTCACCGGCTTGGTCAATCCGCAGGGCACGATGTACTGAAAATAGGTGAGGTCGGTGGCCACGTTGAGCGCCAGCCCATGCGACGTCACCCAGCGGCTGATGTGCACCCCGATAGCGGCGATCTTGCGGTCGCCTACCCACACGCCGGTCAGCTTGGGGATGCGGCCGGCTTCGATGCTGTAATCGGCCAGGGTGTCGATGATGGTCTGCTCCACGGCGCGCACGTAAGCCCCCACGTCGCGCTGCCACTCGCGCAGGTCCAGGATGGGGTAAGCCACCAGTTGCCCGGGCCCGTGATAGGTGACGTCGCCGCCGCGGTCGGTGGGAAAAAAAGAGATGCCGGCGCGCTCCATGATCTCTTCGCTGGCGAGCAGGTTCTCCAGGTGGCCGTTGCGGCCCAGGGTGATCACGTGCGGGTGCTCCAGCAACAGAAGCTGGTCCGGAACCGCGCCCTGCTTGCGGCCGGCGATCAGCTCCTGCTGCAGTTCCAGCGCCGGCCCGTAGCCGATGCGCCCGAGTTCCCGCACCTGACACTTACGCATTGATGGACAAACCGTAGACCGCGTTGAAAGCCTCGCCCAGCGCTTCGTAGAGCGTGGGGTGCGCATGAATGGTCTGCATCATCAGTTCTACCGTGGCCTCCGCCTCCATGGCGGTCACGGCTTCGCCGATCAGTTCGAAGCCCTCCGGACCGATGATGTGAACCCCCAGGATTTCGCCATAGCGTTCGTCCGCCACCACTTTGATGAAGCCCTCGTGGTGCCCTATGATGGTGGCGCGGCTGTCGCCGGCAAAGGGGAAGCGGCCGATTTTCACCTGGTAACCCTGGGCGCGCGCCTGCGCTTCGGTGAGTCCCACGCTGCCGATTCCCGGTTCGGTATAGGTGCATCCCGGGATGCGGTTCTTATTGATGGGCATCGCCGGTTTGCCGGCCATGTGCGCCACGGCGATCATGCCCTCGCGAGTGGCCACGTGCGCCAGTTGCGGGGTCCCGGCCACCACGTCGCCGATGGCATAGACTCCGGGCTCGGCGGTCTGCTGGTTCTTGTCCACCTTAATGAAGCCGCGGTCCAGCTCGACCTTGGTGTTTTCCAGGCCGATCTTGTCGGTATTCGGTTTGCGGCCGACGGCCACCAGCAGCTTGTCCACTTCCAATTCTTCCTGCTTGCCGTCTTTGGTGGTGAGAGTGAGTTGCACGCTGTGACCGGTCTTGCGGATATTCTCGGCGCGCGCGCCGGTTTCCACGCGAATCTTCTGCTTGCGGAAATTGCGCTCCAGCTCCTTGGAGATGTCCTCGTCTTCCACCGGCACGATGCGCGGCAGCATCTCAATCACCGTAACCTCCGTGCCGAAGCGGTTGAAGATGGAAGCGAACTCCACTCCGACCGCGCCGGCGCCGATGATCGCCAGGCTCTTAGGCACTTCGGTGAGATTGAGAATTTCAATGTTGGTGAGGATGAATGCCGGGTCGGGTTCCAGCCCGGGAATCATGCGGGCTTCCGAGCCGGTGGCGATGATGATGTTCTTCGCCTCCAGGGTCTGCACGCCGGCATCGGACTTCACCTCCACCTTGCCGCCGCCCTTCAGGGTGGCGTAGCCGGAGATGCGTTCCACCTTGGCGCGCTTGAGCAGCATCTCCACGCCTTTGGAGTGCTTGGTGACGATGCCGTCCTTGCGGTCTTTGACCTTGGGGTAATCCAGGCGCGGGTTCTCGCACTGGATGCCCTCCACGTCGGCATGGACGAAGCGCTGCCAGACGTCGGCCGTCTGCAGCAGCGACTTGGTGGGGATGCAACCCACCAGGAGGCAGGTGCCGCCGAGGCGGGCCTGCTTCTCGATGAGAGCTGTTTTCAATCCGTATTGACCGGCGCGGATGGCTGCGGAGTAGCCGCCGGGACCACTTCCTATAACGATTAGGTCGTATGGCACTTTTTTCATTCTACCTATGTCACCGGCGAATAGGCCGGTGCGTCTACCATAAAGATATGCGATGGCTGTTACTATTTCTGATGCTGGCGGCGAACCTCGGATTCGCGCAGACCCCCGCGCCGGCGCAGAAGAAGGCTGCCCCAACCCCGACGCCTTCGCGTTGGCCCATCGAAAGCCTGCAGGTGGAAGGCAACCACAGCTACTCTCCGGAACAGGTGCTGGCGATTGCCGCGCTTCAAGTGGGCCAGGTTGTGGGACGGCCGGAGTTCGATGCGGCGCGCGACCGCCTGTTGGCCTCGGGCGCTTTCGATACAGTGAGTTACCGGTTCGCGCCGGAGGTGGGCACGCGCGGCTTCGTGGCCACCTTTACGATCACCGAAATTGAACAGATCTACCCCGTGCAGTTCGACGAACTGCATGTCTCGGAACGCGACTTGACGGCGGTTCT